>Ga0126329_10000074_pt1 | contig 39270 bp, 33 predicted proteins | sample InaspJWI85metaG_FD_104915 | JGI IMG/M metagenome (GOLD analysis project Ga0126329, IMG submission 104915) | Marine gutless worms symbiont microbial communities from Oahu, Hawaii - Inanidrilus sp. 2 OAHU.JWI-85 metaG | ecosystem: Host-associated > Annelida > Digestive system > Unclassified...
GGCGGCCGGCCGCCAGGATCAGTGCGAAGGTGATATCGGCGGTGGCATCGGTGAGAACACCGGGGGTGTTGGTCACCGGGATCCCGCGGCGAGTGGCGGCCGCCACATCGATGTTGTTGAAACCGACGCCATAGTTCGCAATGATCTTCAACCCGGGGGCCCGGTCCAGCAATTCGGGGTCAACCGTATCGGTGATCATGCACAAAAGACCGTCTTTGCCCTCTATCTGCTGCAGGATTGCTTCCCTGGGCATAGGGCGGTCAGCCTGGTTGGGCACCACTTCACAGGTTTTTTCGATATCGGCCATGACCGCGTCAGGCAAGCACCCGGTTATGAGAACGTTCATGTTGGCATTCCTTGGAAAGAGGTTGACAATTGGCTGGAAATCCTTAGAATCAAACGGTTTTCATGGCCTTGTCGCCATGCAGCCATATCGCCTGGGGATGAAAACCGCCTGACAACACCTTAGTTCGAAAACCGGAAGCAAAACAATGGGAAAATGCATAAACCATCCGGATGTCGAGACGGACTTCAAGTGTATGAAGCACGATATGTACCTGTGCTCCGCCTGCAGCCGCTGCAGCGATCCGGACTTGTATTGTAAATTCCGCACGGCCTGCCCGATTGCTTTCATGGAAAAAAGCGGGGACACCTGGGGGGAGGATGAACCGCAAAAAGCATGAGGGGGCCCTAAACATGATCTGGCGCCCTATTGGTTCGGAAAGACCTTTCAAGAACTGGGGTTGCAAAACAATGAAAATAATGTATAATCAATAGGTTAACTGGATAAAGCCCGGCCGGCGGCAGTTTGCGAAGGCCTCGCATAACACACCCGGGCGCACCGACCGGTGCCGGCATGGCCGGCGGTAATTATAACATACTGAATATATAGGAAAGATTCCACTGCGCCCGTGAGGGCGAAAGGGGCGACATCAGTAGGACCGCGGGGAAGCACCCGCACCAACAGGAAACACATGGCATTATTCAAAGGCTTCACACTTTTTAAAAGGAGTAGTAAAACAATCGAAAACCAATCCCAGACACCTCCCGATGGGGTGGACAAACCAAAATTCCTGACCCAGACCCGTTTTGACTCATTCAACCTGCCGGAAGCCCTGCTGGAAGGGCTTAACGACGCCGGCTTTGTAAATTGCAGCCCCATCCAGGCTCAATCATTGCCCATATCCCTCGCCGGACAGGATGTGGCCGGCCAGGCCCAGACCGGCACGGGTAAAACCGCGGCGTTTCTCGTCACGGTATTTTCACGACTCATGGAAATGCAGGACCGCAAACCCGGTATACCGGCTGCGCTCGTTGTGGCCCCCACCCGGGAACTGGCCCACCAGATATTTGACGAAGCCAGCTTGATAGGTAAAAAAACCGGCCTCACGATGGTTCAGGTAGTGGGGGGCGTCGATTATGTCAAGCAAGCCGACCGACTCCGTAAAGGCGTTGATATCGTCATTTGTACCCCCGGCCGGATTATCGACTACATGAAGCAGGGGATATTCAAAACCGCCGGGGTCAAAATCGTGGTCATCGATGAAGCCGACCGGCTGCTGGACCTGGGGTTCGAAAAAGACATGCGGTTCTTGCTCAGAAAGATGCCGAAGTACGACCAGCGGCAGTCGATGCTATTCTCGGCCACCCTTTCTCACCGGGTGATGGAACTCACCTATGAATACATGAACCTGCCGGAATTCATTTCGGTTACGCCCGAAGAAATTGCCGTTAAAAACATCGCCCAGGAGCTTTACCATGTGGGCAAAGATGAAAAATTGTCCCTCCTGCTGGGGCTTTTAAAGCGTGAAGAGTGGCACCGGATGCTCATTTTTGTGAATACCAAGATGGGCGTCGAGTGGTTGACCCAGAAATTGAAAGGCAATGGCTGGCCGGCGGAGGGCATTACCGGTGATTTGCCACAAAAGAAGCGGTTCCGGTTAATGGACCAATACAAAAACGGGCAGCTGAAGATCTTGATTGCCACCGATGTGGCCTCACGGGGTATTCATGTCGAAGACATCAGCCATGTCATCAACTACGATTTGCCCCAGGACCCGGAAAACTATGTCCACCGTATCGGGCGTACTGCCCGCGCCGGCAAATCCGGGCGGGCCCTCTCCCTGGCCTGTGAACGCTATGTATTTCATTTAAAACCCCTGGAAGAACTGCTTGAGTACCAGATCCCGGTTGTCTGGCCGGAGGACAGCTGGTTCGAAGAAGACGTGGCCGGACCGGTGCCGGCCGAGCGCAAGGCGAAACGCAGCCCGCGTTCTCCGGGTGCCAAGCGAGCCCGCGGCCGCTCGCGCAAATCAGCACCCCGGCGCCGACACGAGCCGGTGCTGCCGCCGCGCCCCAAAGATTATTTCCCGGGGACCTTTTTTGGTTTCAAACCCAAACCGCAAGCCAAGGCCAAAACAGATTCACCGTCAGACAAGCCCGCTAAAAAAACGCTGACCGAGCAAAACGGACAGGAGACGCCTGAAAAGACCAAAACCGCGGCATCCAAACGCCGTCGCAATTACCGCCGCGGCAGACGACCGGCGGCTCGCAAAAAAGCAGCAGCGAGCAAGACGGCTCCCAATAAGACGGCTGCCGGGAAAGCTGCACCCAAAAAGGCATCCTCCCGCAAGACCGCGCCCCGTAAGGCCGCTTCCAAGAAAACAGGCTCCCGGAAGAGAGCCCCCCGCAAAGCTGCGCCTGAAAATGCTGACTGAGGCTCCCCGAAGAACTCACCGGATTTCGACTTCCATCAGGAGAGTCGCTATTATCGTAGTTGGGTGTTCCTTGGATTAACCGATAGAAGTGGTTTCAAAACCAGTTCAAGAACCTATCTCAAAATAGTATTTTGGTTCAAGGTCAAGGCGGCCGCGAATATCAAACCGGAGGTGCCAGCGAAGCCAATGCCCATCGTGGTAAATACATCAGGTATTTTGAGGATTTGATATGAACGCCCAACGCTGAGATTGGGGCAAAAGGCTGTTTTGAGATAACTTCTAATAGTTGCCGTGGCGTACGATCTCCCCTTCCACCAGGTAGATCACTTCTTCGGCGATATTGGTGGCGTGATCGGCAATCCGTTCCAGGTGGCGGGAGATGAGATACAGGTTGATGAGGGAGCCGGCCTGTTCCGGTGTTTTTAGCATTTCATTCTTAATGAGATCATAGGCCGATGCGTGCAGGTCGTCGACTTCATCGTCCAGGGTGACAACCTTGAAGGCAACATCGACATCCAGATTGACCAGTGCGTCCAGGCTTTTTTTCAACATGTCTTCCACGATGGCCGCCATGTGTGAATAATCAAAGCGAAAGACATCATCCTGCTTGCCGGTAATGTTGGCTACCCGCTCGGCGATATTCACCGCCTCGTCTGCGATTCGTTCGAGGTCGTTGTTGATCTTGATAACAGCCACGATAAACCTCAGGTCCACCGCCACTGGCTGGTAGAGGGCCAGGATTTTCAGGCACTCTTCTTCTACTTCCACCTCTTTTTCATCAATTTCGTAATCTAACTTGATGACGGATTCCGCAATTTGCAGATCTCCGTCGGCAATGGCCTGAATGGCCAGCCGTAATCTTTCTTCCACCATGGCCCCCAGTGAAAGAATGTGCTTTTTCATTTTGTCTAGTTCTTTTTCAAAGAATAAAGTCATCTTTTTCTCGCTTATCCAAATCGACCGGTTATGTAATCCTGGGTCAACTGGTGCCTTGGTTTGGTGAAGATACGCTCAGTAGGCCCAACTTCAATGAGGTCACCTAGGTGAAAATAGGCTGTGCGTTGGGATACCCGCGCGGCCTGCTGCATTGAATGGGTTACGATCACAATAGAAAATTGGGTTTTCAACTCTGCAATCAACTCTTCGATTACTGCCGTCGCAATAGGATCCAGGGCCGAGCAAGGCTCGTCCATTAGGATGACTTCAGGACTTACCGCAATTGTGCGCGCTATGCACAAGCGCTGCTGTTGGCCCCCGGACAGGCCGGTACCCGGCTGGTCCAGCCGATCTTTAACTTCATTCCACAGGCCGGCTTTTATAAGTGAGGCTTCCACAATTCCGCTCAATTCGGCGTTGTTAGTGGCCAAGCCGTGGATTTTGGGGCCATAGGCGATATTGTCATAGATGGATTTAGGGAAGGGATTGGGTTTTTGAAACACCATCCCCACCTGGGCACGCAAAGGGACCACATCGATGTTCTTATCGTAAATGTCAACGCCATCCAGTGCTATTTTACCTGATATGCGGCAAATGTCGATAGTGTCATTCATTCGGTTCAGGCAACGGATAAAGGTTGACTTGCCGCAGCCGGAGGGCCCGATCATGGCCAGCACTTCGTTGTTGCCGATATCGATGGAGACATCTTTGATGGCATGTTTATCCCCGTAATACACATTAACATTACGGCAGGTCATGCGCGGGCTGTCAACGCGAATAGTACCAACCGTTTTGCGGTTCTCGCGGCTGACCAGCGTACCGCCGCCTTTTTCAACTGATTGTTCCGGGGTTTTCTCATCCGGCTTGGTAGCCACCAATCCTATGGCACTTGTTGTTGAACTTGGTCTGACAATCGGGGAGGGCATATTTTAGTACCTTGCTGGTATAAATCATTCAGCCATAGCTGGCGTGTGGCCTTAAATGACGATACCGGTTTTGTTTTAAGTTGTTAAGTAAAAAAGCCTGACGGGACCTTTTCAGGCCCGGTCTGCTTTGCCAGGTACTGCTTATTTAACCGTAGTGAGCGTGCTCATCGAGGCGGCATTGTTTTTGAAAGTATTTCGCTCCGCATCCGGCATGGGAATCAGGCCTCTTTCACTAAGGTAACCATCGGGGCCCCAGGCTTTTTCACTGGTAAATTCTTTCAGGAATTCCTGGATCCCGGGAATAACTTTCGCGTGGGCCTTTTTAATATAGAAAAACAGCGGGCGTGAGACCGGATACTGGCCATCGGCGATGGCTTCGAAAGTCGGCTGAACGCCATCGACGTAAGATCCCTGGATTTTGTCGGTGTTTTGATCCAAAAAACTAAATCCAAAAATACCGAGGGCACTGGGATTGGCATCCAGTTTCTGGACGATAAGATTGTCGTTTTCACCGGCTTCAATGTAGGCGCCATCTTCGCGGATGGTATGGCAGATACGTTTGTAGGCCTTTTTATCTTTTGTCTTCAGGGCTTTGATCCAGGCGAAGGTCTTACCGCCGCCCTCCATGGCGAGTTCAACAAACGCATCACGGGTACCGGAGGTCGGCGGCGGTCCCAAAACCTCGATTTTCGTGGCTGGTAAAGAGGGATTCACATCTTTCCAGTTTTTATACGGGTTGGGGATCAATTTCACAGTATCTCCGGGAGCGGGGACATCTTTGGCCAACGCCAGGAAGATGTCCTTGCGGGTCAGTTTCAGAGGAGTGGTTTTCTTGGAATTGCCGAGGACAATGCCGTCGTAACCGATTTTAATTTCGATGATTCCGGTGACACCGTTATTATTGCATTTTTCAAACTCGGACTTTTTGATTCGACGGGAAGCATTGGTGATGTCCGGATGTTCAACACCAATGCCGGCGCAAAACAGTTTCAAGCCTCAGCCGGACCCGGTAGACTCGATTTTAGGAGTTCTATAAGGGGTGGTTTTGCCGAATTGCTCTGCGACCACGGTGGCAAAAGGGTATACGGTGGAAGACCCCACAACACTGATGTAGTTGCGGCCGGAGCCGGCATAAACCGGTGGGGAAATTGCTGCCATTAGCGAAACAGAGATTAATCCGATAAGCACTCTTCTCATGATCCATTATCTCCTTGTGTACAAGCGTTAAAAATTTTTACGACAAGCGTTATCCTGTTAAAAGACGCTTCCAATTTACTTCTTCAAAATTAGTGGCATTTTAGTTGAACATTATTCTTATGTTTGCATGGTGATTTACCAGCGGCGTTCAAACCGCCTGCGCAGGAAGACTGCGGCAGCATTCATGGTGACCAAAAAGGCAAGCAATACGATAATTGCCGCAGAGGTGCGCTCTACAAACGCCCGTTCGGGGCTGTCGGCCCACAGGTACACCTGAACCGGCAGGGCCGTTGCCGGATCCGTCAGGCTTGCCGGAATATCGACGATAAACGCCACCATGCCTATCATTAAAAGCGGTGCGGTTTCGCCCAGGGCCCGAGCCATTCCGATAATTGTTCCGGTCAACATGCCTGGCAGCGCCAGAGGTATCACATGATGGACTACCATTTGCATTTTGGAGGCGCCCACTCCCAAGGCCGCTTCGCGTATCGAAGGTGGTACGGCGGTTAGGGCCGAACGGCTGGCAATGATAATGGTCGGCAGGGTCATCAGGGTCAGCACCAGGCCGCCGACAATCGGGGCTGAGCGCGGCAGGCCGAAGAAATTGAGAAAAACCGCCAGTCCCAATAGTCCGAAAACTATTGACGGGACAGCGGCTAGGTTGTTGATATTGATTTCTATCAAATCGGTCCAGCGGTTTTTGTGAGCGAACTCTTCCAGGTAAACGGCCGATGCCACGCCGATTGGAAAAGAGAGCAGCAAGGTGACAATCAAGGTAAAAAAGGAGCCCATTACCGCGCCCCAGATTCCGGCCTGTTCAGGTTCACGGGAATCTCCAACCGTAAAGAATGTGCGGTTGAAGCGTTTCTCCAGTTTGCCGTCAGCAATAAACCGATCAACCCAGGACAGCTGTTTGTCTGTCAAGCGGCGTAAACCTTCGGGTACATCCCGACGGATATGACCTTTCAGCAGCATGTCCACGTCATCATCCGCCGGAAGCCAGAAAGACATTTTTTGGCCGATGATCTGGGGGTCATTCAGAACCATCTTGCGCAGCTGAAAAGACGCACCTTTGCTGACAACCGCATAGAGCTTTCGTTTGTCCTGCCGGTTTTTAACTTCCGGGAACATGGCGCGCAGTGAACTCTTGACGAGACTCTGGTAATCAGCGGTCGCCAGAGACTCCTGCTGCAGTGCATCCCGGGTAAAGTGAATGTCTAATTTGATATATGTCTGCCAGAAAGCGGTGTAGCCGTTGGCAAAGATAGCGATGAACAAAAAGGTGAGGAAGCCCAGGCTGATAAGGATGGCGGATAGACCGAAAATACGAAAGCGCCGTTCAGCTTGGTAACGGCGTGCGAGGCATTGGTTGACGATGTCGATGGTGCGCCGTTCTCTCTTACTTTCTTTATTCATATTGTTCCCGGTACTTACGTACGACGTAAAGGGCGATGATGTTTAGAATTAAAGTAACGAAAAACAGCAGCAGGCCCAGGGCAAAGGCCGCTAGAGTCTTAGGACTATCGAACTCTTGGTCGCCGACCAGCAGGGTCACGATCTGGACAGTCACGGTGGTCACGGTTTTGAGGGGATTAACGGTCAGGTTGGCCGACAGGCCGGCGGCCATAACAACGATCATGGTTTCACCGATAGCCCGGGAGACGGCCAGCAGAACACCACCGATAATCCCGGGCAGGGCCGCTGGCAGAATAACCTGCTTAATGGTCTCTGACTGTGTGGCGCCCAGGCTGTAGGCTCCGTCTCGCAGGGATCGCGGCACGGCGTTGATGAAATCATCGGATAGGGACGACACGAAGGGGATGATCATAATTCCCATCACCAGTCCGGCGGCCAGAGCACTCTCCGAAGAAACATCCAACCCCATTAGGGTGCCGGTTTCGCGGATAAGCGGGGCCACTGTCAAGGCGGCAAAGAAACCGTAGACGACCGTCGGAATGCCGGCCAGAATTTCGATCAGCGGTTTGACTACCGCTCGGAGTCGCCGGCTGGCATACTCCGAGAGGTAGATGGCCGACATCAAGCCGATGGGTACGGCTACGAACATTGCAATGGTCGATATGAGAATGGTCCCCATAAATACGGGAATAGCGCCGAAGGCGCCGGAAGAGCCAACCTGGTCAGACCGGATCGCCATCTGGGGACTCCACTCCAGGCCGAAGAGAAACTCGGTAATGGGAATGATCTGAAAGAAGCGAATGGCCTCGTATAGAACAGACAGCACGATGCCAACTGTCGTGAAGATAGCAAGGGTCGAGCAGGCGATGAGAAAATATTTAACAACCTCTTCAACAATATTGCGGGCACGTAGGGTGCTACTAATTCGGCTGCGAATCATTAACGTAGACCCGACGGCCAAGCTGGTGGCGGCCACCGCCAGCGCTCCCTGACTGATCGTTTTTAAGTCACGATAGTGATTCGCAGCGGCTTGCTGAGCGGCATCAATTTCGCCGGAAACGATGTTACCGCTTACCAGGTTGCGCACATTGTTAAGAATAAGTTTTAGCTCGACATCCGGAAGTTTTCGAATGTGGTCCGGTAATTGAGCTACTACCAGCTGGATGAGAATCGTATCTTCCGCCACCAACCAGAAAATATAGAGCAGCAATGATGGAATCCCGCACCACATGGCGGTCAGGGTACCATAATAGGCCGGCCGGGAGTGCAGCGCTTGCACTTGGCCGGACTTGCCCGCAACTAAATAGGCCCGCCGCCGTCCGAGAAAATATCCAACGACAGTGAGTCCCAATAAAATGATCATAAGTGTGGTGGCAGGCATAGATTTCTCTTTATAAAAAGAGAGCGTGCCGCCGGCGCTGACTGGGAATGCGTCGGAGCGGTGGCTCGCTCAACAGTTCAGGTGAAGCTTAAAAATTAATTGTTAGAATTCGGCTAGATATTTATGAGTAATTTATGAAAACGCCGATGTGTCTGTAATCATAGATTGTTGGGTTGCTGGATGTGTGGTAGAAGCTTAAAGGGAACGGGTACTTGGCCCACCTTGCGTCCTGCTTAGCAACAGGGGTCATCGAACGATTGAGGGCCAGATTTTGCGGCTTGCGAAATTTAGGAAAGGCTATGACACTTGCCGATATCAAATCCCAGTTGGCATTGCTGGCGGATGAAAAACGAGCCGGCATCCAGATGCGGTTTTTCAAAACGGGTCCAGGGGAATATGGTGAGGGTGATCGGTTTATCGGGGTACGGGTGCCGGAACTCAGGCGCCTGTCGCGATTGTATCGTGATCTTGGCACGCAAATAGTCGAAAACTTGTTGCGCTCGGAGATTCACGAAGAACGTCACTTGGCCCTCTTTATTATGGTCCTGCAATTTCAAAAGGGAGACTCCCGGCAGCGGCCAAGCATCTACGACCTCTACCTTGCCAATCTGGGTTTTATCAACAACTGGGACCTGGTGGACTGTTCGGCTGAGCACATTGTCGGCGGCTGGTTAGAAACGCGGAAGAAAACTCGGCTGCACATCCTGGCCCGGTCCGCCGACCTCTGGCATCGACGGATAGCGATGATGGCGACATTCCATTACATCAAAAAGGGGCATTTCACCGACGCTTTGCACCTTGCCGAAAAACTGCTGGCTGATCCGCACGATCTGATTCACAAAGCCGTCGGTTGGATGCTGCGGGAAATCGGCAAACGAGACAATACCGCCGAAGAGGCCTTCCTGCAAACCCATTACCGCAACATGCCCCGGACCATGTTACGTTACGCCATTGAAAAATTCCCACCCACCAGAAGGCAGGCCTATCTGAAAGGGGTTATCTGACTTTTTACCTTAGTAAGGTTATTTTAGGCGTGGCCATGGTTTCCGGCGCTTCTCGATAAAAATCAATCATGATCCGACGGGCATCTCCGGATGTTTGCGCCTTGCATATACGGGCATAGAGGGTGTGCCCGAATTTGAAATTGGCGGCATAATAGGCAAAAAACCGGTTCAGGCGCCGCATGGCGACTATCGGTTCGAAATGATTTTCCAGAAGATCGATCATGGTCAGGGCGCAGGTTTTGTAAATCGTACGGTCCGGTTTAACACCGTCGACCCATTGAGCAAAGACCCAGGGCCGGGCAATGGCCAGACGACCCAGGGCCACCCCATCACAACCGGTTTCACTGAGCATGGTGCGGCAATCCTCCGCCGAAAACACATTGCCGTTGCCGAATACGGGGATTGAGACGGCTTCCTTGACCTTGGCGATATAGGCCCATTTGGGGGGGCGGGTGCGTCGGTCCGGCGCCACCCGGGGATGAAAGGTCAGGGCATCGGCCCCGGCATCCTCAAACCGGCGGGCCAAATCCACGGCCGGTGTCGGATCATCCCGCCAGCCGGTTCTGAATTTGACGAATACCGGCAGGGAAACCTGACGGCGTATGGCGGCCACGATCTTGACGGCCAGATCAGGTGTTTTAAGCAGTTCGGCCCCGCAGCCATGGCGGCAGATGGACGCCACCGAACAGCCGAAATTGATATCCACCCCGAAAAAGCCCGCTTTTTCCACCTGCCGGGCAGCCCGACCCATGGTATCGGGATCGTCGCCGAAAAGTTGACACACCAGATGCCCCAACTCCCCGGGCCGCCACATGAACCCCGCGATCGTGTTGGGAGTGCCTTGCTGCACCGCCCGGGAACTGCTCATTTCCGAAAACATCAGGCCGAAACCGCCGTACCCAGCCAGCAGCTCGCGAAAGGCCACGTTGCCCAGCTTTGAAAGGGGTGCCAGGACCAGCCGCCCAGGTATGGTCCGGTTGCCGATATTTAAAGGACGGTTTAAATGGTCTGCAAGGTTGGATGTCATCCGGTTCCGTCAATCACATATTGTGCGCACCTGCCGCAAGCCGCCAGTCAATGCAGCACCTGTCCGGCGGGGCACCTAATTGCAGTTAAACTTACGGAAACATAACACTTTAAAAGATCGAATTCGATTTTTTTCTAAACTTTACGTCCGATGTAATGGCTATAATCCTTCAAGGTAGGGGTATATTCTGCGTTGAAGAACGGGCTGGAGATCATGAAATCTGCCGTGGCGCGGTTGCAGGCGGACGGGATATTGTAAAGGACGGACATGCGCAGCAAGGCCTTGACATCCACATCGTGCGGCTGGGCGGCCATGGGGTCCCAGAAGAAGATCAGGAGGTCAAGCTTGCCATCGGCGATCATGGCGCCCAATTGCTGATCGCCGCCCAAGGGGCCGCTTTTCAAGCGGTGGATTTCCAGGCCGCACTTCTCCGCCGCCAGGCCGCCGGTCGTGCCGGTGGCATAAAGATCATGCCGGTTGAGCACTTCGGCGTTGCAGGTGATCCAGTCCAGCAGGTCGGCTTTCCTTTCATCGTGGGCCACCAGGGCGACTCTCTTTTTAGCTTTCATTTTCTACCTCGTTTACCATGGTCAACGGGAGATGGATTGAGAAGGTAGAGCCCCTGTTAACCGCGCTTTCTACCGAAACATGGCCACCATGTGTCTGGGTGATGTGCTTGACGATGGCCAGTCCGAGACCCGTGCCGCCCAGCTGGCGGCTGCGGGCCTTGTCCACCCGATAGAAACGTTCAAACACTCGGGGAAGATGTTTCTTCATAATGCCGATGCCGTGGTCTTGAAAGTCAATCACAACTTCGTTGCCGGTCACAGCGGCGGTCAAGATGATTTCACCACCGGGTTCGCTGTATTTGATTGCGTTGTCCAGCAGGTTTGCGGCAGCTTGTCCAAGCAGGGAAGGATCGGCCTGGATGGTGATTTCTGGATCGCAGGCCAGCGCTATCGCTATGTCCCGCTCCTCGGCGGCGCTGTTATAGGTGTCCACCGCTGCTTGCAGCACACCGATGAGGTTTACCTCCCGGAAGGCGATTTCTCTCTGGACGGCGTCCTGCTCCATGACAGACAGCTTCATCAGGTCTTCGATGATATTGGTCAGCCGGATCACATGACGGTCAATGATATCGAGAAACCGGTCCTGTTCAACTGCATCCTCTATATCGTGGTGTTTCAGGGTTTCCACAAATCCCTTGATGGCCGTCAGGGGTGTTTTGATTTCATGGGAGACATTGGCTGCGAAATCCCGCCGAATGTTTTCAAGCTGGCGCAGCTTGGTGACATCATCGATGACCAGAAGTGTACCAATGCGGGTATCATCAGCGTCTTTCAAAGGCGCGCAGCGGACATGCAGGGTTTTCTCACTGGATTTATTATAGATGATATCGCCGTCGGTGGGCACATTGTCGGCCCGGGAGTCGCGGATCAACTTTTCCAGGGTCGTGTTTCTGATAATTTCGTGCAGACTGCGACGTTTTTCTTTTGGCAAAGGAATTTCCAGGATTTCGGCTGCGGCCTGGTTCATGTTGAGAATCCGGTCATTGGGATTTACGGCAATAACCCCTTCGACCATGCTGGCCAGGATCGTCCGGATTTCATTGCGCTGAGCAAAAGCCGTTTTTACCCGCAAATCCAGTTCGACCGCCATTTCGTTCATGGCCTTGGCCAGCCCGGCCAGTTCAACCGAATCTGGTATGGTCAGGGAATGGTCCAAATTCCCCCGGGCGAACTGTTGGGCTCCTTTTTCCATCTCTTCGATAGGGCGACTGATCCGTCTGGAGATATAGAGGCTGATGCCGGCGATGAGAACCGAGATGAGAATAAAAGCCAAGACGATGCGCAAGCGCATCTCGCCGAGTTTACGATCGATGCCGGAAACGGGAACGGAGGTCCTGATGACGCCCATAACGTGCTGGGCACGCGTGACCGGGACCGCCACGTACATCATATTTTTTTGCAGCGTGCGACTATAGCGGGTGGAGGTGCCGGTAGCGCCTTTCAGCGCGCTTGCAATTTCCGGCCGGTTGGCATGGTTGTCCATCTGCACCGGGCTCTCATCCGAATCACCGATGACCACTCCGGAAGGCAGGATGACCGTGATGCGGGTGGCAGCGTATTTTGCCTGGGTATTAACAGTCTGGTTGATGGCGGTGTAATCCCGGGCTGCCAGTAGATTTTTCAATTGCGGCAAAATCAGATGGGCGCGTGAAGTCAGTTCGGCGGCAGTGTGATCCAGGAAAAATTTTTTCATTTCTCTGGAGTATGAGACTGTGATTGTGACCAGCGCGAGCAAGGTCACCAGCAGGTAGGTTGGAAATAGCTGCCATATGAGCTTTTTTTTCTTCATGCCTCTTCCTTGAACCGATAGCCGACACCGCGCACGGTTTCGATGCAGGTGCCGTAGTCACCAAGTTTCTTGCGCAGCCCGACGATCTGAACATCTACGGACCGATCAGTTACCGGATAGTCGTCACCCCGGACGGCGTCTACGATTTGAGACCGGGTGAATACCCAGCCCGGGCGTTTTGCCAGGTAATGCAGGACCTGGAATTCTGTATAGGTAAGATCGATCTGCCGATCGCCTACGGTCACCTGCCTGCGGCCGGGGTGAATTTCAATACCGTGGATGTGCAGCACCTCCAGATCATCCTGTGCCGTGGTGGTCGCCGTGCGCAGGGCTGCTTTGATGCGTGCGATGAGGATACGAGGGCTGAACGGTTTGGTCACATAATCACTGGCGCCCAGTTCGAGTCCGCTGACGACATCCGCCTCCTCTCCCTTGGCCGAGAGCATAATAATCGGAATATGTTTGATTTTAGGATCATTTTTAATTTTCCGGGTAACGTCGAGTCCATCCAAACCCGGAAGCATGAGATCGAGCACCATGAGGTCGATGGGTTTGGTCCGCGCAATCCGCAATGCTTCTTCCCCGGATTCGGCACAACTCACCTGATAGCCTTCCCGGCTAAGGTTGAACCGGAGCAACTCCAAGATGTCCTCTTCATCATCGACAGCCAATATATTTTCCCTGCTCATTTTTTCCCTTTTGGCAAAATGGGTTTATATTGAGGTGAGATCTATTGCCGCAATATTGCCGGTATATTAGTGCCGTGTTAGTCTTTTGTTAGCAACTTGTGTTGAAAATTTATATATTATAAATGGTTACAAATAAAAAGAGGTTTCGCGACCTTTTCAACCCCACCCTGGGCAAGGGCTGTCTGGTTTTCCCAGTCGGTTGCCGGATACCCGGCAGCACCTGCAAATTAAAAGGCCCGACGTGTTTGCGCCTGCCCGGGTGTCGCCCAGAAACCAAGGCACCCGCTTTGCGGCTGGACGTTGACTTAACCACTATATTTTTCTAAACATGCAGCTATGGGAACTCTCTTCGATTTCAAAGATGTCCAGGCATATCGCCGTTGGATGGATGAGCCCCGGAACAGAGCGGCTCTCAATGGTGAGAGCCGCTTGATGATGGAAATGCTGGCGCCTTTGAGCACAGACTCCGCTTTGAGTATAGGCGGCTGCGCCGGCTCCCGACTGGTGCCCCTCGTCGACCAGGGGATCAACCTAACGGCCATCGACCCCTCGCCCTACATGCTTGACCTTTTGGGGGAAACCTATGGCAATCGGATTGAGCTTTATCGGAGCAGTCTGGACGACCTGCCGTTTGAGGACAACTCCTTCAACCACGCCTGTCTCATTACAACCCTGGAATTTGTCGACCACCCTGAAAAAGTCTTGGCCGAAGCGTGCCGGGTGGCCAAGGACCGGCTCTTTATCGGATTTTTAAATCGCTACGCCATAAAAGGCGTTCAGCGCCGGGTCAGCGGCATGTTCCGGAAAACCCTTTTCAACCGGGCCACGTTCTTCAGCGTCTGGGAACTGAAGAAATATGTGAAAGCGGTGGTCGGAGATGTACCCGTTGCCTGGCGGACGATTGGTCAGCTTCCGGACGCCAGTGGTTTTTTCAAGGACAAAATCGAGCAGTCCCGGGTTATCCAGAGATTTCCGTTTGGAGCTTTTGCCGGGATGGTCGTGACCCTGGTACCCCATTTCAAAACGCGCCCGCTTGCGTTGCGCTACAATGCAAAGGGTCCTACGGAAATTGTTCCGGGATAAAGAAGGTTCAGAGGTTCAGAGGTTCAGGGTTCAAGGGTTAAAGACGTTAACCCTAAACGGGGAACCGTTGAACCGGGAACCTTCATTGAGAGGAGCCCCGCCATGGAAGCGCTTTTATGGGAATCACGCGACGAATCCAAGATCAGATGCCACCTGTGCAGCCACCGCTGCATCGTCAAACCGGGCAAGCGGGGCCTGTGCGGGGTGCGCGAAAACCAGGGCGGCGTGTTGTACACCTTGGTCTACGGGAAACTCATCGCCCAAAATATCGATCCCATCGAAAAGAAACCGCTCTTTCACCTGTACCCAGGCAGCCGATCCTACTCGATCGCCACGGTCGGCTGTAATTTCAAATGCGACTTCTGCCAGAATGCGGATATCGCCCAAATGCCCTCGGACCGGGCCGGTTTGATCATGGGCAAGCCGGTTACCCCGGCCGAAATCGTGGCCGCCGCGCGGAGCGCTGACTGCCGTACCATTGCCTATACCTACACCGAACCGACGGTCTATTTTGATTGGCCTATGACACCGCCCGTCTGGCCAAGGAGAGCGGCATCAGCAACGTCTTTGTGACCAACGGGTACATGACAGCCGAGGCATTCGACCTGATCGCCCCGTATCTGGATGCGGCCAATGTCGACCTCAAGTCCTTCAAGGATGATTTTTACAAGCACTATTGCGGCGCCCGGTTAGAGCCTGTCAAGGAGACCCTTGTCCGCATGAAGCAGGGCGGTGTGATGGTGGAGGTGACGACCCTGATTATCCCGGGCCTGAATGACAATCGGGCCTTGTTGGAAGAGCTGGCCGGATTTTTAGCAACTGAACTGGGGAATGATACACCCTGGCACATCAGCCGTTTTCATCCTACCTACCGGCTGACCGACCGGAGGGTGACCCCGGAGAAAACCTTGATCGAAGCCCGCCGCATCGGGCTTGAGGCCGGACTGCACCATGTTTACATTGGCAATGTACCCGGATCGGATGGTGAAAGCACAAGTTGCCCGGAGTGCGAACGGGTCGTCATTGAGCGGGTCGGCTATCAGATTCGGGGGTACCATCTTGAAGATGGCCGGTGCACCTTCTGTGGAGAGGCAATTGCCGGTGTAGGGATGTAAAAAATCACTCTATTGGGGGCCTCCATAGCACTGGGACTTCAAGCGCGAATAGAAGATATCTCAAAATGGAATTTTGGTTCAAGGTCAAGGCGACCGGGAGATTTGAACCGGAGGAATACATCAGGTATTTCGAGGATTAAAGCCGAGCGCTCAACGCCGAGATTGGACCAAAAGGCCTTTTTGAGATTGCTTCTACATCAAACCTGCCTCTTTGTAATACCTCAGGGCGCCGGGATGTAAGGTGGCGCTCATTCCTTTGAGCATGCCCGGTTTGGTCAGATGCGCATGCGTCGGATTCATGCTTTTGAAGTCCGCAAAGTTTTCAAAGATTTCTTTCGTCACCGCATATACAATCGTATCCGATACCTGGGATGAGGTTACCAGGGTGGCTTTGACACCGAACGTGCCGATTTCGCCTTCATTCACAGCCCCGGGGTAAAGGCCGGAGCGGACAATACTCTTCGTGTAGTATGGATATTGAACCAGCAGTTTATCAATGCCGGCAACCGCCGCAAACCGAACCTTCCGCTTGCCTGTGGTTGCATCACGAATCGCACGGTTTGGGTGGCCGACCGTGAAAAAAAACGCATCAATACGGCCGTCTTGAAGCAGATTGGCTGATTCCGAGGCCTGGGCGCTTTCAGCATTCATATCGGTTTTATAGTCGATGTTGACAGCCTCAAGGGCATCAATGGCGTTCTGTCGGTGACCCGACCCGGGGTTGCCGATGTTGACCCGTTTTCCTTTCAGGTCCATGATGCTCTTGATGCCGGCGTCCACGGCAGCCACGAGCGTGACCGATTCCGGGTAGATGCTGAAAACGGCCCGCAGGTCGGCCTGGGGGCCCTTTTCTTTCCATTCATTTTTTCCTTTGACGGCTTGCCACTGGCGATCGGACTGGACGATGCCGAACTGCAGGTCTGCGGTCATGACGGCATTGACATTGAAAACCGACCCCTGCGTGGTTTCAACGCTGCAGCGCAGATTGTGAGTCTCGATTTTTCGGTTGACCAAGTCAGCAATGGTTTTGCCGGCCAGATAGTAGTTGCCGGCACTGCTGCCGGTGCCGATGGAGATAAAGGTAGGCTGGCGTACGGCCTGTTTTTCCGATGCTGGTGCCTTGGCTTCTTCCTCTTTCCCACAACCGGCGACGAGCAAAATACCGAAGATACACATCACGCCCAGAACACATATTCTTTTCATGAATTACTCCTTGAGATTGAGTCCGACGTATTTGTGGAACTGCAGCAGACAGCACCCTGATTGATAACAAGCGGGTAGAGAAAAATCAACAAATTTAAGTGCTAACGTACCAATGCCGATTAGCGCGGGGCGCTAGAAGTTTTTATCCAGATGCAAAATCAGCCCAATTGGTGTATGAGAAGAATAACGCCACTGCAGGGCGTTTAGACGATGTGCGTCGGCGGGTTTTCGAGGGTGGAAAGGTGATACCCCGCGTGAGCGCCTTAAAGGGGACACCTTTTAACCGTCCAGTTACCTGGCTGTTGTAAACCACAAATCGGGATCAAGCATGGCATCTGAAAATACAGCCCCCCGCGTCAGTGTCATCATTCCGACCTACAATCGCGGATGGACTTTACAACGTGCGGTAGATTCCGTACTCACCCAAACGTTTCGAGATTTTGAATTGATTGTCGTGGATGACGGTTCCCAAGACGACACGGCAGACATACTGGCTGCGTATGGAACTGATATCCGGGTTATCCGGCAGCCCAACGCCGGGGTGAGTGCCGCCCGCAATACCGGCATTCGCGCGGCCGGCGGTGAATTCATAGCTTTTTTGGATTCGGATGATTACTGGCTGCCGGAAAAGTTGCACGTGCAGATAGCCTATTTTAACACCCACCCCGTGGCTGTGATCTGCCAGACTGAAGAGAATTGGATCCGCAATGGAAAGCGGGTCAATCCTAAAAAGGTTCATAAAAAACCATCCGGCCGGATCTTCAGGGCTTCCCTGGCCCTGTGCCTGGTCAGTCCCTCCGCCGTGATGCTGCGCCGGGAGCTGCTCGATGAGATCGGTGGATTTGACGAAACCCTGCCGGCCTGCGAGGATTATGACCTCTGGCTCCGGATCAGTGCCCACTATCCGGTATACTTGGTCGATACTCCCCTGATCTTCAAGACCGGCGGACACGCGGATCAACTCTCCCGGATGGTCGGCCTGGATCGCTACCGCATTCGATCCATCGAAAAACTGTTAGCGGATGGGAAGTTGACGGGCCTGCGTCGGGCGGCGGCCATAGAGATGCTTGTGAAAAAGGCCACTATCTATGCCTCCGGCTGTCGCAAACGGGGAAAGATAGACGAAGCCACAACCTATGAGAACCTCATCGCCAGATACCGGTGAACACAAAATATCTATTTGAAATCGCAAGATAACTGTGGTATTATCCAGCTTTCTTGTTGATTTCCAACATCCATTGAAAGAGGTTGTTTATCCCCAAGCGGGAAAGGCGTTGCCGATCAGGTGCGCAAAAACACGCTATACTACCGGAGTTCCCGATAGACAGCCTCACCGGGACAATCTTCTCTAAGCAGATCGGATTATTACAGTAAGTTTCTGGAATCAGGGACTATACGACCATCTTTTTCTATTGAAAGGAGGGGGATAAACCGCGTAACTAGCACTTGTGTTTCAAATCCCAGAACCCGCATGCAACCGTGCCGGGTCCAGGCATTTAATAACCACAAATAAGGAGGATTAGATGAAAAAGGGAATCGTTTTTACAATTGCACTGCTGTTTGGTTTTGCGCTCATGGTGGGTGCCTCGGCCGAACCGGTTCAAGCCGGGCAGACCTTTGTGACCATCGGGACCGGCGGCGTGACCGGTGTCTATTATCCCACCGGCGGTGCCATTTGCCGACTGGTTAACAAAACCCGCAAAACCCACGGGATTCGCTGCTCGGTCGAAAGTACCGGCGGTTCCGTCTACAACCTCAACACCATAGCCGCCGGCGAGCTGGACATGGGCGTGGCTCAGTCCGACTGGCAGTACCATGCCTACAATGGCACCAGCAAGTTTAAAGACAAGGGCGCCAACAAGAACCTGCGGGCGGTCTTTTCCGTTCATCCCGAACCATTTACCGTGGTCGCCCGGGCGGATTCCGGAATTAAAAAATTCTCTGATCTGAAAGGTAAAAGGGTCAACATCGGCAATCCCGGTTCCGGTCAGCGCGGCACCATGGAAGTGGTTATGTCCGCTTACGGCTGGTCCAAGGGTGATTTCAAACTGGCTTCCGAGCTGAAATCCGCCGAACAGTCCAAAGCCCTGTGCGACAACAAGATCGACGCCATGGTTTTCACCGTTGGCCATCCCAGCGGATCCATCAAAGAAGCCACCACCTCCTGCGATTCGGTGATGGTGGAAGTGGCCGGCATGAAAATCGACAAGCTGGTCAAGGACAATGATTACTACCGGACCGCCACCATCCCCGGCGGCATGTATCGCGGAACCGCCGGCGACACCAAAACCTTTGGTGTGGGCGCTACGTTCGTAACCTCTTCCAAAGTACCGGACAAGGTTATCTACAACGTGGTTAAAGCGGTATTCGATAATTTCGACCAGTTCAAAAAACTGCATCCGGCTTTCAAAAACCTGAAAGAAACCGAGATGATCAAAGACGGTCTCTCCGCGCCGCTGCACAACGGTGCCAAGAAATACTACAAAGAGAGAGGCTGGATGTAAGCTGACTAAAAAGAGAGGGGCGTGCTGCCCCTCTCTTTGTTCAGAAGCTGCTTCAAAGCTTATCACGATCAGTATGGCTGAAACGGTAACACTACCTTCTCTAAACCGGCAACGGAATCCCCGGGATTTCTTTCGGATGTCCGGGGGGGCTTTTAAACAGCTTCTTAACAAACCGGTCGCATACTGAAAATCCGACCGGATACCCGCTGGTTCGAGGTGAACACCCATGAAAAAGTTAGTCATATGTTGGGGCGCCTGGCTGCTGTGCCTGACGTTTGTGATGCCGGCTGCATCGTTTGCCGATGAACAGATTATGATCGGCACCGGCAGCAAGGACGGCGTCTACTATTACGCCGGTAAAGCGCTTTGCCGCATCATCAACACAAAGGTAAAGGGGGTGGCCTGTGAGGTCGTGGATACCCCCGGGTCGCTGTATAATTTGAGCAACGTGCGGGACGGCGGTCTGGATATCGGCGTGGCTCAGTCCGACTGGCAATACCACGCGGTCAAGGGCACTGGGCCTGTAAAGTTTATGGATGGCGCCTTTACAAACCTGCGGGCCCTGTTTTCATTGCATGCCGAACCGTTCACCCTGGTGGTGCGCCGGGATGCCGGCATTACCCGGCTGGATGAAATTGTGGGCCACAAGGTCAATATCGGGAACCCTGGTTCGGGGCAGCGGGCTACCATGGAGGTCGTCATGGGTGCCATGAACTGGTCCCACAAAGATTTCCAGCACGTTGAGGAACTCAATGCCTCCGAACAATCTTTGGCCCTGTGTAACAACCGTGTCCAGGCCATGGTGTATACCGTCGGTCATCCCAATGCGTCGGTTTCCAAAGCAGCCAGATTATGCAATGCTACCATCGCGACGGTTGACGGACCGGTGATCGATAAACTGGTGGCGGCCAATCCCTACTACAGCTACACGGACATTCCGGGGAACATGTACCCCGGCATAATGGACCCGGTGCGAACATTCGGGGTAACTGCCACGGTCGTCACGTCTTCCGATATGTCCACCGATACGATCTACCAGATTGTACAGGCCCTGTTTGAGAACCTGGATGATTTTCGCAAATTGCACCCTGCCTTCAATGTGCTGCAACCCGAGAAAATGGTGCGTGACGGAATCTCCGCCGAGCTGCACGAAGGCGCCAAAAAATACTACCGAGAGAAGGGGCTGCTGTAACCGGTTCGGCTGCTACTATTTGTAAACCCTCCAGGAGGGAGAGCTTCGATGAGCGAACAAGAGGAAAAAACCCACGAGGTAAATGAAGACGCTGTGCATGAGATGCTCGCTGAAACTGAGACGGGCGCCCGTAATCCCACGGGGGCGATACCCAAGCAAGTTCTCTTTTATGTGCCCCTGATCTGGACGCTGTTTCAGCTCTGGTATGCATCGCCCCTGCCGTTTATCTTTAATATCTTCGTTTTGAATGATACTGAGGCACGGGCCATTCACCTGGCATTTGCGGTCTTTCTGTCTTATACGGCCTATCCTACTTTCAAATCGTCACCCCGGAGTTATATCCCCATTCAGGATTGGATTGTGGGCCTGGTCGGAGCAGCCTGTGCCGCTTATCTGTGGATCTTCTACGTGGAATTGTCCGATCGTCCCGGGGCGCCGACCCAGGTGGACCTGGTTGTGGCCATTGTCGGCCTGGTGACCCTGCTGGAAGCAACCCGCCGGGCCCTGGGACCGCCGCTGATGGTGGTTGCCTCGGTCTTTATCATCTACACGTTCGGTGGAATGCACATGCCGGATGTCATTGCTCACAAAGGCGCCAGTTTAAGCAAAGGCATGTCCCATTACTGGCTATCCACGGAGGGTGTCTTCGGGGTGGCTCTCGGCGTATCTACAAGTATGGTGTTCATGTTCGTACTGTTTGGCGCCCTGTTGGAGTCCGCCGGGGCCGGTAACTATTTTATCCGGACCGCTTTTGCCGGGCTCGGACATCTGCGCGGTGGGCCGGCCAAAGCGGCGGTCGTTTCCTCCGGGCTGACCGGCCTGGTATCCGGATCCTCTATCGCCAACGTGGTGACCACCGGAACCTTTACCATTCCGCTGATGAAAAAGGTCGGCTTCAAGCCGGAGAAAGCCGGGGCGGTGGAGGTCGCCTGTTCGACCAATGGCCAGTTGATGCCGCCGGTCATGGGGGCGGCCGCATTTCTCATGGTGGAATACGTGGGCATCTCCTATGTAGATGTTATCAAGCATGCTTTTCTGCCGGCTATCATTTCCTATATCGCCCTGGTGTACATCGTGCACCTGGAAGCGTGTAAGATGGGGCTCAAGGGCATGAAGAAACCCGGTGCGGCGCGGCCATTTACTTCGAAGGTGCTATCCTTCGTTATGACCATATTGTTCATCATCATCCTGGGCGGGGTCACCTACTACGGGTTGGGCTGGATCAAGACCGTCGCCGGAGGGGCTGCCATCTATATAGTCGCGGTGTTGATCTTTGCGGCTTACGTGGCCCTGATTGCCTTTGCCTGCAAGGTCCCGGAACTTGACCAGAGTACGGAAATCAACGAATTGCCCGAATTGGGGCCGACGGCCCAGGCCGGGTACTACTTTCTGCTGCCCATCGTGGTATTGATGTGGTGCCTGGTGGTGGAACGGTTTTCACCATCCCTGTCGGCTTACTGGGCCACGGTCCTGCTGATATTCATCGTGCTGACCCAGCGACCCCTGAAAGGGTTTTTCCGGAAAGCCAAGGGGGAAGACTTCGCCTTCAAAACCGGTTTTGCCGATATGATTGAAGGCTTTGTCAACGGGGCGCGCAATATGATCGGTATCGGTGTGGCCACCTCGGCAGCCGGCATCGTCGTAGGGACGGTTACCCTGACCGGTATCGGCCTGGTGATGACTGAATTCGTCGAGTTCATCTCCGGTGGAAACCTGATGCTGATTCTGCTGTTTACCGCGGTGATCAGCCTGATCCTGGGGATGGGTTTGCCCACCACGGCCAACTACATTGTCGTTTCGACCCTGATGGCGCCGGTTATCGTGGACCTGGGCGCCCAGAACGGCCTGATCGTGCCATTGATTGCCGTGCACCTGTTTGTCTTCTACTTCGGCATCCTGGCGGACGATACACCGCCGGTAGGCCTGGCGGCATTTGCCGCCGCCGGTATTTCCGGAGGGGATCCCATCCGCACGGGTATCCAGGGCTTTACCTACGATATCCGTACGGCGATTCTACCATTCATGTTTATTTTCAATACGGAACTATTGATTATCGGTGTGGCCAACTGGGTCCACCTGCTGGCCGTCATCGTGATTGCTGTTGTCGGTATGCTGGTGTTTGCTGCCGGCACCCAGGGTTTCTGGCTGACGAAATGCAAGATCTGGGAGACCCTTGCTTTGCTGCTGATCGCCTTTACCCTGTTCAGGCCAGGGTTCTGGTGGGATCGGATTTTTCCGCCCCTGCATGAAGAACCGCCGGCCAAACTCGAACAGATTGTAGGGAGCATGGAGCCCGGTTCGCTGATTCGTATCATGATCGAAGGCGAGAATATGCGTACCGAGGAAAAATTCACTAAAACGGTCATGCTGCCGGTGGGCGATGAGCAAACCGCCGCCGAAAGACTGGCCGGGGTCGGCATCGAAACCCGCGAGGAGGACGGCAAGACCGTGATCGACAACATCGTCTTTTCCAGCCCGGCCGAGAAGGCCGGCCTGGATTTTGACCAAATAATTCTCAATGTCCAGGTACCGACGAAACGACCACCCAAGCAGCTGATGGTGATTCCGGCGATGCTGCTGCTGGGACTGATCGGGTTTCTCCAGCGCGGTCGTGTCCGCAAGCTGGAAGCGGCTACGGCCACCTAATACCATGCTACCTGCAGCGTTTTAGCTGGAGCGGTAACGGGTAAAAAGTTTTGGTTACTTCACTATGGGGGTAAACTATGTTTAACAAAATACTGGTACCGGTAGATATTGATTATCCGAAAACCGCCGCGATCGTATATCAAAAAGCCCTAAAAATTGCTGGACTGACTGGTGCCGAAATCCGCCTGATAAGCGTTATGCCCGGATACACCATGCCGATCGTGGCATCGTTTATATCGGAAGAGATGGTCAAGAAAGCCAAAGATCAGGTCAGGGCAACCCTGGAGGCCTTTATAAAGGATAATTGCCAGGAACCGATCACGTATACCATCAAGACTGGCAAAAACTGGGAAGAGATCGTCAAGTCTGCGGACAAGTGGGGTGCTGATCTGATTGTCGTCTACCACAACCGCAAACGTGAAGTGAACGAGGTGTTTTCCAATTCCTGCTCTCATCGCGTCATGGAAAACGCCAATTGCTCAGTGCTGCGGTTGAAAAATATTCGGTAATAGCGGTATGTAGGCATTCAAAGTAAATTTTCAACAGCCCACGTTCAATGTCAGTCCGCAAAGGACTGAGAGGGATTGAACGCGGGCTGTTTTGGTCTGGTTTCTCAAGCTGTCTGGGCGTGTGCCGCTTCCCATCCCAGCAGGGCTTTTTTACGGGCGGAACCCCAGCGATAACGATGAATATCCCCTGATTTGGCAATCACCCGGTGGCAAGGAATAAGGTAGCCGACGGGGTTGATCGCGATTGCGTTGGCCACAGCCCGAAAAGCCTTGGGTCGTCCCAGGAGCGAGGCAATATCCTGGTAGCTCACCACCCACCCTTCCGGTATCCGCAGTAGTGCCTTCCAGACATTGACCTGAAAATTGGTACCCTTAAGATGTAGATTAAAAGGCGTGGCGTCGCGGGGATGGTCGGGGTTGAAGATATCTTTCACGATGGGACCGATCTGGCGGTTTTTCTCGATGAGAGTTGCCCGGGGCCATTTTTGGATAAGCTGATTCAGGGCAGCCGGGCGCTGACTGCCTTCCACAAATCCCAGGTGGCAGATCCCGCGTATCGTAGTCGCCAAAAGACATTCTCCGAATGGTGTCGCACTGATACCATACGCAATTTCCAACCCGGCCCCCTGGTATTTGAATTCCCCGGGCGTCATGGCTTCGAAGGTTACAAACAGGTCATGCAGGCGCCCCGGACCGGAAAGTCCGGCGTCCAGGGACACGTCCAAAATACTCTGCGACTGGGCCAGTTTGTCCTTGGTATAATCAAGGGTCAGATATTGCACAAACTGGATAGGACTGACCCCGGCCCATCGTTTGAACAAGCGGTCAAAGTGATACCGGCTCAAATGCACACTGGCGGCGATTTGATCCAGATTCGGTCGAGATTTGAAATTCTCCTCAATGTATTGAATGGCCTTTTCGATACGCCGGTAATTTTCGGATTGTTGCGAAAAATCATGTAGCTCCATGGCAGCCTCTTTTCTCAAGTTTGTTACCGTCACCATAATCCAGCGTCGTGGATAAGGCCACCCGAATCTTGCTGAAAACATCAGCAAGATTCGGGTGGCCGCTTTTCCGCAAAAGGATTATCAATACGTAAAACCATCTGATATGGATGCACGGCAACATTTATGCAAACAGGAGAGAAAAAGGATGAAGGCCATGAGTACGACCCTGAAATTAACAGTAGCTACATCGGATAGTCGCCAATCCACGGCTGTTAATCGCGCAATGGATTTCCGCGAATGGGTACTCATTCTCATTTTATCCATCCTCTGGGGAGGTTCCTTCTTCTTCGTGGGCGTGGCTGTAAAGGAAATGACTCCCTTGACCATCGTTGCGGGTCGGGTAGGCCTCGCGGCGTTTCTACTATCGGTGTATGTCCGGTTGCGCGGTCAAAAGATGCCTCATTCACCGCGGGTATGGGGCGCGTTTCTGATAATGGGGGCCTTGAACAACCTGATTCCCTTCAGCCTGATTGTCTGGGGCCAGACCCACATCGAAAGCAGCCTGGCCAGCATTTTAAATGCGACCACCCCTATCTTCAGCGTGATTCTGGCCCACCATTTAACCCGCGAGGAACGTTTGACCATCAACCGCCTTGCCGGTGTCCTGATCGGGTGGCTTGGGGTGACGGCAATGATTGGTGTGGAGGCCCTCAAAGGGTTTGGGGGTGAAGTGCTAGGTCAGTTGGCAGTCCTGGGCGCTGCCTTGTCATATGCGTTTGCCGCTATTTACGGCCGGCGTTTCAAAGGGGTTGATCCGGCTGTAGTCGCCACGGGTATGCTATGCGGCTCGACCGTTATGATACTGCCTTTGGCGCTGTATATCGAGCAGCCCTGGCAACTGGCTCCCGGAATGGGTTCCATCGCGGCCCTGCTAGGGCTGGCGGCCATCAGTACGTCTCTGGCCTACATCATCTACTTCCGGGTTCTGGCAACCTCCGGGGCTACAAATCTGCTGTTGGTCACCTTTCTGATACCCGTCAGCGCAATTTTCCTGGGCGTACTGGTTCTGGGTGAGCGCCCCGGCTGGAATGCTTTTACAGGAATGGGATTGATCTTCTGTGGGTTGATCGCAATAGACGGCCGCCTGTTGAAACGTTTGCGGCGCTCGGATGCGGGGGACTCTCAAGTATAGAATGCCAGGTACCTGCAGCGGTCAGGGCAGATACCGATGGCCGGCCCCTTTTCTTTTGCGACAGCAGGTTTTACTGGTGTGTGGATAAATTATGGGATAATATCGAGGCCACTATGATCACACCTGACAACCAGGCTGTTTACCGTATTCATAAATCCTATCGCAAAGAGAACCGGCCGAAAAAGTACAAAAACACCTATACGGTGACCGATGACCGCACCGAGACGACTTTGGCTACCTGCGACCTCATCGGGCAGGCGGTTTTCAAAACCCAAGCCATCCTGGATCATGCGCAGAAGGCCTGGCAGATGAAACCCAACCGCCGCATCATGCCCTCGCGCTGGATTGTCACCGACCCCCATCAGCGGGTTGCCATGCAGTTCGGCCAGAAAATCCTGGGGAAGATGATGAATCCCCTATACAAGACCATGCTGGCCCTGCTGGACGACCAGGGACGGGAAGTGTATCGCCTGGTTGATCCACGCAAAAGCATCCCTGATCGCATTATGATCGCCACCCCGGGCGAATGGGCCCTCTTGCATGGTAAACGGCCCATGGCCAAAGTGGTGCGTTTGCCGCGCAACGAAGAACCGGCGAAAGGTTTGCTCCGCAAGCTGAAAAAGTTTCTGTCTGGGTCAGACCAAGGGCTCGTTAGTGCCGAAAAGACGCATACCCTGTCAGCACCGGTGGCCCTGGCCATGCTCCTGCTGGTAAAGGAATTGTCCGATGTGAGTGCGGAATGATGGCGGCATCGTGTCAAGCCCGTCTCGGTCTTGACAATCCTAACTTCCATCCACAATCTACGCTTAGCGTGTATTCACGTTCAATTTTACATTGGAGGCGCTAGTCGCCATGAAACGATATCTGTGTATATGGGCGATGGGTTTCTTGTGGTTGCCAACCTTGTTGCCGGCCGGTGAAGCGGACGTTCTGAAAGTCGATGTGCGCAAGATTGGAAAGCAGACCTACCAATTCAGCGTCACTATCGAGCACAAAGATACCGGGTGGGACCACTATGCCGACAAGTGGGACATCGTCGGTGCGGATGGTACGATATTCGGAACCAGAACCCTTTACCATCCCCATGTCAACGAACAGCCCTTCACGCGGGACCTGTCCGGTGTTGACATTCCAGCCGGTGTCCATAAGGTGACCGTCCGGGCCCATGATTCCGTGCACAAATACGGTGGCAAAGAAATGGCCATCGACCTTGACTGATCCAGACTATCAATGGTACTTTTATTACCGGTTCCTGCTTAGAATGCGGATATTTGAAAGTCTCTCCGATCCGTAAGCAATATTTCTCAAGACATCTAAGTCCTTCTCGCGAAAAATTCGATAACATCGGCGAAGTACGTTGATCCGCATCGCACTGTGTATATGACCAATCGAGAGGGGTCCAAGTATACAGCTATGATATGCCCACAATGCAACTTTGAAAATCCTGAAGGGTTCAGATTTTGCGGTGAATGCGGTGGCCGTATAGACACCGGTACGCCCTGGCATGATGCCAAAGGTGAACGCAAATACGCGACGGTGATGTTTTCAGACCTTTCCGGTTACACAGCCATGACGGAGAAGCTGGACCCGGAAGAGGTCAAACACATCGTGGGGCGGATTTTCGAAGGCGCCGGCCGAATCGTTGAAAAATATGAGGGCACCGTGGAGCGTTTTTTCGGTGACGAGATCATGGCGCTCTTTGGCGTACCCGTGGCACACGAGGACGATGCTGTGAGAGCCATTCGGGCGGCCCGGGAAATTCACGACCTGGTCACCGGCATGAGCCCTTCCTGTGAAGCTAAATACCAAATACCCCTGAACATGCATACCGGCATCAACACTGGCTTGATGATCACGGGTGAAAAGAAAATTGGAAAGGGCCGGCACGGGCTTACCGGTGACACCATCAATCTGGCAAAACGATTGACCGGATTAGCCGGGCCGGACGAAATCGTTATCGGATCGACCACCCAACAGGCGGCGGTAAATCATTTTGTGTTTGAATCTCGTACCCCTGCAACGGTGAAGGGTAAACAGGTACCCTTGCAAACCTTTAGAGTGATCAGCACCATTGAAGAACCCAAAACTATACGACGGTTGCATGGGGTCAGGGCGGATTTGGTTGGCCGCGATAAGGAATTAGAGCGCCTAAATGAAGCGGTTAAGGATCTGTTGGCCGGCAAGGGTTCTATCATTGGTATCTACGGCGATGCCGGCACTGGAAAGAGTCGACTGATTGAGGATTTCAAGACATCGATGGATGATCGTCCGATCCGATGGCTTGAGGGCCATGCCTACCCTTATGCCCAGAACATTTCCTTTTTCCCCTTGATCGATTTGTGCAGTCGGGAATTCAAAATTAATGAAAGCGATCCACCTGAGGTCGTGAGGAAGAAACTTGCCACAGGCATCAGTAGACTTGTTGATGATACCCGGACGGTATTACCTTTCATAAGCCCTTTGTATGCAGTGGATGCCACCGATGCCAAAGCGCTCAACCCCCAGTTCTGGAAACTCAAGTTGCAGGATGCCACCCGCGATATTCTAACCACGCTCGCGCATATAGGCCCGACGATTATCTGCCTGGAAGATCTCCATTGGGCGGATCCATCTTTCATGGAAATGTTAAGAGGTATCCTCTCAGGGTTCACTTGTCCGGTCCTGTTCATATGTGTCTATCGCCCTGACATTCGTCTGTTCGTGGAAAGTGCGCCCAGCTTGCAGGGTCTCACCTACGATGAGATTCACATAAAGGAACTGTCGCCACCGGATACCCGGAAAATGATCCTGTCTGCCCTCGATGCAGAGGAGATACCCCATGAATTGCACCACCTGCTTGTCGACAAGACGGCGGGTAATCCTTTCTTTCTGGAGGAAATGGTGAATTCCCTGATCGAAGCCAACGTTTTGGTGACTAACCAAGGCAGGTGGCGATTGATTTCCCGAGATTCGGCAACCGATTTTTCAGTCTCCATTCATGGGGTCATTGCCTCGCGTCTGGATCGATTGGACCCGCAGTCAAAACAGGTGATTAAGGAAGCCGCTGTCATCGGTCGAACCTTTTATCGTATGATTATCCAGCGCATCTCCACGATAAAGAATGATTTCAGGGCCTGCCTGGCAAACCTGGAAAGGCTGGATCTGATCAAGGCACGACCTCGGGAACTTGATCTGGAGTATATCTTCAAACATGCATTGACCCAGGAGGTAGTTTATAAAGGTGTGCTCAAAGACGAACGTCGGACCATTCACGAAAGAATCGGCCAGGTAATGGAAGTGCTCTTTGAACAGCGCCTAGCAGAATTCTACGAAACGCTGGCCTATCATTTTTCTAGAGGTAAGTCTCCTTTGAAAGCGGTGGATTACCTCATTAAATCCGGAGAAAAAAGCTTGCAGCGCTACGCCGTGGAGGAGGCCCACCAGCATTTCCAGCAGGCACTCGATATTATCGACAGCCTGCCGGATCCATCTTCACAGACCATGACCATCATGGTGGACATGCTCAACCGCTGGTCGATTATTTACTACTACCGGGGTGACCCCGGGGGACTCAAGGAGCTCCTCTTCCGTTACGAAACTGTCGCTGAGGCTGTAGATGACAGCGACATTTCTGGTATGTTCAGGGTCTGGCAGGGGTTTGCACTTTACTATTGTGCCGAGTTGGACACTGCCTATGAATACCTGGTAATGGCGAGGGATATAGGGGAAACAGCTAACAGCCGCATGGTGGTCGGCTATGCCTGTAACTGGCTCTCTTTTTTATGCGCTGAAATGGGACGATTTTCCGAGGGTATTGCGGCCGGTGAAAGGGCGCACCGGATTGCACGGGAACTGGGCTCGGATCAGTTCCTGCATTTCAAGTCCCTTACCGGTATCGCCTGGAACCATTATTTCATGGGGAATGCTGGAGCCTGTAGTGAAATCGGCAAAGAACTGATCGAATACGGCCGGAGGCATTCCCATATTCGCTGTCTGGTTATGGGATACGGCGCTGCCGGACAGGGCTACCTGCATGCCGGCGATTTTCCCGGAGCAATCGAGGCCTTTGAGCAGGCAGTAGAAACCTCCGCGGATCCCTTCTATCGAATGTTTTCAGAGATCTATCTGGCGCTGGCCTACTTAGGCGCCCTGAGACTCGAAGATGCCGCAGACATGTGCCGGCGGGGGCTGGACTTCAGCACTGCCGGCTGCTGCCGGCAAACAGAGATTATCTGGGGAGTTCTACTGGGGATTGTGCGGATCGATGCCGGCGAGTTAAATCGGGGAATGGCCATGGTTCAAGAAAATATGCAGACTCTCCATGAAATCGGTCGCCGGGGCCCGATGCCCATGGGGTGGCTGGCCTTGGCCCAGGTCTACCTGGAAATTGTAAAAGGCTCTAAACCGGTCTCGCCACTAATGCTGGTTAAGAACTTGTCATTCGTCTGCCGACACGCCCTCTTTGCTGAGAGAAAAGCCCACGAGTGCCTCGAGAAAGCGCTCGACTTGTCCATGGAACTCGGGGCCCATGGTATAGCGGGGCAGGTCCATTTAGAATTGGGAAAATTGTACCTGATGCGGAAAAGAAAGAATCAGGCGCATGTTCATCTGGAACTGGCGGCGAAAATGTTTAGCAAAGTCGGGGCCAGTGATTTCCTGAAAGGGGCTACAGAGGCACTATGTGAGGCCGAGTCGGTGTAGCGGCCTATAGATATCTTGACTGGGCTCATTACTGAAATCAGGCAATCCTTGAATATCGGCATACAGTTTATTCAGCCGCTTTGCTGACACCTTTTCCACGGTCCGCAACTCCTGTGCAAACTGCGACACCTTATACTCTTCAATGAGCCAGAAATAGTTCTCTACAGCCGTCCGCATTTCGTCGGAAGTCGTCTCCGTGAAAGTTGCCAACAATGCATGCAAGCGATCGGTGTGCACAGCTACCAGGGCTTCTTTCTGCCGGTCTTTATCCGGGGCGTCCAGGGCCCGCTGCGCGCGGATTGCGATGGCTTTGATGTAGCGCACCAGATCGGGCATGCGATGGACGTCATATAGCGACACAAAGTTTTCCGGGACCAGTTTGCGCAATTCGGCGAAAAGGGTTTCCAAAAGTCCGGCCGCAGGGCCGCTGGAGAAAGACTTCCAGCGCAAAGCGTCCAGGGCCGCAAAGGTTTCGCTGTACTGTTCCATAACCATTTGAACCTTGCTGAGCAGGTCGTCTCCGGTGGACATCAGGCTGGGCGCCAGAGCGTTGGCATACCTATCAAATGCCCGGCGGCTGCGGATATCCTTTGCAAAAAGGCCCCTGAGGAGGGTGTCTTCGATCTGCTTTTCCACCGCATGATTGCCGCCGAAATGTCGGGTTGCTGGGGCCATATAATCCGGGAGCAGTAACTTCCGGTGCAGGAACTTCAGGTCTTTGGCAAAATGGTCCGCGTACAGTCGGCCAACGGCTTCCCGATGAACAGCCCGTGCCTTCCGGCTGTCGGAGAACAGACGCAGGGCGACGCGATTTTCTTCTCTGACCAGGGTTGGATACACCACCCAAGGATCGGCCCCCGGCATAGGGACTTCCAGGGTGTCCGGTAGATCGGGGAAGGTCGCGGGGGTAATTTCTGCTTGCTCCCATTCGGTTCGCAGGTCGGCCAGGCGGTCACCCGGATCACTGCCGGTTTTCTGCTGCTGCAAGACGGCCGGGTTACGACTGGTCACGATGCTTTTACCACTGGCATCGGTGATATCCAGTCTGGCCTGTAGATGCGGCGGCAAAGCGTCCACCGGCCAGGCGGCCGCCGGAATATCAACCCCCAGGCGACGATGCAGAAATTGGCTTAGGCTGGTTGCAAGATTACCCTTTTCCCGTTCCATCTCACGGGCGACAATAGCGACTGTGCGAGAAACCGGTACCAGTTGTTTTCTAAATTTTTTGGGTAGTCCCCGGACGAGGGCATCGACTTTCTCACGGAAAAGGCCCGGTACCAGCCAATCGATTTCCTCGGCCGGCAGGGTCGCAGCCCGGGCAGCGGGAATGGTGATCGTAACACCGTCGTCCTCGCCGTCTGGCCGGAATCGGTAGGTGCAGCCAAATTCATTGCGGCCCAGTTTGATGCTGTCCGGGTAGAGGTCCAATTCGCCGCGTTCCGGTCTATAGTTCAGCAATTGCGTTTCGGTCAATTTCAAAAAGTTATCGCCGCCCTTTTTCTTCAGCAGCGTACGCAGGGTTCGGATATCATACACGTTATCCAGACGCGTTTGGTAAAAGGCCGCCATCTCGTCGGGGTGGATCAAGATATCCCGTCGGCGGATGCGATCTTCCATGTTACGGATACCTGCCACCAGGGTCTGGTTGTGCTGGACGAAGGACGGCGGCCTGTGAATATCACCCGCCACCAGGGCCTGGCGGATGAACAGTTCGGTGGCGTGCGCAGGATTGATGCGACCGTAGCCCACCCGCCGGTCGGCGACGATTACCAGTCCGAAGAGGGAGACCTGTTCGGTAGCGACCACTTCCCCGCGTTTTTTTTCCCAGTGCGGATTGAGATGAGTATAGCGGCACTGGTGACCGCCGATTTTTTCCAGCCAAACACTATCAATGCGAGCGCAGATGCGGGCGAACAACCGTGACGTCGCTACCATCTCGATGGCCATGATCCAGCGCCCGGTGCGGTCAAACAGCCCTGATCCGGGAAACACCATGACCTCGCGCCCCTTGGCAGCCTGGAAGATGTTCTTCTCCTTTTGCACGGCAATATTGGATAGAAAACCGCTGAGTGCGGATCTGTGAATAGCCGCGTAGCGATCCCCGAAAAGGACCTTCCGGTCCGGTCGGGGCTTCTTGGACGGCCCTGATTTCGGGCTCCGGGACCGCTTGCGGTCAAAACGGCTCTCGCGCAGGATCTCCTGAATTTGGCGGTGCACATCGCGCCACTCGCGCATGCGGCGATAAGAGATAAAATGAGTTCGGCACCATTTTTTCATCTGGCAGGTTGTCTTTTTCCGTTTCCAGGTATCGTGGTACTGCTGCCAGATATTGAGCAGGGTGACCATATCCGACAATGGATCTACGAAGACTTTTTGAGCCTGATCGGCGGCCTGGGCGTTTTCAGCCGGGCGTTCGCGCGGGTCCTGGATGCTCAAAGCGGCCGCGAGGATGGTCATGTCGGTCACGCAGCCGTGTTCCCGAGCGGACACCAGCATGCGGGAGAGCCGCGGATCGATGGGCAGGCGGGCCATCATCCGGCCGGTTTTCGTCAGCCGGAAGCGATTGGAATGTCGCATTTTTTCGGATTTGCCGGTCGGCACGATGGCGCCCAATTCCAGCAAGAGGTCGATCCCGTCCTTGATATTTCTTTCCGCGGGCGGGTCGATAAAAGGAAAGGTCTCCACGTTGCCCAGTTTCAGGGAAATCATCCGCAAAATGACTTCCGCCAGGTTGGCGCGTAAAATTTCGGGGCTGGTGTAAAGCGGTCGGGAATCATAATCTGCTTCCGTGTAGAGCCGGAAGCAGATCCCATTTTCAACCCGGCCGCAACGCCCCATACGCTGGTCCGCGCTGCTTCTCGAAATCGGGGAGACCGGCAGGGCGGTGGTGCGCGAGCGCGGCATATAGCGGCTGATCCTGGCCAAGCCGGTATCGACCACGTAGCGGATGCCGGGGATGGTTATCGATGTTTCCGCGATGTTGGTGGCAATGATAATTTTGCGGCCCGGGGCCGGAGCAAATACCCGAGCCTGCTGGGCAGTCGTCAACCGTGCAAATAGCGGCATGCTGACAACCCCCTTATAACCGCGGCCTTCGATAAGTTCGGCTGTTTCGCGGATGCCCTGTTCAGTGGGCATGAAGACCAGGATATCTCCAAAGGGGTTTTCCCACACAATCCGGTCCACGGCCAGGGCGGCCAGTTCGATATGGCTCTGTTCATCCGGGTCGGGGGTGTCGTCCGGCGTCAGATAGTGGACGTCCACCGGATACATACGGCCGGAAACTTCGATCACCGGGGCGTTGTCAAACGCCTTGGAAAACTTCTCCGTATCTATGGTGGCCGAGGTAATGATCAGTTTGAGGTCTTGACGCTTGCGTCGCAGGTTCTTGAGAATGCCCAGCAGAAAGTCGATATTGAGGCTGCGTTCGTGGGCTTCGTCCACAATAAGGGTGTCGTAGCTGTTCAACCAGGGGTCGCCCTGGGCTTCGGCCAGCAATACGCCGTCGGTCATGATCTTAATATAGCCATCGGTGGCCGTCTTTTCCTGAAAACGAATTTTGTAGCCCACCGATTTTCCCAGCGGCCCCCCCAGTTCGGCCGCAATTCGCCGGGCCACGGTAGTAGCGGCGATTCGGCGCGGCTGGGTGCATCCGATGAATCCGTCAATGCCCCGTCCGGCAGCCAAGCAGAGTTTGGGTATCTGGGTGGTTTTACCTGATCCGGTCTCCCCCGCGACGATGATGACCGGGTGGCGGCGGATGGCCCGGATGATGTCATCTTTTTTGACCGTGATCGGAAGTTCGGCCGGGAACGTGGGGACGGGACGGTATTTGATACGGGCCTGGCGGGCTGCGATAGAGGCGCGCAGGCGGGTTTCAAGTGCGGTCAGTTTGCGAATCTGGTCTGGTGAAAGTGCCGGTTGCGCCTGGTTGCCTACCAGCCGGTTCAGGCTGCGGCGGGCGGCCCGTCTTTCCGGGCCCCGCGCGTGGGGAATAAGGTTGCGTATCTTTTTGATATCCGGTTGCTGCATGCACGTGCCTCGCTGGAGGCGCATAGTATGTGCTGGCCGGATGCTTGTCAAACCTTCACCGGTGGATTTGCGTCAATCAGGCAACTTTTCTGTTGTTTTTCAGGTTTTGGCCTAAAGTTTGCCGAACGGTTGCCGATGACACAGATAGCTCTAAAAAAATTGACCTGATACATCCTGACAGACAATCATTTGCACTTCCTCGAAGGAGGGAACTGGTATGAAAATACGGTTTATTTATCTGGCGGTACTGATCCCGGTCCTATTATTACCGGCCTGTTCGCAAAGCCGCCCGGACAATTCCCCGATCATTGCCGATATAAATGGGTACAAGTTGACCCAGGCAGATTTTCTCGGCCAGTTGAAGGCCGAGGTAGAATTCGACCGGGACTTCAAAGTGACCCGTCAGGCCAAGCAAGAGTTCCTGGAGCAGATAATCCGTCGAGAATTGCTCATCCAGGAAGCCCAGCGGCTGCGGTTGGACCGGCAGCCTAAGTTTGTCAGGGCCATTGAACGGTACTGGGAATCCACCCTGATTCGGGACCTATTAGAGCTCAAAGGTGAGCAGATTGACCAAACCCTAGTCATATCACAGACGGATGCCCGGGCACACTATGAACAATTGAAGGGCGCGGGCGGGCACCTGCCGCCCTTGACCGAAGTACCCGACGGTATCATGGTCGAGCTCAAGGAAAAGAAACGGGCCCAGGCCCTGGACCAGTGGGTGGCCCAATTGCGCCAGAATGCCACCGTCACCATTGATGAAGACAAGTTGTTCAAAGACTGAGAAGGAGTCCGGCATGGCCGCTAAAGAACATACCTATAAAAGACGCCAGGTCTACGTAAAAAAGGGTTTCCAATTCAAATTCATGCTGCGTTTCTGCCTTGTTATTCTGATAGGAGCCGGTATTTCCACCGCCCTGCTGCTCGCGTTTTCCCAGGGAACGCTGACCTCATCCTTTCAGGATTCAAGATTGGTGGTTCGTGAAACCTCCATGGCGATCTTACCCGCAGTTATTTACACGAACCTCATTACCCTGGGTTTGATATGCCTGGCTTCAATAATGGTCACCCTGTTTGTCTCGCATAAAATAGCCGGGCCCCTGTATCGGTTTGAACTGGAACTGAAACGGATTGCGGAGGGCGACCTTACCCGGGATATCCACTTGCGGGAACATGACCAGATTACCGATATTGCCGAGAGCCTGAACAGCATGACCGGCAGCCTGAACGGCAAAGTTGGCGAAATTCGGACGATGGTGGCGGAGTTGGCTCAGACGGCGACCGATTCGCAAGACGCCAATACCGTGGCCCGGCAGTTAACCGGTCTCGAGCAGAAAATAGACGCGACCTTCAAATTGGAACGCGAATAGACGGTCTAAATGGTAACCATTATACGATATTCCCTGATTCCCTCCCTTGCCCTTTTTGGCTTACCGGCAAGCAGCCGGATGGTGGGTGACAGGGCTCGGTTAAAAGGGCGGCAACAATGATAACCACCGGTATACGCATCCCGCGGGCAGTTTTGGTAACCTTTTTTCTGGCTGCGGCGCTGGTTTTGGTAACGCCCGCGATTCTGGCTGCCGCCAGCGGCCAGTCAGAGTCGGTGGCCGCCAACCGTTTTGAGGACCGCGGTGACGGCACCATCTTGGACCGGAAGACGGGTTTATTATGGCTCAAGAGCGGCAAATCCACCCTGGGGGCCATTACCTGGCAGGAAGCCGGTGCCTTTTGCAGTGGTTTGCAGTATGCCGGCTTTACCGATTGGCGGCTGCCCACGAAAGAAGAACTTGCTTCGATCGTCGACACCGCCAACCAGAGTCCGGCGCTACCCATGCAAAGTCCTTTTGAAAATGTGGTGACCTTTCTAGACTACTGGACCCAGAGCGATCATACCCACGGGCCGGGGTATGCCTGGGCAGTCAACCTTTATTACGGCAACCAGAAATTTCTGAATAAGAAAAAGTATGCCTTTGCTTGGCCGGTGCGCCGCCTGGCTGCTGCGGCCGATGACCGCGTAACACCAACGTGGCCGACCCCGGACAGCTCCACCTGGGCCAGTCTGAAAACCAAATATACCGTCATCCATTACCCGCAACAGCCCGGTTTGGCGGCCTTCAGTCGGGCGTTGTACCCCCTGGCTTTGAACCCGCAGTCTGAAGCCAGGTTGGTATCCAGAGTGGATGCCCTGTTCCGCGAGGTCCAGACCCTCCTCGATATGCGTAAAGCGATCGATCGCGTCACAATTACGGTTTATGCCGATCGCCAACACATGGAAAATGCGCTGGCCGAAACCGTCGGTACAGGCCGGCAGCGGCGGGCCTGGTACAGCCGCAAGCAAAACACAATCTTTGTAAGCGTGGATCGGCTCTCTGAAGATATCCTGGCCCACGAAATGGCCCTGGCCGTCATCTATCAGTATATGGAGGTCCCGCCTCCCAGGACCACGGCCCGGATTCTAGCCGCCTATGTGGACAGCCAACGGAAGAGCGGCCGGGATCAGTAGGTAGGCCGCCGGTATATCTTGAAGTCTCTTTGATCACAACTCCCGGTATTTCATTTCCAAGCCCCTTTGACCGGGCCCACCTATCCTTTGGCTGGTTGCGCCGTCAAACCGCCGCGGCCCTCTCTTGCAACTGGGCATCCGCGCATTTTTTCAAGACAGTATTTTCCAGGTAGACAACCCGTGTGCATCTGGCTTAGAATTCGTCCATTGCCATCAACCACAATGAGGGGACGGTTATGAAAAGCTATCGCAAAGAGCTGTATTTCGAGGTGCCCACCCGCCGGGCATTTATCAACATCACCCCACAAGTGGAAGCCTGCCTGGCGGAAAGCGGCATCCGCGAGGGACTGATCCTGGTGAACGCCATGCATATTACCGCCTCGGTGTTTATCAACGATGACGAATCGGGACTGCATCATGATTATGAGGTCTGGCTGGAAAAAATCGCGCCCCATGAACCGGTATCCGGTTACCGCCACAACGTGGGAGAAGACAACGCCGATGCGCACATGAAACGTCAGGTGATGGGGCGCGAATCGGTGGTGGCCGTAACAGACGGACGCCTGGATTTCGGTACCTGGGAACAGATTTTCTATGGTGAATTTGACGGGCGGCGCCGTAAGCGGGTCCTGGTGAAGATTATCGGGGAGTGACCCGATTCCGGGGGTTTAGTTTTAATATCAATTATGATATATATCTCGTTTTGATTTAGAGCTCATTTTATTCTCGCTTTGGGGGCGAATCTTCATCGCCAGCCACTGAGACTGGCGATGTGCCCGGATTGCAGGTTTCCGAAATGGAGGTATCGGCACCATGGCTGAAGAAGCGGTTGTTTTAGGTGGTGAAAAAAAGAGTCTGTTCATCGACAAGGTCAAGGAGATCCTGCCCGAAGGCGGGAACCTGAACCTCTGCCTGACCTGCGGGGCGTGTTCGTCCGGCTGCCCGGCCACCGGGCTTGAGGGCATGGATCCGCGCAAGTTCCTGCGCATGGCCGCGCTGGGCATGGACGAGGAGATCCTGAAATCCGATTGGAAATGGTGGTGCAGCATGTGCATGCGCTGTATTTACGTCTGCCCCATGAAGATCAACATCCCCCAGTTGGTGTTTAATGCCCGCAAAATGGTTCCCCGCGAGGAACGGCCCAAAGGGATTGTCGGGTCCTGTGACATGGCCCTGCGCCATGATACCTGCAGTGCCATGGGGGCGTCCGAGGAGGATTTCCAGTTCGTGGTCGAAGACGTCCTGGAAGAGTACCAGGAATCTCAGCCGGAGTTTGCCGACATGTTGGCCCCGGTCAACAAAAAGGGCGCCGAGTTTTTCCTCAACCAGAACTCGCGCGAGCCGGTAACCGAGCCGGACGAAATGGTACCGCTGTGGAAGATCCTGCACTCGGTGGGTGCCGACTGGACCTACGGGACCAAGGGGTGGGCCGCCGAGAACTACTGCATGTTCATGGCCGATGACGAGAACTGGAAAAAGATTGTGCGGACCAAGGCCAAAGCCGTGGATGATCTGGGCTGTAAGGTTTGGCTCAACACCGAGTGAGGGCACGAACTTTTTGCAGTCCGGGTCGGACTGGAAAAATTCAAGATCGAGCACAACTTTGAAATCAAGAGCATCATCCAATTGTACGCCGAGTGGGTCAGGGAAGGTAAGCTGAAGGTCAATTCAGATTGGAACAAGGAGCGCCAGATCAAGTTTACGGTCCAGGATCCCTGCCAGCTTGTGCGTAAAACCTACGGTGATCCCGTGGCCGATGACCTGCGGTATGTGGTCAAGGCCGTCGTCGGTGAAGAGAACTTTATCGAAATGTACCCCAACAAGTCCAATAACTACTGCTGCGGCGGCGGGGGCGGGTTCCTGCAGTCGGGCTTTCCGGAGCAGCGGCGCGCCTATGGTAAGCTCAAGGCGGACCAGATTCTGACCACCGGTGCGGCTTATGCCATCACACCCTGCCACAACTGCCATGCCCAGGTGCATGACCTGAGCGAGATCAACGATCACAAATGGGAA
>Ga0126329_10000075_pt1 | contig 38033 bp, 32 predicted proteins | sample InaspJWI85metaG_FD_104915 | JGI IMG/M metagenome (GOLD analysis project Ga0126329, IMG submission 104915) | Marine gutless worms symbiont microbial communities from Oahu, Hawaii - Inanidrilus sp. 2 OAHU.JWI-85 metaG | ecosystem: Host-associated > Annelida > Digestive system > Unclassified...
AGATATATCTGTATACCCGTTATGAGCGGTTCTGGCATTGGCTGCAGATGTTGTTGATCCTTATTCTGCTTGTTACTGGTTTCGAGATCCACGGTACCTTCAAACTGCTTGGGTTCGAGACTGCGGTGGAAGTCCACAACTATGTTGGCTTGACCTGGCTGATTGCGTTTGCCTTCTTTGTGTTCTGGCTGTTCACCACCGGTGAGTGGAAACAGTACGTGCCCACGACCAAGAAAGTGCTGGCCGTGGTCCGTTATTACGCCTATGGGATATTCCGGGGCGAGTCGCACCCGGTGCCGAAAAAGAAACATGCCAAGCACAACCCCCTGCAGCGCCTGGTGTACCTTTCCCTGGCTGCAGCCGGGCTGCCTATCCAGATGGCTACCGGGTTCCTTTTCTGGAGCTACAATTCCTGGGAAGCCTGGGGGCTGGGCTGGCTCAGCCTGGATCTCGTGGCCATCATTCACATGATCGGGGCCTTCGGTATCCTGCAGTTTCTGATTATCCACGTGTACATGACCACGACCGGCCATTCGGTTACCGCTCATGTCCAGGCCATGATCACCGGCTGGGAGGATGTGGAAGAGGGTGAAGTCGTGGAAGACTGGGAAAAGCACGAGCGCACCGCGGCTACCACTTGATCCCAACCTCGTCGCCATAAGCGCATGCCCTGACGGGTTTCAAAAGACCGTTCCATTTCGGAACGGTCTTTTTTTTGTCCTGAGATGCATACAAGGGTGTTGGCGACCTGGCGCAACTAGGATATAAACTAAAACCATCCGTAACAAGCAACGTGCATTCCCTTAAATATACAGGAGGTAGTCGGTGTGACCCACCTCGAAACGGCAGACCCTGAGATTGCGCGCTTGATCGAGCATGAACGCGTACGCCTGGAAGAGACCCTCAACCTGATTGCGGCGGAAAACCACATGCCGGCCGCCGTCTTGGAAGCCATGGGGTCGGTCCTCAACACCAAGACCATCGAAGGCTACCCCGGCAATCGGTTCCATGCCGGCTGCGTTCACGTGGATGCAGTGGAGACCCTGGCTGTGGAGCGTGGTCGGATGCTGTTCGGCGCCGAGCATTTGAATGTGCAGCCCCACAGCGGCACCTCGGCCAACCTGGCGGTATATTTTGCCGTTCTGGATGTCGGCGACCGTATCCTGGCCATGAAATTGGCCCACGGCGGGCATCTCTCCCACGGGCATCCGGCCTCCATAACCGGGCGGTGTTTTGACTTCCGGCATTACAGCGTAGACCCGAAAACCGAGTTGATCGACTACGACCAGGTGCAACGTCTGGCGGTTGAGTTTCAGCCCAGGATGATTGTGGCCGGGGCCAGCTCCTACCCGCGCTGTATCGATTATGTCCGCATGGCGGAAATTGCCCGCTCCGTATCCGCCTACTTGCTGGTCGACATGGCCCATCTGGCCGGGCTGGTAGCCGCCGGTGTCATTCCCAGCCCGGTGCCGCACAGTGATTTTGTGACCTTTACCGGTTATAAGACCCTCATGGGGCCGCGTGGAGGGGTGATCCTGTGCCGGGCGCCGTTTGCCCGTAAGATCGATCGGACCATTTTCCCCGGGTGCCAGGGAACCAGTGCCGTCAACCTGATTGCTGCCAAGGCCTTGATCTTCAAGCTGGCGGGCGAAAAGGCCTTTATCGCCACCCAGGTCCAAACAGTAAAGAATGCCGGCTATCTGGCCGGTGCCCTGGCTGATCGCGGTTACCGGATCGTCACCGGCGGTACGGACAACCATCTGGTGCTGGTGGATGTGGGTGCCAGACAACTTGATGGGGGGACGGTTGAAAAGCGTTTGGAATCAGTGGGGATCATCGCCAATCGCAACGTGATTCCCGGGGATGAAAACAGACCGGGGACCGTCAGCGGTGTCCGCTTCGGGACGGCCGCGGTGACCACCCGCGGGATGGGGACGGCTGAGATGGATGCGATTGCCGCTCTGATCGACCGGACGCTGATGGCCGGGCAGGACCAGGCTGCCCTGGACAAGATAAAGAATCAGGTAGCGGCGCTTTGTCAACGGTTTCCGGTATACACCAATTAGCTTCAATGGTTGCCTGGTCTGGCAGCTTCGGATCTACAATATGCCATCGAAATCGCTAGCGGTATGGAATCGGTATCGGCCTTTTAAATTTTATTTTCGATCCCCCTGCCTGATCCCGATTTCGATCTTGCCCCCTTGGGGAAATAGGGAAGCCGGGACAAGCGTGTGAAACGGAAAACAGCATTAACACATCTGCAGGACGCTAAACCTTTTCTTTGGCTCAACCCCAACTGTCAATCGGCCGGAGGTGTCCTATCCGGACTGCCCTTGCAGTACGAAGATATCCTGGAAGCGGAGAATCGATTGAAGCGGTTTGCGCCTTTGCTGGCGGACCTGTTTCCGGAATTGGAAAAAAGTCAGGGCTTAATCGAGTCTGAACTGCGGCCGATTCCCGCAATGGCCGCCTGGACGTCCGACCAGGCGGGTGGTCGCCTGCCGGGACAAATGCTGATCAAGACCGACGGTGATCTGCCGGTGGCGGGTTCGGTAAAGGCCCGGGGCGGTATTTATGAAGTGCTCCTGTTTGCCGAGAACCTGGCCGCCCAAAAAGGACTGCTCGTACCGGGTGACGACCTGCGAACCTTGGGGCGGCCAATGGTCCGGGATCTTTTTCAGCAGCATACGATTTCCGTCGGCAGCACCGGCAACCTGGGGTTGAGTATCGGCATTACGGCCGCCGCGTTGGGGTTCAAGGCGGTGGTGCATATGTCCCGCGAGGCCCAAGCCTGGAAGAAAGAGCACCTGCGCGCAAATGGGGTGGTTGTGGTCGAGCACGCCGCTAATTACTCGGTGGCCGTGGCTGCGGGACGTGAGGCCGCCCGCCACGATGCGCTGACCTATTTCGTGGATGACGAGAGCAGCCGGGCCCTTTTCCTCGGCTATAGCGTGGCCGCCTTGCGGTTGCAGACCCAATTGGTTGATGCCGGTATCAGGGTGGATGGTGACCGGCCCTTGCTTGTTTACCTGCCATGTGGGGTCGGCGGCGCGCCCGGCGGCATTGCCTTCGGTCTGAAACATGTGTTCGGGGATGCGGTCCATTGCTTTTTTGCCGAGCCTGTCCAAGCCCCTTGTATGCTGCTTGCCTTGCTTTCCGGTTTTACGCCGCCTCGATCTGTCGAAACCCTTGGCCTGAATATACATACGGCCGCTGACGGCCTGGCGGTGGGCAAGGCATCCAGCCTGGTGGGGCAGATGGTTCAGGACCTGGTATCCGGTGTTTTCACCATAGACGACGACAGCTTGTTTCGGTTTTTACGGGCACTCTACCAGGCCGAGCACGTCCGGATCGAGCCCTCGGCTGCAGCCGGTTTTGCCGGGCCCTATTATGTCTGCTGCTCTTTGGCCGGACGAGCTTGGCTGCAGGCATCCCGGCTGTCGGCAAGTCTGCCGAAGGCCACCCACCTTATCTGGACAACCGGCGGCAGCCTGCTGCCCGCAGCGGAATTTGCCGCCATGATCTCCAGGGGAAAAGACGCTTCTTTGACCTTCCTGCAGGCGTGCTGCCGAGTCTAAGTGCGTCCGGCGAAATGCACCCCAACCTCCGCCTGTTCCGACCACAATTTTAGTTTGACTAAGTTTGGTCTTGTAAAGTAAGGAATGGGCTTCTAGGCGACTGACGATTCAGGTCGATTCACAACAACCATTCTTAAAAAAGAAGGAGCGCACATGGGTGGATTATTCGGCGTCGTATCGAAATCGGACTGCGTAAACGACATCTTTTACGGAACGGACTACCATTCGCATCTGGGCACCAAACGCGGCGGTATGGCGGTGATTAACTCCAATGGCATCAAACGCTCCATCCATGATATCCAAAACAACTATTTCCGGACCAAGTTCGAATCCGACCTGTCCAAATTCAGTGGCACCAAGGGCATCGGTGTGGTCAGCGACTTCGACGCCCAGCCGCTGATTATCAGTTCCCATCTGGGAACGTTCGGCATTGTCACGGTTGGAAAGATCAACAACATCGAAGCGCTGACGGCCAGGGCGTTCCGCCTGAAAAAGCAATTTTCCGAGATTCTCACTGGTGAGGACAATCCCACCGAGATTGTGGCCGCTCTGATCTGCGAGGAGGACTCTTTTGAAAACGGCATCCAGAATGCCTTCGAAAGGGTCAAAGGATCCTGTACCATGCTGATCCTTACCGAGGAGGGGATCTATGCCGCTCGCGATAAACTGGGGCGGACCCCCATCGTAATCGGCCGCAAGGACGGCGCCTATGCCGCCGCTTCGGAAAGTTGCGCCTTTCCCAACCTCGGCTATGATACGGATTACTTTCTGGGCCCCGGTGAGGTGGTGCTCATGACGGCCGACGGCATCGAACAGCGGATCCTGCCCCGCGATAAAATGCAGGTCTGTGCTTTTTTGTGGGTTTACTACGGCTATCCAGCCTCAGAGTATGAAGGGATAAATGTCGAATACGTGCGCAACAGGTGCGGTGCTGCGCTGGCCCGCCGCGATGATGTCGATATCGATTTCGTGGCCGGTATTCCGGATTCGGGTATCGGCCACGCCATTGGATATGCCAGTGAGAAAAAAATCCCCTATTTCCGACCGTTCGTGAAGTACACCCCCACCTGGCCGCGCAGTTTCATGCCCCAGAACCAGGAACTGCGGGACCTGGTGGCCAAAATGAAATTGATCCCGGTCAAGCGTCTGATTGACGGTAAGCGGATTCTCTTTTGTGAGGATTCGATTGTCCGGGGCACCCAGCTCAAAGACAACATTCAGATTCTATACGAATACGGTGCCCGGGAAACACATATGCGGCCGGCCTGCCCGTGTCTGATCCATCCCTGCGAGTTTCTCAATTTTTCCACTTCACGTTCCACCCTGGATCTGGCCGGACGCCAGATGATCAAAAAGATCGAAGGCGCCGAGGACAAGAACCTGGCGGAATATGCCCGGGCCGGGTCGGACAAGAATCTGGAAATGATCGGCCTGGTGCGTCAGCGTTTGAAACTTACCACCTTGCAATACCAGGCCCTGGAAGACCTGGTAGCGGCAATTGGGCTGCCGAAAGAAAAGCTGTGTACGCACTGCTGGGATGGCACTTCCTATTTCTAGTGTTCCTTCACAGAGGGCATCTTCCTGCCCGGCATAGCCTCCATCCACCACCCACCCTCTGTGAAAGGGCTTCATCTGCTTCGATCCTCAGTTCATGCAACAGTGAATATAGCGAAGTGGCGGAGTGGGGCAAATTACCCCAGCATGGCGCGAATTGCCCCACGACCATAACTGCTTGTTATCAGTCTATTTTTATGTATTTCCTCTAAAAGTGATGCATATTACCCCGATTTTTTCTTTTCACATCCACGCATGAACTGATCTTTTCAATATAGAAAATTCTCTATTATTACAGACAGTTAATTTTTTTCTAAAAGGCCTTGTGAGCTCTGGCACCGATTGTGCTCTGTATAGGGTTACAAAAGCGCAACAGGGCGCACCACTTCAATAGCGAGATGGGACGAAAGGAGGCGTATCATGGCTGAGAAGGCAAAGAAAAGATCAGGTAGACCTACGGTGTACGGACTGTCCAATGACCAGTGTGTCTGGAGCAGAGCCGGTGTCATCAAGCCGGTAAAATGCATCAACGCCTTCGATTGTCTCGGCTGTTCATTTGATCAGAAGGTGCAGTCGAATTTCGTGGCGAAGCAAACGAAAGCCGGCGATACCTGGAGCACCAAAAACCGGGCCCGCATTCGGCTGACCGCCCATCAACTCAAATGCCGTCACATGTTGAGCGGACGGGTTGATCACAAGCTTTGCGCACACAGCTATAATTGTGTCAAGTGCCCTTATGACCAGATGATTGAGGATACCGGGTATGCGCCCGGTCTGCGGCCGCCCACCTGTGACCAGGCTTCCGGTTTCAACGTGGCCCAGGACCACTACTACCATTTCGGGCACACCTGGGCGCGCGTAGAGTATGGCGGCCGGGTACGGGTCGGGATCGATGATTTCGCCCTGCGCCTGCTGGGCCCCCAGGATGACATCAAACTGCCGAAACTCGGGGCAACCGTGGGGCAGGGCAGCCCCCAGGCCATTCTTACCCGGGACAAAAATGAGGCCGCTGCGATGAGTCCGGTCGAGGGAAAGGTTGTGGCTGTCAACTATAAAGTGACCCGCGAAGCACGGTTGGCCAACAAGGCTCCTTACGCGGATGGATGGCTGATGGTCATTCAGCCGACCGGGCTGAAGAAAAACCTGAAGAACCTGTTTTTCGGGACCGAAAGCCTGGCCTGGATGGACGATGAAGCCACCCGTTTGACGTCCCTGTTGAGCGAAGAGACCGGATATCAGATGGCGGCCACCGGTGGTGAGGCGATCGGCGATATCTATGGCGCCGTGCCGGAGATCGGCTGGGATCGTTTGGTGCAGGAGTTCCTCGGCTGATTCAAACCCTGGCGGTGAAATTTTAGTAAAGAAAAGCCACCCCTTTAGCGGGTGGCTTTTTTGTGGGGTAGGCGCCTCACTCTTTGGGGAACTGGGTTTGCAGCCTGCGGACGATCTCGAATTCGCAGGCGGAACAAAATTGCGGCTGCAGGGAATCCAGCGTCTCCAGGTTGCTGGAAAAATGCATCAGGCAGTCCGGTTGCCAGCAATGCCCGATGCCCATTAAATGTCCTACTTCGTGGAGACTGATTTTGGCTGCCCGCAGCAAGGCAATTTCAGGGTCCGGGTCACGCAGGCGTTGCAACGAGACCACGGCCGAACGTCCGCCCAGCTGTGATTCGCCGTATACGAAGGTAAGGATGGGCGTACACAGGTCAAAGTCCGTTAACCCCAGAATGAGAGGGGCCGTATTCTCGAGATCGGCCAAAACGCCTAAAATTTTGGCGGCATCGAATTGCCCGCGTCCCGGCAGGAAGGCATACTCGGGTTTTTCGCGGGCCGGCTGGATCCTGATGTTCAGGCCCATGACCGCCTGCAAGTTGGCGGCTACGATTGAAACCGCTGTTTCGTCAACCGGGCCCAGGAGCACAATATCCACCTCGGCCTGATCGGTGCGCGTTGCTTCATTCACGGGGGCAGTATCCACTTAGGGGCGCATCAAGTTGTAGCGCTTTATCTTCCGGTTCAGAGTGCTGCGGTCAATTCCCAGTTGCCGGGCCGCCCGGCTGATGTTCCAGTTGCAGGTCTCCAGAGCGGCCCCGATATGGCTGATCTCCACTTCCTGGAGCGTGAGGGCGCCCAGGTTGCAGTCCGCGGCCGCCGGGTTCAAGAAGGTTAGCTCTTCGGCACCGATCATGCGGCCCCTGGCAATTACCACGGCCCGTTCGATCACATTGCGCAATTCGCGCACATTGCCCGGCCAACCATAGGCAGTCAAAATTCCCAGTGCTCTCTGGGTAAAGCCCTCCAGACGCTTGCCGGTCTCCTGAATATAATGTTCTAAAAAATAGTCGGCCAGAGCAGAGATATCTTCACGCCGGTCCCGCAGCGGCGGAACACCCAGGGTGATCACATTTATACGGTAAAAAAAGTCTTCCCGAAAGCGGCCTTCCCGGATCAGTTGGGGCAGGTCGCGGTGGGTAGCGCTGATTAAACGAAAATCGGTTTCTATCGGGTTGCTGCCGCCCACGCGCGTGGCGCACTTTTCTTCCAGGACCCGCAAGAGGGTAACTTGCATTTTGGGAGATATCTCTCCGATTTCGTCCAGGAACAAGGTACCGTAGTTGGCCATTTCCAAACGGCCGCGCCGGGCTTTGACCGCGCCGGTAAACGCACCGCGTTCATGGCCGAACAGCTCGCTCTCGAGAAGGGTTTCAGATAACGCCCCGCAATTGATGGCGATAAACGGGCCTTCCGATTGTTCTCCGCGCATGTGAATGGCCTGGGCCACCATCTCCTTGCCGACCCCGGTTTCACCGGTGATCAGGATCGGGGTCGAGGAGGGGGCCACATCCTCTATGTGGGTGAATAGTTCCCGCATGATCTCCGACTGGGCCACAAACCCGCCGAAGATAACTTCCTGCTGCTCCATCAACTGTTCCCGCAGGGCGAAATTTTCATCCCGTAGGGCCCTGTTGGCCAGGATTCGCTCCATAAGCAGTGACAGTTCATCCGGGTCAAACGGCTTGCAAAGGTAGTCGCTGGCACCCCGTTTCATGGCCTCTACAGCTGTCTGGATGGATCCGTGCGCGGTAATCATAATGACACTGGCGTCCGGATGTTTCTCTTTTAACCGGGCCAAAAACTCAAGTCCGTCCATGCCGGGCATCTTGATGTCCACCAAATAGACGTCGAACAGACAATCCTCCAGGCAGGCCAGGCCCTCCGGGCCAGAATTGGCAATCTGGACCTGGTGACCATCCTTGGCGAACCAGGCTGCCAGGGCTTCACAGATTGTCTCCTCATCATCGACGACCATGATTTGCATTGACAGGGTCATTGGATCCTCCTTTTGAGCTAGCCTCTAATCACGCGACTGGTGCCGGGGCAATTTCACCTTGAAGGCGGTGCCGGTCCCCGGTTTGCTGTCAACCGTGATAATCCCGTTGTGTTCACGGATAATACCATACACCATGGACAGCCCCAGGCCGACACCCTTGCCATCTAACTTGGTGGAATAAAACGGCTCGAATATACGGGGAAGGTCATCCGCTTCTATCCCGTGGCCTGTATCGGTGACCGTCAACCACACCATATCATCGTCCGGGTCAATGCCACCGGCTATCATCAAATCTCCGCCTTCCGGCATGGAATCGATGGCGTTGAAAACCAGATTCATCAGGCTTTGCTGAATCTGGGCGTGGTCACCCCAGGCCTCCAGCGGTGCGTCGGGTAGATCGACATCATAGGCAATTTCCCCCTGCTCAAGCTGATGGCTGGTGAGCAGCATGATGGTGTTGACCAGTTTGATCAGGTCGATTTCGCGGGCTTCCACACTTTTCTGCCGGGCGAAGGTCAGCAGGTTTTTCACGATTTCACCGCAGCGCAGCGCTTCTTTGACTGAAAGGTCCAGATAACGTTCAAAATCAACCACCCCTTTTTCAGGCAGGGTACCTTCTTTGATGTAAGAAAGGATGAGTTTGTTGAAGGTCACGATGCTGGCGATCGGATTATTGATTTCGTGGCAGACCGAGGCCACCAGGCGCCCCAGTGAAGCCAGCCGATCCTCCTGCACGAAATGGGCGAGGTCGTGTTTGATGGCTTTGGTACGCTGTTCGATTCGCTCGGCCAAATCTTTGGTGATATCCCGAATCGTCACCACGATTTGAGCGATCTGCCCCGTTTCATTGAATATGGGATAGGTGGTTACCTGGGAAACTTGAGATTCGCCGCTGGTACCCAGAAACCCATGGGTGGTTCGTGATGTGCGTCCGGTTTCCAATGTCTCCTGGACCGGGCAGATCTGGTCATTCCGGGTGCAGGCGTAGGCACTGCCGTGCATGACGTTGTAACAATGATGCCCCAGAAGGGCACTTCGGTTTTGGCCGCCGGTGATCAGCGGTGAGTTATTGCAATTGATGATCCGGTAATCACGATCAATGAGCATAACGCCATCCGGTGATGCTTCCAGCAGCGCCGAAGCAAATGACGTGGCCATGCTGATTTCCGCTTCCCGGCGTGAGGCCTGTTCGTATAGGCTGGACAGATCGAAAAACAAGGTGGAGGCTTGACTGTCAAGAATTCCGATTGAGGTCGGTTTGTTCCGGACCAGGTCGTTGAGGATCTGCTGATCGCCGGTTAGTTCCAGGATCAAGTCAAGCGATTCCAGGGAGAGTAGGTCCAGATAATTGTCGTAGATCTCAATATCCATCATACCGGCATACTTATAACACGCGGCCGATCGTGTGGTCGCGGCAATGGCGACCAGTTTAAGCCGCATCTGGGAGGGCTTGAAAGCATTCAGGGTCTGCATGATGGTCAGACAGCGAGCGCCGCGGGCGACTACCCCCACATTGAGAATCAAGCACCTGTCGGCTTCTTTGATGTTGTCCATGGTATCCCCCGTTCAGCAGCATCGTCCTACTGTGATGATGGATACAAGTTATTACGGTAACTGCAGGTGGGTAGGAGATGGCGTTTCGTCGTATTCCGGCCTGGCAGATGCAAAAAAAGATTGGCCGCAGCAGGTTCGATGCAGAGTGGCCCACCCGAGTGATGCATTTTACCACAACTTACTGCGTAACCCGGCGGCTGTCAAATCATGCCTCGTTGGCGAGGTGCGTGCTGCGTCGGAACTGCTGCCGAGCCGTCTGCCTGCTTCTTAAAGACTTTTAATCGTGGAAAAAAGCCGTTTCCATTTCCATGGTGATCGGATTGTCTTCCAGCAGCCGGGTTGCCAGGCCCTCGATCTTAGGCAGCTCGTAGCTGAAAAAGTAACGGCAGGTGTAGAGTTTGCCCTTGTAAAAATTTGTTTCTGTCTTCGACGGACCGGCCGCCAGGGCCGCCTGGGCTTTGACAGCCTGGTGCAGCCACTGCCAGCCGATGGCAACAATGCCGAAAAGTTCCAGAAACAGGGTTGCGTCGGCCAGGAACACTTCCGGGCCTTTATCGCCGGCAACCCCGAAAAGGTGAAACGTGACCTCTTGGAGTCTTTGCTGGGCCTTGTCCAGCCTGGCCGCCAGGGATTCCAACTCGGGAAATCCTCCTGCAGCGGTGATGGCCGTTTTAAGTTCCTCAATAAAGAGCAGGCCGGCCCGGCCCTCATGCATGACCAATTTACGCCCCAGCAGGTCCATGCCCTGGATACCGGTGGTGCCTTCGTGGATGGCATGAATGCGCATATCCCGGAACAGCTGTTCCACGGGAAAATCCTCGCAGTACCCGTAGCCGCCGAAGCACTGGATGGCCTGGCTGGTGGCCTGAATGCCCATTTCGGCCGGATAGGTCTTGGCCACCGGAGTGAGCAGGTCCAGCAAAAGGCGATACTTTTCATTTTCGGTTTCATCGGTGGTGATGGTGATCAGATCCTCATACAGGGCGCACTGCATAAGCAGGGCAAAAGATCCCTCGACCACGCTGCGCTGGAACAGGAGCATGCGTTTTACGTCGGCATGCTCGATAATGGGTATCTGGGGCACCGCCGGGTCTTTTTCCATCAGGCGGCGACCCTGGGGCCGCTTGCGGGTGTATTCCAGGGCGGCATAATAGGCGGCCGAGGCGATGGCCGCCGCCGCGGTGCCGACCCCGATCCGTTCTTCGTTCATCATCTGGAACATATGCATGATGCCGCGATGCGGTTCGCCCACCAGGTAGGCGTGGCAGTCGTCCTTTTCGCCGATGCTCAACTCGGTAATCGGACAGCCCCGGTAGCCGAGCTTGTGGAAAATTTGGGATACGACGATGTCGTTCGCGACCAGTTCGCCGTCGGCTGCAATACGCTTTTTCGGAACCACGAACAGGGACACCCCCTTGATACCGGCCGGGGCACCCTCGATTTTGGCCAACATGAGGTGAATCACGTTCTCCGTGCCGTCATGATCGCCGGCCGAGATAAATACCTTGCGACCCTTGATACGGTAGGTCCCGTCAGCGGCCGGCACTGCTGTGGTCGTAATATCCGTCAGGGAACTGCCGGCCTGTGGTTCGGTCAAGGCCATGGTCCCCTGCCATTGACCGGAGAGCATTTTAGCGACGTAAGTCTTGATGAGTTGCTGATCCCCGAATGAGGTGATCAAGCGGGCGGCCCCCGCGCATAGCGCGGGAAACGCGGCCGCCGAATAGTTGGCACCGCAGAAAATCAACCAGCAGGCACTGGTGACCAACAAGGGCAGTTGGTCGCCATCGAATTCTTCCGGAAAACGGGCGGAGATCCAGCCGCCTTCCCCGAACTCCTTCATAATGGCGGCCACCTGCGGGTGGACCCTGACCTTGCCGTTTTCGAGCCGAGGCGCCTGCCGGTCCATTTCCTCGTAAATCGGGTAGAGCAGTTTAGTGCCGATTTTCTGGGCTGCGTCGAGCACCAGATCGAACATTTTCCTATTGTGCGCCTCATAGTATGGGTACGGGGTCAGTGTTTCGATATCGAAGACTTCGTAGAGCAGGAATTTCAGGTTCCGCATGCTGATGATTTTCTGAGCCATAATTTACCTCCCCTGATAGCTAACCTATGATATATGCAATGATGGCGGCGCTTTAACAGGCGCTTGGTCCCCATAACAACTGGGCGCGATTCTTTTCCCGGTTTGGCCTGTGGCGTAGTTCATAGGTCACTGAAAATAGCTTCAGCTAAGTTGGCGGACCCTATCTTCCGGCTCCCGGATTCGATGTCCTTTACCATGGCTACCACCGCGTGATTGATGGGCACGGGCAACCCTTTGGCCCGTCCCTGTGCGGCAATGTACCCGTTTAGATAATCGATTTCCGTGGGCCGCCCGCGCTCGACAGACTGCAAGCTGGATGATTTTATACGGCGGTATTTGAATCCGATCGCCCGGATGAAGAGATGGCGCTTCAGGTTATCCACGAACCCGTCGCCGGCCAGAAAGCGGTAGTAGTCCAGCTTGCCGCCGCCACCCTTTGCGACGGTTATCTCCAAAGCCGCCGCCACGTCCATGGCTTCGCGTATAATGGCAATGAAGATTCGCCGCGCCTGGCGACTGGCCAGGAGTTTGCCCAGCCGGACGCCGGTAATGACCCCCAACGAGTTGATGCAGGCGTTGATGATCAGTTTGGCATACAGTTCGCCCATAATATTAGCGGATATACGGGTGGGAACCACACTGTCCAGCAGGTCCCGTACGTACGGCAGGTTGTCATCCGGCAGGTTATCTATATTGCCGACAATGAAATCACCGTCCGATGTCATTTCAAGTTCTCCCGGTCCAAGCATAGTGGCGCCCCATCCAACCACGCAGCCCATAATCCGGTCGCGGCCGACAACCTCGGCGAGATCTTCTTCGCAGATGCCGTTCTGGAGAGAAACCACTACTGAGTCCGATTTGAGAAAGGGCAGCAGGTCGGTGGCGGCTGCTACGCAGTCGGTCGCCTTGGTGGCGAGCAGAACCAGGCCCAGCGGACCGCCCAGATCTTCGATGGCCGGGACGGCATTCAGTTTTACCGTCCGGCGGCCTTTTATGCCGCTAATGTGAAGTCCGGATGTCCGGGCCCTTGCGGCGATTTCCGCATGCTTGCAGACCAATCGCACATTTCGGCCGGTTATTTTCAAGGCTGCCGCCGTGACTCCGCCGATGGCCCCGGCTCCAATAACGACGATGGTGGTATGTTTATCCAGCATGGGGTTCCTGTTGGTGGCTTAGGGTAGATATGATCCTCATTTTCTATGCGTTTTGCAAATGAAAAGCAACCGAAACCCGGTTTGTATTTCTATGGGTGTTTTGCTATACTCTTTTCTTAACAAAAGCAGGTAGCCGCACTTGTCCTGCAATTGACTTCTACCCGGACTACCCATTGAACCCAGTCGCTGGTTGCCGGTTGCGCCCTAATCGGATTCAAGCTTTGCCTTGACTATAATTTACTGGTGCTTTGAGGCTTTACGCTGCCAGGCAGGGATCCGCGAACCAGCCGATGCGCTCACTTCATTCGCTTGGGAGCCGCGATTTCTGGAGGAGGGAACCATGGAATCCTTTAGCGTTTCAGATGCGATCATTACAACCGGTGTGACCAAACCGCTCCTGCAGCGCTGGCTGAAACACGGCTGGGTAACCAGTGCCCACAGTCCTGCGGATGCGGATGAGAAGGATCTCCACTTCAGCCGGGAAGATCTATACCACCTGGCATATATGAAGAAAGCTGCGGATGCCGGCATAGCCCCGCCGGTTGCTGCAGAGAAGATCAATATTTATTCGCTGTGTCAAACACTCACAGCGTATCCTGGCATAGAAGTGGTAGGCATTGCATTTTCACGCGTAATTACCGAGGGAGAGATTCATACCGAAGGTGGCTGGATTATCTCGCCGGAGTTGGATGAGCAGACCGGTTGGGCCAGCCTCGACCTCATCGAAAAGCGGCTGCGAGAGAATGCCGAGGACTTTTATATTTTTAACTTCATGCAACTCAAAAATAGGGTGGATGATATCATTGCCATGCTGCAGGGTGATGGGTAGGTATTAGGTAGAAGGTAGAATCGAGAAGTTCGAAGAAGCTTTCCTCCTCAGGCGGGAGCGCCAAAGCGAGGGGGACCACGGTCGTCGGGGGTGTGGGTTCACTTCTTAGTTGGACGGCATGGATATAAAAAAGGGCTCAAGCCAATGCTTGAGCCCGGTGTGTTTTTGGTAGCGGGGAGAGGATTTGAACCTCTGACCTTCGGGTTATGAGCCCGACGAGCTACCAGACTGCTCCACCCCGCATCAAGAGGTCGCAAATATAATCGCTATGCACAAGACTGTCAAGGGCTTTTGAAAGAGCGTGCTAAGTTTTAGGTGTTAAGTTTTAAGTGATCGATTTACCCGGAGGCCAAAATAATTCGGGGGTTCATTGTTTGCAAAGCGCTTCGGTGGATGCTCGAATTTTATTGCAGTTGAGTTTAGAGCTTTCGTCTTGGTTGCAGCGGCAAAGGATGGTTTTTGTGCGGCTGCTGTGGCCGCTTTCGATCTGCAAGGCAGTTTTGGGGATGTTGAGTTTTTTAGCCAGAAACTGGAGGCACATCTTGTTGGCGGCCCCGTCCACCGGTGGGGCGGTGAGGCGGAGTTTGAGCGCGCCGCCATGTAGCCCGGCAATGGTATTTTTTGCAGCGCGGGGCTGAACATAGACTTTGATGACCAGGCCGTCTTTGTGTCTTAGTATCGGTGTCTGGTGCGACATACCGGAACCCTCAAAACCGGTTCTTCAGGTCTACGCCGGTGGCGCCTGCCCGGCGGCGGAAAGTTCAGCCGGGGTCACCGTGGCCGTGCCGATTTTGCCGACCACAATACCAGCCGCCAGGTTGGCCAGGATGGCCGCGTCCCGCAGATTTTTCCCAGCCGAGAGCGCTAATCCGGTCACCGCCACAACTGTATCACCGGCGCCCGATACGTCGAACACCTGCCGGGCCCGGGACCGGATAGTGTAGGGTCCGGTATTGCCCTCGTAGAGTGCCATTCCGTCCTTACCGCAGGTAATCAGAAGATTCTGCGTGCCGGTCTGTTTGAATATAGCGGCGGCAGCCTTGTCCAGAGATGCGGCGTTAACAATGTCCAAGCCGGCGGCTAAGCCGGCTTCTTTCTTATTTGGCGTGATTAAGAAAGCGTTGCTGTATTTTGCAAAGTCCCGCCCTTTGGGATCTACAATAGCCGGTTTGCCGGCCGCTTTGGCCTGCGCAATGATGGTGGCCAGCAGCTCCTGGGTCAGCAAGCCCTTCCCGTAGTCCGAGATAAGAATCGCATCTACCTGGGGGACGGCTTTTTGAACGTAGGCGGCTATGGATTCGCGGGTTTGGGCGGCAATGTCCTGCACAGTTTCACGATCTATTCGCAAAACCTGCTGATTGGCCGCGATGATGCGGGTTTTGCGAGTCGTGGGGCGCCGGGGGTCCTGGACGACGCCGCCGGCATCCACCCCCAGATCCGCGAACCGTTGGGCCATTAGGGTGCCGCCCGGGCCGGTACCGGTCACACCGGCCACCAGGATCTGCGCGCCCAGGGCCGCCAGGTTATTGACCACATTACCGCTGCCTCCCAGGGTGTAGTCCTCCCGGTTGACCGAAACCACCGGTACGGGTGCCTCCGGCGAGATCCGCTCCACATCGCCCCAGACATACTCGTCGATCATGAGGTCTCCTACTACCAACAGTTTGCAATTACTGAATTTTTCAGGGTTCATCGATTCATTCCCATTTGCCGGTGAGTATTATCTCCAAGTTTAGCGGCATACTTGTTCAAAATTGAACAAAGCGTTGGCAATACGTGTTGTTTTTTTACCCGGTATATCCTCAGGTTTTGCCTATCAGATCCAGAATGAAGGCCGGCGGGCGAACCAACTTCCCGTTGCCGTTCAGGCAGGCGTGCTTGGTAAAGCCCCTGGCCAGCACAGTTTCATCTTCAGCTTTGAGAATGCGATAGTTGAATTTCAGACCGCCCCGGACACTGGTATCCAGCGCGGTTTCTATCACCAGCAGGTCGTCATAGCGCACCGGGGCCGTGAATTTGCAGCCCACCTCGGAAACCGGCAGATAGATGCCCCGCTTTTCGATTTCGCGGTAAGCCAGCCCCAGGTCGCGAAACATCTCGGATCGCCCGATCTCGAACCAGCGAAAATAGTTGGCGTGATAGGCGATCCCCATGTTGTCCGTATCGCCGTAAATAACTCTGACGGTTGTGCGATGTGCGGTCATTGTTCAGGTGTTTAGGCCGAAGGTAGAAGGCTGAAGTTTAAATAGCGACAGCCTAACAGCCTAATCTATAATAATGGTTCCAATACTGATTTGATTTCATCATAGCTGTTGGTGACCGGCAGGTCGGGAAATTCGGCAATTACATTTTCCGGTGGGTGCAGCAAAATGCCGTGGTTCGCCGCCTGCAGCATACTGATGTCATTATAGGAATCACCCACACCAATGACTTCGTAGTTGAGCTGCTGCAAGGCCAAGGCCGCCTTTTTCTTGCCGTCCGCCTGGCGCAGCGTGTAACCGGTCACGGTCAGGTCTGCGGCCACTTCCAAGGTGTTGCAAAAAAGCGTCGGCCAGCCCAGCTTTTGCATGAGCGGTCCCGCGAACTGCTCGAACGTATCGGATACGATAATGACCGGTATCTGTGCGCGCAGCCAGTTGAGAAACTCGACCGCACCGGGCAGGGGTTCCATCGTCGCGATCACATCGGTTATGTCATTGAGCTTCAGCTTGTTCGCTTCTAAGATGGACAGTCTCTTTTTCATCAGGACATCATAGTCTGAAATGTCCCGGGTCGTGAGCCTTAATTCTGCAATGCCGGTTTTTTCGGCTACATTGATCCAGATTTCAGGTGTAAATACGCCCTCCAGGTCGGAACACAAAATCTTCATTCTACCTCGCAATACTGTTTATCTGATTTCCAATGGTGTCAGACATGATTATTTTCATCTTCGATTCGGATGACCATTGGCTCATCCGCGACTACACCCAGGGCCGAAATTTCGGCCATTGCATTCTTAATATCCAACTCCCGGGCATGGTGGGTCAGCATGACGATGGGGACGGCCCCGGTGCTGTGGCGCCCCTTTTGCTGTACGGATTTAACACTGATGCCGTGTTTGCCCAGGACGCCGGATACGATCGACAAGACGCCGGGTTTGTCCAGTGCTGCCAGCCGCAGGTAATAGTGGGTGAACAGCTCATCCATGGGCATCACCGGGATGCGCTGGATGTGTTCGGGCTGGTAGGAGAGCACCGGTATGCGGCGCGCGATGCCGGCCATGATATTGCGGGCGATGTCCACGATATCGCTGAGCACGGCGCTGGCCGTGGGCAATTGTCCGGCGCCGTGTCCGCACAGCAGGACATCGCCGATAGCGCTGCCGGAAATCATGATCGCATTGAGCGTTCCATTGATCTTGGAGAGCTGGTTGTTCTCCGGAATCATGGTGGGATGCACCCGGGCTTCGATTTTGCCGTTGTCGTTCTTGGCAATGGCCAGCAGCTTGATGCGGTAGCCGAATTGGCGGGCAAAGTCGATGTCGATGGGCGAAATCTTGGAGATGCCCTCGGTGTAGATGTCGGTCAGGTTTATCTCCATGCCGAACGCCAGGGCGGTGACGATCGCCAGCTTATGGGCGGCATCATGGCCTTCCACATCCAGGGTGGGGTCGGCTTCGGCGTAGCCTTCCGCCTGGGCCTCGGCCAGGACCTGGGCAAACTCACTGCCCTCATCGGTTATCCGGGACAGGATGTAATTGCACGTCCCGTTCAGAATCCCGGTCATCGACCGAATATGGTTGCCCACCAGCGATTCCCGGAGGGCTTTAATAATGGGCATGCAGCCGCCGACGCTGGCTTCATAGGCCAAATCGACGTTGACTTCCCGGGCTTTTTCAATCAGGGTGTTGCCCTGGGAGGCCATGAGCGCCTTGTTGGCGGTCACCACATGTTTGCCGTTGTCCATGGCCTTGAGAATCAACTCCTTAGCAATGCCCTCGCCGCCAATCATCTCTATGATGATCTCGATGTCGGGGTCGTTCACAACCGCAAAGGCATCATTGATAAAAACGCCTTCGTCGAAGGCCAGCCCCCGGTCGGTCGTTGTATCAATATCGGCGACGTGCTTCAAAAAGAGGTCGGCACCTAAACGGGACTGGATCAGCGTCCGGTTCTCCAACAGCAGTTTGGCCACGCCGACACCAACCGTGCCGCAGCCCAGTAGTCCTATCGAGATCGTTCTCATTGCATCACCTTGCGTATCCCCCGGATTCCCTGGTTGATCCGCATGTTGTTTTCAATCAGGGCGAAGCGGACGTATTCATCTCCGTATTCGCCGAACCCCAGACCGGGGGATACGGCTACCTGGGCTTCATTGATCAGAAATTTCGAAAATTCCACCGAACCCATGTGCAGGTATTGATCCGGAATCTTCGCCCACACGAACATGGTCCCCTTAGGGCTGGGTACCTCCCAACCGGCCCGGTTGAGGCCGGTAATCAGGGTGTCGCGTCGCTCCCGGTAGGTGGCGTTGATCTCCTTGACACACTGCTGGTCGCCTTCCAGGGCGATAATCGAGGCAATCTGAATGGGCTGGAAGATCCCATAATCCAGGTAGCTCTTGATTCGCCGCAAGGCGCCGATGATCTCCGCATTACCGACGCAATAGCCGACCCGCCAGCCGGCCATGGAATAGCTTTTGGACATGGAGAAGAATTCAACCCCTACATCCTTGGCTCCCTTGGCCTGCAGGAAGCTGGGCGCCTTGTAGCCGTCGAAAGTCAGGTCGGCATAGGCGAAATCGTGAATGATCATGATGTCGTGTTCTTTGGCCCAGTCCACAACCTTTTCAAAGAACGCCAGGTCCACGACTTCCGTGGTCGGGTTGTGCGGGTAGCTCAAGATCAAGACCTTGGGTTTGGGCCAGGTCTGACGGGTAGCTTGCATCAAGTTGTCGAAAAAGTCCTGGTCGGGGCCGGCCGGTATCCCCCGGACATCCCCGCCGGATATGATCGCCGAGTAGGGATGGATGGGGTAGGTGGGGGTTGGTGAAAAGATCACGTCTCCAGGTCGGATTGTGACCAGGACCAGATGTGACATGCCCTCCTTCACCCCGATGGTGACGATCGATTCGGTATCTGGATCAATATCCACATCGTAGCGCTCTTTGTACCAGTTGGCGATGGCCACCCGCAGGCGCGTAATCCCCATGGATGCCGAGTACCGGTGGTTATGTGGCTTCTGGGCGGCCTCGGTCATTTTGTCCACAATGTGCTGCGGGGTGCCGATATCGGGGTTGCCCATGCCCAGATCGATGATATCTTCACCGGCCCGCCTGGCTTCCATCTTGATTTTATTGACGGTCGCAAAAACATAGGGCGGCAAGCGGTCGAGTCTGGCAAATTTATCCATGGTCATCCCTCTTGATCTATATTCTGGCCGGGCGGAGTTCCCGTCCTGGCGGCTGTTTATGAATCTCACCTAATTACAATACATTCCAAGTGATGTCAAAAATTTGTTTTGACTTTTCACTGGTTTCAGCTTACTTTTTTGGGCACTCGGGGCGTGCCTCCGGGTAACTTTCTAGAGGCTATCTTAAAAAAATCCTTTGGCCCAATCGCATCGTTGGGAGCTCGGCTCAAGCCCTTGAAACACGCTTTGTATTTCTCCGGTTTGGTTCTCGCGGCTGCCGCACGTTGAGCCAAAACCCTGTTTTGAGATAGTTCCCGTAAACTCTGAACCGAATCCCTCAACAAAGAGGCTGTGTCACAATGTCCAATTTGGCTTCAGGTCAAGGAAGATCAAAATTTCAACCGCAAGAATACATGATAGTATTTTGAGGATTGCAATTTTGATCTGACACCGAGATGGAGCCAAAGGGGACCTTGTGACACAGCCTCACAGGATCAGGAGTACCCGATGACCAAACCACTTACCTACGCCGATGCCGGTGTGGATATAGACAAAGCCAACAGCCTGGTTGATTCCATCAAGAAAATAGCCGCCGGGACCCGCCGACCGGGTGTCATGGGCGATATCGGCGGGTTTGGGGGCCTTTTCTCACTCAACTTGGACAATATCAAACGGCCCGTCCTGGTCAGTTCCACCGACGGGGTCGGTACCAAGTTGAAAATCGCTTTTTACTTGGACAAACACGATACCGTCGGCATCGACCTGGTAGCCATGTGTGTAAATGATATCGTGGTTCAGGGGGCAAAGCCTTTGTTTTTTCTTGATTATTTGTCAATGGGCCGCCTCGAGACCGGCACGGCCGAAGCCATCATTTCCGGTATTGGCGAGGGGTGCCGGCAGGCCCAGTGTGCCCTGATTGGTGGCGAAACTGCTGAAATGCCTGGATTTTATGGCCAGAACGAATATGACCTGGCTGGGTTCGCCGTGGGTGTGGTGGATGACAGCAAGATCGTGGACGGCTCCGAGATCCGCCCAGGGCATCAACTGGTCGGTATTGCCTCCAGCGGTATCCACAGCAACGGATTTTCCCTGGTGCGCAAAATCTGTTTCGAGCTCCTGAATCTGAAGTTGGATGATCACGTGACCGATCTGGGGCGCACCCTGGGAGAAGAACTGCTGATGCCAACCCGGATCTACGCCCGGCCCCTGATGAACCTGCTGCGGGATTTTCCCATTCACGGCATTGCTCATATTACCGGCGGGGGGATCCCGGATAACATACTCAGAATTGTGCCCGACCGCTGCCAGGTGAGGATTCGCAAGGGCAGCTGGCCCATACTGCCGGTTTTCAAGTGGCTGCAGAAGGCCGGCAACATCGAAGAATCCGAAATGATGCGGACCTTTAACTGCGGTATTGGTATGATTGTGGTGGTGCCCGGCGAGGTGGCCGAAGAGGTGCTGCAGCGCCTGACCGGCATGGAAGAGGAAGCCTATCTTATCGGCGATATCGTGGAACGAAAAGACAATAGCGAACCAATCGAGTGGCTTAATGAAGAAGACGCCTGCGCACCCCTTTAAGACGGCTTTTATAAACCTCATGCGGTGGATCAGTCGCGGGGCGTCGAAAGTACCGCCCTGTAAGGATTGAGGGACCGGACGCAGTGGTGCCGGGCGGCAGACGAAGTCAGACCCTTCCAGACCATAGGCAAAGAAGGGTTCAAGGGGTCAAGGGTTCAAGGGGAAACCTTGTGAAACCTTGGCCCTCTATCTTTTAACCGCCGAAAGGCGACCATTTAAACTTGAACCCTTGAATCCTCGAACCCTTGGCCCCTGATTTTTTATGAACATCCTCGGCATAGAAACATCCTGTGATGAAACTGCGGCCGCAGTGGTGGCAGACGGCACCACCGTTCTCTCTTCGGTGGTGGCCTCGCAGATAGAGGTACATAAACCCTACGGCGGGGTGGTGCCGGAACTGGCCTCCCGGAAACATATTGAAGCCATCGTTCCCGTGGTGGAGCAGGCCCTCACGGATGCCGGTGTCACGCCCGAAGCGGTGGACGCCGTGGCAGTCACCCGCGGACCCGGCCTGGTGGGTGCCCTGCTGGTGGGATTTTCCTTTGCCAAGTCCTGGGCCTACGCCCGCGGGTTACCCTGGATCGGCGTCAATCACCTCGAGGGGCATATTAATTCGGTCTTTCTCACGCCGACTCCGCCGGTGTTTCCGTTCGTAGCCCTCCTGGTATCCGGTGGGCATACCAGCGTTTACCATGTGACCGGGCATACCGGGGTGGAGCTTATGGGGCAGACCCGCGACGATGCGGCCGGTGAGGCCTTTGACAAGGTGGCCAAAATGTTGGACCTGGGATATCCCGGTGGCGGGATCATCGGCAAACTATCCAAGCAAGGTGACCCGGCCGCCATAAAATTCCCGCGACCTTACCTAGACAAAGCAGCCTTTGATTTCAGTTTTAGTGGATTGAAATCAGCTGTACGACGTCACATTGAGACCCAGCCGCAAGCGGCTGCAAAACAAACCGCGGACATTACGGCCAGTTTTCAGGAAGCGGTGGTTGATGTCCTGGCCTACAAGCTTATGAATGCCGCCCGGGTGAAAAAATGTGACCATATTGCGGTGGTAGGCGGTGTGGCGGCCAATGAAAGACTCCGCGAAGTGGTGACCGCACTGGCACGCGAAGACGGCTTCGCAGTACATATTCCGCCCATTGAGTTGTGTGGGGACAATGCGGCCATGATCGCCGCGGTGGGGTATCACTATCTTCAGGAAGGGAAGCGTTCCGCTCTGGAAGACGATGTGTTTTCTACCACGCGCATAGGCCTCTAAAAGCGGTCAAAGCCACCCCTCGGGCCCAATCTCTAAATTGGGCCGCGGTGTCCATTCCTCGAAATATTCAACGTATTCCTCCGGCTGAACACCATGCCCTTCTTGCCTGTCCGGCAAAGACGGGACCTGTTGCCCGATCTAAGGCTTTGAAACCGCTTATTTGACTCACAATTTTGATAATGAATTATGTGGTTCCCGTTCTACGCCTTATCCCATTTGCCGTTTGCCCGTAGTTCTTCGATAATGGGGTCGGCCAGTTTTGACAGGGCGAGTTTGTCCACTTTGGTGCTGCGGGTCAGGGGAAACTCTTTGTCCGCCGGCCAGATCTCCACGTGCAGGGGCCGCTTGTAGGCGGCGATGGTTTTGCAGTGGTCCCGGATTGCGGCGGCCTCCAGGTTCGCGTCTTTGGCCAGCCGTACAAACGCGAAAATGGCTTCATCGAAGACCGCGTGCGGCTTGCCGATGACCTCGGCCATCTCTACGCCCGCCAGACCGGTAATATGGTCTTCAACTTCACCAGGAAAGACGTTATAGCCTTTATGCTTGACCATGAATTTACGCCGGCCCGACAAGAACAGGGCGCGATACGTACCCATGTCTTTGAAATAGCCTAGATCACCAGTATAGAGCAGGCCCTCCGCTGAAATGGTTTTAGCGGTTTCCTCCGGCTGGTTGTAATAGCCGGGAAAGACAATCGGTGGGTGGTAGCAGATCTCGCCGATCTCACCGTCCGGCAATTCTTGACCCGCGCTGCGGTCCGGGTTCATGGGGCCGCGCACCGATACTTCGGCCAGGTCCGCAAAGGCCCGGCCGACCTGACCGGCCATTTCCTCCAGGGGGATGCCTGCCGGTGTAAAGGTGGCGAAACCGGCGTTTTCCGTCATGCCGAGACCGGTACCGAACCGGGGGGCCATGCCGGCGAGTTTTTCCAGAAAACCGGTATCCACCGCCGAGCCCGCGTAAGCCACAAACTTCAGGCTCGAAAGGTCGTACCGATTGTATTCCGGGTGATTCCAAAGCATCCGGAACTGGGTGGGAATCTGCCCAAGGGCCTCCACCCTATGTTTCTGGATGGATTCCAGGGTCTGTTTGACATCGAAGATCCTTAATAAAATGGTGGTGCCGCCCACAAACATGGTTGTCATGAAGGTCTCGGTCACACAGCCCACGTGACTGGGCGGCAGGTTCACCAGGACGATACCTTGATCCTCCACGCTCATCCCCATGCCTCGCGAAAGGATTTCATTCTGCACGATGATATTCTCATGGCATAGAAGGGCCGGTTTGGGATCACCGGTGGTGCCGGTGGTATAGATAATCAGCGCCGGTGTGTGAGTGTCGACTCGGCGGGCCGCCTTTTTCAGGCCGCGGGTAAGGATATCCTTGAGTTTGAGCAGGAACAGTCCGCTTTTTTTCAACAGGTCGGTGATCGCCACGGCACCTTCCGCCACTTCCCCGGGTGCGGGATTGGCTGTAAACTGCACGAGGTGCTTGACCGCCGGGCAGTGCCTGCGGACAGCCGAGCCGACTGTTCTAAAATCCCGGACCGGGGTATTACCCAGGAAGAAAAATGCAATTGGATCAATCTTATTTACGTCCCGGACCACTTCGTCCTCCTGAAGACGCACATCCAGGGGGGCTAGGATGGCACCGATTTTGAAGCAGGCGTACATCAGGATCATGTGCTCGGGCACGAGGACCAGCTGGGTGGCCACCCGGTCACCCTTGCCGATACCCATGGCCATCAACTTCAGGGCGAAGATATCCACCAGAGCTGCAAAATCTTTGTAGGTGATCGCTTTGTCATCCTCATGCTGGATCATGGCGGGTTTGTCCGGGCGTTCCCGGGCCCATTTTTCGATGTAGTCGTTTACCAGCGGCAGGCGGGTGTCGCTCATGATAGCTTTCCTTTTAAAGGTTCCGGCGAACAGGGGTCAAGGATACTTGGTTATGCTGGGCTAGCTGTTTCAAGGTTTTTAGGCTGTAGGCTTTTAGCTGTTAGGTAAACCTTTAACCCATTCATTCTCTAACCGTTTACTTTAGTATGGTATTTGCCAAATGGAGCCTCCTTCATAAAGAATTTTTAAGGGACTTTCCTACAGCCTAAACTCCTACAGTCTAACAGCCTGAATCCAACCGCACTGGTCTAAAGCTCCCTGGATTCAGGCCCCTTGGGGGCAAACCAGTGCCTGGCCCTCTGACCAGGGTTTTTTAAATTACTTCTGCGTAGCCATTCGATATGGCCTTGTCGCCGTTGTCGGCGAGTACTTCGAAAAAGAGCGCCTGGCCGGCCGTCATGCTCCGGCGGTCGATCATGCGGATGGCGATGCTGGTCCCGGGTTCAACCATACCGGTAAACCGGCCTGAGATGGCCCTGAGTCTGGACGGCTCGTGGTCCGCCTCACGGTCGACGATTTCACGGACGGCCAGGGCCAGGGTGGCCGTGCCCTGGAAAATGATTCCAGGCAGGCCGACCGCGTCCGCGAATTTCGGTGACGTATGAATGGGGAAGACGATATCCGTGCAGCCGTCGTAGATGTGCGCAGCCAGGGGATCGATGTCGACCGGTGCCAGCCAGATTGAGCGAGCCGTGGTGTCGGCGGCGGGAATGGTTGGGAGTTCACCTATCTGCCGGTCACCGCCGACACAAGTGATGCCCCGCAGCAGGGCGCCGCAATACTCGGTGAAAACAGCCTGTCCGTCATTATCCACGGCGGCGTAGCGGATGATGACCCGGGTGCCGGCCCGGTGGGATTCGATGGCGGCAATGACCCCGTCAACTGTCAAGCGATCACCGGGCACCAGGGGACGGTGGTGCACAATGGTCTCCGTGTGGTGAATTTGGGTGAGCAATGCGTCCAGAGGAAAATCATCCGCTTCGAGGTATTCCCAGATCCGGCCGGTGATGTTCCAGGTGATTGCCACTGGAAGCATGGGGTGAGCCGCCAATCCTGCCTTGCGACGGTCATCGAAATAGCATGGGTTGCGGTCGCCGACCGCCGCGGCATAGTTCATGGTCTGCCGCGCATCCACCTGCGTCGTGAAGGGTTTGAGTCGCGTGCCGGTAAAAGCGGAGCTGATTTCCATGTTGCAACCTTGCAGTTAGGTGTTCAGGTTGAAGACTGGAGGCCGAAGGTGACTGCTTGCAGGCTGCCGGGAGCATGCTTCTAAATTAGCGTCCCGGATTCTCCGGTCACACCTTAATCAGCCATTCTTCCTTTGAGATAGGCTCCAAACAAGGTCTTACTTCAGTCTTCAGCCTGCAGACTATTTACCTGAAGTTAATACAGGTATTGCTGCTTAAGCCGCATAATCCGCTGCACGGATTGCCGGCCCTCATCCCAGTGGCCGGATTCCTTTTGGAGCCAGCGACAGGTGCGGTTAAAAGCCCGGTCTTGCGCCGGGCCAGTATGGCAGACCAGAATTAGATCGATATCTGCCGTCAGGATGCACTCGACAGCGGTGTCGATGTCAAAGTGGTTACTGATGGCCCCCATATCCAGATCGTCGGTCAGGACCAGGCCATCGTAGCCCATCTGTTTGCGGAGAAGGTCACGGGCGATTTTGACGGATAGGCTGGCCGGTAAATCCGGATCCAGAGCTCGGTAGAGGCTGTGCGCCAACATGATGCCGGCGACGTGGTGGTCGACCGCGGCGGAAAATGGAGCCAGGTCCGTCGCTAGCTCTTTTGTACTTGCTTCCAGGATCGGCTGGTCAATGTGGGAGTCCAGCGTCGTACGGCCAATCCCGGGAAAGTGCTTGGCGACCGCCATGATCTGGCGTGCCTGCAAACCATTGATGACCGCCACACCGATCTCGGAGACGATGTCCGGGTCGTGGCTGAAAGCCCGCTTGACCATGATGCTGTCGATATGCGGATCATTCACATCCATCACCGGCGCCATGTTCATGTTGATGCCCACCTCTTTGAGTTCAGCGGCGGTTATGCGCGCGAAATTTGCTGCTGCGGCGCTGCTGTTTAGAGGCGGTGTTTCCGGGAACTCGGTGAAGGGGGCTTTCAAGCGGGCCACCTGGCCGCCCTCCTGGTCGATGGCAATAAACAGCGGCGGCAACCCGCAATCGGCGGCATAGGCCTGGGCGTCGGAGCACAAGCGCCGGAGCTGGTCGGGGCTCTCTATATTGCGCGTGAACAGGATCAAACCGCCGACCTTGAACGTATCGATGCGTTTTTTCAGGTCGGAATTGAGCGTGGTTCCATCGAACCCGAGCATCAGCCGTTGACCGGCCAGTTGTTCAGTGGTGAATGTGTCTGTTAACATGATCGTCCGATTTCGGTCACGGCAACCCGTGTTCAATATTGAACATATAAATACTTTATATTTACGATAGGTTCAATGCTAACCGCAGGTCCTGCTTTCTATCTTCTACCCGCTACCGCATACCTTTTACCGAATACCTTATTTTCGTCTAAGCTGGTATTTGCGGACAGCTTTGTTGTGGTCCTTTATATTGGTCGAAAATTGATGGGTGGTATCTTTTTTGCTGACGAAAAACAGGTATTTCGTAACCGCCGGGTAGAGTGCCGCTTCCAGGGCCTTGGCGCCCGGATTGGCAATCGGTCCGGGGGGCAGGCCTTTGATTACATAGGTGTTGTAAGCTGTGGGGGTTGCCAAATCCTTGCGGGTCAAGTTGCCATTGAAATTCGGAATGCCGTAGATAACGGTTGGATCGGTTTCCAGCCGCATTTTCTTTTTCAGGCGGTTGTGAAATACCGACGAAATCAGGGGGCGCTCGAAGGCTGCCCCGGTCTCTTTTTCGATGATCGAAGCCAACGTGACGATATCGTGCACGCTCATTTTTAATTCTGCTGCCCTGGTTTCCCAATCCGGTTTGAAGACACTTTTAAAGCGGGACGTCATGGCGGGCACGATTTCCAGGCCCGTGACCCCTTTGGGAAAGAAATAGGTATCGGGGTAAAGGTAGCCTTCCAGATCGCGGGCCTTGATACCCAGCGAGGTGATCAGGGCCGGGTCGGCTGCCGCCCGGGAAAATTCAGCTGCCGGACATAAGCCGGCGCTTTCCACCGTCGCGGCGATCTGCCTGAGGGTGTATCCTTCGGGGATGGTCAAACGGTAGAGCCGAACTTTGCCGCTCACCAACTTTTCGAGGATTTCCCGAGGGGACATGGCGGCGGAAAGCTCGTATTCACCGGCCCGGATTTTTTTGTCATAGCCCTTGAAGCGGGCCAACAGCTTGAACTTGTCCGGATAGTCGAACAGACCCCGGGCATGCAGGTTCCGGGTGACGGTGCCAAAGCCCTCGCCCTGGCCGACTTCAAAGGTGACGAGCTTGGCGCCGGGGTTGGTCGGCACATTGGCGTATTCGTGAAGATCGGAATAGAACCAGCCGACCGCAGCTAGCAAGCCGACGGCCAGGAGTAAGAGTATGGTAGCTGTATTTTTCAACTGAAGGTTCAACTCACTGCGGTTAACTGTTTCTATTCATCCTAGTCGGCTTTGAAAAGGTTCTGACGTTTATAGTGCATATGGTGGCCATCAGCAACCCATATCTCAATCCAGGCAACCGCGCGGCACCATATCGCCCAACAGCCCGCGGGTAGTTGAGAAAATAGAACAATCCTGTTATGCTAAGGCCCACTTAGCCCTTCAGATTTTCGTTAGTGGTCCTGATTTCTTGATTTTTTTTCTGTACCTGACCTGTTTCGCTTGACATTCAAAAATAAAGCCCTTAGAAGGCCCGTCTAAGACCGTAAAGGCGATATTTAGTGTTTGTCCACAATTGGTATTTTGATTCAAAGCACGTGTCCGGCATAGCCTTTGGGCGAGGAAGGGTTGGCCCAGAGCGGCGTTTTCCAGTCTTCGCCTAAAGGCTATGCCGGACGGGAAGATGACGTTTGTGGACGGGCACCAGTTAAAGGCTGCCTGCCAGCCAGTTCTCAGCAGCCTGGAGCCATATATACACTGGAGAGGAAACCCACATGGCCAAGCCGAAACTGAAACAACACCTGATCAACCGGGACTGGTGCAAGGGGTGCGGGATTTGCGTGGAACTTTGCCCCAAACAGGTTCTGGAACTCGACGACAAGGATAAGGTAATCGCGGCCCGCCCGAAAGACTGCATTGCCTGCAAACTGTGCGAGATCCGCTGCCCGGATCTGGCCATTGAAATCGAAACGGAATAGGTCGCCATCATGAGCAAGCAAATCAAATTTGTCCAGGGGAACGAGGCGTGCATGGAGGCCGCTCTGTATGCGGGCCTGAAATTCTTTGCCGGTTATCCCATTACACCCTCCAGCGAGATTGCTGAGTTGCTGGCCACCCGGCTACCTGCCGCGGGGGGGAAATTTATCCAGATGGAGGACGAGATTTCCTCGATCTGCGCCATCATCGGTGCTTCCTTGACGGGAAACAAGGCCATGACTGCCACCAGCGGTCCCGGCTTTTCACTGATGCAGGAAGGCCTGGGTTATGCCATCATGGCGGAAATTCCCTGTGTGATCGTGAACGTCATGCGGGGCGGGCCTTCTACCGGGATTCCGACCCACGGCAGCCAGGGCGATGTCTACCAGGCGCGGTGGGGGACCCACGGCGATCACTCTATCATTGCCCTGACCGCGTCCAATCATCAGGATGTATTCGCGATGACCGTGGAGGCCTTCAACCTGGCGGAAACGTACCGTACCCCGGTGATTTTGCTTTTGGATGAAACTGTCGGCCACATGCGTGAAAAACTGATCGTTCCCGAGGAAGGTGAACTGCCGCTGGTCAAGAGACTGCGCACCGCTGTTTCCAGCGGGGTAGATTACCATCCTTACCTGCCGCGTGAAGACGGCCGCCTGCCCATGTCGGATTTCGGCGATGTCCACCGTTACAACGTGACCGGACTGTACCATGACATGTGGGGCTTTCCGTCCTCTGATCCCCGCATCGTGCACGGCCTGATCCGGCACCTGGTAGACAAGCTAGAAAACCGGGCGGCCGAACTGGCCCGATATAAGGAGTTTTACCTGGACGACGCCGACCGGGTTCTCATCAGCTACGGCTCTTCGGCCCGCAGTGCGCTGCACATCGTCAAAAACCGGCGCAAACGCGGCGAAAAACTCGGTCTTTTGGAATTGCAGACCCTCTGGCCCTTCCCGGCGGAAATCGTGCGCGAGATATGCGCGGCTGCACGGGCGGTCATAGTCGTTGAAATGAACGTGGGCCAGATCCTACACGAAGTGAAAGCCGCCGTGGACAATCCCGAGAAGGTTTTTCTGGCCAATCGGATTGACGGTGTGTTCATTACACCCACCGACATTCACAATATTCTGCGTCTGATACAGGGAAAGGGAGTATAACCAATGGCCATCAAAGATTACATCAGGCAGAGATTCTTCCCTCATATGTGGTGCCCCGGCTGCGGCCATGGTACCGTGCTCAACAGCATGCTGCGCTCGGTGGAAAGCCTGGGCATGAGCAAGAACGAAATCGTCATGGTATCCGGGATCGGCTGCAGCGCCCGGATTTCGGGTTACGTTGATTTCCACAGCCTGCACACCCTGCACGGCCGGGCCCTGGCGTTCGCCACCGGGGTCAAGCTGGCCAAACCGGAATTGAACGTGATCGTACCCATGGGCGACGGTGATGCCCTGGCCATTGGCGGCAACCACTTTATCCATGCGGCCCGCCGCAATATCGATATCACGGCCCTTGTCCTCAACAACCGGATCTACGGCATGACCGGCGGACAATTCTCGCCCCTTTCGGGTATCGGCACCATGGCGACGACCTCGCCGTATACCAGTATCGATCGCGAGTTCGATGTGGTCAAAATGTCCGTGGCCGCAGGGGCGACATTTGTGGCGCGTTCGACCACCTACCATGCCAAGCAGTGTACCGATCTCATCAAACAGGCTATCCTGCACGAGGGATTTTCCGTGGTGGAGATTCTCTCCCAGTGTCCGACCCATTACGGTCGCAAGAATAAAAAAGGCGATGCCGTGGAAATGATCAAAGGCTACAAGGAGAACACCACGCCGAAGGGGTCGAAGGCCAAGAAAGAAAACCCCGACCTGATCGAGAGGGGTATTTTCGTTCAGGAAGAACTACCGGAATACTGCAGTGAATACGATAAGGTAATCGTCAAGGCGCAGAAGGGATAAACAAAATGGAAAGATGCAGAATGGTTTTCTCAGGGTCCGGCGGCCAGGGAGTCATTACCGCGGCTGTCATTCTGGCTGAGGCCGCCGTAATCGTGGAAGGTCTCAATGCCACCCAGTCACAGAGCTACGGTGCGGCGGCCCGGGGCGGTGCAACCAGGACCGACATCATAATCTCCGATAATGTAATTCACTATCCCAAGGTCATCCAGCCGAATGTCCTGGTGTGCTTGACCCAGGAAGCCTATGGGCAGTATCAGGGGATTATTCGTCCCGGCGGGTTGCTGTTGTCGGATCCACGCTACGTACAGAGCGAAAAAAAGGTGGATGCCCGTCAGGTAGAACTGCCCATGTATCAATCCGTAATGGAATCAATCGGCAAACCGATCGTGTTTAACATCTGCATGCTCGGTGCTCTGATAAAGATCACGGGACTGGTCAAACCGGAATCCATCATGATTATCCTGGAAAAACGTATTCCCTCCGGCTTTGTCGATATGAACCGCAAAGCTCTTGATCTGGGCATGGAACTGGCGGCTGATCACGCCGCCTGACAGATTTTGCTTGATAGGCACTTTCGCTTGCGTTACAGTTAATACCAGTAAAAACGCAGGCACAAAACTGGAGACTCCACAAGACTAAAATAGACACTATCGCTAGGGGCGCAGATAACGCTGAGAGGTATTTCCCAACCCTTAGAACCTGATCCGGATAATGCCGGCGCAGGGAAGCGGTACCGAATCACAGGCAAAGCAGATTCATATTTTACCTGGTTTGATGAAACGCCGCTTTCGGTGCCCCGGAAGCGGCGTTTTTTATATCTGTTCACATATGGCCTATTTTGATCCCCGGCGGTGTTCTTCCGGCGTCGCTAAAGCCATGCCGAACAAGCGCATAACATCATATAGCACCAGCGGTTGGATCAAGTTGTTTTTAGAAAGCCTTATCTTAACACTTAACACGTAAGACTTAAAACTTTGCCCAAATGCAGTGAGATCAAGCATTAGCACGAAAAGCTCTAAAAGAGGTAAACCATGACAAATAGCTACACAACCCAGATGAATGCCGCCCGGCAGGGGATTCTCACCCCGCAAATGCGGGACGTCCTGGCCGTGGAACCGATATCCGAACAGGAGCTGCTCGAAAAAGTGGCGACCGGTAGAATCGCTATTCCGGCCAACAAGAATCATGCAAACCTGGTAGGTGGGGCAGTCGGAGAAGGTCTGCGGACGAAGATCAATGTCAACTTGGGGGTGTCGGAGGACTGCTGCAACCTGGACATGGAGATGAAAAAAGTCAAGAGCGCGCTGGCGCTAAAGACCGATGCCATCATGGACCTGAGCACGTTTGGCCGCACCCGTGAGTTCAGGCGCAAGGTTGTGGAAACCTGCCCGGTCATGATCGGAACGGTTCCGGTCTATGACGCGGTGGCCAAATATAAAAAGGACCCCACCGAGATTTCCGTGGATGAGTTTTTCCAGGTGGTGGCGGAACATGCGGAGGACGGTGTCGATTTCATGACGATTCACGCCGGCCTGACCCGCGTCGCCGTAGAGAGAATTCGTAAAAACATGCGCCTGACCCATGTGGTGAGCCGGGGCGGCAGTGTGCTGCTGGAATGGATGGAGGTCAACCAGGCCGAGAACCCGTTTTACGCGAACTTCGACCGTCTGCTGGATCTGTGCGTCAAGTACGATATCACCCTCAGTCTCGGGGACGGCCTACGGCCGGGCTGTTTAAAAGATGCCACCGATGCGCCTCAAATCCAGGAACTGATTATTCTCGGGGAACTCACCAAAGCCTGCTGGGAGCGGGACGTCCAGGTGATGATCGAGGGCCCGGGGCACGTGCCCCTGAACGAAATTGTGGCCAACATGCAGCTTGAGAAAAAGCTTTGCCACGGCGCACCGTTTTATGTTCTCGGCCCCCTGGTGACTGACGTGGCGCCTGGATACGATCACATCACATCGGCTATCGGCGGCGCCATCGCCGCCACCTACGGGGCGGATTTCCTCTGCTACGTAACCCCGGCTGAACATTTGCGCCTGCCGGACCTGAATGATATGAAAGAGGGTATCATTGCCTCCCGGATTGCCGCCCACGCGGCCGATATCGCCAAGGGTCTGCCCGGTGCCATGGATTGGGACAACCAGATGAGTGCGGCCCGCAAGAATCTCGATTGGTCCGGGATGCTGGATCTGGCCATCGACCCTGAGAAGGCCCGCGCCTACCGTGAGTCTTCCAAGCCCCTGGACGAGGAGGTCTGCACCATGTGCGGCGATCTTTGTGCGGTGAAAAGAAGTAAACGGGTGTTGGAAGATGGTTAAGGTATATGGGGGAAGGTGTAAGGTATAAGGCTGAAAGGAAACGGCGAGGCCGGAAGTCCGATGTCGGAGGTCGGATATTTCTTTTTCTCCCCTGGCGGGAGGGATTAAAGGGGGGGCTGCAACCGGTAAGCTATGCCCTTTCAATTATTACTTTGCTTTTCTGACTATTGTTGCTACATCGCTCTAAGCCAAGCTATTCATATCGTATTAACCATGGAAACCCAACCAGCCGGTATTTACATCCACGTTCCCTTTTGCCTGCGTAAATGCCGCTACTGCGATTTCTACTCCGCCACCGAACTGCATCAACGCGATGCTTTCATAGCAGCCTTGCACCGTGAAATTGAACTGGCCCCTGATCCCGGTCCGGCGGACACGCTCTATTTCGGGGGCGGCACCCCATCCTTGCTCGATCCGGACCAGGTGGCCCTAATCATATCAGCCGCCCAGGCGCGCTTCTCGTTTCTTCCCGAGGTTGAAATTACCCTGGAGGCAAATCCCGGCACCGTTGATAAGCAAACGCTGACCGACTTTACAGCCGCCGGCGTGAACCGTCTTAACCTTGGCATTCAATCATTCGATGACCGCCAGCTTGCATTCCTGGGCCGGATTCATACGGCGGCTGAAGCCGTGCAGTCCATAGAAGCCGCCCGGGCGGCCGGTATTACAAACCTGGGGCTCGATATTATTTACGGCCTTCCGGGACAAAACAATGCAGATCTGGTGCGTGAAGTCGAAAAAGCGGTCGCGTTCAAACCGGAGCACCTTTCGGGCTACATGCTGACGTATGAAAAGGGTACGCCCCTTGACAAGGATCGCGAATTGGGCAAGGTGGTACCATTGCCGGAGAAAAAATCCGCGGAACTTTTCTTACAGATCAGGCAACTGTTAGCGGCATCCGGCTACAGACAATACGAAATTTCCAATTTCGCGCTTACGGAACAGTACTTCTCCCGTCACAATCGCAAGTACTGGAACTTTGCCCCCTATATCGGGCTGGGGCTGGCGGCGCATTCATTCATAGAGCCGGTACGCTACTGGAATCACCGGGAGCTTTCCGCTTACCTTGCCGATCTGGAAAAAGGGCAAGTCCCGGTCAAGGCCAAGGAATCACTTAACCCAAGCCAACAGATGATCGAGTCCATCTACCTGGGACTGCGCCAGACCCGTGGTATCTCAATCCTGGATTTCAAACGTAGATTCGCTGTCGATTTCCAAGCGTTCTTTCAAGAGGCGCTTTCTGGACCGGGCTTGAATGAACTTTTGGAAATAGATGACGAGTACTGCCGGCTCACGCCCGAGGGCATGTTGGTGATGGATACCGTGGTGAGCCATTTTGTTGGTGCAATACCATTTTGAAGCATTCTAACTCGCGCACAAACCCCAGATCTTAATATCTCGCGCAGAGGCGCAGAGACGCCGAGAAAAACATCAGTGTGGCCGGCTTCGCCGTAAACCCAAAAACAAAACCTGAAATAGGGTATATATCCTATTTCAGGTATTTTTGCGTGTCAGCGCAATGAAGTGGGCAGTTGCCTTTCTCTGCGCCTTTGCGTCTCTGCGCGAGGATTGATTTTAGGGCTTGCTTTTACGCTTTGCTCTTCGCGCCATGCTCTATGCGGGCATAGCGCTAAAACGCTATAGCCTTACGTCGATAATGCGGTAATGAGTACGCCTAAGTAAAAGCGCGCATGACTGATCGGTGCCGCCATGTTGGCCCGGTGGTTGGCCAGCAGACCGCTCAGGTTGCTATTGGTGATGTACAAAGGATCGATCTTCATGGCGTGGTGGCAGGACTCGATGGCATGGTGCAGGACTTCGACACCCCGGCGAGCTTCGAGGGTATCGTGAAAATCTTCATGAACCGCCGCGAGTATGGTGTACATGGCACTGGCGACCCCCTTGGCATAATAGAAATAGTCGTCCGCCTTGAAATGGCTGACCGGACTGCCGTCTTCCTCGGCCGTCTTCACCAGGTTTTCGTCACAACTGCCCAGCAGGTCTTCATAGGCAATCAGCAGGGGGATCAGGTTGTCCGCCCGGGTGTGAAACAATGCTTTGCCTTTTAAAAGACGTTCACGGTACTCTCGAAACTCAGCCAAACCGGCCTTATACTTTGATTCGGGCGAGGGGAACCAGTAGCGGTCGGCCCTTATCATAAACCAGTTCATGGCGCTTTGGAGGTTGGGGTCAAATGATGCCGTGCTGCCCGTTCGTGAAATCCGCTCTGCCAGGATGACCGCCGTCCGGCGAGTCACTTCCAGGACCCCCAACTGAAAACTATTGACATTGTCTGTAAAGTTTAAAATGTCATTGGTCCGCCAGCCCCAGAAACGTTCATTCAGTTCATGGTCCATGGGCTCGATGACTGCATCGATGAACGCAATTCCTTTGGGCAGCTCAATTTTCTGAGGGGCTTCATGCTGGGTACTCAGCGCCGGTTTGTAGGTCGAATATTCCGGAGCGTGCTGGTCAGCCGGTTTCGGGCTGGTCGCGGCGTGGCGGTCATGTTGATCCATGCTTTTGGCCGCAGCAGCGTGTTCCAGCTTGGCCAGGCTTTTACGGGCGACATCATGTTTTTTCTCGGCGGTTGGAGCGCCGTGGACGGCCTCGGCTGCGGGTTCTGCGGCTGCCTTTTGTTCAGAGTGTACGGGTGGCGCGGCAGTATGCGCGATCTCGGACCCATGCGTCGTCCTGTGAGCAGTCTGGACAGTCTCGGGTTTGTCGAAAAAGCCCATCACTTTTACGAATCCCCACAGCACCACCAAAGCGACAACCACCAGCACGATTACCCGTTTGGTTGCATACCGCATAAATTCAGATTCGTTCATGGCCCGTTTTTCGCTATTGCTCTGATCTTCCATATGCCGGCTCCAACTCCGTATTTAACTACGCAAACCCCTGGGGAAAAGCATCATTACAGTATTATCTGGATTTTCTCAGTTTGCGGATGTCCCCAATTCGGATGGTTACATTTTTTGAATCGAAGTACTCGATAAGCGGTATCACATATTTTCGGGAAGCACCAGTCATATCCTTGAACTGCGGCGTGGTGATCTCCCCGTTTTCCTGTAGAAAATTTACCAGGCGACGCTGCAATTCTTCCACGGCACCGGCGTCGAAATAGAGGTCTTCCTTGACCTTGATAATGTCACCGCTGTCTACCAACAGAACTAGTACATCCTTGGCGTCGGCCGGATTGATAGCGTAGCTCTTGCTCAGCTCCTTGAAATAGGGCGGCTGCAAACCGCTGTCGCGGTAGGAGGCCAGGATTTTTTTGCGGACCCCGCTCTGGTCGGCCGCCAAAGATACTTTGTGGGTCGCCAGGCGAACGGTTTCCTCCTCAACCACCAGGGCTTCTTCCTTGACCATGTGATTGATGATCAGGGTAAACAGCTTTTGGCCCAGGATAGCAGGTAGTTTCGACTTAAGTTCCTCCTTGGGCATGCCGGCCTTCAAGGGGTTGGCGCCGTGATAGGCTTCCAGGTGTCCGGTGGTTTCATTGCGGATGTGTTCGAAGTTGCTGCCGTGGATGTAGATCCGGCTATCGCGGTCGATGAGCATCAATTCCTTTTTCGACAATAGGGCGGAGATCACCGTCTCCAATTTCTTGTCGGCCAGGTTGGTCATGAGCTTTAGGTCGGCAAAGGAGACGCCCTGGTAGCCGGTCGAGGCAGCGTGGAAAGATATGATGGGCTCCGGTACTGTTTCCAGGATGCCATTCAAGCCCGTGTTGATGTCTTCCCGAAACCGTTTGTGTTTAACCGGCACAGGGTTCAGAATCCGCCCACCACCCACGGTGCGTACGGGGGAGTAACTACGGATAACGAAGCGGTCGTCCCGGACGACCGCCACCGGTTCATCCAGACGGATCTGGGCCACGGTTTTCTCTCCCGGGGCCAGTTCGTCCCGGTCCAGCAGGGCCAGGATGCCCATGACTTCGCTGGTACCAGTGTGAAAACGAATCCGCGCTCGATTCTTGATGGGCTTTTTGTTGCTGTTCAGATAGTCCAATGAGACGTCTTGCATGTAACTCGGTTTCAGGGCCCCCGGGGTGGAGACGACCTCGCCGCGGTTGACGGCGGTCTTGTCCAGGCCCTGAAAATTGATGGCGGTGCGCATGCCGGTCTGGGCTTTTGCAACACTTTCATTGTGTACCTGGACGCCGCGGACTTTGGAGGTGATCCCGGAGGGATAAATTTCAATGTTTTCACCAGGGGTGATGGCTCCGGATACCAGGGTGCCGGTGATGACGGTCCCGAACCCTTTCATTGAAAACACCCGGTCTACCGGCAGGCGAAATAAACTGGACGGCTTGTGTTCGGGAATCTTGGCGCTAAGATCATCCAGAATTTTGATAAAATCCTCAATACCATCCTTGGTCACCGACGACACCGGTACGATGGGTGCTTCCTCCAGAAATGTTCCCAGCAGGAATTCACCGACATCTTCGGTCACCATTTCCAGCCATTCCTCATCGACCATGTCGGTTTTGGTCAGGGCCACGAAGCCGTGCCGGATGCCCAACAGGGTGCAGATCTCCATGTGCTCCCGGGTTTGGGGCATGACCCCCTCGTCGGCGGCAATCACCATCACCACGATGTCGATGCCGGTGGCGCCGGCCACCATATTTTTTACGAATTTTTCATGGCCGGGCACGTCCACGATGCCCAGATGCTGGCCGCTGGGTAGGTCGATGGCGGCAAATCCGAGCTCGATGGTAATACCGCGTTCCTGCTCTTCCTTGAGGCGGTCGGTATTCACCCCGGTAACAGCCTTGATCAGAGAGGTCTTGCCGTGGTCGATATGTCCGGCGGTACCGAGAATTATCTGTTTCAATGATCACGCTCCAGGTTTCTTGTTCCGGTTGCGAAAGTATTCCGTCACGTAGGCCATCCCCACCAGGAAAATCATCAAGCCCCCTACCGAAAGGGGGGTAATTTCACCAAAAAAGAAACGGGACATGACAACCGCGATTACGAGTCCGACAACGAGACGGATCACCAGGATATTGAATTTAGTCATGGAAGAACCTTGGATGAAGTTTTTGGTTTTACGTGTTTTGTGTTAAACAATTCGTTTTAGGTCTTAAGTGTTAGGTGTTAAGATAAAACCTCATAATATCGGAGCCTTAAAACTTAAGGCCTAAGACTTAAAACAGTTGGATAAACCTGTTGCGGATCGATCTTTCTGGACATTGCATTCCAGACTTGGATCGCCCGGACTTATTGAACCACCATAGGTTACGGATAATATATATTAT
>Ga0126329_10000076_pt1 | contig 37520 bp, 32 predicted proteins | sample InaspJWI85metaG_FD_104915 | JGI IMG/M metagenome (GOLD analysis project Ga0126329, IMG submission 104915) | Marine gutless worms symbiont microbial communities from Oahu, Hawaii - Inanidrilus sp. 2 OAHU.JWI-85 metaG | ecosystem: Host-associated > Annelida > Digestive system > Unclassified...
GGAAGTTCAGGTTTCTAAGCCTTTGAACCCTGTTTAACTTCGAACATCGAACGTCCAACTTCGAACTTTGAACTGCGGTCGCCTGCGGCGGCTAGTCATGGTTTTAAAACTATTTGGCCCGTCAGGACCATTTTCAACGTTCGATGTTCAATGTTCAAAGTTGGAAGTTTAAGTTTTTAACCCTTGGCCCCTTGAACCCTCGAACCCGGCGTCTTTTACTTATTCGCATACTCCACCGCGCGAGTCTCCCGAATCACCGTCACCTTGATCTGCCCCGGAAACGTCAGGGTTTCTTCTATCTTCTTGGCCACGTCCCGGCTGAGCAGGGTGGCGTCCTCGTCGGTGATTTTCTCACTTTCCACCAAGACCCGCAGCTCCCGGCCGGCCTGGATGGCATAGGTGTTGGCCACCCCGCGGAACGATTTGGCGATGTTCTCAAGGTCCTCAAGCCGCTTAATGTAGTTTTCCAGCATCTCCTTGCGCGCGCCGGGCCGGGCGCCTGACAGTCCGTCGGCGGCCTGTACCAGCAGGGCATATACCGAATTGGGCGCCACGTCCTCGTGGTGGGCGGCGATGGAATGCACCACCTTGCCGGATTCCCCGAACTTTTTAGCCAGGTTGGCGCCAATGGTGGCATGCGGTCCTTCGACCTCATGATCCACGGCTTTGCCCAAATCGTGCAGCAGCCCCATGCGCCGGGCCAGCTTCTGATTGAGTCCCAGTTCCGCGGCCATGACCCCGCACAGAAAACCGACCTCGACCGAGTGTTGTAGGACATTCTGGGCATAGCTGGTCCTGAATTTCAGCCGCCCGAGATACTTGATCAACTCCCCGTGGATGCCGTGCACCCCCAGGTCGAAAGCCGCCTGCTCCCCGGCTTCCTTGATGGTCGCATCGACCTCCTTGGTCACCTTTTTGACCACGTCTTCGATACGGGCCGGGTGAATCCGGCCGTCCGAAATCAGGGTGGTCAGGGCCAGGCGGGCAACTTCCCGCCGTACCGGGTTGAATCCGGACAGGATGACCGCTTCGGGGGTGTCGTCGATGATCAGGTCGATCCCGGTCGCCGCTTCGAGAGCCCGGATGTTGCGGCCTTCACGGCCGATGATCCGCCCTTTCATCTCATCGCCGGGCAGCTGCACGACGGATACTGTCCGTTCGGCTATAAAATCGCCGGCATAGCGCTGGATGGCCGTGGCCATAATGCGCTTGGCCTTCTTGTCGGCCTGCTCCTTGGCCTCGTTCTCGATTCGCTTGATCAGCTTGGCCCCTTCATAGCGAGCATCGTTTTCCATGGCTTTGAGCAAAAGCTCTTTGGCCTGGTCGGCCGTGAGGCCTGATATCCGCTCCAGCTGCTGACGCTGTTCATCCAAAAGCCGGTTGTACTTGGCCTCTTTGCGCTCGATATCTTCCTGACGCTTTTTCTGGTTACGGTCCCGGTTGTTGTATTCCCGGTCCCGCTGTTCAAACTTTTCGAGCTTGCGGTCGATGTGCTCCTCTTTTTCGATCAAGCGTTTTTCCCGCTTTTTCCAATCCGACCGGGTTTCCCGGGTCTCAAGCTCGAAATCATTCTTCATTTTGAACAGGCGATCCTTGGCTTCCAGTTTGGCTTCCTTGGCCAGGGTATCAGACCGCCGTTCGGCATCCGCGATAATCCGCTGCGCTTCCTCCTCGGCTACTTTGATTCTGCGGGTTACACTCTTGCTCTTCAGCCAGTAGGCTATGGCGGCCCCAACGATAAAAGCCGCCAACCCAATCAACACTTCATATATAGTCATGTGATTCTCCAGTGATGTTCACAGGTCCGGCGTCGGATGGATACGTTTACCCGCAAAGCGAGCCCAACCGGCCTGTCGGCACTCCTATAACCGTCCGGTTTTTTTTGTGAAACCGAACAGGTGAATTTGCCCTGCCCTTCGAAGAGCAGGCATAACACATGGTTCTGCTTTAACAATGGTTAAAAATTGTCAGAGAGGGGTTGGGTGGAGCGTCCTGGGGGAAGCACCGACCTGGCCGATATGGCTCTTGGACAGGTGGTTTGAAATTGGCAGTGGAGCGAGCCCCTGCCTATGTGCCGTGTTGTCAGGCCTTTGAAACCGCTTTTCAAAGGTGGGCGCCCTGTAGCTTCTTTAGGCTTTTCTGTACAAGCAGAACCTGCTCACCAAAACCAGTGAAGGTTCCCGTTCGTTGAGTGTTGGGACAAAGAACATCTTCCAATCACGAACACGGCAGGGGCAAATCCCTCCGCTATAACAACCTGCGATTCCGGAGCCAAAGCCGGCGGCTTCGGTCCCGTTCCCCGGGTTGTCAGGCCCGGTCATACGCAGCAACCGGGTTTGGGGCAATTTTCATACAAGCCAAACGGTTCAGCCGGCAACGGCTGGTTTTCCTTCAATCTTCTCAGCCTCCAGCAACTGGAGCAACCGTTTTGATTGAACCTCAACATTATGCAGCAATTCAGAGTAGTTAGATTTCAATTCAAAGTTTTCGTTGGCTATATTAAGCGCAGCCGATATCAGAATGGCAATTTTCGCTTTCTCTGATTTCACTCCGGATTGCTGCTCCTCAATTCGGGCAATCTCACTTTCCAATTGGCCGGCCACAATCTGGGCCTGATTTGAATCCGTTTCGGAAGTGAAGGAAAAGGGTTGTCCGAATATGTTTATGGTTACAAGTTGATCCAAAGTGGCTCAATAACCCCGTCCGGTCTAATCTCAGTCCGCTTTTCAATTACTCGCCGCCGGTTTCAGCCAGTCTCGCCAGGAGGTTGCCGATCCGACTGCGGATCTGTTCTCTTTCCTGACTAAATTGCGCTTCCTGGGCGGCTTTCCCCTGGAGTTCTCCTTCCAGCCTCTCGATTTTATTTTTTAGTTCAGTGTTCTCCGATTCAAGGGCTCTGTAAGCGCCGATAAGGCGTTCAATTTTCCCTTCAATTTCCTCAAATTGTGTCAAAAGTACCTGATTGTCCAATCTATATCCTCTTACTTAGACTTTCAATATAGTCGTTCACTCCACTGAAAGTCAAGCGGTTTCCCCCGGGGGGGTATCAGGTGGCCTAAAAGAAAGATATTTATTACAAATTAAGACAGTTATGGGTTCAGTAGCTGTTCCGCACGCTTAAGTTCAGCCAGGGTATTGATACCCATGACTTCCTGGGCATTCTTACCGACTTCAACCCCCAGGCGCAGTCCCCGGCGCCGCCCGATACCAATGATATCGGTCAGGTAAAATTCCTGCTGTGCATTGTCGGATTGGACCCGGCCCAGGACATCCTCCAGGATGGCTTTGCGGACGCAACAAATACCGGAATTGATCAGGTTTATCTTTTTCTGGCGCTCATCGGCATCCGCTTCCTCGACAATGCCCTGCAAATTCGCATGGCCGTCGAGCAGGACCCGTCCATACCCGGTTGGATCGCTCAACTGCACTGCCAACACAGTGATATCGCTGCCGGATTGAACATGCCGGCTCAATAGCCCCTTTACGGTTGCGGGCGTTAGCAAGGGGACGTCGCCGCATAGAATGACGACATGTTCAATTTGGGAAGCCAGGTGCGGCAACGCGCATTGCACGGCATGCCCGGTGCCGAGCTGCTCGGCCTGGGTGACGAAACCTGTCTCGAAATCCCGGGCAACGGCCTGCTGCACCTCACCGGCCTGGTGCCCCACCACCACATGCACCTTCCCGGGGACGGCGACGGTCAGGGCTGTTTGCACCACATAGTGAATCATCGGCCGGGCGTTGAGTTCATGCAGGACTTTGGCACGGTTGGATCTCATGCGGGTACCCTTGCCCGCCGCGAGAATGACAACTGCTGTATTTTCGATGGTACGTGTCATTGGCGTGTGTTTTCCCTAAGAAACGCCAGAAGCTATCTCAAAAAAGTCTTCTTGTCGGGCGTAGCCTTTGGCGAAGCCTGATTGCCCCAATCTCGGCGTTGGGCACTAAATTTAAATCCTCGAAATACTGTAGTATTTACCACGATGGGCATTGGCTGCGCTGGCAACTCCGGTTCAAATACAGCGCCCGCCTTGATATTGAACCAAAATCCGTTTTTTGAGATAGCTTCTACTGGTAGCGTTTTACATTATCCGCGATAAACAAAAAGGGCGGACCAGGAAAAATGGTCCGCCCTTTGTTCTTCATATATCAGCATCCCGTTAGTACCGGGTTCAGGTCTTTTCGCTGTAACCGGCAGCCTCAGTGGGCGCCGTTTGCAGATGCATGCCTGCGTTAGGCACCTTTCTTGCTGGCCATTTGAACCCGCATCATGGCCCGCGCCAGGGCGGCCTTGGCCCTGATAACATCCAGGGTGTTGCTGCCTTCGGCCAATCTTTTCTCGGCGCGGGTCAACGCGGTCTGGGCCCGTTCCAGGTCGATATTGCGTCTGCGCTCGGCCGACTCGGCCAGGACGGTGACCTTGTCCGGCAGGGCCTCGGCAAATCCGCCGCTGACAAACACGTGCCGTTCGGTACCGTTGCTGTCCACGTAACGGATGTCGCCAACCTTCAAGGAGGTCATAAACGGGGTGTGGCCCGTCAAGACGCCGAACTCACCCAGGCTGCCGGGAGCCATGACAATCTGCGCGTCCTCATTGACAACGTCGGTCGAGGGTGTAACGATTTCAAGTCGAATATTTCCAGCCATAGTGTATCCTCTAATGAGTACGTGTCCGCCCGCAAGGCGGACACGGGTATATTTCTTAGGCTATCTATGTTTCGGTCTTACGAAGCCTCAGCCATCTCCTTGGCAGCTTCCAGAACTTCTTCGATTCCGCCCTTCATGTAGAAGGCCTGCTCCGGAACATCGTCGTGCTTGCCTTCGCAGATTTCCTTGAATGCCTGAACCGTGTCCTCGACCTTGACGTACTTGCCGGGGAAACCGGTGAAAACTTCGGCTACGTGGAAAGGCTGGGACAGGAAGCGCTGCATCTTACGGGCACGTTCTACGGTCAGCTTGTCTTCGTCGGAAAGCTCTTCCATCCCGAGGATAGCGATGATGTCCTGCAGCTCTTTGTATTTCTGCAGCATCTGCTGTACCGTCCGCGCGGTCTGGTAATGGTCTTCACCAATTACCGCCGGGTCGAGAATCCGGGAGGTGGAGTCCAGCGGATCCACCGCGGGGTAGATGCCCAGCTCGGCAATCTGGCGGGACAGCACCACGGTTCCGTCGAGATGCGCGAAAGTAGTGGCCGGCGCCGGGTCGGTCAAGTCGTCGGCGGGCACGTATACGCATTGAACGGCGGTAATGGAACCCTTGTCCGTTGAGGTAATCCGTTCCTGGAGGGCACCCAGGTCGACCGCCAGGGTCGGCTGATAACCAACCGCGGAGGGCATCCGACCGAGCAGGGCGGATACTTCGGAACCGGCCTGGGTAAACCGGAAGATGTTGTCGATGAAGATCAGCACGTCCTGACCCTCTTCGTCACGGTAGTACTCGGCGCAGGTCAGGGCGGACAGGGCGACCCGGGCACGGGCTCCCGGAGGCTCGGTCATCTGACCGTAGATCAGAGCAGCCTTGGGCAGTACGCCGGAGTCCTTCATTTCGTGGTAAAGGTCGTTGCCTTCACGGGTTCTTTCACCCACGCCGGCGAACACGGAAATACCGCCGTGCTGCATGGCGATGTTGTTTACCATTTCCATCATGATAACGGTCTTGCCGACACCGGCCCCGCCGAACATCCCCATTTTGCCGCCGCGGGGGAATGGCACGAGCAGGTCGATAACCTTAACGCCGGTTTCCAGAACGTTTACTTCTACGTCCTGCTCGGTAAACGCGGGCGCCGGGCGGTGGATCGGCATCATCTTTTCCTGGCTGACCGGACCCAGGCCGTCCACGGGACGACCCACAACGTTGAGCACGCGGCCGAGGCTGGCTTCGCCGACCGGCATCTTGATCGGGTTACCGGTGTCCTTGACCGGCATACCCCGGACCAAACCGTCGGTAACGTCCATGGCAATGGTCCGGACCACGTTGTCGCCCAGATGCTGGGCCACCTCGATCACGAGGTTGTCTTCTTCATCGCTGATGGCGGGGTTGGAAACAAGCAGAGCTGTAAGAATTTGCGGCAGTTGCCCCTGTTCGAACTCGACGTCGACAACAGGCCCCATAACCTGGGTTACTTTACCTATGTTCTCTCCCATTCTATAGACCTCCTTCAAGGTTTTATTGCGATATGGTGTTAGCCTTTAAGGGCCTCGGCACCGCCGACAATGTCCATCAAGTCTGCTGTAATGGAAGACTGCCGGGCTTTGTTGTATGTAAGGGTCAATTCGTCAATCATGTCGTTACAGGCCTTGGTGGCGTTGTCCATGGCCATCATCCGGGCGGCATGTTCGCTGGTCGACGTTTCCAAAAGCGCCTTGAACAGCTGCACGTAAATGTTCCGCGGCAGCAGTTCGCCGAGCAACTCGTCGGCGGAAGGTTCGCAGATGTGTTCCGCCTGGTAGGGCTCATCTGCATCGAGATCTTCCTCTTCCTTCACGATGGCCGGAATCGGCAGCAACTGCTGGGCGACCGGAACCTGCTTGGCCATGCCCAAGAACTCCGAGAAGACGACGTAGACTTCGTCGAAATCCCCGCCTAAAAAGCCGTCCACCAGTTTTTTACCGGCCGTGGAAGCCACGTTGAAATCAAAGGTGGCGCCGACCACCCCGAGGTGTTCCTCGACGATGTCGCAGCCCTCCTTCTTGCAGTAATCGCGGCCTTTTTTCCCGAAGTTGGTAAAGGAAAAGGAGATGTCGACGCCCTCTTTTTCTTGCATGAGCGCGTCGGCCTTATCCAGTAGGTTGATGTTAAAACCACCGCACAGTCCCCGGTCGGAGGTGCACAGAACGATGTGGATCTTCTTGACCTCCTCCTTGGGAACCAGCAGGGGGCTGGCTTCTTCACCGGCTTTTTCGGCCAGGCTGCCAAGCACTTCCCCAAACTTGCCGGCGTAGGGGCGAAACGCGTCCATATTCGCCTGGGCACCGCGCAGCCGCGAGGTGGCCACCATGTTCATGGCCTTCGTGATCTGCTTGGTTTTTTTAACACCGGCTATCTTTAATTGGATATCTTTTAATGTCGGCATAAAGTAAAGCCCTTATGGTTAAAGTTATCTGTTAAGCACACCTTATTAAGCCTGCCATGCACTTGTCGTGCTACAGGTAACTTATTTAATCGTGTCCTTGAACTCTTCGGCGTAAGCAGTCAGGGCTTCGTCCATCAGCTTGCCGATCTCGTCCGTGATTTCCTGGCTTTCTTCCAGATCGGTGAAGACATTGGGGAACCGGTCTTCGATGAACGGGTACAGGCCCGCTTCGTATTTGGCCACGACGTCGGTCGGGTACTCATCAAGGTAGCCCTTGGTACCGGCGTACAGGATGGTAACCTGCTTGGCCATGGAAAGCGGCTGATACTGGGGCTGTTTCAGGATCTCGACCAGTCTCTGCCCCCGGGTCAGCTGACGCTGCGTTGCGGCATCCAGATCAGAACCGAAAGCGGCGAACGCTTCAAGCTCACGGAACTGGGCCATGTCCAGACGCAGGGTACCGGCCACCTGTTTCATGGCTTTCACCTGGGCGGCACCCCCGACGCGGGATACGGACAGACCAACGTTGATGGCGGGCCGGATACCGGCAAAGAACAGCGACGGCTCCAGGTAAATCTGGCCGTCGGTAATCGAAATAACGTTCGTGGGAATGTAGGCGGAAACGTCACCGGCCTGGGTTTCGATGATCGGCAGGGCGGTGAGGGATCCGGCGCCCAGTTCATCGTTGAGCTTGGCGGACCGTTCCAGCAAACGGGAGTGGTTGTAGAAAATATCGCCGGGGAACGCTTCACGTCCCGGAGGACGTCTGAGCAGCAGGGATACCTGGCGATAGGCAGCCGCCTGTTTGGAAAGGTCATCGTAAATGATGAGGGCGTGCTTGCCGTTGTTCATATAGTATTCGCCCATGGCGCAGCCGGCATAGGGCGCAAGGTACTGCAGGGTCGCCGGGTCGGAGGCGCAGGCGGAAACGATGGTGGTGTACTCCATGGCGCCGTATTTTTCCAAAATGGCGTGGACCTGGGCTACCGAGGATTTCTTCTGCCCCGAAGCGACGTAGATGCAGTAAACGTCGGTATCTTTCTGGGCCAGGATCGCGTCGATGGCGCAGGCGGTCTTGCCAATCTGGCGGTCACCGATGATCAACTCGCGCTGGCCCTTGCCGACCGGCGTCATACCGTCCGCTGCCTTGAGACCGGTGTAGCAGGGTTCATGAACGCCTTTACGGGCGATAACACCGGGGGCAACCATTTCCACACGGCTGGTCTCTGCTCCTTCGATGGGACCCTTGCCGTCAATGGGTGCACCGGTACCATCCACAACACGGCCAAGTACGGCCGGGCCCACCGGAACTTCGGCAATTTTACCGGTCCGCTTGACCATATCGCCTTCCTTGATCCCCATGTCGTCGCCCATAATGGCAATACCGACATTGTCCTCTTCAAGGTTCAGAACCAGGCCGAGGATACCGCCGGGGAACTCAACCAGCTCGAGGGCCATGGCTTTTTCAAGCCCGTAAACCCTGGCAATACCGTCACCGACAGAAAGGACAACGCCGGTTTCGCTGAGTTCAACCTTCTTGTCATAATCCGTAATCTGCTCTTTAATTATCTGGCTTATTTCTTCAGCTTTTAGTTCCATTAGACGCTCTCACCCCTCTTTAAAGATTCTCTCATATTAAGTAATTGTGTCTTGATGCTTCCGTCGAGAACAAGGTCGCCCATACGGGTCACGATCCCGCCGATCAGGCTGGCATCCTGTTCCACATCAAGAATAATATCTTTACCTGTCTTCTGGGACAGGGTTGCACGAATCTTTTCGACAGCTTCGGATGACAGTTCGGTGGCCGACACCAAGCTGGCCCGGGCCACGCCTTTCAACTCGTCCGCAAGCTTTTCGTAAAAATCGCTGATGCTGGCCACGAAGCCGATTCTGCCCTTGTCGAACAGCAGCAGCAGAAACGCGCGCATGACCGCAGATACATTTACCTTATCAATCAAGGTCTCCAATACTTTTTCGCGCCCGGCGGCATCATACAACGGGTTGCAGATGGCCTGTTCCAGCTCGTCGCTCTGGCTGATCAGGCTCGCCACACCGGCCAGTTCTTCCCGGTAGGCTTCAGCATTGCCATCTTCTTTCCCGATAAGTAGAAGCGCCTTGGCATACCGTCTTGCTATCGCCAAATTTTTCACTATGCCACCACCTTATCTAAATATTCGTCAACGAGGCTGTCCTGGTCTTCATCGGAAATCTTGCTTTTAATAATCTCTTCAGCCTTTTCCAGGGCCTTATCGATAATCTCAGCCTGAATGTCCTCTTTGGCCTTTTTGAACTCGTTTTCGATGTTCTTCTTGGCCTGCTCTTCCAGTTTCTCGGCCGTCTTTTCAGCTTCGGCCAGAATCCGGGCCTTGGCCTCCTCGCCCTGGCGAACATACTCGGCCACGATTTCCTCGGCCTCGCCTTCCAGGGTAGCCAGCTTCTCGTTGTATTTGGCCAGCTCGTCTTCGGCGGCTTTCTTTTGAGATTCGAGCTCTTCCAGCTGTTCCTTGATGCCCTGGATGCGGGCATTGAGGGCCTGGGAAAGCGGTTTCTTCAGGAGGAAAAACAGGGCGATGGCCAGTACGGCGAAATTCATTAACTTATAGGTGTCGGTTTTCAGCCAGTGGGATTCGCCGGCGGCCATTGCAGCGCCCGCAAACCAGAGCAGGAAAACCACCGTGATACCCAGTACGGTTAAAAGCCGCTTCCTGAGCGTAACAGATGCATTCATTAAATCGCCCTCCCCAGAATCTTCTGACCAATGGCGCCGGCAAAGGAATCCAGTTCAGCCTGCAGGGATTCTCTAACCCCATCGGCCTCTTCGGCGATCTTGGCTTTCACCTCGGCGAGGTCGGCCTGCGCCTTTGAGTTTATCTTTTCAACGATCGCCATCTCCTCCTGGGCAGCCTCTTCCAGCATGGCTTTCTTCTGCTCCACACCGTCGGTCCGGGCGGCCCGAATACCCTCTTCAAAGGCCGTTTCCTTATCTTCCGCATCGCTGTTGGCGGTCTCGACGCCGTCTTCCAGGTCAGCCACATGCGTCTTCCGCTGCTTCAGGATATTGCGTATGGGCTTGTAGAGAATTACATTCAGCGCCCAGATCAGGAACAGGAAATTCACGATCTGAATAAATAGCGAACTGTCAATGCTGATCAGTGCGCCGGCAGCCATTGCATCACTCACAGTACACAGTGAAAGTGTCACCATGAGAACCACTGTTCTGGTGAACCACTTTCCTATAATACCAGCAACCTCCATAAGGTCCTCCATCGCCGATTTTGTTGCAGGGTTAATAAGATTTTGGGCAAATCAGGACCCACCTGTCCTGAAAAATCCCCCGGTCTATATCATCTGGCCTGTTGAAATGTCAAAGGTTTTTTAACCGAAATTGTACGCCTGAAATATCCATGCGAATGTAAATATCACTAAAAATTAGAGTATCTTTAGAGAATCCCCGTAAAGCCCCGCCCTCCCCGCCCTGGCCGCCCGAAACCAGGGCCAATGAATCCACCTAAAAAATGGAATAGAGCTCGAGATTTGAACCATAAGGAGTGATAGAAAGACCGGAAAATGGGGAGTACTATACCTATTTATATATAGAAGAAGCACAGCCCGGATTTTAAGAAATGCCCGGCAAGAATAAGACCGTGAGAAACTGCGTGACTAAATCAGGAACCAAACCGGGGGGTGGCGAGATTCTGAGCTAAATAAATCAAATGCTGTCTTGGGGAATGGATTTTGGCCCAATACCAAGGCGATGTGAATTTCGCTCCCGGCACTCTAATTAGATAGAAGCTGAGCTGGGTAGTGAATTTTGGTTCGAGATCAAGGCGGCCGTGAAAATTAAACCGGAGGAATACATTGAGGATTTCGAGGATTTGATTTTTGCGCCCAACGCAGAGCTCGGGCCAAAAGGCACTAGCCAGCTCAGCTTCTATTCGAACATATATCGGCGCATACTCACATTCATGAGTAATCCAATCCCAATCATCACCGTTATAATCGACGACCCCCCATAACTGATAAACGGCAGGGTAACCCCCACCACCGGCATCAGCCCCATTACCATACCGATATTGATTGCAACCTGCCAGAATATCATGGCGGTCACCCCGACGCTCAGGATGGTGCCGAAGGGATCCCGGCAGCTCTGGGCAATGTTGAGGCCCCAGAGGATCAACAGGAAAAAGAGGATCAGGAGCAGGCCGGAACCCACCAGGCCCCACTCCTCGGCCAGGACGGAGAATATAAAGTCGGTGTGTTGCTCGGGCAGGAAATCCAGTGCGTTCTGGGTGCCTTTCAGGTAGCCTTTGCCGGACAGCATGCCGGACCCGATGGCAATTTTGGATTGGATGATGTGGTAACCGGCCCCCAGGGGGTCCCTTTCCGGGTCGAAAAAGGTGAGGATCCGGCGCTGCTGGTAGGGCTTGAGGAGGAACCAGACTAGGGGGACGGCCACCATGCACCCGGATACGATAGCAATCAAGGCCCGCCGTTCGATCTTCACGAACACGGTGATGGAAAGGGCGATGAGCACCACCACCATGCCGGTACCCAGATCCGGCTGCCGCACGATGAGGGCAAAGGGGATGAGGGTCAGGATCATGGGCCGCACCAGTTCCCGCAGGGACAAGCCCCGGGTATTGACCGTCTTGGCGTAGTAGCGGGCCAGGATGATGATGACCCCGATCTTTACCAGTTCGGACGGCTGCAGCGACGCCGGCCCGAGCTCCAGCCACCGCCGGGAGCCGCCGACATATTTGCCGAACCACTCGACCCACAGGAGCAGGGCGATGCAGATGTCGTAGATCACGTTGCCCCATTGCTCGAACGTTTTGTAGCTGAACAGGAATACGCCGATCATCAATACAAAACCGATGCAGAACCAGACCGTCTGTTTCAGGAAAAAGGCGCTGTAGGGGTTGGCGGTGCCCGAGTTCACGGCACTGTACAGGGTCAGCAGGCCGGCACCCCCGATCAGCACCACGATGCCGAGCAGCCCCCAGTCGAAAAATTGCGCCAGTCGCCGGTCAAACATGTCAGTTCTTCTTACCCCCCTTCAGGTAGGCTTTAATCATGTCCTGGGCAATGGGCGCGGCGGCACTGGAGCCGTGTTCGCCGTGCTCGACGATGACCGCCACCGCAATTTGCGGGGACTCCGAGGGCGCGTAGGCCACGAACCAGGCGTGGTCTTTGAAGCGATGCTCGACCTCGGTCTCCTCTTCTTCCTCTTCGGTTTTCAGTGCCACGACCTGGGCGGTGCCGGTCTTGCCGCTGATGTTAATCCCCCGGGTGCGGATCCGGCGTGCCGTGCCCGCTTCACCCTGGACCACATCGAAAAGCCCCCGGCGCACCAGGGCCAGGGTGGTGCTGGTCATGGAAAGGCGGCCGGCCACCTCAGGCTCACCTTGAAAAACCGTTTCTCCCTCGGCCGTCTCGATACGGTCGAGGATCATCGGACGGTAGCGGACGCCGTCATTGGCGATGGCTGCCGTCAGCACCGTCATCTGGAGCGGGGTCACCAGATTGTAGCCCTGCCCGATGGCCACCGACAGGGTCTCGCCCTGCTGCCACGGAATCCCGTAACGCCGCTTTTTCCAGGCCGCCGTGGGAATCAATCCGGATTTCTCGCGATCCAGACGGATGCCGGTGTGGGTCCCCAGGCCGCAGGCTTTGGCGTGCCAGGCCAAGCGGTCGATGCCGAGCTTGAGCCCCACCTGGTAGAAAAAGACGTCACAGGACTGCTCGATGGCCTGGATGACATCCATTTTGCCGTGGCCGCCTTTTTTCCAGCAGCGCGACACCCGGTTTCCCAACTTGAACCAGCCGGGGCAGTGGATGACCGTATTTTCGTCGATCACCCCCTCTTCCAGGCCCGCAATGGCTGTCACTATCTTATAGGTAGAGGCCGGCGGATAGGTCCCCTGGATGGCCTTGTTCACCATGGGGTGATCCGGATTCGAGTTCAAGGCCCGCCATTGCCTGGCCGACATGCCGTCCACGAAGGCGTTCTGATTGTAAGAGGGGCTGCTGGCCAGGGCCAGGATGCGGCCGGTATCGGTCTCGATGGCCACCGCTGCCCCCACCTGGCCGGACAGGCGGGTTTCGGCGCGGGCCTGGACCTTCTGGTCCAGCGTCAGGATCAGGTTGTGCCCCGGCTGGGCCGCCACCGTTTTCAGGGGTCGGATTACCCGGCCCCGGACGTCCACTTCCACCTGTCGGCCGCCGTGTTTGCCGCGCAGGTAGTTTTCATGGGCCTTTTCGACCCCGAACTTGCCGATAAAGTCCCCGCTGCGGCTGCCCGGGTACTGGCCGGATTTCAGCTCGGTAGCGTTGATCTCGCTGAGATACCCGATCAAGTGGGCCGCCCCGTTTTTATCCAGGTAATGCCGACGCGGCTTTACATTCACGGTGATCCCCGGCAGATCGAACTTGTGCACCTCGATGGCGGCCAGGGTATCCCGGGAAATGTCCTGTCGGATCAGGATCGGTTTGTAGGCCCCCCGGCCGCGGCCCTTTTTAATCTTTTCCTTGAGCTCCTTAATGGGAAAATCGGTGTAAAAGACCAGCTTCTCCAGTGTCTTTTCCACAGGCTCGGCGTCCTTGAGGGTAATGTAGATGTCAAACGCCGGCCGGTTGTCCGCGATGCGCATGCCGTTGCGGTCAAATATCAACCCACGCGAGGGCTCGATATCCTGCAGGCGGATCCGGTTGTTTACGGAAAGATGCCGCAGCCGTTCCCCCTCAACCAGCTGCAGGTAAAAAAGGCGCGCAAACAGGATAACAAAAGCAGCCACCGCTATCAGGACAACGCTGATAATGCGCTGCTTGAACCATTCGCTGTCGACGGTGTTAAGATAAGTTGTCATCTTCGTTTATGTGCGGCCTATACTTGTATCCAGATCCCAGACAATGGGTTACCTGGTGGAATAGCTATAAGGTATAAGCTTGAAACCTAAACCCTCTAATTTCTACCTACTATCTTATACCCTCTACCCTATACCTTCTACCTATCGGCTTCTACCTTAAACCTTATACCCTATACCTTATACCTGCTGAAAGCTGTCAGCTTTCAGCTTCTGCAATTTTCCTAGCAATCCACTTCGTCCAGCTCGAATGGATCTCCCGGATCAGCAGCAACAGGATCGGTCCGGTAAACAGGGCCCAAATCAGCTGCACCATGACCGTTCGCCCAAGTCCTAGCGGCAAGGTCGCGTCCGGGTTCCCGAGTTTGACCGCCACCAGAAATACCAGGTTTTCCAGCAGGACGCCCACGAACACGATAAAAGGCAGCAGCAACGTGTTTTTGAAGTGCAGGAATCCGATCATCCAGGCGATACCGCCGTAAAGCCAGAGATAGGTGGTGCTGTAGATCCCGAAAGCACCTCCGGAGAGGGTGTCCATGGCAATTCCCAGACAGAAGACGACAGGCAGACCTTCCTTAAACGGCCGAAAAAGACCGAGGTAGACCACAAAGGGTATCAGCAGGTCATAGAAACCGCTCAACCAGGACACCAGCGGAAACAAAGTGGTCTGGATGACGATGCACCCGAGGCAAATGAGTATGTAGATGAAGGTGGTCATGGTAAAAAGCTGGTTCCCCGTTCTGGGTTAAAACCCTTTAATCTGTGAAACCTTTTGAACTTCGAACATCCAACGTCCAACATCGAACTTTGAACTGCGGTCGCCTGCGGCGGCCAGTCATGGTTTTTACAATTTGGCCCGTCAGGACTATTTTCGACGTTCGATGTTCAATGTTCAATGTTGGAAGTTAAGGTCTTTATCCTTTGAACCCTCGAAACCTCGGCCCCTCGAACCCTTGAACCTCTGAACCTTTGAACCTTGAACCGCCAGTTGTCACTGGCTATCATCAAAAAAAAGCTTCTCCGGCGGATTCAGCACCACCAGGACTTCTTCTAATTTCTCAAAATCGACATAAGGGGTCACGTCGACTTCCTGGAAGATCCCGGCACTGCTCCGGATCACATTCGACACCACCCCGACCCGCAGGCCCTTGGGAAACACGCCGTCCAGGCCCGAAGAGATGAGGATGTCGCCGATCTGGACATCGTGTTTCAACAGCACGTACTTGAACACACACTGCTCGGCGGCCGCCCCCGTGACCAGGCCGCGGGCCCGGGACCGTTGCACCAGTGCATCAACGGCATTGTTCTGGTCGATGATCAGCAGGACTTTCGCGTATGATCCGGCCACTTCCATCACTTGGCCCGCGATCCCGGCCGGCACCACCACCGGCATGCCTTTTTCCACGCCGTCGCGAACGCCTTTGTCCACGATGATGGTTTTGAACCAGGCGGAGGGGTCTTTGCCGATGACGGCGGCCGGCAGGACCTGGCGGCTGATGGATTTCTGGAAGTTGAGCAGGCTGTTCAGCCGCTGGTTGGTCAGCTCGACCTCGGTCAGGTGGTGGCTGCGCTCCAGGGCTTTATCCAGCTGCCGCCGGAGTTGATTGTTCTCACGCGCTACGGAGACCAGGTGGAAGTAGTGCTGCCAGACACCTTCGACGAACCGCACGGTCTCGGTGACGGCTTTTTGGAATGGCGAAACGACGTAGATGGCCAGGCGACCGAGCCCGTAAGCCGGCTCGTGGGTCCGGCTGCTGATCGACAGGATTATGATGTTGACCGCAATCACCACGATCAGGCCAACAATCATCATCGTTCTTCGGGAAAACATCGATTATGTAATCATCACCTGTTTGAGAATATCGATACTGTCGATGGCCTCGCCCGAACCCAGGGCGACGGTGGATAACGGATCCTCGGTGACGGTAATGGGCAGGCCGCTCTCTTCCATCAGCAGTTTGTCCAGGTTTTTCAGCAGCGCGCCGCCGCCGGTGAGCACAATGCCCCGGTCGACGATGTCCGCGGCCAGTTCAGGGGGGGTCTGTTCGAGGGCAATCTTCACCGTCTCGACAATGGCATCGATCTGTTCGGAAATGGCGATCCGGATCTCCTGGCTGTCAATTGCCAGGATCTTGGGGATACCGGATACCAGGTCCCGCCCCTTCACCTCGATGGTCTCCAGGTCGGCGGGATCGGGATAGGCATTGCCAATGGCGGTTTTTATAATTTCAGCAGTACGCTCACCGATGAGCAGGTTGTACTTGCGCTTGATGTACTGCATGATGGCTTCATCCATCTTGTCCCCGGCCACCCGCAGCGAGCGGCTGTAGACGATGCCGGCCAGCGAGATCACCGCCACTTCGGTGGTGCCGCCGCCGATATCGACGACCATGTTACAGGTCGGTTCGGTAATGGGGAGCCCGGCCCCGATAGCGGCGGCCATGGGTTCCTCGATCAAAAACACTTCCCGGGCGCCAGCCGATTCAGCCGATTCACGCACGGCGCGCTTTTCAACCTGGGTGATGCCCGAGGGTACCGCGATGATGATACGCGGACGCACCAGGCGGCGCCGGTTGTGTACCTTGGTGATAAAATGCCGCAACATGGCCTCGGTGACCTCGAAGTCGGCGATGACCCCGTCGCGCATGGGACGGATGGCCACGATGTTGCCCGGTGTCCGGCCGAGCATTTTCTTGGCCTCCGAACCCACGGCCAGGACGCGGTTCTTGGTGCGGTCGAGCCTTACCGCCACAACGGAGGGCTCGCTCAAAACAATGCCTTTGCCTTTCACGTAAACGAGGGTGTTGGCCGTGCCCAGGTCGATGGCCAGGTCGTTGGAAAATACGCCTAAAAGTCCGTCTAAAAAGCTCATGGTACCTCTTCCACTTGAATAACTATATGAATGATCAGGGAGTGCTCTGAGCTGCAGTGCCCCGCTGCGGTTTCAGTTCAATCCGGTTTTAAAATTATATCTCAATGAAATTTATTGGAATCACTAACAAATATATCCGGGCCTGACAAGGGAAATATTGCAGGGGGTGAGAGGATTATCCTTACTGTTTTCAATCTGTTTTAGCGTTTTAGGCCTTCTCAGACCAGCCCGAGTTCCTGGATGACCATATCGTGCAATTTGGGGCGGAAGGAACGGATGCCCTCATTGAAACGAAACGGGTGGACCCGGTTGGTCAGCAGCACCACTACCAGCCCCCGTTCGGGATCGGCCCAGAAGGACGTCCCGGTGAAGCCCAGGTGCCCCACGCTGCTGTCGGAAAAGTACTGCCCCGAACTGGAACCAGGCCGGGTAGGCACGTCGAAACCCAGGGCGCGGCCGTCGCCATCGCGTTCAAAATAGCGGCAGATGGTCTCGGAAGTAAACGGCCCCGAGAGGTCGGTGCCGCCGTTAGCCAATAAGAGCGCTTCCATCAGGGCACAGACTTCTACGGCGGTTCCAAAGAGCCCAGCCTGTCCGCCCACACCACCCATGACCCAGGTATTGTCGTCATCCACCTGCCCCTTGAGCAGCCGGTTGCGCCAGGGGCACAGCTGGGTAGCCACAAACCGCTCCACGGGAGGCGCCACGGACCAGCGGTCCAGGTAGAAAAGATCTTCGATATTCAGTGGATCATAAACTTCAGCATTCATATAGCGGTCCAAACGTTGCCCACTTAGCTCTTCCACCAACCAGGCCAGGAGCATAAAGCCCAGATCGCTGTAGACGGTTTGTTTACCGGGATTCTCATCTAAAGGTTCGGCAATCAGCAACTCTCGCAGCCTTGCACTTCTCTGCTCTCCGGGAACCTTCATGAGTTCTATGAACCATGGCCGCCAATCAGGCAGACCAGAGGTGTGATTCAAAAGCTGTCGAACGGTTATCTTCTCTTTTCCGGAGCCGTTCAGCTCGGGCAGTAATTCTATGACTGGTTGATCCAGCTCAAGCTTCTGCGAATGCTCCAGCGCCATGATTGCCGGGGCCGTGGCCAAAGGTTTGGTCAGGGAAGCAAGATCAAAGAAAGTGTCCGTGGTCATGACCTGGTCTGCGAAGATATCCGCCTGACCGAAGGCTTTGTGGAGCGCGATTTTGCCTTTTAAAGATATCGCGATTACGGCGCCGGGAAAGATGGCAGCGTCGATGGCCTCGGTGATCAGATTTTGTGTATCTTTCATATCAGAGCAATCTTGTCAGCTACTATTGAAGCCAGGGTAGTAATTCAACCATCTTAAATATCGAAATTCGAATTTCGAAATACGAAACAAAAAGGAACAAATCTCAATGGCCCAATTTCCTAAACAAGAGCATAAAGACCCCCAGGCTTTTGTTTCTGTCATTAGTTCATTCGAATTTTGAATTTGTTTCGAGCTTCGATATTCGTATTTCGTATTTCAAGAATTTGGCAAGGCCCCTACTCGCAAACATCACATAAATTTCAACGTGGCATCGTCTGCAGCTAACTCCACATTCACTCCAACGGTAATTGCCAAATTTCTTGTTCCATGTCCAATAGGGAATCCCCCTATAATAGGCCCATGGAAGCCACTAAACACATCCTCAAAAACTTCCACAATCTCTTCATCTTCACCACAGTCTTCAAATGATCCCAGCACTATCCCGGCCACATTTTCAAAACAGCCGGCCATCCGCATTTGGGTCAGCATTCGGTCAATGCGGTACGGGGCTTCGTTGACATCTTCGAGCAGGACGATCTTATCGCTGAAATCAGGCGCGAAGTCCGTACCCATAAGGTGGCAAAGGGTAGCAAGATTGCCCCCGGTCAGCACGCCGCTAGCTTTTCCCGGATTGATAACCACAGGCTCTGCTGGTTTGATATCTGCCGAGCCATCACCACACAGCACTTTTTTATACCGAGCCTTGCTTTCATCATCCCCAAACCCAAGCGAGGTCACCACCGGTCCGTGGATGCCTGCCAGACCACAACGCTGGTTCAGGGTTGTCAGCAAGGCAGTCACATCCGAAAACCCGATCAACATCTTGGGATTCTTTTTGATCAGTTCGTAGTCCAAATGCTGCAGCACCCGCAGGCAGCCGAATCCGCCTCGGGCGCAGATGATAGCTTTTATATCATTCCGGGCAAACAAAGTGTTGAGATGCTTGGCCCGATGCTTATCCGGCCCGGCCATGTGCCGATCCCGCTTGTAAACATCGTCATCCACCACCGGCACGAATCCCATCTCGCCAATGACAGCCAGACCCCGTTCAAACTTCTCAATCTCAAACGGACCCGCCGGCGCCGCAATCCCAACCTTGTCACCATCTCTCAATGGTTCCGGTATGATAATTTCTAGTTTCATATTAGATAGGGTTTGAGTGTTCGATTTGACCTTTCAGTTTCCGACCTCTGACTTCCGACTTCCTGCTTGCCGGGCGTAGCCTTGGCGAAGCCTGGACTCCTGATCCCTGACTCCTGTTTCTCCTTAGACACGGGTTAGAAAGGTTTGAAGTCGTTTTTAGGTTTTGCTCTATGCGCCATGCACTCTGCCCTGTGCGCCATGCACTCTGCCCTATGCGCCAAGCGCCATGCACTCTGCCCTATGCGCTACGCACTCTGCCCTACGCACTGCTTTGCAGCAACGGATTCTCAACCTTCACGCCCCTGATCACCTGCCCGCTGTTCAGATCTTCTGTCCACAGATATTCGCAGTGGGCACTCTCAGCTGCCGCGACAATTAATGCATCCCAAAAAGAAAGCCGATTCAAGATGCTGCAATCAACAGCACTGTTGATGATATCCGGCGAAATGCCTACAACTTCAAAGTGGGTGAAGGAATTCATGACATCCTTGGTCGTCAGGGGGTCTGCCCCGAGTTTACGGGTAGCCGCCACGTAGAATTCCTGCATAACCTGGGTAGAAATGACGCCCTGCATCGAGCTGGTCACAGCTTTGAGCAGCGACCGGCACTGTGCCTGTTTCTTTTTATTATAGTTGTCCAGGGAATAGATCAACAGGTTGGTGTCCAAGAAAACCTTAGACATCGTAGAGGTCCTCGCGTTCCCACTGTTTGCCTTTAGAGTCTGCTCCGGTGGTGTTCATCAGCTCGAAACATTCGGCCAGCCAGTCATCGGTCTGGGATTCAACTGTCTGTTGCAGGTATTTGCGAATGAGGGCATTGATGGATGTGTTGTGTTTGGCCGCATATTCACGGCCCCTTTTTATTAATTCTTCATCGAGTGAAATGGTAATATTGGGCATGACGCACCTCTAAATTTGAAATTCCATTTTTACACAGTATATGTGCGCACAGTTAATGTGTCAACCCCAGTCTCTCAATTTGAAGTATCTATGTAAGAAAGTACCAAAGGCGTCGATGCAGTCTGATTGCCATTCAGACTCCAGTATCTACTTTTACACAAGTCTCAGGGGTTTGAAGTTGCTTTGAGGTTTCGCTCTATGCACTATGCAATCGGCCCTATGCCGGCCCTTTCCAACCCCAGACTCCCGACTCCTGACACCGGACTCCGGGTTCCCTTCAGCCTTTAGCTTTTAGCCTACATACACATATCACCAATCCATCTGAATAGACACCCCTCCACCGCGCCCACCCGATTTATGGAAGACTTACCGCAATATTCCTATTGATTTCAAATATTTTCGATGATTACAGTTAGCAAGGAAATATCAATCTTGACACACCCCAGGCAAGGTGTTAGGAAAACCGTTTGTGTCGGGGCGTAGCGCAGTCTGGTAGCGCACTTGAATGGGGTTCAAGGGGTCGGAGGTTCAAATCCTCTCGCCCCGACCAAAAATTAGAAATGATTAAGGCGGGTAAGCTTTATAGCTTTCCCGCCTTTTTTATAGCATTTAGGAACGGGGTACGCTTCGGGGTACACAAAGCTTGCATCCTTATGGTTGATAGAAAACACCGACCATATATGCTATGATAGCTAAAGCCCACCGGATCAAATAAACATCGCTTACGTCATTATACTGCAGATTAAGGAAAAGATATGGATTCAAAGGCACTTAGAGAGATTCTTGACAGTCTATATTCAACTTTTCTTGCGCGTGATTTGTTTGCGAAAGTCATCCCCGGCAGTTTAATTCTTTATACAGTTTTAAATGCCATAAGTGTTAATGGCTCAAGTGGCACCCTAAAGGATTTAAACATAATTGGCTGGCTAATTTTTTTCGGAATATCTTGGACAATAGGTTTCGCAGTTCAAGGTATTGGCGAATGCACCAGTTTGCATCGCCCTAATCCCCGCAATGAAAATTATGAAGTTTTCCTAAAACGAAAGAGCGATTTCATTAACAATACTGGAATTCCACAAGAGGCTCGAAACAATAGAGAACGCTTTGTCGTAATAAAGGAAACAACTGCAAACCTTGGCACTTCTCTGATAATATTAATAATATTTAATTTTTTCGTGTATAAATTCCCGGAACAAAAAGAAATAATAGCGTATATTCTTGTAGCTATTATAGCAATAATTTTACTCTGGTATCACGCCGTTCACCGCGAGCGCCAGCGGGACTTTGAGTCTGTAGTCCTTGACTCCAATAGACCTGAAGAAACAGACACAGGGCATCCTGAACAAACAGACCCTTAATAGCGTAATCCCCTCCCCGTTAGTAAAGGGCCGACAATAGGTAGTGCGAGCCTATAGCGGCATAATAAAAAGTTATGTGAGGAGAGAGGCTATGATTAGAATATTTACCATCATTGGATTTCTATCATTAGCTGTAGCCTTTAATGCGAATGCGCATGATGGCAATCGAATCGACCAGTTAGAAAAAGAAATTCAGGGGTTAAAATTTCGGATTTCGAAAATAGAGTCATTACTTAGTAATCCAAGCTCGGCACAAAAAATAGTGCCATCGGGCGAGGGTTGGAAACATGTCGCTAACTGGAGAAAACTATCCACAGGCATGTCCTTTAGCGATGTTAAAAAAATACTTGGCGAGCCGCACCGGGTAAAAGGCGGCAGCATAGCGAAATGGTATTATAGGAATGATGGAAGAGTCCTTTTTTACGATGGAGAAGTTGATAGCTGGGAAGAACCGAGGCAGTAGCACATAACAACTACCGGATTTTATATTGGGCCGACAACAGGAAACCATTGCGGGGGTTACGTTGCTTTACTTTTTTGGATTCGCGGACAGCCACGGGTTCTGTGACGAAACAATTGGAACTGGCATGGGACCGAGGTATTTCTGGGGCTCACATGAGCCAGGGGCTGTACCGGTCAAATTGGTAAATTGGCCTTAAACCAAATGGGTGACCAGTCTTCGCTTATCAGCTACGCCCGCCAGGCTGAGGCGAGACATAAACTACGCGATTCAGCGATTGAAATCCCGGGTGCGGCTCAGGCTGGAAACAGAGATCGTAGTAGTCGGAAACGAATGGTGTAAACTGAAAACGGGGCCTTACGGTTCCTTTGGTGAGGTGTTTTTTCTCTTGACACGCCCTTTAATGGGCCACCCTGGTGACTCTGGTGACTCAATTCTTGAATTTATGATTGTATCAACTAAATCACTCAGTAGTTCTTTTTAAAAAAAGTATTCTTCCATAGCTTTTACGAGTTTTGTCTGTATAGTAGTCTCCTTCCATTCGGATTGGAAAACCTGTGTTATCAACATTTGCCGTAATTATAGCTGTGCCATGGTATATACGATCAGGATCTTCACCTCTCCGCTTTTTTTGTTTTGTCTGGTATTGCCAACTAAAATTATATTGAACAGGGCTATACGGAGAAATGGATGCCATAAGAGAATAGCTTTGAGATTCTGGCCCATCGAAATACAAGCTAATTTTTGTCCATGTTTGGTTTACCTCAAGAACTCCCTTGTTCTTTGATTCTGGATTCAATGAGGATTCAAAATTTACATCCCATGTTCCATTGAAGGACGGCGTTCTAATTAAACCGATTTTACGAATAAATTTCCACCTCCATACGTAAATAACAAGGGGTCAGACCTACACATTGACAAAACCCGCTATTTTGTCGATCGTTTTTGATATTTTTTTATTTATTTCTGCCTTGGTAGTGACCCGCCGGCTGGCCTGAGTGACGCCCGACTCGCCTATGCCAAACCACTTGCCTATTTCTTTCAATTTCAAACCCGTGTAACGGTGGCAGAAATGTGGTAATGATTATCCATGAGGCAATAGACATGAATGGCCGCCCCATAGCGCTCTGTAGCGGATTCCAGGTATGTTAAAAACTTTTCACGATCGCGTTGGCTTTTAAATACGGCCTTACGTTCAATGCCACGTGATGTGACATGGTAAAAAGCACCTGGGTATTCAATCCTGAGGGGGCGGGCCATTTTAAAATCCTTTTAAACAATCTGCGGGATTGCTGTTTTGTTGATATGTAGGTCTGCCCCTGGCCCTTACAAGTATCATTCCAACTATAACCGACTGCAATCATACAATGTTTAGGGAACGGTGCACAAAAAGCTGTGCATAAAAGCACAGAAACCTATGCAAACCTGAAGGATGTAGCGCTATTTTATTGTGGCTGATTGGAAGGCCTGAATTAGGCTTTTATGGAATCGAAGTGTGAAATAGCAGGGTTTATTCAGCTCTACCGAGCATATTCGTAGGCACTTTGTCAATGTGTAGGACTGACCCTTTTGTTTTCGTGATGGGACACCCCAACAAAATCTGTATTCACCTATTCAGCGACCTTTTCCCATGCCCTTGGCTCAAGCATATCCCTCAGCCAAAAAGCGCAAGAAAACGGCACATAGCGAAAATAAGCGTATCAGATTACCCCTACCGGAGTACCTGTTTGAAACAATGGAACTATGCCAAGGCTGTAACCATCTGCAATCATATAATGTTTAGGGAACGGTGCACAAAAAGCTGTGCATAAAAGCACAGAAATCTATGCAAACCTGAAGGATGTAGCGCTATTCTATTGTGTCTGATGGGGAGGCCTGAATTAGGCGTTTATGGAATCGAAGTGTAAAATAGCAGTATTTATTCAGCTCTACCGAGCATATTCATGCGCCATTTTGTCAATGTGTAGGTCTGACCCCTTTGTTTTTTGGCTAAACCCTAAACCGTTGTTTTCGACTTTGAAAAGTAAATACTTATCATCCTCTCGATATGATCATTAGTATTGGTTTCGGACGAATATTGTCTAAAAAAATTGCTTGTCAGTTAATAAGAAATCAGTGTATTGGTCATTCTGCCCGGAAAGATTGACCGTGCAGCCGGCCTGTAAAGCATAATCTCTCCCAGAGTCGCCTATTCTGTTTCCGAACCGAGTCTTGTGCCACGCTTGGAAACGCCGCTGCACCATCGCCCCACCAAATCCGCTTACGATTAGGAGGGACCCATGGATTCTCTCAATGATCAGGCACAAAAAGAACAAGAGCCGTCACTGCTGAAGAAATTGTTTGGCACCAAGGCTGCCCCAAAACCCGAAAAAGCTAATCCGAACTCAGCCGTCAAGTATGGATTGTGTGGGCTGCTGTTTGCCATCCTGGCGATATTGGGCGTGATTTTTCTCGCCTGGGGCGGCGACAGATTTGGAGAGAAAAGCGTACTATTCGCCTTTCCCGATTATCTTTTCATCGCCCTGCCTCTCTTGATCGTGGCCGTTTTCGGGTTGTTTTGGCTGGTCTACAAATTCAACAAGGGAATGGACCGCGTAGAGACGATGAGCGATGATGTCGAGCGTAACTCGATATTTTACGGTCGATTCATATCCATACTGGGTATCAGCATTATCCTTCTTAGCATTATTAACGCCATCACGCTGGGCGGTTTGATTTACAACAAGGTGCTGACAATACCGTTCTCGAATATGACAGGCAGCGGCGGATCGATAGGGTTTATCGCCGGGGGCAATATTCTCACCGTTTCCATGCTGATGGCAGTACTCGGTTCGCTTTTTTTCACGGCCAACACACTGATTTCCGCACGCAACGAGGGCAAGTCTGACTTCAGCCGGGCGAAATTCTGGAGCGGCCTCTGGTTTCGCATGGGCGAAAGCGTTTTGTTCGTCCTAGTCTTCTTTGTTCTAATATGTTCCAGAGATGAAGGCCAGTATAAAAAATTCATCGGCTGGATGCCTGCGCTGGCCCTGTTTCTCGGAATGTTCGTCAAAAGCGGCGAAAGGGTGGTTTTCGGCATCGCGGAACGTCTGTTCGAAATGGTCAAAGGCCTGTTGCCGGCAGCGGCCCCCTCTCCCCAGGCAGCGGCCCCGGGGGCGCCGCGCAACCTTTCCAGCAAATTAATCAACAACGATACCTTAGAGCTTAGCTGGGACGAGCCGGTGGTGGGCGGCCCGGTCAGCTCCTATAAAATTTACCACCGGCAAGAAGATGGGGATACCAACCTATTGGGTGAAACGCCACCGGGTAACAGGAGATTCAAATGCCGGTATACCCCCAAAGATAAAGCCGGTTTTCATGTCACCGCATTGAATAATGAAGTCGAGGGCAAACCGAGCAACGAAATCAGCACGGTCGACGAGATTCAAGAGAATCGTATTTTAAAAACGTGTTTCTACTTTCCACTGTCAAAGAGGGGTCAGACCTACACATTGACAAAACCCGCTATTTTGTCGATGGTTTTTGATATTTTTTTAGTTATTTCGGCCTTGGTAGTGACCCGCCGGCTGGATTGGGTGACACGCGACTCGATTATGCCAAACCACATGCCCATTTCTTTCAATTTAAACCCTAAAAACAGTGACAGAAATGAAGTTTAACCTGGTGGCACTGTAGATAGGGCGCTTGATTTGGGACCGCTTCCATATGGGGTATCGATCAGCAGGTGGTAATGATTATCCATGAGGCAATAGACATGAATGGCCCCCCATAGCGCTCTGTAGCGGATTCCATGTATGTTAAAAACTTTTCACGATCGCGTTGGCTTTTAAATACGGTCTTAAATTCATTGCCACGTGATGTGACATGATAAAAAGCACCTGGGTATTCAATCCTGAGGGGCGGGCCATTTTAAAGTCCTATTAAACAATCTGCGGGATTGCTGTTTTGTTGATATGTAGGTCTGCCCCTGGCCCTTACAAGTATCATTCAAACTATAACCATCTGTAATCATATAATGTTTAGGGAACGGTGCACAAAAAGCTGTGCATAAAAGCACAGAAACCTATGCAAACCTGATGGGTGTATCGCTATTCTATTGTGGCTGATGGGAAGGCCTGAATTAGGTATTTATGGAATCGAAGTGTGAAATAGAAGGATTTATTCAGCTCAACCGAGCATATTCATGCGCCATTTTGTCAATGAGTAGGTCTGATAATCATATTAAGGGTTTAAGATCAATTCCGGCATCGACTTCAACCCTGACTGACATCATTTGAGAGAAGGCACCTCACTGTAGTAGGGTGGTTAAAACAAGAATTTGCCGATTCTTAATAACCACCAACCGACAGGAGGTGCCAAGTGGAACTATATGCAGGGATCGACCAATCCGCGATCTGTTGCGCAGACGGCTACGTTACGTAAACCATCGGACATCTCACATCCTGAGCTTCCAGAACCTCATTACACGCAATTTCGGGACAAAAATGTCGGTACGGCAAATCAAGAAGCTCAAGGCCTCGGATATCTGCGAACTTTTCGATTCACCCAATCTGGTTCTGGCTGCCGAAAGCGGCCTGGCGGCCATTGAGTTTTATAACGATAGGATAAAGGCCATAGAAACACAGGTGCTTTCACAGGTGGCGTGCCAGGCAGAGTTTGAACTTTTGCGCACGATACCAGGCATTGGGAACATTCTGGGTCTTACGATTATGCTTGAGGTCGGTGACATCAGGCGCTTTAAAAAAGTTGGCAACTACGTCTCCTATTGCCGCTGTGTAAAAAGCATCAACTTATCCAACAAGAAAAAGAAAGGCGAAGGCAACCGCAAAAGCGGTAACAAGCATCTTTCCTGGGCCTACGTAGAGGCCGCTCACCATGCTATGCGCAGCTGTCCAGTTGCACATAGATATTACCAGCGCAAAAAGGCACAAAAGAATGGCGCGGTTGCGACGAAAGCTCTGGCCGGCAAGCTGGCCCGGGCGTCATATTATATTATGCGTGATAAGGTGTCCTACGACGGAGAAAAACTATTTGGATAATCACGCCGGGTACAGCAGTGAACCCGCATAGGGGTTGGTTATAATCCAAAAGGTCTGATTGGGGGCTGCTGTGCCCATTAAAAGAAAAAGCTGTTTTCGATATGATTCGCCTATGCGGTGATCCTGTGAGGGGTTGGCTTAAAACCATTAGATTTGTCATGTCCACTTGGGCACCGTATGGTACCGATAGTTTTCTGGGGCTTTTCAGTTAGAGCCAGGGGCTGTGCCGTGATCGTCCCAGGCACCATGCCTTGATCCCGATGGGTGACTTGCGGATTTTATATCGCTATCCTTAATTTGGAAATGATGGGCGCGAATGACTTTGAAAACAGTTTTTGTTTGGAAAAGAACGCAAAGGAAAAATTACTAAAAATCCTTACACAGGGGTGTTTTTTCTATTGACGAACCCTTAAATGGGTGACCCCTTTGTTTTCTATTTACGATCGTTCAATCGATCTCGGTTTGACTTTTTCAGCCACCATAGTGTGAACGTGCCGCTAAACCCCTTCATGCTGACGCCCTCATTGCGTTCCCATATCAGCCCTTGGTGGCGCGCTGCACAGAGGCTATCGATATCTTCCTTTGCCCGCTCGCTCACCCATATCTCAGCACCCTTAATAGCCCCGATCACGCGGGCGGCAAAATTCACAGTTCTTCCAAACACATCACTTTGTTCCACCGTCGTCTGTCCGATATGAATACCAGCACGAATTTGAACCCTTGGGTGGCCAGTATCCTCTTGAAACTCAATGGCATAATCCAAAGCTGAGCCAACGGACCTAAATGCGGCCATAAAGCTATCACCGATGGTTTTAATTTCGTAGCCTTTGAACTGTCGGATCAACTTACGACTCTGGGCAAAATGTACGCGCCGGATATCATTCATTGCTTCATCTCCGATCTCTTCACCCAGTGCGGTAGAATTGACGATGTCGGTAAACACAATCGATAACGTGACCAACTTGCCACCGGCCCATTCCAAAAATCGCTCTGTACCAGTCTCGCCCTTTGCCGATATTAAAAAAGCATCAAAATCTCGTTGCTCAGTGGCTGATCTGTCCATGGCCTCGATGCCCGACTTGAAGCGAACCTTTTCTTTCAACTCAGCCAACGAGACTTCGCCACCACAGGGGCATCTGAATATCTTGGCACCTCTCTCCCGTAGCATCTGAACATAGGCGTCTGGGACTGGCTCATCGCAGTCGTTGCACACGAAGAATCGGATAATTTTAACCGAGCCTTCTAAGGCCCGTTTCTTAATGTGAGCCAAAACGAACTCCTCAAAATGAAACCGCATCTCATCTGTGGCCAGTTTATCAAAGAATAGAATCAATCGGCCGTGAGCCTCGGCAAACTCCTGAAGGTAAAGTCCGCACAAGCCACCAGTGCTTGCCTGAAATACTACTGCATTTCTCCACATCTTCGACCGGCCAGTGGTAAGCCGCCCACTGTGTCCCAAGCGTACTGCGAGCGTCGTGTAGAGACTCTGGACGGGGCCTTCAAATGTAATTGCCAGCGCCTTTCCCTTCGGCTCGGGTGCGTCCTCATAGTCACGGTTGAACTGAGATGGAAAAACCAGATATCGGCCATCATCAGAATTCTCACGAATTGCGAGGTCATGTATCACCAACTCCTCCACCGTAGCGTTCAACAACAGTTGTTCCTGACTTTCATCCTTGATCTTTTGCTCTCCCGGCACAAAAAACTTTCCTGAAAGTGCAATCTCCTCAGCCAAGGAGCCAAGGCCGTCAGGCTCTTCCTTAGCCATGTTGACCATTGCTGACGCATAGGCATCCAGTAGTTCGGGCTGGAGCAACACGTAATCACCAAAACTTAGCCGTCGGATCAAGTCGCGGTTTTCCAAACGCCCGATACACGTCTCGAATTGGTGTTCCAGATCTATGACATTGGTAGCCGCCCTTGGATTCTGGTTGACAAAATCGTGGTAAAGTTGATTCACCGGCGCAAGAAGTAGACCTGTCATTTTCACCTGGAGCAGGAACAGTTTGATATCAGTGAATAACTGTGATGATGAAACCTTCGGTAGTTTCCCCCATTTGATTGTCTTCTTGATGGCCTCACGAAGCTCGTTGATATTCCAACCTTCTTTGGCACTGGTTATAAAATAGCCTTGAAAACCATAGTCCGCCAGAATGCCTTTAAGTCTCTCCTTGCCAATGGATATTCCTCCGCGATCGTTGCGCGCAGACACCAGGAACTTCACCATAGGCACGGCTGAGTCTCCCTGCCGCTGACGAGCCAGGCTCAATGCCCGGTCCCAATGGCGTACTCCAGCCAACGGATCGGTCTCACTGCGGGCGTCAAATATCACTACGGCAACAGCTACTTCGTTCAGATGCAGCTGATGAATGATACGATAGCCTGGCTGTCCGGCTAGATCCCACATGAGCGTCTCGCGAGTCTGATTGTCGCCATCTGCGGTTTCTACCTCCAGGGATTCGAACGTCCATACACGTCTCCCTGGTGTGGAGTCCGTAGCCTCAAATGGCAGTTTATTTAGCACCAAGCTTAGTCCAGTTTTTCCTACACCTGTGTCGCCCACAAGCAAAACCTTGGCATTGATATAATGGGAGGATTGGCCTATCTCCTGGCTGAACAATTCGATATCGTCAAATTCAAGGATGTGGACAATATTGTCACGATCCCTTTCTTCTACGTTTGGATCTGATGCTACCGTAGCGATATTATGTGTATGTGGATTGTAAGCCATTGAGGCTGCCCACCAGTGATATGTCGGTTCTGAAATTATAGACAGACAATTTCCGCTGGTTCTGTCCCACAGCCGGATAGAACTGTCGTTACTTTTTGATGCCAGGAGTCTCCCCTTTAGTAGGAAAGCCACGGCCTTCACCACGTCTGTATGACCTTCAAGTGTTTGCAGCAATAACCCGCTATTTATATCCCACAACTTAACAGTTTTGTCACCGCTCCCACTCGCCAAAATGCGGCCATCCTGATCAAACGCGACGCTAAAAACACTGCCTCCATGCCCCTTAAGCGTTTGCAGCAACTCTCCTTTTTTCATGTCCCAGAGCTTGATCGTCTGGTCACCACTACCGCTAGCGATTATTCCAGCGTTAGCATCCACGGTGATGAAATAAACACTTTTCGTGTGCCCTTTAAATGTATTAAGTAGCCGTCCGGTTACCGGGTCCCAAAGCTTAACTGTGCTGTCATCTCCGCCGCTCGCTAAAGTTCCTGTATTTAAATCAAAAGCAAGACTCTGGATTGCTCCTTGGTGAGTCTCAATAGTCTGCCTCAATTGCGTTTCGGCTACATCCCATAACATGAGGGTGCCATCCTTGCCTCCACTCGCTAAAATGCGATTCGTTCCATCAAACGCAACACAAAAAACGCGAGTCTTATGCCCTTCTAGTGGGCACTGGCACTCACCTGTCTCGGCATCCCATAACCGAATTGTGGCATCCATAGACGGCGTCGCCAGCAAACGCCCATCCGGCGACCATGCAATACGCCCAATATATTCCTTGTGTCCTCGAAGGGTGCGAACAAGTTTTAATCCAGATGGCAAATTCTTCCGCACTTCCTCATCTGCATACTGTCTTTTTGTATCTGACTCAATTTTCATACGAGTTATGCCCTTTCTTGTGGTTAAAAATTGAGTTATAGTGCGTATGGTTCTGAAATATCGTTTATTCCTTCTAATTTAGAGACGGTATAGAAGCTTGGAAGGTGTCTTTTGTTTTTTTATCGGCAGGCATTCAGAGTATGCAGTTCAACGCCTCGATAGTAATCTGCGTCCTTCTTTAGTATTGTTGAAAAAACAAGACTTGCAATGCAAAAACCAAGAAAAAGGAAAAAACCTACCTGGAGATCTATTCCGATTGTGATAAGTACTTCAACTTGCTGGCTGGCTTCTTCCAAATGTGATAGTTGACTGGAAATGAGGCCGCTAAAACCAATGTAAGCCATAAACAACGCGGCCACCATAACATCAGCCCTCGACCATTTTCCGGAATGTAAGGTGAAAAACTCAACCATCCGGTTCTGCATAAGATTATTGGTCTTAAAATAATACAGTATAGATGATAATATTATTGCGGCAGGAAACACAATACTGAATATGCATATCAAGATACCGACAAGAATCATATCGATTTTCCCTGTTTTAATGGGTATCGACACAACATCGATTATGCTTTTACTTTGAAAATATAGAGCTTGGTTAAGAAATAATACCGGTTCCCCTACCATTTTAAAACTCAGCTTTGAGATCCCAGCCTTGATTTCTATCACGGGCGTCGATATCCCCCGATCAAGTGGTATTAAACAAGCCAAGTTCAACAATAGCATCTGAAATCTGTCAAGCTTGGTATTCGCGACAATGATAATGCCGAAAAGTAGGATTAAAAAAATAAACACAGCGGTTGAATGAAGTCTTATTATCGACAGAAGGATTTTTTTCCTTCCATGAAGTTTTTTTAAGCATTGCCTCTTGTTAGATCAACCATACTTTCGAAGTATCGAATCATTAGGCGCTGTATCCATCTTCGAAAATGTCTTATCTGAGAATTCATAGATTTTCTTCCTGAGATATGCCTTAACTCTTGCCTTTGTTTCCGGACGGCCAATTTCATCCATTATAATCACGGTGAATTTGGGCACATTCTTTTTAATCTCATCGGTAGGAATGAGAGGATCGGTAAGAATCTGCTTGCCCACCCCCAACATTTGCTAAAAGGTGTTACCCGAACGGTTTCTTTTTCTGATCAATGTATCAAGCTCATCAATTATACTAAGCAGCATTTGCGATATCTTCTGTCGCACCTCCGCCCTATTTTCTTTATTGATTTCAAACCTATCAATCTTCTCTGCCAAGATAGATGAAACCTCACTGGCCCATTGGCTGGCACTCAGCAGGCGATATGGAATGCGATTTAACTCATTGACTTCAAATGCTATTTCCTGATTTAGCCTCAGATCCTTAATTAATTCTATATTAAAAAATGCGGTGGATATTAAAATCATCATGCTGCAAATGATGCTTATTATCCAGGGAGATTTTTAGCCAATTTTAATCCCAAAGATAAATTCCACCCTGCCTGTTCGCCAGGGTGGATACGTCTTTTTAATAATACAATCATCGGGAATTATAAGCCGCTGCTCACCCATGGTAACCACTGCAGAGCACTGCAACATGAAAATATTCTTGTGTTTGCTATGCTGTTCTTAGATTCTCTGTGGCGGGCACCCACACGAAATACAATTTTAATCGGTAACCTTAATATAAATCTACATAAAACTTTAATATTTTAAATATTTGCATATCGCACAGAATAGAACGCTACGTCCCAATAAATTCACATTATCATCCAAACTTGCCCCCGCAGATCCGATTAGCCTCCGCCTGAGAAACTATGTGCAAAGCGTAACGCTCAAACTCTATTTGTTAAAATCCCTTTTTTAGAGTGTGTTAATCCGACCGTCAGGTACGAATAGAGACAAAGGTATCTGGAAATGTGGGAAACTATATGTTTTGGTAACCATCGCAGCTCCTTTGGAATCTGTTAGCAAAGCTGGCCTGGTTTTTATTGAACCTGCAATCGAATTCTAAAGCAACCTCTTATGGGCAAAAAGAGCACGATTTTAAATATTCAACAATACATGTGGGGAATCTTTTCAAGTAGAAGCCACTCCAGTAACTTTCATTTCAGAGCCGATTTCAAGCGTTCTATCTTTCAAATTATATTGTTCTTGGAAAGGCAAATGCGCATATAGTCAATTAAGGTTCAATATCATGCCATCAAATCGATTTTTTACTTGATTTTTCAATTAAATCAATATACAACGTGGCTGCCTATCTGTCTTGAGTTAGAAAACCAACACCGTGTACAACACTAGAATTGAAAGCCTATATTATACAAACGAGCCCTGCCCTTACATCTGTCTAACAAGGGGAAAAAGTATATTTTCTATGGCTCAAATTTGAGTGTTCTAGGTCTGGGGAAAAATCGGTAACCTTATTCAAAGCCAATATGAATAGCCAATGAAAATCGAATGCGATTGTGGAAATAGAAGCGATCCATGGAATACATTCTGCTTTAAGTGTGGCAAATGGATAGAGACAGTGCCTTCTACTGGAGAATCTGTAAGCTTATTTTGCAGCAAATTTGCTAATTGTCATTTTAACTTCGAGAACACCGGCCACTGGCATATTCCCGCGCCTGGCTCCAGTGGACCTCAACAAATGGCTGTTTTATTTGAACTCCTGCTTATCTTGGACAAAACTCGCTTTATCCTATTTGATCCATCTATCTCAGAGGCTGTATGCGAACATACTTTAACAGCCGCCAAGCCGGAACTCGCGGGATTTCTTCGCCCGTTCCTTCTGATCCCTCGTGAAACTGGGCTGGACACGTTTCATTTAGGCCGGACGGATGCTGCCCCTAAACATCATGACAGCATTGGTAGCTTAACCACATCCCCTGCTATTTATGACAGAAAGCCCTTAAAACGAGCCTTCTTCGGACACCGGGGAGGAATTCTGTTGTTTGATTGTTCTCCGGACACGCTTAATAGTAATGGTGCAGCCAAATCGACACTATTGGAGTTAAACTTGGAGCCTGATGAACTTTTTCGCAATCCCATTCTCATAGATAACCACATTATTTTTTTGACCTCAAGAGCCAGGGTTGTCCGCCTGCCTGCAGAAGCTTCCGAATCACAACTGAAAAAAACCATCCAGATAGAAGGTAATGCTTGGCCTGAACCAGATAAGTTTTGTGCAGGCGCACCGGTTATATTTTCTAATGAAGTTTTTTTTGAGATGATTTCTTACGGAGCAAACGATTCCGTTACGATTACACTGATGCATTTGGAATTTAATGCTTCAAAAATATCACTTGAGACTGCAATATCCTTTACCGATGAGGGAATACCTAACGATGTAATGATTAAAACAGAAGAAAGAGAGAAGCATACACCCATCGTAGCTGGATCTGAAAATCTATTGATTTCCTCACCCAACATGGAAAAAATTTATTTAATCTCACACCAGAACGCTGAGGGGCAGTCTCCTTTTTTCAAATAGAACCCTTTTGGCTGCAGACCCAAGAAAAGAACAATTAATCCCTATTCAGATTGATGTTGGCAATATGGATTCAAAAGATATTATACAACGGCCTGATGAGTCAAGAGAGATGGCTTTAGCACCGCCAATCTTTTTGCCAGATGAAAATGGCGGCACCATTTATGTACTGACATCTAAACAACTACATCTTATTCGAGAAAAGACTTAGCGGAACACCCAACACTCTGTATGCAGGAGCAGCCATGTCAATTTTCAACGCTGTAAAAATATGCCTATCCACAGGATTTATTCTTTTAGCTCTTTCAGCGACATGCCTTGCCAACGATGTTGTTGTTTTATACGACACTTCCGGAAGTCTAAAACGACATGCTGAATTAAGAAGTATTATTGAAGAGACCAATCGTGCTGTCTCTGAATTGATATGGAATGGCTCTATTCGAAATGAATCTGATTGGAATATTGCCACTTTTCCCGATAAGGAAGAAGTACTACCCAACTCTAAAAGCATGCTGAAACCAAAATCAGATGACAAACTGATTATCTTTCCATTTGACACACCCTCAACCTGCAGGCATCCGTATTTCGAGAAGTTCAAGGTATATCCCGCCAAAGATCTTTCCAGAGACTGGCCAATTAATAATTTATTGCCTACAGTCAAGGATTTTGTGGGTCCCCAGACCTATCTTTCGTTAGCTAAATGGTCGGCAGCATATCGACGATCGGGGAACTCTTTAGATAAAGAAGGTCCGTTTTATTTAATAATAGTGTCGGATATGATGGAGGATATGAAAGGCGGATGCCCACTTACGAATGAAATGTCCGCCTTGATCGGCGCCCACGAAACGCTTTACCTGTATAATATAATACATTTTATTCCGCCAGATACAAAAAGGAAATGCCTGGCTCTGCTGGAAGCTTTTTTACAATCAAAGCGAGCCTGTTAACTTATAAATCTAATCCTGATGTTCCGAAAGCCATAGACCCGGTTATTACGCCACCCGATCCGGTTGTGGAAGAGGCGTTGGATGTTGATGAACCTGTTCTCGAGGATTTGCCCGAACCAGATGAAGGCGAATTAGAACCAGAGCCTTTGGACATTGAGGATCCGGAGGAGGAGGAAAGCAGCGCCTTATCATGGATATTCGCACTCTTGGGGTTGCTTGCGGCAGGTGTGGGTGGTCTTTTCGCTTGGGATAAATACAAAAGATCGAAAAAGATTTGTACCAGTCGATTCGCAAAAACAGGACGAAATGTATTAATCAGAATTGTAGGTTCTTTCTTCGAGGAGTGAATGATGAGCATTGATGTTTTTATAAACCCGACATTGGCGACTTGGTGGCAGTTTGGCATTTTTATCCTCCTTATCAGCCTGATACTCTATTGGTTCTTTAGAAAAATATTCTGCATATTGTTATCCGAACGGTTGCACCCGGATCGGGCCCGGAAATTGGGCGCGATGGCCACCTGGCTCGTCATGGGGCTGGCGATCGCTGTCAATTTAATCATTCATTTTGTAAAGAATTTTGGTCAACCCGTACTGTGGTTTTACGATTATTTGGCACCGCTTACCGCCTGCCTTGTTTTTGTCATACTGTTTTTTGTAACGAGAACACAGCTTGGCGAGGACAAATCCTGATTCTTCGGCTCTTAATTATTTGGAATTAATTAGATATTACTAATGAGGAGTAAATATGAGCAGCCTTCAACCGATGTTGGTGATCGGAGTGGGATCAACCGGGCAGCGTATTGTCAACCGTTTGAGACAGTATCTTTTCGCGATATTCCAAGATGACCTTTCAAAGTTCAAAGAGTTGCTGAGTTTCCTCGTTCTGGAAACTGCCCATGGTACTGAACTTGATCCTGCGTTGAGGAACTACCAGGTCCTGATTTCAACCAGCAATGATGCCAGTAGTGCTGTCACCATAGGCGATTTGCGAACTAGGTTGGATGCACCCCTTCATTTCCTACAGGCTCTTGGAGTGGAAGGCGGTGAAGATTGTAATACCTATGGCGGTGCTGGCAATATACGGTTCAAAGGCAGAATTTCACTCTGGCATAGTTGGATGGATGTCAAAAACAGAATCAAACTCAGGTCGAGGCTTGCGTCGGCTTACGCTGATGAGATCAACGATCTGGTCAAACCCCATGCCAGTGACCCGGAAAACCCCGACATCTGTGTCGGCAGCGGTATAAGGCCAATCGTATATGTCGTCGGCGCGCTTGGCGGCGGTACCTGCTCCGGCTCTTACCTGGACCTAGCTTATATGATCAGGCACAACCTAGGTTCAGAAACGCCGGTTTACGGGGTATTTGCCGTACCCGAATCGAATTGGAGTGATATGGATATAAGAATAAAAGGCAACTTCTATGGCAGCTTAAGCGAGCTTCGCCTGTTCTCCGACGGTAAACCATATGCAGAAATATATCCATCAGGCATCATCGAAACTCCTCGCACCAGCAAGCCCTATGATCATGTATTCCTTTCGCAGCGGGCAAGAAACGACCGAAGAGGGACCGATCTTCACGACCAGGTTGCCTGCAAACTTTTGTTCGATTTTCTAGGCATGGAATCATTGAGCACCTCAATTAGAGTTGACCATGCCCACAAACAGAGAGACGTGGATAAATACCTCCACACCATTCAACTGGCCGGCTTATGCTATCCGAAATACGACCTTCTGCTGTGCGCAGCCTGCAACTTAAGCAAGCAAACACTTGAATCAATCTACAGTAAGGGAGAGGTTCAGAGCGACCGCGGCAAGGCCGCTGAGCAGCCAGCCAACTTTCATGCCTCCGGTTCCAGATGGATCGAAAGCAAAATTGAAGGTTTATTTGAGAAATTTTACAAACTTAAGGTGGGAGAAAAAAGCTCCCGTGCTGGTATACTTGACTTGGCCGACGAACTCCCCCTTGAAAGAGCGCCGGAAGATAAATTGGATAACAGGATAGAGGAACTCCGCCTTATCTTCAAACAGCAGGCAGAATCATTTTTGACTGATCCTGAACTGCCCGGGTTGGGTCCTGAGTTTTTAGAAAAAAGTCGAGGCCTGTTTCTTGAATGGAAAAATATCAGGGTTATACAGCATTTTAAGGAAGGAATCAGGGCGTACCTAGAAGAAATCAAAAGTCACTGGGAAAAGTGCTACGGACAGGATCACCTGGATATCGCTAAAAATAAAATCATCAAAGCTTTAAGTGCCTTAAACCTTCCTGAACGGTGGCAGGTAGTGAGCCAGCATCTTCAGCAGGATGTACTCGATGGGATTGTAGTAGAAACCCTAAACAAAGGAAAATTCTTTGACTTGTTTGACCGGGACTTCCTTTCCCGCATCTCATTAAATCGTCCTGAAAATACTTTCCAGCCGTACTTTGACAAGATCATCGCTGACAACAAGAACAACTTAACTCAAGGTTACAAGACTATACAAAAGGTTAACCGAAAAGGCAGGA
>Ga0126329_10000077_pt1 | contig 36198 bp, 28 predicted proteins | sample InaspJWI85metaG_FD_104915 | JGI IMG/M metagenome (GOLD analysis project Ga0126329, IMG submission 104915) | Marine gutless worms symbiont microbial communities from Oahu, Hawaii - Inanidrilus sp. 2 OAHU.JWI-85 metaG | ecosystem: Host-associated > Annelida > Digestive system > Unclassified...
ACCATGGTTTCGGCATCTATGACCCAGATGGAATCCACTAAATTTTCAGTGAGCAGGCGGTTTTGTCTTTCGAGTTCTTTTAGTCTGGATTTAATCGATTTTGCCATGGGCAGGCCCTTCTCAAATTTTCTCTCTATAAGTGATCGCTGTCGGGGATTGGGCCGGAGGACACCGTTCTGATCACGATGCCAGGCAGCCCGGGTATAATTTCTCACCTTCAAGGTTCGGTGATACGGCTGCTTCTACAAGTTGAGAAACAGGTTTCAGAGCAGTGTCCGGACTGCATTCATCAAGTCAGTGTATGTAAACGGCTTGGCCAGGGTAAGGTTGGCCCCCATTTGGCTGGCCACCTTCAAGTGCTCCTCGGCCGAAACCCGGCCGCCGCCTGAAATGGCGATGATTTTAACCTCGGGATAATCCCGTCTCAGTTCCGCGATAGTTTCTATGCCACCCGTGCCAGGCAGCAGAATGTCGGTGATAATGAGATCGGCCGGGTTTTGCCGGTTGAACTTTAATCCCTCGGCCCCGTCAAGCGCTGTTTTTACATCGTAACCTACGGGTTCTAAAGCGCGCGACAGCATATCCGCCACCTGCACATCATCTTCGATAATGAGGACTCTATCCATTTTGGGTCTCTCCATTTATAAAAATTTTAGCTGCAAAATGTTTCTTGATCATCTCGGTTTCAAAGTTCTTTGTTCTTATATGGTGTTGCCTGCTTGAGCCAAAGTGATTCGCTTTCAAAAGGGGTAGCGCTCTTTATTCCCAAACAAGTTTTTCATTTAAACTGTTGATCTTGAAAAGCACCCATGATGATGGTGGCCTTCATTTATCCTCGAACCAATTTGTTCCTCCCGGCCTGTTTGGCTTCGTAAAGGGCTGCATCGGCACGACCCATAATGGTATCCAAGGTGTCGTCTCTCGATTCTATGATCGCCAGGCCGATACTGACGGTGATCTGAATAGCACCCCTGTCCGTGGAGATTTTGATTTGAGAAAGTGTTTGCCGCAGGCGTTCGCTCACTTCTATGGCTGCCTGCGTATCGGTTTCAGGTAAGATGATGGCAAATTCCTCGCCTCCGATCCGGCCGAACAGATCCGTATCACGCAAGGTTTTGACGCTTTTGGCAACTATCGTCTTGAGTACCTGGTCACCCCACTTGTGACCATGCGTATCATTGACAGACTTGAAATGGTCTACGTCCAGCATCAAAAGTGCAAATGGGTGCTTGTAACGTTGTGAACGCAGCAGCTCGTAAGAGGCCTTCTCTAAAAAGCTGCGGCGGTTATCGGCCCCGGTGAGAGGGTCGGTGGCGGCCAGGCGCTTGAGTTCATCTTCCATAAACTTCCGTTCGGTAACATCCCGGTAGACTACGCCGACGGCAAACATGCTGCCGTCATTGCCAAAAATTGGGGATAGCACGGACTCGCTGTAGACGGTGTTATCGCCGACCGGGACGGCATCCTCAACTCGTAGCGGCTTTTTCGTTTCGAAAACCTGATCGATCCGTTCCATCCAAAGATGCATGAAATCAGGTACATGCCTCAGACCGTCACGGATATTTTTCCCGACAACCTTGTCACGCGTAGTTCCCACGTGGTCGATGGCCGCCTGATTGGCATATAGATAGTTGTATTGACGATCCCAAACCAGAATGCAGTCATTGGTGGACTCGAAAATCGCCCGGAACCGTTCCTCGCTTAATAGAAGTTCAGCTTCGGCACGTTTTTGGTCCGTGATGTCAAGGGTATAGCCAATCATGCCGTTTATGGCGCCATTTTCGTCACGTAACACGGACAGAGACACCCGGGCGGCAAATTGACTACCGTCCTTGCGTATCAGCGTTGTATCGTAGCCGTGATTGCCCTGTGCCAGGAGCGTTGGAATGGCATCTTCCTGCAAGTGTCTATGAAAGCTTTCGGGATACAGCCGTGATACGTGCTCTCCGATAATCTCTTCCTCTGAATAGCGAAAAAGATGCTCTGAACCTTTGTTCCAGCTAGTGATGAAACCTTCCATATCTACTGAGATTACGGAATCGTGGATCTGGTCGATAACCTGAGCCTGGCGGCGGAGCAGCTGCTCGGCCTGCCTTTTCTCCGTGATGTCTTCTGAAATGCCGAGCAGGAACTGAGGCTTTTGCTTTTTATCAACAATCGGGATTTTCTTCGTGTGCAGATACCGTTCGCCTTTATAGCGGGTGTTTATTTTTTCCTCGGGAATGTCCACTAGTGTTCCGGTCTGTAAAACCTCCCTGTCTTTGGCCACGAAAAATTCGGCCTCATCTTTCGGGAAGAAATCGAAATCACTTTTTCCATATAGCGATTCGCGCGGATACGCCAGCAATGCTTCACCGGCTTTGTTGAACCCGGTAAAGCGCAAGTCCCGGGCATCTTTTACGAAGATCATGTATGGGATGTTCTCCAAAACAGCCCTGAGAAATCCTTCTTTTTTGTGGAGGGCTTCTTTGGCCATTTCGGTCTGGACGACCTGGGATACAAGGCTGGACAAATATTCAAGCAGGCTGTCTTGTTTTTCCGAGATCTCTCTACGGCTGAAAAGAGCCAAAACGCCCATGGGCTCGGCAGTATCGGAAAGCAGCCGGTAGCCCGCGAAAGATTTTAAACTCAGCCGTCGCACCCACTCATGGTCATACACGTTCGGGTCTTCGGCGACCTCATTTGTAAGTAGTTTCGGTTGCTGGCCGTTGGCAATTTTCCCAATATTATAGGCACCCTGGGGGACCCGGGCATGACTGCCATTTAGATGCGTATACCGGCCCGAACTGGACATCAGGTGCAGGCATTCAGCATGCGTCTGGCAGTTGGCCTGGTATTGCCCACGGCCGTAAATACAGCCGCTGCTGCAGCGGTCGCCTGGTTTGATAAGCCAGATGCGGGCAAACTCGGCCTTGAAGGTGTCGACCACGCAGTCCGTGATGCGTTGCAACTTTTCAGTCAGGCTGCCGGAAACAAGCAGAAACTCATTCAGCTCATTCAATTTGCGTATTCGCAGGTCAACCTGTTTCTGTTCCGTAATATCCCGGACGATGGCGATCACCAGTTTCTTGTTGTTCAATGTCATGGGGCTCAGCGTTACCCGGGCGTATATCGGATCGCCTTCAATGGTCGTATGCGTCCAGTCGAATATCTTGACGCCGTTTAACAGGGCATCGTTGATGTATTCTGTCGCGAGCTCTTCCGATAGCTTCCCATTTGGCTGGCGCCTTGGGGATAACTGCCACGGCGGCAGGCCCAGAAAGCTTTCCCGCGAGTTTATCTTGTGAAAGTTCAAAGCAGCCTGGTTGCAGTCAATGAATTTTCCTGAGTTGGGATCTAGAATAGAGATGGCCTCAAACGAGGATTCAAAAAGGGTTTGATACCTTATGTCGGCCTGATCAAAAAGGTCAACCGGCTGTTCCAGCATGTCTAGCGTTGACTTAAAGGGCATCATTGGTCTGCCTCGGGTTTATCGAGTACATTTCTGACCAGTTTGGCCATTTCTTTTATGATAATCGGCTTCATCAGGATTGCGTGGATGCCGATTTTATTCGCCGCTTCTTCAGTTATCTGGGTGCTGTAGCCGGAACAGAGTATGATCGGAATGTCGGCCCGAATGGCTATGAGTTCCTGGGCGAGCTTGTCGCCGGTCATTTGCGGCATGGTCAGGTCCGTGATGACCAGATCGAATTTTTCCGGTTGTGATTTGAACAACTCCAGCGCCTCCAGGGCGCTTACCCGGCTGACAACCGTATAGCCCAGATTTTCTAAAAGCAGTTTTCCGATCTCGACAATATCAGGTTCATCGTCAACAATCAGAACTTGTTCCTGACCCCTGGGAAGCGTCTCCTGGATTTCGGTTTCAGATTCATCCTGGTTTTCGATTATGGGCAGATCGACCTTAAACGTGGAGCCTTTTCCCAGTTGACTGCGGGCATGAATGATACCCCCATAATCTTTCACGATTCCATGGACGGCCGAAAGCCCCATGCCGGTTCCCTGGCCCCTTTCTTTGGTCGTGAAAAAAGGATCATATATGCGCTCCAACGTTTCCGGCGCCATGCCTTCACCGGTATCGGTGACAGTTAGTTCGATAAAAGCCCCCGGGTCAATGCCGGGATACAGATTCTCATAATCGGCCGGCAAACGGATATCGCTTAACTGTACGTGCAGCGTTCCGCCGGTATTTCGCATGGCATACCCGGCATTCGAACACAGATTCATGACTATCTGGTGGAGTTTGGTTGCATCGCCCATCACCTTGGAATCGCTGGCAAGCTCCTGCTTGATGTCTATCGTTGTGGGTAGCGAGGCGCGTAAGAGTTTCAGGGTCTCTTTAACAATCGATTTCACAGGGACCGGCATCAGGGTTTGTTCAGTCTGGCGACTGAAAGCCAGGATTTGTTCGACCAGGTCTTTGGCCCGTTTCCCGGCGCGCGATATGTTGTCTATATAACCGGCCAGAAGCCCTTTTTTCGGAGTTTTAAGCTGGGCCAATTCTGCAAATCCCAGTATAGCGGATAATATATTGTTAAAATCATGCGCGATGCCACCGGCCAGTGTTCCGATCGCCTCCATTTTCTGAACCTGCACCAGTTGATTTTCCAACCGGGAGCGATCCTCTTCGGCCTTGACTCTGTCGCTGATATCACGACCGTAGGCAAAAAAATGATCGCGGCCCTCAAACTTCAAGGCATTCGCAGTGATTTCGACGGGGAAGCTGGTGCCGTTTTTTCGGCGCAAACGGCTTTCGAAGCACAGATTTCTTTCGGATATTAATTGGGTAGCAAAGTTGGGCCAGGCCGCCCGGGGCAACTTCAGGTCGAAATCGCTGACCGACATCGTCCGCAGTTCATCAAGGCTGTAACCCAGCGCCTGACAAACAGCCTGATTTACGTATAAGACCTGTGAGTCTTCCCGGACCCAGAAAAACAAGTCGACGCTTTGTTCCACCCAGTGGTGCATGAGACGGATTTGTTGGTCCTGCCGCTTTCTTTGGGTAATATCACGGACGATTGCCAGGATCGTCATTTCCGGTTCACGATCCAATACCGACAGGCTGACCTCCGCGTTAAAAGTCTCTCCACCGCCCCGCTGGTGCAGCCAGGCGAAGGTTATCGGCCCCGGGCTTTGGAGCGCCTTTTTTACATTATCTAGAGCTTTTGATTTGGAAGTGCTGCCATCATATTGCTGCGGAGGCGATAATTCATAAGGTGTTTTACCAATGAATTCATGGGACCCGTAGTTAAAGGTTTCAAGCGCCTTTTTGTTGAAGTCCGTAATTTTGAGATCGGAAACCGAGAGCGTGAAGATGGCGTCAGGCGCATTATTAAAGAGCGTTCGATAGCGCCTATCGGTTTCACTTTTTATGGAATTATAGATTTCGCAACCGGACTCTCCTCTCAAGCCTATCCCGGGATGTCCAAAAACGTGACAGAGCCCGTTTGTTCTTTGCTTATGCTCGGATAAAGATTGCGAATTTCTTTTTTCCTCTTTTTTTGACGGAGCGGACTTGGTAGCCATGATACATTTCCAGTGACCAGCAAACTTGCAGGTCTAAATTAAAATTACGTTTTGCGTTCCAACCTTTTCTTATGTTGATTATTCAGCATTTGGCTCTAGATCAGGATATAGTTTTTTAGCGCAAGCCGGACAAATGCTGTGACTGAACGCAGCCTCCGAATGCTCGCTGATATAGGATTCAATTTGGTTCCAATAACCCTGGTCGTCGCGGATTTTCTTACAGGCGGCACAGATCGGCAACATACCGGACAATGTTTTGATTTCAGCCATCGCCTTCTGAAGCTCGGCATTGGATTGATTCAAAAGGCGCATCTTTTCGGAGAGAAGTAAGTTTGCGGCCTCCGCTTGTTTTCTTTCACTTTTATAGCTTTTTAAAATGGTGACCAGGATTGCATAAATGACTGCCGTTGCAACCAGCAGGGATAAATACACATCTATAAAGCGCTGCGTGTGATCGTTGTAGCCGATCACCGAATGAGGGTAATAGTACTCGGTTAAAAACAACAGCGACATGATCGGAATAAACAAGTAAAACACAGCCTCAAAACGATCGTTTTTCATGACCACCGATAGGGCCACCAGCGCAACCATGGATATAAAAAGATCAGGGCCGCTTATGCCCCCATTAAAAAACCAGGTCATGGCCAGCAGGAAGGCGCCGTTCAAAATGTAAAGCCAAGCATAAGGCCGGTAAGAATCTCGGCGGCGGCTATCGATATAGAGCCACAGATAGATTGTGCCGACCAAGGCCGTAACCAGGGTGGCGATTATCGGCAATCTGAGAAGGACATTGTTGACAACCCCCAACAGGCACCCCAACCCGGCCGCCAAACAGACGCCGTTATAGCAGCGATGTTCCAATTCAAACTTATCGATCGGGCCAATGGCGATGGTTTCTATTTTATGCCGTATGGATTGTTCCATTTACCTTCGCATTCCTGTAATTTTGATCCGAACAGACACTCACCAGCTATGGGCGTTTTGCGCTGATCGCCCCGCAAACCAGGCAACGGTCAAGATCAGGGTTTCAATTTTAGCCGGGCCGTCTGAATATACTTTTCAATTAATCCGGCCTTTTTCATTTCTTTAATGATGCCCGCCAGCGGGTCTACCAGATGTCGGTGCCGTTTGTGCAGGAACGTATGAATCGTCTGTTCCTCAAAAACACAGCAGCAGGCTATCCCGGCTCGGTTTAACTTTGGCGATGAGCGCGCGTCCTTCAAAGTCCTCTCAATCCCTATGTAGATATCGGTTCTGCCCGAGGCAAGTTTCCTGAGACCTTGCAACCAGTGACTGACGACTGTTACATTTTCAGGCCTGGTTACTTTCTGCAGCCGATTTTGAATGCCCAACTGGCCGCGCATATAGTCTATGCGGTAGTTCGTGCCGACGAGACTTTCCCAGCCACGCAGTTGTATGGTCGGGTCAACCACGAAACCTGATATATTGATGATAATGATCGGTTCCGGGACCATTACCAGGTTTGGAAATCGGCCGTTATAGCGGGCCCCCCGGGCCAGTTCGCCTTCGACCTGACCACTGTTGGCCATCAAGCTGCCTCGTTTGGGCGGGTAGTAGAGATAAACCAACTCTTTGCCCATACGCCGAAAAGCATCGGTGTACACCAGTTTTAGCGCAAGACCATCTACGGTCTTTTCCTCGCGCAAAGACGCCATGCGAATCTTTTCGGCCGCGCTGGAGAGGCTGGCGCCAGGCAGCCCGAAACTCCAGATACAGCCAAGAAATAGAATCAAGATAACTGTATTGGCATTGCGCATGTAACACCTATGTTATTTTAGCTGGAACGATTCTTACCTAAATAGCGCGGTACCTTTATATCAATTGGGATAGCCGCCCCCGGCTCCCCCTACCAACCCATGCCAGGGGCGGCTTCCCGCACACACTTTTAAAAATTACCGAAATCTTCGTTGTCCAGGGGAATGATATCCTCTGGATTTTGGTTGGTGTTACCGGTCAGCATTTTGACCGACGACGGCTTCGGGTCGGCAGAAGGCGCCGGTGCTTGAGGCGATTCATCAAGGTCGCTGGAATCTTTGTCCGCCTGACCAGCGGCACCCGACAACGCTTTTAGTTCATCCACGATACTGCGCATCTGTTCGGCCTGGGCACTCATTTCTTCAGAGGCTGAGGCCGACTCTTCGGCGCTGGCGGCGTTTTGCTGGACGACCTTGTCCATTTCCACCACGGCACGGTTGACCTGCTCGATTCCATCGGCCTGCTCACCGGAGGCGGCGGCGATTTCACTGACAAGCTCACCAACCTTAGACGCACTTTCGGAGACTTGAGAAAAAGCATCATTGGTCGTTTCTACCAGGTGCGAGCCTTCGCCGATTTTTTTAACCGTATCTTCAATCAGGACTGCGGTGTCTTTGGCAGCATCGGCGGCCCGCATGGCCAGGTTGCGCACTTCGTCCGCCACCACGGCAAAACCGGCCCCGGCTTCACCGGCGCGGGCAGCCTCGACCGCCGCGTTGAGGGCCAGCAGGTTGGTCTGAAACGCAATCTCGTCGATGGTTTTGATGATCTTGGACGTTTCTTCACTCGCTTTGGAAATATCCGCCATAGAGGTGGTCAAGCGTCCCATGGAGTCATTGGCTGTGGTAACCACATCCGCAGCTTCCTTCATCAGGCCGTCCGCCTGGCCGGCATTGTCGGCGTTCTGTTTGGTCATGGACGACATCTCTTCCAGGGAGGCGGAGGTCTCCTCGATGGACGCCGCCTGTTCACTGGTACCCGCGGCCAATTGCTGGCTGGAGGAGGATACCTGGCCGGAGGCCGAAGCCACCTGCTCCGCGCCTTCATTCAGGCTGGAGATGGCCCGGTTCAACGGCTTGGTGATCGAACGGACCGAGAAGAATGCCAAAATAATGCCGGCCATCGTGATGATCCCGCAGAGGATATAGGCAAACATGATGGTAGACTCGGCGTTATGATCAACGTCTTCCACCCTGGTATCGACAACCGTATGGATCTCATTGAGGATGTTATGCGCCTGTTTTTCAATGTCATGGGCGGCCGCGCGCATGACCGGATACTCTTTTTTCATTCCGCCGATGTTGTCGGCTAGCTTGGCAAAGGCCGTTACATAGCCCTTGGCATGTTTAACCAGACTCTGGCCGCCCTCGGATGCAAAGTTCCCGTTGTTGATAGTGGCTTCGATTTTTTCGAGGACTTTGCGAGATTTGGCTATATACTTATCGTCCTCACGCAGGATGAAGTCCTTTTCGTGACGCCGCATCATCAGGTAGTGGACCATCAGGGCATCGGATCCGATAGCCTTGATGGCGGTTTCCATTCCGTGGGCCTCCTTGCGCATGGCTCCCCGGATGCCGGTGTCCTTATTACCCTGGGCTTTGATCAGGGTGACGATGTTGTTGAAGCCCTTCTCGTAGGCTACCAGGTCGGCTTCAATTTTCTTACTTTCGGCCGCAATGTGTTCCAAACCCAATTTTTCGGCCTTGGCAGCTAACTCCTGGGATTGATGGTGAAGCTTGTCATGAGCCTTGTCCATTTTGGCCAGATACTTGTCATTTTTGCGGGCGATGTAATCCTTTTCATGGCGCCGCATGGTCAACAGACTGATCTCGATTTCCTCGGCGGCCTCCCCGATGGGCTGATACTCTTTGACGAGTTCGTCGAATTCATGGGTGACACCCTTGAGTTGATACATGCCACCACCGCTGAGGACCAGGACGAACAGAATCATGATTCCGAATGCGGCATAAAGTCGTTTTCCGATGGTTAGATTTTTCATTTTTTCTCCTTTCAGATATGTTTTGCGATATATTCGTTTAAGTTCGCATTGTTTTAAGCTGCTTGTTCCAGAGCTTCGATTTCCTGGTCGTTCAGGACCTTATCGATATCCAGCAGGATCTTGATATCGCCGTCCATTTTGGCCATTCCCATGATATAGGTGGTGTCCACCCGGGTGCCGAAAGTGGGGGTGTCTTCGATATCTTCGGCTTGGATATTCAGCACTTCGGAAACCGAATCGACGACAATGCCGATGAGTACGGTCCCGTTCGAACCTTCTATCTCCACGACGATGATGCAGGTCCGCTCGTTGTAGGTTTTTTCTTCCATCCCGAAACGCAGGCGCAGGTCAATCACGGGAATCACTTTGCCCCGCAGATTGATCACGCCTTTAACAAAATCGGGGGTTTGGGGAACGGTGGTAACCGGCATCATGCCGATAATTTCCTTGATCTTCAGGATGCCGATCCCGTATTCTTCCCCGGCCATACTGAAGGTCAGGTATTTGCCTTTGCGCGCCGTCATTTGCTTAACGGCTTGATCAACGGTTTTTGCTTTGTCTGTCATTACACGTCTCCTTGTCTGACCATTTGATTTGGTGTTATTCGCTCAACGTTTCAATTCAGTATCTAAAAATCGGTGAAGGTGGCATCATCGCCGGGGATCAGCTTTCCCCGAACCTTCTCAATCCCTGCCCTTATGGCGGCCGGCTTGCCGATCACTTGGTCTACCGGGATCTCTCCGCCTGTACCGGTTGCAGCCGGTGCCGCTGAGCCGGGCCGGGCTTTTTCACCGTTGCCGCCGACGATGGTAACCAGTTCGCCGACCATGCTCTTCATTTGCTCCGCCTGGGCGCTCACCTCTTCAGAGGCTGAGGCGGACTCTTCGGCATTGGCGGCGTTGGACTGCACCACTTTGTCCATTTCGGTCACCGCCACGTTGACCTGGGCGATGCCCTGGGCCTGCTCGTTGGAAGCCGCCGCCAGCTCATCGACCAGGCCGCCGACCTTGGCGGCAATTTCCATGTTCAGTTCAAACGCTTCGCGGGTGGACTGCGTGAGGTCACTGCCGTTCTGGACCGATTTGATGGTATTCTCAATCAGGTCGGACGTATCGTTGGCCGCGGCCGCCGCGCGCATGGCCAGATTGCGGACCTCATCGGCAACCACTGCAAAGCCGGCCCCGGCTTCGCCGGCCCGGGCTGCTTCTACGGCCGCATTGAGCGCCAGCAGGTTGGTCTGAAATGCTATCTCGTCAATGGTCTTGATGATCTTGCCGGTCTCTTCACTCGATTTGGTGATGTCGACGATCGCCGTCGCCATGTCGTTCATGTGTCTGTCCACGCGCGAGACGATGCCTTTTGCCTCGGTCATCCTTTCTTTGGCGGCATTTGAATTATCTGCATTCTGTTTGGTCATTGCGGCCATCTCCTCCAGGGTTGCCGACGTCTCCTCGATGGAGGCGGCCTGCTCCGAAGAACCGGCCGCGAGTTGTTGGCTGGCCGCAGACAACTGTCCGGAAGCGGCCGCAACCTGAGTGGCGCCGGATTCGATCCCGGTGATGACCTGGACCAGTTGCTGGCTGATGCGCCGCGAAATGATGAAATTGAGCACGAGGGTGATGACCACGGTCACGATCAGGGCAAGCGCGATCATCCGGAAGTATTGCTCAAACTGATGAAAAATAGCGTCGTTTTCTTTTTGGGTGATGGTTTCGATCTGGGCCATGCTGGAACTGGTGTCCTTGTGAGCAACCAGCTTCAGTTCATTCTGGTGTTCCAGATTTACGACCAGGGCTTCGAAACCCTGCTTGATTTTGCGGGCTGCGGCATAGGCATTTTTAGGCAAATCGGCAAAGGGCGTACCGGCCAGCTTTTCAATGTCCTTGGGGATATGGGCGAGTAGCCCATTCAGGTAAGCAAAGGCTTGCTTTTTGGCCTGAACGTGCTGTTTAACCTGCTGAAGATGCAGCTGGATTTTATAGTTGGAAACGGTGTTGTTCAGGGCACCGCCGATTACCAGTCGTTCAAGCGTGGAGACCTGCGTCCTGGCTTTCTCGTCCGCCAGACGCTTGACCACACCATTGATATAACCGTCGGACTGCTGGATGGCATAGGCGGATAGATCCAGGATCTCCTTTTCCAGGCGTTCATTGGCCTGGTTGAGCTTTTCATATGCCAGCAGGTGTTTGTGCAGATTTATCAGTGGCGTGACGTCAAAATCCGCCACTCCGCGTACGCTGTTCTGCAGGCCAGTCAGTTTTTTGGCCATTTCGACGTGGCTGCGTTCCCCGCTGACGAACTGCTGGAATTCTATCTGCAAGTTTCTAAGTTCGGTCTGGATCCCGGACAATTGCTTTTGATGATCCGCGGCGTTTTGAATGACGGCGGTAGAATATACCGCCACCCAAACAGCCAAGGCCAAAACCACGAGGAATATCAGATTGGGCGCCATCAAGCGGTGTGACAGCTTCAGTCGTCTAAAAAACGTTTTCATTCGAACCCCCTTCAGTTTTGGATTGGCTATGTTTCCGCATTCAAAAAGTTGCTGGTTTGGTTCGGTGCAAGTGTGGGCGCTGCTTCGGTGCGCGTGCGGACATGTTCCAGGATACTGGCAACGTCTTCATAATCCCGGTCACTATGGCAGATGGTGATGGGGCTCAGGGCATAAGCCCGCTGCATGGTTTCCGGATCTGTTTCGGGAAAAATCAGGATCGATTTCAGATTGCGAATGAATTTGTTTTCCAGTAACTGGAGTAACTCCGCTTTATTCCCCAGCAGGATCAAGGCCGCATCCGGCCGGGTGCCGTTACTGGGCAGGACGCGTCCAACATTTTCCAAAGCGGTATACTGGATGACATTGAACTGCTCCAGGTTGCCCTTTAACACCTCTTTTAATTGCGCCCGGGACTCCGCATGCGAAGATAAATATAAATGAAGCTGCATTTTCCATCCTTTCATAAAAATCTAGATTATACGGTACTGGCAAATTGCTAAGCACAGGGCGTGCCATTGGGGACTACGTTTCAGTAGTTGTTTAATTGCAGGGTGTTAGGCTGGTGGTCGGCTGTGCTACGAAGGGGCGGACCAAGGCGCGGTCCTGCCACGCAGGACCTGTGCGTCCTGTCGGGCAGGACCCGCGCTGTCTTTAAAACCCAGGTGGGGATGTTATCTCGATTCGCGAAAACGGGGTGTATCGTATTTTTTAAGCAGGGCCAGGAGTCGGGACTTGGATAAACCGGAAATCTCACAGGCCTGTTTTATATTGCCACGTGTGTGGCGCATGAGGGCAATCAGGTATGTTTTCTCAGCCGATGCTATCAGGGTATCTCTATATTCCCGAATGGGAAGCAGATTCCCATCTGAATCCTGCAAATCATTGGGCGTTGCGGCGGTTGTGTCTTGTTCACCAAGCTGACCCCTGATCTGCGGCAGGCGGATTGTTGGGGGGAGATGGATCGGATGCAGGGTTGGGCTGTCGCCGGCGGCCGACAGCGCATGGTCCAGGGCATTGAATAGTTCCCGAATATTACCGGGCCAGTCATAGGCCATCAGGGCTTCATAAAGGTCCGGTGAGCAGCCTTTCAAAGCATGCCCTCCACTGGAAGCACTGTATTGGTTGAGATGGTGCAGGGTGAGGCCTGTAATGTCCGAGCGTCGCTCACGCAATGACGGCAGATGGATGGATAGAGAGCGCAGCCGGTATAACAGGTCCTGCCTGAAATTGTTCCCATCAATCATTCGGTCGAGATCTCTGTTCGTGGCTGCTATGAGACGAAAGTCACTGTGTACCTCCCTTGTGCCGCCAACCGGGCGAAACCGGTGTTCCTGCAAGACTCTTAAAAATTTCCTTTGCATGGCCGGCGGCAATTCCCCCACTTCGTCCAGGAAAAGCGTTCCACTTTCAGCCTGCTTGATCAGGCCCACGCGTTTTTCGGTGGCCCCGGTGAAGGCCCCTTTCTCATGCCCGAACAGAGAGCTTTCAATCAAAGACTCCGGCAGGGAGGCACAATCGACAACGATGAAAGGTCCATCTTTGCGGGCGCTGTTCCCATGAATTGCCCTGGCGGTCACCTCTTTGCCCGTACCGGTTTCACCGGTAATCAAGACGCTGATATCATTAGCGGCTGCCTGGGCGACCAGTTCCAGGGCGGTTATCAGCGCGGGAGATTCACCCACAATACCTTCCCGGGCCAACACCCTGGGCATTTGCACCGCCTGTTTTTCATCGCGGTACTCGAGGGCCCGGGTTATGGACAAGATTACCTCGTTCGTATTCGGCGGTTTGGGAATGAAATCCCAGGCGCCATACTTAAAGGCCAGTTCGGCGCCTTCGATGTTGCCGGTGCCGGTAATGATAATCACCTCGGGGGATGAGGGGGTTAAGCGAATATCGGCCAGAGCGGAAAGACTGTTGCCATCCGGGAGTTCCAGGTCGAGCAGGACAAGGTCGAAATCGCCGGATCGACTTTTGGCCAAGGCATCGCCTATGCTGTGGGCCATAACACCCATGTGTCCCTGTGTTTCGATCAATTTGGATAGAAACAGGCACAATTGCCGGTCGTCATCAACGATCAGGATATTAGCCATGATTCGATTTCACCTTTTGGTTTGCGGTGATAGCCGCGTTGACAACATTTGACAGTTCCGCCGGGATGACCGGCTTACGGATAAGGCTGTGAATGCCTAATTCATCCAGGCTCTTCTGGGTGAACTCGCTTGCAAAGCCGGTGCACAGGATAATCGGGACTCCCGGCCGTACGGCAATTATTCGCTTGGCCAGTTCTATCCCGGTGATGCCCGGCATATCCAGGTCGGTAATCACGAGATCAAAATCGTTTGCCTGCGCAGTGAACGTATCCAGCGCCGCTATGCCGTTGGCTGCGGTGATGACGTCGTATCCGAGCTTGCGCAGAAGTTTACCGGTCGCCAGGGTGAGATCCTTTTCATCGTCTACAAAGAGGATCTGTCCCCGGCCGGGCCGCAGCGCCTTATCGCCTGCCGCTCCCGGGCCCTCTTTGGATACGGCCTGCCCCGGCAGAATAACGCGAAACAGCGTTTCACTACCAGGCTCGCTCTCTACCACGATTGCGCCATCCATGGCTTTTACAATGCCATGGACGACGGACAGCCCCATACCGCTACCCTTCCCGCGCGGTTTGGTGGTAAAGAAGGGGTCGAAAATCCAGTCCATAATCTCCTTCGAGATTCCGGGGCCGGTATCGGACACGGTAAGTTCCAGATACTCTCCCGGTGCCAGTCCTTCGCTTTTTAAGGATTCATGCGCATCAACCTGCGCCTTTTTCAGGCCGATTTCCAATCTGCCGCCGTCATCCGTCATGGCATAGACGGCATTGACACACAGGTTCATCAAGATCTGGTGTATCTGAGAAGGATCCCCCAGTACAACGAGATCCGGATCTTCCAAATTGACGCGCACTTCTATAGATGCGGGCAGGGTGGATTTCAGCAGCTTGCTTACTTCTTTTATGATGGGGGCGGGATGCAGCGGGTGCTTTTCGGTTTCCGTGTGTCGACTGAAGGTTAAGATGTGCTGTACCAACTCCTTGGCCCGCAGACCCGCCTTGATGACCTGTCCCATATGAGCCCTGGGCTCGGTAGCTTGTTCAGGGAGATCGAGTTTGGCCAACTCGGCAAAACCGATAACCGAGGACAAAATATTGTTGAAGTCGTGGGCAATGCCGCCGGCCAGCGTGCCGATGGCCTCCAGCTTCTGGGCCTGGGCCAGCTGCAGTTCCAGTTTTTTGTGATCCTTTTCGGCACGGATCCGGTTGCTGATATCCCGGGCATACGCAAAAAAGTTATCCTTGCCTTCAAACTGCAAATGGTTCGCGGTAATTTCAACGGGGAAAATGCGACCGTCTTTATCCCGCAGGCGGCTTTCAAATCGATACGTGCCCGTGTCTTTTAATTTACGTGCAAAATCCGGCCAGGCCTCATGGGGCAGGCCCATGTCGAACCCACCGACTTGCATTTCGCAAAGTTCATCGAGGGTGTATTTTAGAGCCTTGCAAACAGCCGGGTTGACATACAGAATCCGGGAGTCCTCCTGCACCCAGAAGAAAAGGTCTTCATTGTGCTCAACCCAGTGCTGCATGAGGCGGATTTGGCTGTCACGTCGCTTTCTTTCAGAAATATTGCGAATCGCAGCCAGCACGCGATCCTGCCCGCCAATTGCGGTGCTCCGCAGGGCGACCTCAACCCAGAAACAATCCCCGGTTTTATGGCGGGCGAACCATTCAAACAGCTGCGGTCCGGCGTCAATGGCGCTTTGCAACTTTTTGACAGCTTCCGCCTGTGAAAATTCCGGCGCGGTACAACTTATGTCGGCAACTTCCAGATGCAAAGCCTCCTCGCGTGAATACCCGTACATATCCAGCATGGTTTGATTAATGTCGACGATGCGGCCGGTCTCGGCATCGTGAATGATAATGGCTTCGCTGCTGGCATCGAAAATTTCCCGGTAATTTCTTTCACTTTCTACGAGTCTTTCTTCAGCCAGCCTTTCAGCGGTAATGTCCCGGATGATACTGAAAAAACCAATCACTTCATCATTGTGAACATCCGGAATATAGTGGGCCTTGATAAAGCGGCGGTTGCCGTCCGGTAGGGTAAGGGGCAATTCCACCAACTGTTCTTCGCCCCCAAGAGCGGCCCGATATATGGGCTGTACCTTTTGGTAGGCGGCTTCTCCGATGATCTCCCTGATGGGGCGACCTACAATTTCGGTGGGGGCCAGGTGGAGAAGTTCCTTGACGGGTGCATTTATGAACCGGCAGTAAAGGTCCTTGTCTATGTAAGCAACAATCTCCGGCAGCAGGTCGCATAGCTCTTTCGGCAAGCTGTCATTGTAATTTCTTGCCTGCAGATCATTGGCAGAAATTGCGTCGGTCGCTTTATTCTTAAATGCTTCCACTTGTCTTTTTTACGGCCCAAAAGATGATGGGGGAATTGGTGCCGCCTTAACGCCCATAGGCTTGAGTTAGACTATAACCATTTAAAATAGCAGAATTTTGAGAAAACACAAGCCGTCGCTTGAATATTGAACACCCCGGCGACAGGATATTGACCGAGGGGGATTTATTGGCTAGGTTTTGTTTCGGCCAGATGTTTGGGCAAGGTTGGGTTTTCCATGCCGGTCAGTTGTCAGTTTGAGACGGCTTCAGGGCCCAAAACAAATCCGGCGATCATATCAGCCAGACCATCGGCCAGCTGATCTTCCGGTATAGGGGAACCGACAATCTTAGCTGTGAGGGCCACGTTTTCGACGGCATTGTGGATGACCATGGCCGCTGCCTGGGGCTTGCTTATGTGGTCCAGGCGATGAATGTTTTTTTCCAGGATATATTGGATCTGATCGATTTCCCGTTCCCGTTCCCTATCGAAAATTCGCTTTATGGCCGGATCCGAATAGCGGAGGGCGTGGGTCTGGCGATGAAAATCCGGTGATATTTCATAGGCCTCGAACACACTGTCCAGGATGGCGCGAATCTTATCCCGGTCGATTTCATTCACATTAAAACCATCCAGGCTGCGCCAGATCGTCCTAAAGTGTATTTCCAGGTAATCCTCCAGCATTTCCAGCAAAAGGGCCTTCTTGTTTTTGAAATAGGCATAAAAGCTGCCATTGGCTACCCCGGCTTTCTGGGCAATCTCCCGGGCAGTTGTGCCGTGCACCCCCTTGCTGGCGAATAATTTATAGGCGGCTTTGATAATCCGTTGCTTGGTCTTAATGCCGCGCTGCTGTTTGGGTTCTCTGACGCCTTGCATGCAAACCTCTCTTAATAAATAAATGGACACTCTGGACTGTAACGGCTTACTGCTCGGTTTTCAAGTAAAATTATAAAAATATGATAAAAAAATCATAAATAATTTATAACAATTTGTATATTATTTAAATTTTTTACTTTACATATATGACTTATATGTCATATAAAGAGTTCCGTTCAGGGGCACCACACCTTCACCGCTCTCCCGCTCCCGTTCTTGCTATCCCCTGATAACCTGGATGTATACGTGCCTTGCAGTCCTATCGCACGACCTAAATTTATTGGCAGGAGGCGCCATGAAAGCATTGCAGTTCGACGTCAATACCTGGAAATTCGTAGCGGCCAAAACTTTGAAGCCCGTTCTGGGAAACAGGGTTTTCTTCAAAGGCCCGGTGAAAACCGTAGAACTGGTTGAAATTCCGGAACCGACATTGCCCACCGACGAATGGGTCAAAATCCAGACGATATATTGCGGTTTCTGTGGAAGTGATTTGAATCTGATGCTTCTGCACGACTCGCCCACGGCGTCACCCTTTACGTCCTTTCCCTGCATAACCGGCCATGAGGTCATCGGAAAGATCGTTGAAAAAGGAGAAAAGGTCGTTGGCTTCGATATCAATGACACCGTGGCCATCAACCCGGGACTGGGCTGTGCCACCCGCAGCATAAACCCTGAATGTCCCAGTTGTGCCGCCGGGCGACCGTCCAACTGTGAAAAGCTAGCCGAGGGGGATCTGGCCCCGGGCATGTTCACCGGTATCAGCCGTGCCGTGAACGGCGGTTTTGCACCCTGTCTGGTGGCCCACCAGAGCCAGCTTTTCAAGATTCCAACAGGGCTTTCCCTGAAAGCGGCCGCCCTGACGGAGCCGGTCGCCGTGGCCCTGCAGACCGTGTTTGACAATCTGCCCGCGCCCACCGACCGGATCCTGGTCATCGGAGGGGGGGTGATCGGCAACCTGGTCGTCCAGTCCATTCGCGCCCTGTCCCCGGAATGCAGCATCGCGGTCATCGAACCATCCCAGTTTGCAGCCGATCTGGCGCTGAGGATGGGCGCCCGGGAGATCATTTCCTGGAAGGAAGTTTTTCGACAGGCGGCCCGGTTTACCGGGGCCACCGCTTACAAACCCATGCTGGGCAGCGATATCCTCATGGGCGGTTTCAACCGCATTTACGATACGGTCGGCAATTCGTCTACCTTGAACAAGTGCCTGCGGCTGCTGGTCGCCTTTGGTACCCTGAGTGTGGTCGGCATCGGGAAAGAGGTAAAGCTGGATTTGACCCCCCTGTGGCTGAAGCTGCAGACCGTAAAGGGTGTCTATGGATACGGTATGGTGTCGCATGCCGGGTCGTCGCGCCATGTGTTCGACGTGGCCCTTGAATTCATGGCCGCGGGCAGGATCGATGCCGAAGCATTGGTGACCCATACCTTTCAATTAGACGATTATCTGGAGATGGTAAACGTAAACATGAACAAGGGCCGGCATAAAGCGATCAAGACGCTGGTGTCCTTTATGCAGTCCTAAGAAACCCGGTCCTCAGGGGCAGACTTGTCCCGCAAATCGGGAGCCTGTCCCGTTTCACTGGGGTCAGCAATATAAGGCTTTGCCGTAAGAGCATTTTTCTCGCGCAGAGACGCAGAGGCGCAGAGACGTCTTCCGGCAGTCAAGAATCAAATGAACAGTCCAGCTCAGCTGGGAAACCACAACTATTACCGGCTTCGCCGGTTAAAACCCAAAGAGCCTTGAAGTGGCTTTTCGCACGATAGTGCGACCAAATTCTGGTTTTGATTTTCTCTGCGCCTCCGCGTCTCTGCGCGAGGCATGGTTTTGCTTTTGTGTTTTGATGGCGAAGCCCCTTTTAAGGGCCGCCTAAAGCCCGGCCCTCTGAGGCTGTGTCAGAATGTTCAATTTGGCCTCAGGTCAAGGAAGATCAAAATTTCAAACGCAGGAATACATTGCGTATTTTGAGGATTGTGATTTTTGTCTGACGCCGAGATGGGGCCAAAGGGGACATTGTGACACAGTCTCTCTGGGCCAGGATTCTTCACTCAAAGGAGTTGTATATGCGCTTATCTCTACTTCTTTTCGCCCTGGGGCAAATCTTGAAAATTGCCTCCCTGGGCTCAAAAAAGTTCAAGCACTACATTCGGAAAGTGGATGCCCGCATCCTGATCAGGACGGAAGATGGCAAGCACGCCCGGCTTTTTCGGTTCAACAAGGGCAGCTTCTCTTCCCGAGGCGGGAACCGGGAGCCTTTCGATGTCGCCCTGACGTTCAAAGATGCGGCCTCTGGTTTCGCGGTTTTGACCAGCAAGCAAAAAGACGCCTCTTTCAATGCTGCCGCTGAAGGCAAATTGAAGGTCGAGGCATGAGCTTTTATGCGCAGTGGTTCGAGGATGGGACCAAGCTCATCATGTAGAAGCCATCTCAAAGAGGTCTTTTGGCTCGATCTCGGCGTTGGGCGCTCGTTTCAGATCCTCGAAATACAGGGAGTATTACTCCGGTCTAAAAATCACGGCCGCCTTGACCTCGAACCAAAATCCAATTTTGAGATGGCTTCTAAATACTACATCAGGACTATATTCCGAAAATAGCCAACTACCAACGAAAAAAGGAGAGAACAATGGCAGACATATATGGCGGGCACCTCGCAGCCAAATACATGCAGGCAATTGAAAACGTGGACACGGTTTTCACCCTTTCGGGAGGCCATATCGAGAACCTGCTGGACGGGCTGAACGAATACGGCATTCGCGCTATAGACGTCCGGCATGAGCAGGCCGCGGCCATGATGGCCCATGCCTGGTCGATTTATCAAAACCAGCCGGGAGTCTGCCTGGTCACGGCCGGCCCAGGCTTTACCAATGCCCTCACCGGCATTGCCAATGCGTATCTGGACAACGCGCCTCTGGTGGTCCTTTGCGGCCGGCATCCTTTGCGGGACGATCTGACCGGGGCGCTGCAGGAGATGAACCAGATCGACATGGTCAAACCGGTGACCAAATGGAGCGCCACCTGCTACGACATCAAGCGCATTCCCGAGTACCTCTCCATTGCCTTTCGACAGGCCACCCAGGGGCGACCCGGCCCGGTCTTCCTCGAGTTGCCGCCGGACATCTTGTCGGTAGCCGTGGAGGAGAGCGCGGTCCAATTCCCAGTCAAAAAGACCCACCGGACCATGTGCCAACCCCATGAATCTGAACTGGCCCGGGCAGCTGATATCATCAACGGAGCTCAAAAGCCCTTATTCATCGGGGGCAGCGGTGTGGGCATGAGCGGCAGCCCTGACCAGTTCAAAGCGTTTATCGAAAAAATCGGTTTTCCTTTTGCACTGCTCAACAACGGCCGGGGCATCCTGCCGGACAACCACCCCCAGTCCATCAATGACGGCGGCTTTACGGGAGTCATGACGGTCGCCCCCCAGGCGGATGTCATCGTTGCCGCCGGGGTCCGCTTCAACTGGGTCATGCAGGCTACCAAGTTGTTTCCCGACGCCAAGGTCATCCGGATCGATATCGATGCCACCGAGATCGACCGGAATCGAGGTTCGGAAGTGGGCCTGGCCGGTGACTGCGGACAGGTGTTTGCGGCCTTGACCCCGCTGGTCAATCAGGCCAGCCATGCCGAGTGGTTGGACCGGTCCAAAAACGCCTACAGGGCTTTTATGACCACCGAGACCGAGCAGCGCAACACACCCTCAGATCCCATCCACCCCTTCCGCCTGGTAGCCCGGATCATGGAGGAATTCGGTGATGATGCCTATTATGTTTCTGACGGCGGCGACACCAGCTATTACGGCATGGCCGGCTTTACCTCCGAACACCCGGCCGGCGTGCTGACCCCGGCCGCTGCCCTGCTAGGCTGCCTGGGCACGGGCATACCCTTTGCCATGGCGGCCAAACTGGCACATCCCGAGAAACCGGTAATTTTGCTCCACGGGGACGGCTCCTTCGGTTTCAACAGCATGGAATTTGACACCATGGTACGCCACAACATTCCCGTGATTTGTATCGTCAACAATGACTGCGCCTGGGGTATGATCAAGCATTCCCAGGAGATGAGCATCGGCTGCGAACGGTGCACCTGTGCCGATCTGGGACTGCGGCACTATGAAAAAATGGTGGAAGGCCTCGGTGGCCATGGTGAATTTGTGGAGAAAGACGAGGAAATCATCCCGGCTATCAAGCGAGCGGTGGCATCCGGCAAGCCGGCCTGCATCAATGTGGTGACCGATCCCACTGTTACGAGCCCGGCCACTGCCATGTTTTATCAGAATCTTTCTGATTTCTAATATAGATGCAGCGTGTGGGTTCTATGAGCCCGCACGCCTGGCAGGGAAAATTTTAAGGAACAAAGGACTGAGGCTATGCGATATCTTGTAACCGGAGCGGCCGGCTTCATCGGTTTCCACCTGGCCAAAAAGCTGGTCGAGCAGGGAAATACCGTGCGGGGGCTGCTCCTGCCCCAGGAGAATGGGGCGGACCTGGAAGCGCTGGGGGTCGAGATCCGCAGGGGTGACCTGACTCGGCCCGATACCCTTGCCGGGGTGGCTAAAGATATCGATATCGTTTACCATCTCGCTGCCCGCACCTTGGATTGGGGAACCCGCAAACAATTTGAAGCGGTCATGGTGGACGGAACCCGCAACTTGCTGGTGGAATCAGAAGGTCTGGTGTCCCGTTTTGTCTACTGTTCATCCCTCGCGGCCCTGGGGCTCGGCAAGCCGCTGGTCGGGTTGGACGAAGAGGCCCACCGCCGGGAGTGCGGTATCCCTTATTGTGACACCAAGATCCTGGCCGAGGACCTGGTAAAAGAATTCTGCACCCGGAATTTCCTGGCGTATACCATTGTCCGGCCGGCCAATGTCTTCGGGCCGGGGAGTGTCTGGGTGCGCGAAATCCTGGACGCGTTTAAACGCGGCCCCTTCCCGCTGATCAACAAGGGCCGGTCGCCGGGTGCCTTTGTCTATATCGACAACTTGGTGGATGGCATGATCCTGGCCGGCCATTCGAAAGTAGCTGATGGCAGGACCTATCATTTCCGGGATGACTATCCGATTACCTGGGCGGAGTATTTAAATACCGTGGGAGGCTGGATCAATAAGGCGCCCAAAGGTGGGCTTTCCTTTGGTATGGCCTGGTTTTTGGGCAGCATTTGTGAAAGGCTTTTAACGCGGCTGGGCATCCGACCGCCCATGACGCGTCTGGCAGCGGCTATCATGGGGCTCGATAACAGTGTGGATTGCAGCCGCGCCCGGCAGGAACTGGGTTGGGAAAGTCAGGTATCCCAGGGCGAGGCCCTGCGGCGTATTCAATCGTGGGTGGCAGCCAGCTACCGGTAGCACCGTATCCCTGGAATTGAAAGCAGTCTTATGCAGTCCTAAAAAACCTGGTCCTCAGGACCAGGTCAGAGATAGTGGCGTTACCATAAAAGCAATGTTCTCGCGCAGAGGTGCAAAGGCGCAGACGTCTTCCCTAGACCGAAAACTAATTGAACAGTCCAGCTCTGCTGGGGAAACCCACATATTTAACCGGCTTCGCCGGATAAAACCAAAAGAGCGCTGTTGCTGTGAGCATGAACCGGTTTTTCGCACGCTAGTGCGACTAAATTTTGGTTTTGCCTTTCTCTGCGGCTCCGCGTCTCTGCGCGATGCCAGGTTTTGCTTCTTGGTTTTTGCAAAACCCCTTTCACGGGCAACCCAAACCCTGGTCCCACGAGGCTGTGTCATAATGTTCCCTTTGGCGCCATCTCGGCGTCAGATCAAAATTACAATCCTCAAAATACGCTATCTATTCCTGCGGTTGTAATTTTGATCTTCCTTGACCTGAAGCCTAATTGAAAATTCGGATACAGCATCTGGGGGTCAGGAATCTTCACACCATGGTAAGGCCATCCAGGCCAAATTTTTCTTTGGCCCTGGCATGGATCCAGTTCTCCGCTTCCTGGGTGGTTCGAAAGACCATGACTTCCCAGTCTGTCCCGGAGATCAGGGCTTCGTACATGCGGGCCAGCCCGAAAAGCACATCACTCTCGGCAATAATGGCGACAAGCGGATTTGGGTTGACCTTGGCGGCTTCCCGGCACAAATACACGACTTCTTCAATCTCGGCATTGGAAATCTGAATTTCCGCCACTTCCTTGAAATCGATCAGTGAGTAGCGATAACGGCTGAAGCTCGTCGCATCTTGATTTAGATGCGCCCGCATAGCGACCAGGTATTCTTCTCCGGTGATATGGCCGCTGCCCACGATGTGGTTGCCCAGGCCGCCATCCGTGTCCTTTATTCCAATCGGCAAAACAATTCCTCCGTGTAGATCAATCCATCAACTTTCGCCATAGGCTTTGAGCTTACGCCGCAAGGTATTCAAGCCAATACCCAGCAGGCGGGCGGTTTTCGATTTGTTCCGGTTGGTGTGGGCATAGATACTCAGGATGTGTTCCTGTTCGATCTCGGCCAGCGGCACGATCTCTGTTTGCAGGTTTTCCTCTAGGCAGGTCGCGGCCGTTCGGCTTTTAATGGCCTCCGGCAGGTTGCGCTTGGTGATGGGTTTGCCCTGGGCCAGGTTGGCCGCGGACTGGACGATGGATTTGAGCTCGCGCACATTGCCGGGATAGTCATATTCCATGAGGCAGCACATGGCATCCTGGTCCACTTGGACAGGGCCGCCGTTGCCGGCAGTATTCTTTAAAAACTTGTCGATCAACAAGGGAATGTCCTCTCTGCGTTCCCTCAGGGGTGGCAGGTGCAGCCAGCCGCCCCGGATCCGGTAGAATAGATCCTTGCGAAACTCCCGGCTGGACATGAGCTTTTCCAAATCCTCATTGGTGGCGGCCACAAAGCGTACGTCGGCTTTCTGGTTGCGATTGGCGCCCAATTTGATGAACTCACCGTCCTGAAGGACGCGCAGCAGTTTGCCCTGGAGGTCAATGGGCATGGTTCCGATTTCATCCAGGAACACGGTGCCGCCTTCGGTGTGCTCCAGGTAGCCGGTGCGCCCTTTGTCGGCGCCGGTGAAAGCGCCCTTGGTATGGCCGAAGAATTCCGATTCAAACAGGTTGGGGGAGACCGAAGCCATATTGACCGGTGTGAACCTGAACTTGGAGCGGGGACTGGCGCAGTGGATGGCCTGGGCCAACAATTCCTTGCCGGTGCCACTCTCGCCGGTGAGTAAAATGGGAACGTCGCTCTGGGCGTGGAGTTCAGCCTCCTTGAGTATGCGCAGCATCTTGGGAGACTGGGTTACGATAGGCTTGAACGTATCGGCATAGATCAGCCGGGGCAGGGAACCTTTTTTCTCGATGTCCAGGATGTCCAGCAGCCGCTTACGCTCCAGGGCCCGGTTGAGGGCCAGCGCGAGCGTGTCACTGGAGACGGGTTTGACCAGGTAGTCATAGGCCCCTTTGCGCAGGCACTCCACTGCCACGCTGGCTTCGTTTACAGCCGTGACCATGATGCATTCAGTGGTCGGGCAGGTGTTTTTGATGTGCTCGAGCAGTTCGATCCCTTCCATCTCCGGCATCGTCATGTCGATCAGGGCGATATCCACACAGGCACCCTTGGTGAAGGCCGCCGCAGCCTTGAGCGGGTTCGCCATAAGGCGCACGTTCGCATACCCGATCTTCTGCAGCTTTATCTTGAGCACGGCCATGAAATCATCATCGTCGTCTACCACGAGGATACTACTGTTCATAGGTCACCTTTATGCAGTCATATAAAATTGGTCCTCAGGGCCAAACTTGTCCCGCCTTGCGGAGTCAGAGATAGCTGACTATACCCTTGAAATAACTTGCAAATAAATTCGAACTTCGGATTTTAGCCGTCAATTATTAAAATACGCCCTCTGGGCTTGACGCAAAGCTTGGTCCTACGAGACTGTGTCGCAATTAGCAAAATAGCTCAAATTACCTCCGTCATGCCGGACTTGATCCGGCATCCAGATCTCTATGCACCAGAAAACACTCTGGATAGCGCTACGCTTCACTGCGTGCCCGGATCAAGTCCGGAATGACAGAAAGGCCAAAGGCGCGGTATCTTTAATTGTGACCCAGCCTGTGCGGGCCGGGGTACCCAAGCAGCGATATCGGGTGTGGTTGATAGCGCGGCGAGCAAACAGAAAATCGTACCCTGCCAAATTGGACTATGCCATTTTGGGATACCATACACTATCTTAATGAAATTACAAGTGGAATCTTATCAAGTAGGCCATTTTGGCACAGTCTTTTCAATTTCGGCTGGCTCCAAACCTTTTCCGACCAAAGCCCAAATTTTCTTAACATTCTGAAAATTATACACTTATTAATAGATGCTGTCCGCGTATGCGGGCTGGCATACTGTTTGCGAACAAGGGAGGTGATTCCATAGGTCCACCCGTTACACGCTTGTTCTTAACAAACATAACCAAGGGGACCCACAATGACGTTAAAAGCCAAAATAGATGAAGGAGGGTTTGCCATCCTGGCGGAGATGGAACCGCCCAAAGGGGTGGATGTCTCCAAGATGACTGAGAATGCCATTCGGCTGAAAGGCCGGGTGGACGCGTTGGTGGTACCGGAAATGAGCAACGCCGTCATGCGCATGAGCGCCCTGGGCGGCGCGATGGTCCTGCAATCCAAGGGACTCGAAACCGTCATGCAGGTCAATTGCCGTGATCGCAACCGGATCGCCCTGCAGGCCGACCTGCTGGCCGCCCACGGCTGTGGGATTGCCAATGTCATGGCCGTTACCGGTGAAGATCCCAGCTATGGCGACCATCATCAGGCCCGGTCGGTTTATGACATCGACCTGATGGATCTGCTCGCGGCCATCAACACGCTGGGCCAGGGCAAGGACATGGCCGGAATCGAACTGGCCGGGGCACCGGATTTCCTGGTCGGGTCGACCAGCGATGCCGGAGCCAAGGGCAAGTCCATGGAGCTGGAGTTGGAAGAGATGAAGAAAAAGGCCGATGCAGGGGCCCGTTTTTTTATCACACCGCCGGTTTTCGAAACGGCCGCCATAGCCCCGTTTGTCAAAAAAGCCCAGGCGTTGCAGGTCGCCATCATCCCCACGGTGGTGTTGCTCAAATCACTGGGGATGGCTCGCTACATGGCCAAGAATATGGGGCATATAGCCATGCCCGACGAATTGATCAAACGCCTGCAGAAAGCCCCGGACAAGGTCAAGGAGTGCACCCTGGTAGCGGCCGAAACCGTAAGGGCGCTCAAGGAGGAAGGGTTCAGCGGTGTGATGATTGCCACCATCGGGTGGGAGCATAAACTGCCAGAGATTCTGGAAAGGGTATAAGGACGGATAATATGGAAGAAAAAAACACAGTGAACAGCAGTACCCCATTGGGATCCGTGATGGTCGTCGGCGGTGGCATCGCCGGCATGCAATCGGCCCTGGATCTGGCCAATTCCGGCTACTATGTGTACCTGGTCGAGAAGTCTTCCGCCATCGGAGGACTCATGTCGCAGCTGGACAAGACCTTCCCGACCAACGACTGTGCCATGTGAATTATCTCGCCCAAACTGGTCGAGGTCGGCCGGCATCTGAACATCGAGCTTTTAACTGGCACGGAATTGCTGGGGCTTGAGGGGGAAATCGGACAGTTTTCCGCCCGTGTCAAACAGGAGCCCCGTTTCATAGACCTGGATAAATGCACGAGCTGCGGCGAATGCGCCAAGGTCTGCCCCATCAGTGTTCCGGATAAATACAACGAAGGTCTGGCAGATCGCAAAGCGGCCTTCAAGCAGTACGCCCAGGCCATCCCGGGCGCCTACGCCATTGCCAAGAAGGGCACGGCGCCGTGTCGCGCCACCTGTCCCGCCCACGTCAGCGTGCAGGGCTACATTGCCCTGATCAACGACGGCAAGTACCGGGAGGCCCTGGAACTGTTCAAGCAGGACCACCCCTTTCCCGGCGTCTGCGGCCGGGTCTGCCACCATCCCTGTGAGGGCGTCTGTACCCGCAATGACGTGGACGATACGCTTTCCATCATGCACCTGCACCGCTTTCTGGCAGACTACGAGATTGAGTCGGGCGAAATTTACGTGCCGGAAAAGGCCGCGCCCAATGGTAAAAAGGTTGCCATTATCGGCTCCGGCCCCGCCGGCCTGACCTGTGCCTATTTCCTGGCCCAGGAGGGTTACGAGGTGACGGTTTTCGAGAAGCTGCCCGTCCTGGGCGGGATGCTGACCGTCGGGATCCCCTCCTATCGCCTGCCCCGCAATATCATCGAAACTGAAATCCAGGTGATCAAGGACCTGGGCGTGGAATGCAAAACCGGGGTGGAGATCGGCAAGGATGTCACCATCGAGCAGCTCCGCAATGAGGGCTACAGCGCCTTTTTCATGGGCATCGGCTCCCATGAGTGCAAGGTGCTGGGCGTACCGGGTGAGGAGCTGGAAGGCGTCCTGCCCGGGGTTGATTTCTTGCGGGAGTTCAACCTGGGCAACGAGGTGTCCATCGGCGACCGGGTGGCTGTCATCGGCGGCGGCAACGTCGCCATGGACTCCGTGCGCACCTCCCTGCGCATCGGGGCTTCCAAGCCCTTTGTGATCTACCGGCGCAGTGAAGACGAGATGCCGGCCGACCCGATGGAGATCGAGGAGTGCCGGGAAGAGGGCATCGACATCCACACCCTGACGACGCCCATCAATATCATCGGCGATGAAAACGGGAAAGTCAAAGCCATCGAGTGCATCCGCATGGAACTGGGAGAACCGGATGCCAGCGGAAGGCGCCGGCCGGTACCCGTCGAAGGCTCTGAATACACCATCGAGGTGGATACGGTTATCCCCGCCATCGGCCAGGAGTCAGACTGGGCCTGCCTCACCGACGAATGCGCCTGCACCTTGAGTGACTGGGGTACCATGAATGTGGACCCGATCAGCCTGCAGACCAGCGACCCCGACATTTTTGCCGGTGGTGACGCCGTCACCGGTCCGGCCACGGTGGTGGAGGCGGTCGCCCATGGCCGGGAAGCCGCCATTTCGATCCACCGGTTCATCCAGGGCGAAGACATGGCGGCCGACCGCGAAAAACAGTGGCAGGGCGTGATGGACGTGCCGACCGAAAACGCGGTCCCGACGCCCCGCCAGAAAATGCCGGCCCTGGAACCGGCTATCCGCATGGACAACTTCAATGAGGTCCAGCTGGGATACGATGAAGCACTTTCCAAAACCGAGGCGGACCGCTGCCTGGAGTGCGGGGTTTGCAGCGAGTGCTATCAGTGTGTCGAGGTCTGTCTGGCCGACGCCGTCTGCCACGAGCAGGTTCCCGTAGAAAGGGAGATAGAGGTCGGGTCCGTGGTGCTCTCCCCGGGCAGCCGCCCCTTTGATCCCACGGGTATGGAACAGTTCTACCACTACCAGTCCAACCCCAATGTACTCACCAGTCTCGAGTTTGAACGGCTGCTAAGCGCGTCCGGTCCCACCATGGGCCACCTGACGAAACCATCGGATGACACCGAGCCCAAGAAAATCGCCTGGCTCCAGTGCGTGGGCTCCCGCGATACCAATCGCTGTAACAACGGATACTGCTCTTCGGTGTGCTGCATGTACGCCATCAAGGATGCCATGATAGCCAAGGAGCACGCCGGCGGTGATCTGGACTGCGCGATTTTCAATATGGATATCCGGACTTTTGGTAAGGAGTACGAGCGGTACTACAATCGCGCCAAGGACAAGGAGGGTGTGCGGTTTGTAAAGGCCCGGGTCCACACCATGGACGAGGTCGGCCCTGATAGGAACCTGCGTATTCGCTACGCCGGCAACAACGGCGACGGTCTCCAGGAAGAAATCTTCGACATGGTGGTGCTCTCGGTTGGGCTGGAGGTGACCGAATCTGTCGCCGGCCTGGCCAAGCGCCTGGATGTGGAGCTGGATAAATACAACTTTGCGGTGACCAAGCCATTCTCCCCGGTGGAGACCTCGCGGCCGGGCGTTTATGTCAGCGGCGTCCTGCAGGGACCCAAGGACATCCCCAGCTCGGTCACCGAGGCCAGCGCGGCGGCCTGTCTGGCCGGCGGCAGCCTGGCCGCGGCCCGCGGCTCCCAGACCCGGAGCGTGGAGATTCCCGATGAGATCGATGTGGCCGGGCAGGATCCCCGGGTAGGCGTATTTGTCTGCGACTGCGGAATCAATATCGCCGGGGTTGTGGATGTACCGGCCTGCGTGGAATATGCCAAATCGCTACCGGGCGTGGAGTTCGTGACCGAGAATCTTTTCACCTGTTCCCAGGATTCCCAGGAGCAGATGAAAGAGATTATCAAGGAACATAAGTTGAATCGTGTGGTGGTGGGGGCCTGTACGCCCAAGACCCACGAGGGCATTTTTATGGACACCCTCCGGGCGACCGGCCTGAACAAATATCTCTTCGAGATGGCCAATATCCGCAACCAGAACTCCTGGGTGCACGCCAACGATCCGGAGCAGGCCACTCAAAAAGCCAAGGACCTGATTAAAATGGCCGTCTCCCGGGCCACCACCCTGGTACCCCTGCATGAGAAAGTCATCCCGGTCAACCAGCGGGCGCTGGTGATCGGCGGCGGGGTGTCGGGCATGAATGCCGCCCTGGGGTTGGCCGATCAAGGCTACGAAACGGTCCTGGTGGAAAAAGAGGCGGAGCTGGGCGGCATGGCCAACCGGCTTACCCAAACGATTGAGGGCGACAATGTCGGGGCCTATGTGGGTGAATTGACCGACAAGGTCCAGGGCCACGAGCAGATCCAGGTCCTGACCAACACGCTCATCGTCGGCTTTTCCGGTTTCAAGGGCAACTTCACCACGGAAGTTCTGGTAGGGCCGGGTATGTACGAGCGCAAGATCGATCACGGGGTCGTCATCCTGGCAACCGGCGCAACCGAATATCAGCCGACGGAATACCAATACGGCCAGAACGACAAAGTCATCACCCAGGTGGAGCTATCACAGCGGATCAAAGAGAAAGGCGCCGGCGACCTTGATCAAGTGGTGATGATCCAGTGTGTCGGCTCACGCAACGAGGACAATCCCAATTGCTCCCGGATCTGCTGTCAGGCGGCCGTCAAGAATGCGCTGCATATAAAGGAAGATAATCCCGATGCGAATGTGTACGTACTGTATCGCGACATCCGCACCTACGGCCTGCTCGAGGATTACTACACCAAAGCCCGCGAGCTGGGGGTTATGTTCTTTCGCTTCGAGGCCGATGACCCGCCGAAGGTGGAGACCAACGGAACTGGCGTGACGGTTACCTTCAAGGACCATGTCCTGGGGCGTTATCTCCAGGCCAGTCCCGATCTGGTGACCCTCAGTGCCGGCATGGTGGCCGAAGATACCGAAGAGTTGGCGTCGATCGTCAAACTGGCCCGCACCCCCGAAGGCCACTTTATGGAAGCCCATGTCAAGCTGCGGCCAGTCGACATGGCGACCGAGGGGGTCTTTGTGTGCGGCACCGCCCACAGCCCCAAGCTGCTGCCGGAATCCATTGCCCAGGCCTATGCGGCCGCTTCGCGAGCGACTACTTTCTTGGCGCAGCCGCACCTGACCCTGTCGGGTGTCACCGCCGAGGTCTACCCGGACAACTGCGCTTCCTGCTTGATCTGCGTCCGCTCCTGCCCCTACGGGGTGCCCAAGATCAATGCAGACGGGGTCAGTGAAATCGACCCGGCCCTCTGCCAGGGCTGCGGGGTCTGCACGGCCGAGTGCCCGGCCAAGACCATTGAACTGGCCTGGTACGAGGACGACCAGCTGCTCTGTAAGGTCGAATCGCTGTTGGAAGGCGTTTTATAAATGTTGGCTTATATGTCTCTACCCATAAAAAAGACGGAGGTTCGCAATGACCAGCGAGTTTGAACCGATCATCATTTCGTTTTGCTGCAACTTCTGAGGGTATACTGCCGCGGACCTGGCAGGTTCCATGCGACTTTCATACCCGTCAAACATTAAGATTATCCGGGTACCCTGTACCGGGAAAGTGGACATCCTGCATGTCCTGCGGGCCTTCGAAAAAGGAGCCGACGGCGTCTATGCCGTGGGCTGCCTGGAGGGGGATTGCCACTTCAACAGCGGCAATTTCCGAGCCCGCAAACGGATAGAACAGGCCCAGGCGCTTTTAGAAACCGTTGGGGTCGGCGGCGACCGGGTCCAGATGTACAACCTGTCGTCCAGCGAAGCGCCCCAGTTTGTCGAGATAGCCGTAGAAATGGATGCCCGCATCCGGGAACTGGGACCCAACCCGATAAAACTGGCCGGGAAAAAAGCGGCCTGAGCAGCCGGACCATACCGGACTATAAGGAGGCGTTATGATTGTCGCGGATAAAAAACCCATCGAGGAGGTAATTGATTCAATCAAGGATTTTTCGAAGATCCTCATCTTGGGATGCAACGAATGCGTGACGGTGTGTGAAGCCGGCGGCAAAAAGGAAGTCGGCATTCTGGCTTCGGCCCTGCGGATGTATTTTCTCAACCAGGGGCAGGACGTCAAGATCGATGAGAACACGCTCGAGCGGCAGTGTGACCACGAGTACCTGGATGAAATCCTGGACGAGGTGGACCAATACGATGCCATCGTGTCGCTGGCTTGCGGGGTGGGCGTACAGTTTGCCGCCGAAAAGTACACCACCACCCCGCTCTTGCCCGGCGTCAACACCACTTTTCTGGGCGCCACCGAGGAAAGAGGGTTGTGGACCGAGCGCTGCCAGGCCTGCGGATCGTGTGTCCTGGCGACCACCGGCGGCATCTGCCCGATTTCGCGCTGTGCCAAGCGGGTGATGAACGGACCGTGCGGCGGATCCAGCAATGGTCAATGTGAGATCCACGGTGAGGTCATTTGTGCCTGGCAGCTGATCATCAAGCGCCTCAAGGCATTGGACAAAATGGATACCTACGAAACGCTTACCCCGATTAAGGACTGGTCCACTGACCGGGCCGGAGGGCCCCGCAAAGTTATCAGGGAGGATGTTCAGCAATGAAAACGAATACACCAAGCAAACTGGAGAAGATTCTGGCCGCCGGGCACCTGGCCGTTACTTCCGAATGCGGCCCGCCGCGGGGCAGCGACCCTGAAGAGATCAGTGAAAAGGCCGAACTGATCAAGGATCACGTGGATGCGGTCAACATCACCGACAACCAGACCTCCGTTACCCGGATGTGCAGCCTGGCGGCGTGTATCCGGTTGAAGCTGATGGGGCTGGAGCCGGTGCTGCAGATGGTGACCCGCGACCGCAACCGCATTGCGCTGCAGAGCGATATCCTGGGTGCGGCCTCGTTCGACATTAACAATATTCTCTGCCTTTCCGGCGACCACCAGAGTTTCGGCGACTGCGCCCAGGGCCAGAACGTCCACGACCTGGATTCCATGCAGCTGCTGCAGACAGTGCGTCACATGCGCGACGAGGGTAAGTTTCTCGGGGGTGATGATATTAAACGGCCGCCGCAGATGTTTGCCGGCGCGGCTGCCAACCCCTTTGCCGATCCTTTCGAAATCCGGGTTCCCCGGCTGGCCAAGAAAATAGCCGCCGGCGCGGAGTTTATCCAGACCCAGTGCATCTATAACCTGGACCGGTTCGAGGAATGGATGAAACAGGTGGTTGATCGCGGCCTGCATGAGAAGGTCGCCATCCTGGCCGGCATGACCCCCATGAAAAACGTAGGCATGGCCCGCTATATGAAAAACCGCGTTCCGGGCATGGATGTGCCCGACGAGGTGATCAAGCGCCTTGCGGATGTGCCCAAAGAGAAGCAGGCCCAGGAAGGCATCGATATCTGTGTGGAGGCCATGGAAAGGTTGAAGGAGTGCGAAGGCGTGCGGGGATTTCACGTCATGGCCATCGAGTGGGAAGAGAAGGTCCCGGAGATTGTGGAAAGGACGGGGCTCTATCCCCGGCCGGAAGTCGACTGATTGATCTATGAGATTTACTGGCTCGGATCGTTGGCCTGTTTTCATTCTGAAGACGACAATGAGCGGCCATGGAGACAAAGGAGGTTATCATGAGCGAGAAAAAAAGAATCCTGGTGGTTGATGACGAACCTGATTTCTGTTCCATCGTCCAGGGACAGCTGGAAAAAGAAGGCTATGACGTGGACCTGGCCTACAACGGTGTTGAAGGCCTCGAAAAGGTTCGTTCCAATCCGCCGGATGCTATCGTGCTGGACGTCATGATGCCGGAAAAAGACGGGTACGAAGTATGCAAGGAATTGAAAGCGGACGAGGCCACGGCCGGTATTCCGGTGGTCCTGCTGACCGCGGTTGCCTCCCATGTGACATCCACCCGCTATTCACACGCGGACGGTATGAGCACTGAGGCGGACGACTATATTGCCAAACCCGCCTCGGCCGAAGAGATATGTGAAAGCATCCGGGGCTTGCTGTAGCCGGTCTTCAACCCGGTATTCACGGGGTACTGAAAACCAGCGGCACAACCGGTGTTCCGGCTGCATCAAGGGCCGTCGGAACACGCAGGCCGTGTTTTTAAAACGCAAAAGGAGTGAATGATGTCATCTGAGGTTCTCCAAATCAAAGGAGGGCGCAAAAGCACCTTCAAGGATCATGTCATGAGTTTGCTGCCGGACGGCGGTAACCTCAACCTGTGCCTGACCTGTGGGGCATGCTCATCCGGGTGCCCGGCCACCGGTCTGGAGGGCATGGATCCGCGCAAGTTTTTACGCATGGCAGCCTTGGGCATGGACGAGGAGATTTTGAACAATGACTGGATCTGGTGGTGCAGCATGTGCACGCGCTGCATGTATGTCTGCCCTATGAAGATCAACATTCCCCAGCTGGTGTTCAACGCCCGGGCCCAGGTTCCGCGCGAAGAGCGGCCCAAGGGCATCGTGGGGTCGTGCGACATGGCGTTGCGCAACGACACCTGCAGCGCCATGGGGGCCACGGAAGAGGACTTCCAGTTCGTGGTCGAGGACGTGTTGGAAGAGTACCAGGAGTCCCAGCCGGAGTTTGCCGACATGCAGGCACCGGTCAACAAGCAAGGTGCGGAGTTCTTCCTCAACCAGAACTCCCGTGAGCCGGTGACCGAGCCGGACGAGATGGTGCCGCTGTGGAAGATCATGCACTCGGTGGGCGCCGACTGGACCTACGGGACCAAGGGCTGGGCGGCCGAGAACTACTGCCTGTTCATGGCGGACAACGAGAACTGGGAAAAAATTGTGCGGGTCAAAGCCAAAGCGGTGGATGATCTGGGGTGCAAGGTCTGGCTCAACACTGAGTGAGGGCACGAACTTTTCGCAGTCCGGGTCGGACTGGAAAAATTCAAGATCGAGCACAACTTTGAAATCAAGAGCATCATCCAGCTGTATGCCCAGTGGATCAAAGAGGGCAAGCTCGAGGTCAACTCCGACTGGAACAAGGAGCGCCAGATCAAGTTCACGGTGCAGGACCCCTGCCAGCTGGTGCGCAAGACCTTCGGTGACCCTGTGGCGGACGACCTGCGTTACGTGGTCAAGGCAGTGGTCGGTGAAGAGAACTTCATTGAAATGTACCCCAACAAGTCCAACAACTTCTGCTGCGGCGGCGGCGGAGGCTTCCTGCAGTCGGGCTTTCCGGACCAGCGGCGCTACTACGGCCGGCTGAAGGCGGAACAGATCCTGACCACGGGGGCTTCGTACTGCATCACGCCCTGTCACAACTGCCACGCCCAGGTCCACGACCTGAGCGAGATCAATGATCACAAATGGGAGACTTTGCACCTGTGGACCCTGATCTGCCTCTCCATGGGCATTCTGGGGCCCAACGAACGCGAATACCTGGGGGAAGACCTCAAGGAAGTCGATGTGTTTCATCCGGAATCGGCCATGTAACACCGATTCCATTTCCATACACGATTGGAGAACCCGGTCTGTAAAGATCTTCCTTTACCTGTTACGCTGAGCGCAGCGAAGATTCCCGGGCGAGTAAAGATTACCTTACGTTGCGGGGAGTCTTCGTCGCATTGCACTTCTCAGAATGACAATAACTGATAATGTGGGAATTAAAGCTATCGATTTGATATTCTGACCAACGTGCGATCTTCAGGGGATGACCATGAAGGTATATTGTATCCTGAGTGACGAGCGGGCCTATCGATCAAAATCTCCGGCGATGTTCACCACGGTGATGCAGCGCCAGGGGATTCGGGGGATGTACGTGCCGTTTAAAGTGCAGCCCGAGGAGGTCGGCAAGGCCCTGGAAAGTCTCAAGACGTTGGGTATCGCCGGGGCCAACGTGACCATTCCCTACAAACAGGCCGTGATACCGTATCTGGACATCCTGTCCGAAGGCGCCAACGTCATCGGTGCTATCAATACCATCGTCATCACCGGCGAGGAACTCAAAGGCTACAATACCAACGCCATCGGTTTCATGGATGCCCTGGACAGCGTCGACTTCAATCCGGAGGGCAAATCCGCCCTGATTTTCGGCACCGGCGGGGCGGCCCGGGCCGTGGCGTTTATCTTGAACTGGCTGCGGACCGATACCATTGTCGTTGCGGGCAGAAGTGACGAAAAGGTTGAGCAGATCGTAAAACGCTTTGGCGGCGAGGGGGCAACCCTCGAATCTCTGGGAAAGGATATCAACGCCGACATCCTGATCAATGCGACGTCAGTCTCTTCCCCTGATGAATCACCGGAAATGGCGGCACTGGTGGCTGACTTGAACATCAAGGGCTGCGAGTTGATGGTGGATCTCAACTACAACCGGCCCCAGAATTTCTGGCAGGATATGGCCCGGGAAAACGATATCCGCTTTATGGACGGCCTGATGCCATTGGCCTATCAGGCCCGCCGTACGTTTGCGCTGTGGACAAGTCTGCAATTGCCGCCGGAAGAGTTCATCAACGCGATCAATGGAAACGGATCTGGCTAACCTCAAAAATTCAAGCATATCTTCAGCCTTCCGGCTTGATTCAATCCTTTCAAACCTGGTCCTGAGGGCCAAACTTGTCCCGCTATTCGGGAGCCTGTCCCGCTTACCGGGAGTCAGAGATAATTGGCTATGCCGTAAAAGCAATATTCTCGCGCAGAGACGCAGAGACGCAGAGAAACCCATGAATAGTTCCGGCTTCGCCGGATAAAACCAAAAGCTCGCTTTTGCAGTGAGCATGAATCGGTTTTTCGCACGCTAGTGCGACGAAATTCTGTTTTTGCCTTCCCGACT
>Ga0126329_10000078_pt1 | contig 34528 bp, 29 predicted proteins | sample InaspJWI85metaG_FD_104915 | JGI IMG/M metagenome (GOLD analysis project Ga0126329, IMG submission 104915) | Marine gutless worms symbiont microbial communities from Oahu, Hawaii - Inanidrilus sp. 2 OAHU.JWI-85 metaG | ecosystem: Host-associated > Annelida > Digestive system > Unclassified...
CAACCTGCAAACAACCGCGGTCAGAGAGGGGGACCATTATGTTGTCAACGGGAACAAGACCTTCATTACCAGCGGATGCCGGGCCGACCAGGTCACCTGTGCCGTCCGGACCGGTCCGGACGGGGCCCACGGCATCAGTTTTTTGGTAATCGAAAAAGACACCCCGGGTTTCACGGCATCCCACAAGTTGAAGAAGACCGGCTGGTGGGCTTCCGATACCGCGGAACTGTTTTTCGATGACTGCCGGGTTCCGGTGGAAAACCTGATCGGAGAGGAGAACCAAGCATTCTACCTGATCATGGAAAACTTCCAGATGGAACGGTTGTCTCTGGCTGTGATGGCCAACATGACCGCCCAGCTGGCCTACGAGGAAGCAGCCCGATATGCGGGCGAGCGTGAAGCGTTCGGCAAACCCTTGGCCGGTTTCCAGGTTACCCGGCATAAGCTGGTCGACATGGCCACCCTGGTGGAAGTCAGTCGTGAGTTCACCTACCGGGTAGCGGCCAAAATCGATGCCGGGATCGACCAGGTAAAACAGGTGTCCATGGCCAAGAATTTCGCCTGCCGCACCGGCGACAAGGTCACCTACGCAGCCGTGCAGATCTTCGGTGGCTACGGATACATGCGCGGCACCCTGGTGGAACGGCTTTTTCGGGACAATCGCATCCTTTCCATCGGTGGGGGTACCACCGAGATTATGAAGGAGATCATATCCAAATTACCATAGAAGTGGTCTCAAAATCCCCCATCAGGCCCAATCTCGGCGTTGGGCGCTCGGTTCCGGCACGGAGTGCCGGTTTTCAAGCCGTCAAGCGCAACCGTAAGCGCTATCCTCAAAATACTGTAAGTATTTAGCACGATAGGCATTGGCTTCGCCGGCACCTCCGGTTGTGAACCACAACTGAGGATTCAAACAGAGGGAAATCCAGCAACGCTGGGGAACCTCGCGGCCGCCTTGACCTTGGGCCCGATTGAAGATTTTGAAACCACTTCCAGGAAGGAGAATGAAATTGGCACAGGAATTAGCCGACCGTAGGGATGTAGATTTTGTTTTATATGAACAGCTGGGGCTGGAAACGATTCTCGAGAATGAGAAGTTTGCCGATCTGAATAAAAAGACCATCGACCTGATTATTACCGAAGCACGCAGCCTGGCCCTAAAAGAGATTCTGCCGACCAACGTGCCCGGCGACCGGAAAGGCTGTACGTTTGAGAATGGTGTGGTCAAAGTCCCCGAAGAATTTCACCGGGCATTTAAGCTCTACCGCGAAGGCGAGTGGATCACCATGATCGACGATCCCGCGGTTGGTGGGCAAGGCCTGCCCATTACGGCGGCGACGGCCATTGGTGAGTATTTGACCGGGGCCAATTGTGCGTTCGGTATGTATCCCGGCTTGTGCCACGGCGCCGGTAAACTGGTGGAATTGTTTGGAACCGCAGAGCAGTGTGAATTGTACCTGGAAAAGATGTACACCGGCCGATGGGGCGGCAGCATGTTGTTGACCGAGCCGGGCGCCGGCAGCGATGTGGGGGCCCTGGAAACCACCGCCATAGACAATGGCGATGGCACCTATTCCATATCGGGTAGCAAAATATTCATTACCGGTGGCGAGCAGGACTTAACGGAGAATATCATCCACCCGGTGCTGGCCCGCATCGAGGGAGCGCCTGAAGGTACCAAGGGTATCTCGCTTTTTTTGGTGCCCAAGATCAGGGTCAACGCGGACGGTAGCCTGGGTGAGCCCAATGATGTGGTCTGTACGGGCATCGAAGAGAAGATGGGCATCCACGGCAGCAGCACCTGCAGCCTGACCCTGGGCGGTCGGGGCGGGTGTATCGGCACCTTGCTGGGCGAAGCCAACAAGGGGATGCGGGCCATGTTCCACATGATGAATGAGGCCCGGCTGGGAGTCGGCATCCAGGGTATGTCCATGGGGGGCGCCGCCTACCAGTTTGCGTTGAACTATGCCAAAGAGCGCAAGCAGGGTAAAAACCTGCTGCGGATGATGGATCCCGAGGCACCTCAGGTGGCGATTGTGGAACATCCGGATGTCCGTCGGATGCTGTTGTGGATGAAGGCCTACGTGAGTGGGATGCGCAGCTTCATCTATTATGTCGGCCGCTGTTTCGACATTGCCGAAACCTCTGCCGATCCTGCTGAAAGAGAGCGGAATGAAGGCCTTATCGAAGTATTGACCCCGGTGGTAAAAGCCTATTGCTCCGATCGCGCCTTCGATGTTTGCGCCCAGGCCGTTCAGGTCTACGGCGGGTATGGCTATACCGGTGAGTACCCAGTCGAGCAGTATCTGCGGGACTGCAAGATCACCAGTATTTACGAGGGCACCAACGGCATCCAGGCCATGGACCTGCTCGGACGGAAAATGGGCATGCACAAGGGGCTGTACTTTATGACCCTGCTGGAAGAGATGCAAAAAACCATTGGCCGGGCGCGGGAATATCCCGAACTGGCCGAGATGGCGGCATCCGTGGAAACCGCGGTCAACCGATTGGGCGAGGTGGCTCTCGGTCTCGGGCAGACCGCCATGTCGCCCAGGGTGCTGACCGCGTTTGCCTATGCCAAACCGTTTCTCGATATCACCGGCGAGGTTGTGATGGCCTGGATGCATTTGTGGCGGGCTCTGGCGGCCCAGCCAAAGCTTGAAAAGTTTTTGACCGGTCTGGATGATACGGCGCGGGACAAAAAGCTGGCCAAAAATAAGAACGCAATATTTTACAATAGTCAGGTCAAGACCGCACGCTATTTTCTAAAGGCCATGCTGCCGGAAGCCTTGGGTAAAATGGACGGTATTGCCGCCGCGGATGATGCCGTGATGGAGATCGAACCGGCTGCGTTTTAGTTTTGCAGCGCCCCAGTTTGGAATGCATCAATATCACACGCCATGCGAGCACCTGACTTACAGGATTTTCGGTTTTAACCGGCAAAGCCGGAACAAAATTTGGTTTCCCCTGCGCCCCTGCGTCTCTGCGCGAGGCATGGGATCTTTTTACATTAAACCCCAAAAACCTTTCCTCGCGCAGAGGCGCAGAGGCGCAGAGAAAGACAAAACCGTCAATCGGGCGCACGGTCGTGCGTAATTCGCGCCAAGGCAAACTGCGCCAAGGAAGCCTTTGGTCAGAACGACGAATGTGCCGTCTCTAGACGGACCAAGCTATAGTTGGGTGTAAGCCTCTTTTGAGAGGGGGAGTTACTTCCCGTTCCGCGTTAGGAACATCACTCCGCCGATTGTGGACATTGGGCTGATTTTTGGGCTGCAAGTTCAAAGGCGCTTTATTTGATGGAGCGCCTTTTACTTGTTTGGGACAGCATGGGTACCGGCACAGGTGATCGCTGTTGACAGCTATCCGGCGGACTGTAATAGTATCGTCAAAAAGGAGGTGTCAGACATGGATTTCAGCCTGTTCGAAAAGATGGAGGCTGACCAGTTACGCAGCTATATTCGGTTTCTGCTCTGGCATTACCGGGTGGTGGATGCCTTCTGGTTTATCAAAGTCGGTGAGCGGTTTGACCAGCAGACCGCCGAGCAGATCAACGAGGCTGTTTGGGAAAAGGTGGCCGGCATGGCCGCCAAGGACCTGCGCAAACGGTTTGCCATAGAAGCCCCTGGTCTGGAGGGATTCGTGCAGGCGCTGCGTTATTTCCCCTGGTGTATTCTGGTCGGCTACAAAATCGAACAAACCGCAGAGCAGGTCACCCTGACGGTGCCATCTTGCCCGACCCAGGTGGCCCGGTTGGATCGCGGCCTGGGTGAATACAATTGCAAGGAGATGCACCGGCGGGAATTCATTAACTTCGCCCGGGTTATCGATGACCGGATCCAGGTACATTGCGATTTCGCTCCTCCGGATCCCCATCCGAACGAGCTGTTTTGCCGGTGGCAATTTTTCCTCGACCCCAACCCGGATGACTAGTACCATGCCGTTAGCCTTTGATTCCACCAGTCACGGCCAGATCGCCTTCGGGTTTTTCAACATCGATACAGATATGCTGCTGCTGGAGCAATACTTCCTGTTTGCAGATCAGTTTTGCACCGGCATTTCCAACATGGCGCGGACAGAAGATCCGGCGGCTTGCCGGGACAGCTGGAAAATTTATCATATTCAGCCACCGCAGCAGATTGGCGATCTGATGGGGGCCATCCACGCAGTCCGCTTCAGCGGATTCATCGGGACGGTCTATAAACGGTTTCCATTTCCGAGCCAACCCGTAGATTTCAGACAGCAGCCTGACGGTCATAAGAACAGGAAGATAGTCACCACCCTGATCGAACCCTATGCCGCCAGGCGTTCCATTTCAATTGCGGTCCAGGAAGCGCCCCAAACGGTTCACATTGGAGAATATCGTTTTACCTTTGAACGGTTTCAAGCAATGATTCGGTATGTTTGGCAAGGCGGTTATCCGCGTTGGAAGAATGAGGAGCGGCCGGCGTACGTGCGTCAAATGCGAGCGGATCTGGCCGCTAGTAAGCTGGCGCTTTTCAACACCATTGACCTATAACCCGGATGTGTCGCATTTATGCTAAAAAACACCTTTCAACATATACCCGGTATCGGCTCTAAAACCGAAAAAAAGATTTGGGCCGCGGTAATAACGGATTGGAATTTGGTTGCTGAGTACCCAAACAACCGTTTGCCTCGTAAAACCATGGCCGCTTTGCAGGATTATTGCCCGGAATCCCAAAAGCAACTTGATCGGGGCAACCCGGTCTATTTCGAAAAGCTGCTGCCGGCCACTCTGGTCTGGCGCCTTTTCCCCGAGTTCAGAGACCACGCGGCCTACCTGGATATCGAGACTGATGGGCTGGACAGTTATTATGGTCACATCACAACCATTGCGCTCTATGACGGTCGTGATATTTTCTGGTATATCAACGGCCGCAATTTGGATGACTTTGCAGCGGATATTCAAAAATATCAGGTACTGGTGACGTACAACGGTAAGACCTTCGACATTCCGTTTATTCAATCTTATCTGCGTATAAAATTGCCCCAGGCCCATATCGACCTGCGTTACGTACTGGCCAGTCTTGGGTATAAAGGCGGTTTGAAACGCTGTGAACGGGCTCTGGGGGTCGGACGCACGGATCTGGAGGGTATCGACGGGGCGTTTGCGCCCCTGCTATGGCGGGAATACCAGATCCGCAACGATCGGGCGGCCCTGGAAACCCTGCTGGCGTACAATATTGCAGATGTGGTCAACCTGGAGACTCTCATGGTAGAAGCCTACAATCTAAAGATAGCGATGACGCCCTTTGCCGAAACAAAGCGGGTTGAGCGACCGCCCACGCCGCTTTTGCCTTTTGAACCCGACCGGGAGGCCGTGGCGAAAATCAGGTCCCGGGCACTGGCAATGAATCCGTATGCGTATTGAAAGCGGATCATTACAGATGTTTTCCGAGACGATGTGCGGGCTTGGACGCGGTCAGGCCATATACCTTGACCCCGTTTCTTGGCGGTAAATCTAAATTTTAGTAGCACCTTTGTGATTAATTCGATAATATTCACCTGTGTGTATATTCCCTACCAAACTTATGAAACCAGCGTTACTACACAAGCGGCTGCCGGCTAATCAGTCATTGTGCTAAATTTTCAGTGCGAGCAGGAGTTAAATGAATATTCTTGTAATCGACAACGATCCCATTTTTTTAAAATTCATAGAAAAATTTCTCACCGCAGACGGGCACACGGTTGTGACCGCCCTGGATGGTCTGGGGGCCCTGGATCTTTTAGACGACTTTACGCCCGAAATCTGTTTTGTTGATTACGTAATGCCGAATATCGACGGTAAGGTGTTTTGCCAGATATTAAGAGGCGACTCTAAATATGAATCCACTTACCTGGTAATTTTATCCGCCATAGCCGCAGAGGAATGGCCCAACCTGAAAGATCTGGGAGCGGACGCTTGCATTGCCAAAGGCCCTTTGAACAATATGAAAGGCTATATCGCGGAGGTTGTCCAAAATCCGGAAGCTTCCAAAAAATATTGTGCCGCCGGAAACATCATCGGCCTGCAGGATGTTTATCCGCGTCTGATCACGAAAGAACTGCTTGATTCCAAGAAGCACTTTCAACTGCTCCTGGACCGTATGTCCGAGGGCATCCTGGAGATTAATGCCGAAGACAGGGTGGTGTTTGTAAACCCGGCGGCCCAGACGATGCTTGATCAATCCCGGGATGCAATCCTGGGCCAAGAATTGACAGCCCTCTTTCCTCCGGACCAGGTACCCAGTGTAGAGACGTTATTGAATGAAGATGGCGGGCGTGGCACGTCCGGCGCCCAAGAGATCTTGATTTCAATGGGCTCCGGATACGTCAACCTCAAAGCCGTCCCCCTGCAGTCGCAAGAAGCCCATTCCCTGATTATTCTGAATGACATCAGTGATTACAAACACGCGGAACACGACCTGACCAAAACGAATGATTTCCTCAGGAGCATTTTAAACAGCGCTTACTCCATCTCGATTGTTTCAACCGATTTAGACCAAAACATCATCTTCTGGAACCGTGGCGCCGAAGAACTCTTTGGTTACAGTGCCGAGGAAGTGGTAGGTAAACAAAAGATAACAATCCTTTACCCCGGAGCAGCGGAAGAACAGCTGGCTGATGAAATTCGCCAATTGATGCAAAAGGATAAGAAAGCGGTAACTTGTGAACTGAAAGAAAATACCAAGGATGGGCGTACGCTGTGGATGAAGCTGCACCTCAGCCCGCGGGTTGACGAAGCGGGCGCGGTGGTCGGCATCCTTGGGATTGGTGAAGACATTACCCAGCAGAAGGACGCGGAAAAAGATCTGGTCAAAAATGAGGAACGCTATCGGCAGATCTTCAATATTGCACCCGCCGGAATTTACGAAGTAGATTTAAGGTCCGGCCGGCTGATCAGTGTGAACGATGGCATCTGCGACTATACGGGCTATAGTCGGGCGGAATTGCTGTCATTGAATGCGTTGGATTTGCTCACCCCTGAGAGCCAGCAGGAGTATTTCGAGCGTATGGAGAAAATGGCGGCTGGCCAAGAGGTGCCCGAGACCGCTGAATACACGGCCTTGAAAAAAGACGGCAGCCAGTTTGTGGTAAACCTGAACGCGAAATACACCTATGAAGGATCCACTCCGGTGGAGGCGACCGTTGTTATACATGATATTACCGCGCGTAAAGAAGCAGAAGCGACCGTTATGGAAAGCGAAAAAAGGTTTCGGCTGCTTTCAGAACTGGCGGAAGAGGGGATTGTGATCCACGAAAGTGGAATCATTGTCGACACCAATGAAGCCATGGCCCGGATCTTCGGGTACCCTTCTGCCGAACTGATTGGCCTTTCTATTGAAAAACTGGTTAGCCCGGATACCTGGAAAATCATATTTAAAAATTTCACTGCCGCTGCCGACAACCGCTTCGAAGGTATCGGCATTCGCAAGGAGGGTGCTTCTTTTCACTGTGTCATGGCCGGTCGCTCCTATGATTATCGGGGTAAAGCACTCCAGGTGGCCGCCTTCAGGGATATCAGCACCCGGAAAAAGCTGGAAAGCCAGCTATACCAGGCCCAGAAAATGAAGTCTCTGGGGACCTTGGCCGGCGGCGTCGCCCACGATTTTAACAACCTGCTCATGGGGATTCAAGGGCGCGCCTCTATCATGAAGATGAGTGTCGATCCCTCTTCGAGCCTGCTTGAACATCTGCATGGCATAGAGGAGTATATCCAGAGCGCCGCCGCTTTGACCAAACAGTTGCTCGGTTTCGCCAGGGGCGGCAAGTACGAAATTAGAACCATCGATTTGAACGAGTTTATTCAAAAGCAAAGCCGCCTCTTCGGGCGCACGCGCAAGGATGTGACCATCCATGAGACGCTTGAACCAAAGCTCTGGGCCGTCGAGGTCGATCAGGGCCAGATCGAACAGGTGCTGCTGAATATATTGGTGAATGCCTGGCAGGCGATGCCCGGCGGCGGAGATCTGTTTATCCGGACGGAAAATTGTCTTATAGACCCCGATACCGCCCGAGGACATGATGCCACACCCGGGAAGTTCGCCAAATTTGCCATTACAGATACGGGTATCGGTATGGATGCGGAGGTCTTGGAAAGAATATTCGACCCCTTCTTTACGACCAAGGAAATCGGTCGGGGTACCGGCTTGGGGTTGGCCTCCGCCTACGGCATCATTTACAATCACGGCGGCTTTATTGAAGTGTTGAGCGAGAAATACAAAGGCAGTACGTTCAGTGTCTATTTACCGGCCACCGATAAAGTGGTGGCACCTGAAAAAGATTCACACGAGAGTATCATCCGGGGGGATGAGACGCTGCTATTGGTCGATGATGAAACGATGATTTTGGACGTCGGACAGGAGATCCTGGAAATTTTAGGGTATGAGGTCCTGGTAGCAACCAGCGGTGAGGAGGCCCTGGAGTTGTATGAGGCGCATGCCGACAAGATCGACCTGGTGATTCTCGATTTGATTATGCCCGGCATGGACGGTCGCGAAATCTATACCCGCCTGAAAGCAATGAACCCCGAGGCCCGCGTACTGCTTTCAAGCGGCTACAGCATCAACGGGGAAGCAGCGGAAATTATTGAAATGGGCTGCGACGGTTTTATCCAGAAACCATATAATATGGGCGACCTTTCCGCTAAAGTACGCGAAGTCTTAGATGGACCCAGGTAGGTTCGCCTAAAAGGGGGGCTGGGGCGGAATTTCGCCGCTGGCCACCGTATCTATCCCAGCGGTTTCTTACAAATAGTATCCTTGTGAAAAGCAGTATCGATGCCCCGGTAAGCCACCTTGTCATGGCCGGATCCATCCAGATACGCAGTCTTGCACGTTCAGTCGCAGTAAACTGAATCATTCCGTGCGCGATCGATTAATGGCTGGGGTCTTATGCGCCGACGGAAAATTAGTCTGGTTCTCAAGCATATGTTCCCGCGGGGGGACCAGTATCCGGCGGTCCCGCAAAGGCTTGGGCGATCAGCATCCATTGGCGGGCAGTGTCACCTTCAACGTCAAGCGCCGTATCGTCCACGTGCCGGCGTTGAGTTACCACCAAACAGAAGTCTTCGACCGGCCCGGTTATTGTTTCTTCAGCATCGGTGTCACCCCATACCCACGTTTCATCGGCTGGTCCGGTAAGCGTTACGCGTACGGGTGTGTCCGGTGCTTCCTGGCCACGGTTCGTAAAACTCCACCCAAAGGTGGAGAAGCCCAGATGGGCGATGTGTTTGAGGCCGGGACTGACGGGGCGTTGTTGCTTCAGGGTATCGTAGATGTCCTGCCCGTGAGCCCAGGTTTCCATCAGACGGGCGGTTGCAAAAGAGAGCGCACTCATGGGCGGGCCGTACCAAGGGAGCCGGTCCTTGGGGTTCAATTCCGCCAGGGCCCGATTGAGTTGTCCGCGTTCCACACGCCACCAGGCCAGCAGGTCTTCAATCTCCATGGCTCGTCCCCGGGCCAGCGTGATGTTAGCGACTTCGTCCATATCCTTCACTTGTCCGAAGTCCGCGATGAGATGCTGGGTAAACGCTTCCGAGTCGGTCGCGGCCAGGCGGGCGGTATGGTCGAAATAGGCCAGATGGCAGATTTCATCCTTGATGGTCCAGTCCAGACATAAAGTGGCCCGGTCCCAGTCCTCCCTTGGTAATCTGGTGACCAGGTCATCCAAGGTGTCCTGCTCCCAGGTTAAATCATGACAGATCTGTTTCATGGTCGCTCCTATTTGTCTTCGCTTGCCACCAGGATGGATGCCGGCAGCTCTATTGTTTTCGCCCGCAGATACTCTCCTAAGGTCTTCGCCTGAGGATCGCTGCGTACCGAAGCCGCTGCACCTTCCCCCAATAATCCGTGAATGTAAAAATTTATGGCCAGCAAATTGGGCAGTGAGTGGCGGTCGATGTCGTACTGAGCGCAATCCGGGAGCAGTTCTTTAAGCTTGTTTGTGGTTAAAAACGACTCCAGGAACGCATAGGCCTCCGGGGTTTGCGCCCAGATACCCAGATTGGCATTTCCGCCTTTATCTCCGGCCCGGGTGGCGAAAGCGCGGCCCAACGGGGCCTGAACGGTGGGGCCTTCCGGTACCGGTAACACAACTGCCTCCGGCGGGGACACTGCTACCGGTTCATAGGGACCCCGGGCCAACGGCACCGTTGTGCTCTGATCATCGATGTGCAGTTCCTGATGGAGCTGGCTGGTGGAGACCAGTGTGGGCCAGTGAACCACGGACGGCGACCCGTTGCCGGGCGGGGCCGTCAATGTGAAACCGGGAATGTTGGCCAGAGCCATTTCCACGACCCGGGATGAGAAGAGCTTGCCTGCTTTTTTGGCGTCCGGGTCCATGACGGTGATGCGTAAAAAGGCAAAGGCTTCATCGTTGGCTCCCGGGTCTGCTTTGTCCGAGCGCACAAGCTGGACGTTGACCGTCTGGAACTGTTCGCGGCCCCCCAGGCTTGCGAACAGGGTTTTCTCTACGATCGCGGCTTTTTCTTCGATATCGAGACCGGTAAGGATGACGGTCATTGAATTTTTGTGACCGCCCAGCGTGTTGATACAGACTTTGGCGGTATCCGTGGGCGGCTCGCCCCGGGTGCCTCTGCCGCGGACCCGGTCAGGCCCGTCCGGTTCCAACGTCAAGGTGTCGAAACGGACGGCCACATCCGGTGTCAGGTATGTCGGCGTTGCGATCTCGTAAAGCAGCTGGGCCGTGACCGTGCCCACGGATACCAGGCCCCCGGTGTCCGGGTGTTTGGTAATGATGAAGCTGCCGTCCGGGTAGATTTCTGCGATGGGAAACCCGACATCCAGGTAAGAGGGCACCTCGTGGATGAAAGAATAATTGCCCCCGGTCGCCTGGGCGCCACACTCGATGATATGGCCGGCGGCATAAGCCCCGGCCAACTCGTCCCAGGCCTCTATTGCCCAGCCGAAGCGCCAGGCGGCCGGGCCTGCTACCAGGGCGGCGTCGGCCACCCGGCCGCAGACGACGATGTCTGCTCCCTGAGAGAGCGCTTGCGCAATACCCCAGCCCCCCAGGTAGGCATTGGCGGTTATCGCCAGTGCCCCGGCTTCGGCCAGACTGATGTTTTTGTCGAGGTGCGTGAAGCTTTCACCCGCATCCTGGAGCGCGGCCATGCGCGGCATCAGGTCATCGCCGGTCAGATAGGCAACCTTGGGGGATAGACCCAGCTTTGTTGCCATCTCTTTCAAAGACTGCGCCATCCCGGCTGGATTCAGACCCCCGGCGTTGGTCACCACCTTGATATTTTTATCCAGGCAAGTACCCATAACGGCTTCCATCTGTTTCAGGAAGGTGGGGACGTAGCCGGCCTCCGGGGCCTTGAGTTTCTTCTGGAAGAGGATGGCCATGGTCAGTTCGGCCAGGTAGTCGCCGGTCAGGATATCAATGGGTCCGCCGGCCACCATCTCTTCCGCAGCGGAAAGGCGGTCACCATAAAAACCGCTGCAATTGGCGATAATCAGTTTGTCCCTGTTCTTGGAGTCTGCCATGTTTCTATCACCTCTTGTTTCAAAAGGACCTTAAAACCAATATTCTCGCGCAGAGACGCAGAGGCGCAGAGAAAAGCAAAACCAGAATTTTGTCGCACTCTCGTGCGAAAAACCAACTAACAACAAAGGTTTTTTGGGTTTCATCCGGCGAAGCCGGAAACTCTAATGCTTTTCTCCGCGTCTCTGCGTCTCTGCGCGAGGCTTGTTTTACGGTTTTACTTTACCCGGCACTGATCAATAGCCACCGGTTCTAGATCCGACTCCAGATAGCGCTTGGCCAGGTCCACGTAAAGCTGTTTACCGTAGTTCCATATTTCACGATCACTGGCGTTCACTTCACGCTTCACAGTTGCAGGATTTCCAGCCGCAACAACATGCGGTGGGATAACCTGGTTCCATTTCACCTGCGAACCTTCCGCAATGATAGACCCATCACCAATTTCGCTGAAGATGCTTAAAACGGCGCCCATGCCGATGACCGCTTCATCGCCTATAAAATTCCCATGTACAATGGCCCCATGGCCAAGAGTGACCCGCTTTCCGATCCGGTTGTAGTGATCCGGGGGCGCATGGATAATGACACCTTCTTCCACAGCGGTACCGTCTCCGATTTCGATGTGGCCGTAATCCGCGCGCAAAATGGCGCCATGGCCGATGTAGCAGTTGTCACCAATGACGACATCACCAATGACCTGGGCCAGTTCGCTGACGTAGGTGTCTTTGCCGATAGTGGGCTGACGCCCTTCGAATGTATATAACATAATTCTCTCAAGATAAGCTGTTAGCTATTGGCTGTTGGCCGTTAGCCAAAACAATGCAATGCGTTAGATTTGTTGGCCGATAGACCACGCGAGTGCAAGCGTAGGTTGGTAATGCCCGGTTATTAAATGGCCAACAGCTAATCGCTCAATCTGGGTCTCTATTTTCCCGTGAACTGCGGTGCGCGTTTTTCTAAAAACGCCGTGATACCTTCCCGGGCATCATCGGTAGCGGCCACTTGAGCAAGCTTGCCGCCCAGAAAGAGCACCGCTTCTTCCAGGGGCATCTGTTCAACGGCGGCAAAGGCCTTTTTCCCGATGCGCATGCCGATCGGACTTTTGCCGGCAAGCGCCGCAAGCACATCCTGGACGGCGCCATCGAATTGGGCATCCGCGACCACTCGGGTGATCAACCCCATGTCCAGAGCCTGGTCGGCCGTGAGCTTTTCACCCAGCAGGATCATCTCCATGGCCTTTTTACGGGGGACATTGCGAAAGATCAGGGCCCCGATCATCATGGGAAACAGGCCCACGTTCACTTCGGGTGTGCCGAATTTGGCCGAAGCTTTGGCGATGACGATATCGCAACCCAGCATAAAGCCGGTGCCTCCGGCCAGACAGTAACCGTTTATACGGGCAACGCTGGGTTTGGGAAAGGTCGCCAGCCGGCTGATGAGCAGGGCATAGCGGTCAAACAGGCTCTGGCTGTCATCATCACCGCCCATGCCGCCGGCCAGATCCGCCCCCGAACAGAAGGCCTTTTCGCCGGCGCCGGTGATACAGACCACGTGTACAGCTTCGTCGGTTTCGGCAAAGTCCAGATACTCGTGAAAGCGTGTCAGCGCATCCGGGCTGATAGAGTTGCGCTGGGCTTCCCGGTTGATGGTGATGGTTGCCACGTGGTCAGCGACCTCGTAGAGCAGATCTTTATCAGGCATCTGATTGCCTCCTTAGAGTTGTCTAATCTGTTGCATTTAGCTAATTTAGAACTGCCTCCCACATTAAAACGCTTTGTTCATTTTCTTTCGTGTGAAAGAAAACGCCCGTGGTACGCGGCCCTGCGGGCTGCCCTGCGCTTCTCGAAGGGGCGGCGAGCTGTGGAACTCGCTGGCGCTCAAACACGCACAGCTCTACTTCCCGCCCCTTCTCCGATGCTCGGCGCGTCCCAAAGGGAAAAATCAAAACCAATTAGTTCGTCGATCCGGTCAAATATTTGTTTCGGACGCATCGGCTTTGGTGGCTTCGATGTCGACCAGTACCTGTTTGGGCGTCACCTTGTCACCCTCGGCGCAGTTGATCTTTGTAACCATCCCGTCAAAGGGCGAAGTCAGCGTGGTATCCATTTTCATGGCGGAGACTACCAGCAGCCCCTGCCCCTTTTCCACAGTCTCACCGGTGGTTACCAAAATTTTGGTGACGACTGCCGGCATGGGTGGGGATACGTTCTGAGGGCTGTCCTGGGGGCCGCGGCGGGTCCGTGTACTGCGCGCCGTTTCATCCTCAAACAACCAGGTGCGGCCGTTAACGGTTATCGCTTTACCGGCCGGCGTATAGGCCACAAAAGCGTTGACCTGCCGACCGTTGACGGTGAGGTGCAGGCAGTTGTCGGATATGCGCTGATAAGCCGCATCACATTGTTTGTCGCCAATGGCCGCGCTAAATTGTCTCTCCCCCGTGGTTTCGACCGCCAGGGTGATTTTCTCTTCATTGCATGTCAATTTGTATTCCACGTATTTACTCCTTCAGCCGGATCACTATTTATAGGCGCCAGTTTGCCAGGCTCTGCCAGGGGCCGGTGTGCTTTACCTGTCCGACAGTGGTTGTGGTGCGCTGACTTCCGGGCGCCATTGCATCGGCCACCCAGGCAAGGGCCGCCAGGTCCAGGTCGGCCGAATTGGGCGCCCAGTCTGCAAAATGAGTGTCGATAAAGTCTGTGTACGTTGCGCCGTCGGCAAACGGCTGCGATTCCAGGACGTCCAGTAAAAAGCTGATGGGGGTTTTGACCCCCAGGATGGTATAGGTTTCCAGGGCGCGCACCATCCGCTGAATGGACGCCTCCCGGGTTTCGGCATGCACCACCAGCTTTGAGATGATTGGATCGTACTCCATGGGAACCTCTACCCCGGAGTAGACCCCGCAGTCGTTGCGGATACCCGGGCCGGATGGTTCCTGGAGAAACGTGACGGCCCCGGGGGACGGCATGAAGTTCTGCTCGGGGTCCTCGGCGTATATACGGCATTCGATGGCATGGCCACGCATGGATAGGTCGTCCTGGGCCAGTGCCAGGGGGCTGCCGGCGGCAATTTCTATCTGGTGGCGGACCAGGTCCACCCCAGTGACCATCTCTGTGATGGGATGCTCTACCTGCAGGCGCGTGTTGACTTCCAGAAAGTAGAAATTGCCGTCCGGGGCGAGAATGAATTCGACGGTTCCGGCATTTACATATCCCGAGCTTGGGCCGCCGCCACAGCGGCCTGTCCCATGCTGGCCCGCAGTTCGGCATCCAGAGCCGGGCTGGGGGTTTCCTCGATGATTTTCTGATGGCGACGCTGGATGGAGCACTCCCGCTCGAACAGGTGGATCACCCGGCCATGGCTGTCGGCCAGGATCTGGATTTCCACGTGCCTGGATTTGGCCAGAAACTTTTCCATGTAGATGGTGCCGCTACCGAAGGCGGCCGCGGCTTCCCGGGCAGCAGCTTCGCAGGCCGCGGCGAGTTCAGCCGGATCGGATACGATGCGCATTCCTTTCCCACCCCCGCCGGCAGCCGCCTTGATCAATATCGGGTAGCCGATCTGGTCTGCATGCGCTGCCCAGGCGGTTGGATCGCCCGCTGCTTCAGTCATGCCGGGGATAACCGGCACACCGCCTTTTTGCATGATTTGGCGTGCCGTTATCTTATCGCCCAGGTCTCGAATGACACCGGCCGGGGGGCCGATGAAGATCAGCCCCTCCTGTTCGCAGCGCTGGGCAAAAACGGCATTCTCTGCTAAAAATCCGTAACCGGGATGAATGGCTTCGGCACCGGTTTCATTCGCGGCGGCAACCACCCGGTCGATGTCCAGGTAGCTTTGCGAAGGTTCCGACGGGCCCAGGCGGACCGCTTCGTCGGCTTCCAGCACATGCAGGGCCCGGGCGTCCACATCCGAATAAACTGCCACGGTGCCAACGCCCATTTCACGGCAGGTGCGCATGATGCGCAGGGCAATTTCGCCCCGGTTTGCAATGAGAATTTTCTTAAACATAAGTCTTCCTATAGTTTTATTAGGCTAAAGAATGATATTCTCGCGCAGAGACGCAGAGAAAACCAAAAGCAGAATATTTGGCGCTTGCGCCTGTCTGGTTTTGTATTTGCCTTTCAGCGTAGCTGGCAACATGTGGTTTTGACTTTCTCTGCGCTCTGCGTCTCTGCGCGAGGCATGGTTTTAGATTTACATACGGAAAATGCCGAAACCGGGTGCGTCATCCCGCAGGGGCGCATTGAGAGCCGCGGAAATACCCAGCCCCAATACGTCCCGGGTTTTGGCCGGGTCGAGGATGCCGTCATCCCACAAATTGGCGGTGCTGTAGTAGGCATTGCCTTCTTTGAGTGCCGCTTCGATGACCGGTTCACGGATAAAAGCCACTTCTTCCTCCGTCATCGGCGGCTGACCGGCCCGCGCGCGTTGGTCATTGGTGATGGACACCAGTACGTCGGCCGCCTGGGCGCCGCCCATCACCCCGATCTGGTGGTTGGGCCAGGTCCAGAGAAACCGCGGGCTGTAGGCCCGGCCGCACATGGCATAATTGCCGGCGCCGAAGGAGGCGCCGACCATCACCGTAAATTTGGGGACCGTGGCGGTGGCCACGGCATTGACCATCTTGTGACCGTTTTTGGTGATGCCGCCGCGCTCGTAGTCCCGTCCGATAATAAAGCCGGTAATGTTCTGCAAAAATACCAGGGGTATCTTACGGCGGTCGCAGAGTTGGATGAACTGGGTGGCTTTGAGCGCGCTCTCCGAGAAAAGAATACCGTTGTTGCCCAGAATGCCGACCGGGTAGCCGTGAATGTAGGCAAAGCCGCAGACCAGGGTGGTCCCGTACATCTCCTTGAATTCGGTGAATTCACTGCCGTCCACGATACGGGCAATGACCTCGCGGATATCGTAAGGCGCCGCGATGTCGCGCGGCACGATACCGTAGATTTCCTTGGGGTCATAGAGGGGCGGCTTGGGAGCACGGGTGGTAAGGCGGGCTTTCGCGTTGTCCGGCAGGTTGGCAATCAATTCCCGGACAATGTCAATGGCGTGGGCGTCGTCATCCGCGTAGTAGTCGGAGACACCCGATTCGGAGCAGTGCAGTTTCGCACCGCCCAATTCGTCGGCGGACACTTCTTCGCCGGTGGCGGCCTTGACCAACGGGGGACCACCTAGAAAGATCGCCCCGTGATCGCGCACATGCACCACTTCGTCGCTCATGGCCGGCACATAGGCCCCGCCGGCCGTGCACAATCCCATGACCGCCGTGATCTGGGGGATGCCCATCTTGCTCAACATGGCCTGGTTGTAGAAAACGCGGCCACCGTCATCCGCATCCGGGAAAATCTCGGACTGCAACGGCAGGTAGGCGCCGGCCGAGTCCAGCAGATTCACCATGGGCAGGCGATTTTCCATGGCAACGATCTGGCTGCGGATCGTTTTCTTCACGGTCAGGGGATACGAAGAGCCGCCTTTGATCGTCGGGTCATTCGCCGAAACGAGGACCTCTTTGCCGGCCACCACACCGATGCCGATGACGATGCCGGCCTTGTGGATCTTGCCGTCATACAGCCCCTTGGCGGCCAGGGGGCCGATTTCCAGAAAAGGCGTATTTGGATCCAGCAGCATTTCCAGCTTTTTGGGGGTCGGCAGCTTGTCGTTTTCGGCCAGGCGCTTGAGGGATTTTTCAGAGCGCTCATTCAGCGCCTTGTCCATTTCCGTGTTCAGATCATCCACCAGGGCGGCCATGGCGTCGTAATTCTCGTGATACTCATCCGATTGGGTATCTATCCGGGACTCAATTGCTCGCATTAGGTTGTCGCTCCTCCTGTTCGAATTCGTCTATCCAGATAAGGTTAAAGGTCATATTGGGCCTGGGGCCGATGCGTCCTGGACGCACCGTGGGGATCAGAGATTCTATGAAAACAAAAAAGATGCCAACTACAGGGAATATGTATAACTATTTGAAACTGTTGTCTATAGAGGCATTAATTGCCCGTTGACACATGAGCATGTTTCATATATATAGAAACATAAATGAAACAAAATGAAACTTATGTGCAACTTTTTGAAACATTATCGACCGGCCGGGGGCGGTTTGGGGGAGGGGCATGCTGATCCGCGATCCAATTACATCGCCAGGTGACGAAAACCTGAAGCGGATACTCGACTACCTCAAAATCAGCTATTGGTTGACGGATCTCAATTATGTGCTGCTGGATGTAAACGAGACCTTCCTCGAATTAACCGGTGCCAACCGCACCAGCCTGATCGGACGTGACATGCGTACCTTGATCAGTGATGAAGAGATTGAAATTGTTCAAAATTATAACAACCTGTTGGCTGAAGGCAAAGAATCCGTCCAGTTCGAACTCTATGTATACGGACCGCAGCATAAGCGCAAGATACCGGTATTATATCACCTCTCCATGAACACCGACGAGCAGGGCCGCCCGGTGACGGTCAACGCGCTTTTGATGGATATCAGTGAACAAAAAAAGATTCGGGATGAACTGGAAAAAGAAAAGAAGATGCTCCAGAGCATCCTTTTCGGTATCCGGGATCATGTGTCGATTTTTGATAAAAACGGGCGCTTCATGTTCGGCAATGCCGAGAGCGCGGCCCTGCAAACCGGCCGCAAAGCACCCCTGCTGCCACTGGGCTCTGATGGGCCGGTTAAACTCGAATTGCCGGTAGCGGGCCAACAACGCCAGTTTCTCGGGCAGATTCGGCCAATATACGACCACGAAGGGCAGCTGTTTGCCCATGCTGAGACCCTGACGGACATTACCGATAACATTCACCTGGCTGAGAAGGAGCAGGAACTGTTCCACTTCAGGCGGCAGATGCGGCGCAACGAACTGCATACCAAAATGATCGGCAGCGGTAAAAAGATGGAAGCGGTATTTGAGACCGTTTTGCGGTGCGCGGAGGTTGACTCGAGCGTTTTAATCATGGGCGAGACCGGTGTGGGCAAGGAAGTGGCGGCCCGCGCGATTCACGCGCAAAGCCGGCGCAAGGACAATCCCTTTGTAACCGTCAACTGTGGTGCCCTGCCCGAGACCCTGCTGGAATCGGAACTGTTTGGCCATGTGAAAGGCGCCTTTACCGGTGCCATCTCCGATCGCGCCGGGTTGTTTGCAGAAGCCCACCAGGGCACGTTGTTCCTGGATGAAATCGGAGAACTGAACCTTTCCATGCAGGTAAAGCTGCTGCGGGTATTGCAGGCAGGCGAGGTGCGCCCGGTTGGATCGGACCGTGCCAGGAAAGTGGCTGTCCGCGTTGTCTGTGCCACAAACCGCAATTTACAGGCCATGGCCCAGAAGGGCGAATTTCGAATGGACCTTTACTACCGGGTGGCTGTGATTCCCCTGGTTATCCCCCCGCTGCGCGACAGGCCGCAGGATATCATTAAATTGGCCGATGCGTTCATTCAGAAACATCAGCAACAGGACGGCCGTCAATTGAAAACCCTCAACCTGCCCACCCAGCAGTTGCTGCGCCGCTATCACTGGCCCGGCAACATCCGGGAACTTGAAAATGCCATTGAACACGCGCTAGCCATGAGCCGGGGGCAGGAGATTACCCCGGAGTGTTTTCCCCTCCAGATACTGGCCCCGGAAACCGCGGCCATGCCGGCGCACCATATGGACCGTCCGGCCCCGGCCGCGCCCGACAGAACAAAGAAGCAGGAACGCGAATACCAGGCCATAAGCGCCATCCTGGCGCGTTACGAAGACGATCTGGCCAGTGCCGCGCAGGCCTTGGGCATTTCCAGGGTAACACTTTGGCGTAAGAGAAAGAAGTACAACCTATGACGCTGGTGATGTTTTAACCGAACTGATTCGGTTGGGCCGGAAATCGCTGCCCCTGTCTTAACAGGCTTTATGCCCGGCCACTGTAGGCGCGGCCTATTTGTAGGTTATCTACTGGGACGGGTTTGATTCGAATCTGGTTAATAATCGTAGAAAAGCTGCTGGATCACTTCCAGGCGCCGCTGTTTCAACAGGGCCAGCATGAGCAGAATTCGCGCTTTTGCCGGGTTGAGTTCGTCCGAGACAATGAACCCGTGTTGGTCATCATCAACTTCCACATTACGGCCCACGCGTCCGGTGGCTACCCGGGAACTGCGCACCACGACCACACCTTGCTGGGCGGCCCGGGCAGCGCGTTCAAGGGTAGCTGCATTCGTGTTGCCGTTGCCATCACCGGCGATCACGATGCCCCGGGCACCGCCGGCCAGGGACCCGTCGATCAGGTCAGCCGGCATATCGACGCAGGCGTAGATGACATCCACCCGGGGCAGGGTATCAATTCCCTCAACCGAAAATTCGCTCAGGTAGGTGTGCCGGCGAAACGGTCGCCGAAAGTAGCGGGTGTTGCCGTAGTTGACGGTGCCGATAAGACCGTTGATGGGAGACAGAAACGTTTCCACCGACGTGGTGTTGGTCTTGGTTAGGGAGTGGGCCCCGTGGATACGGTCGTTCATGACGACCAGGGCACCGCGTTCGGCTGCCTCGGGGTCCGCGGCCACCGCAATCGAATTATACAGATTCAAAGGACCGTCGGCGCTGACCGCTGTGGCCGGTCGCATGGCCCCGGTCAACACAACCGGTTTGCGGTTTTTGACAGTGAGATTCAGAAAGTGGGCGGTTTCTTCCATGGTGTCGGTGCCATGGGTCACCACTACGCCGCTGATATCGTCTTTGCTCAGCAGCGCGTTGATGCGTTTGGCCAGGACGATCATGATCTCGAAAGTCATATCCTGAGAACCGACGCTGGCCAGTTGCTCACCGTCTACCCGGGCAATGGATTCGATTTCCGGGACGGCTGCAAGCATGTCCGCCACCGTCATCTGACCGGAGGCATACCCGGTCTGGGTGCTGGATTCCGCCGATCCCGCGATGGTGCCGCCCGTAGCCAGGATGATCACCCGGGGGCGTTTATTTTCAGGGGGGGTACTGGTCAACAATGTGCCCGTTGCTGCCATTTGTTGTAGAGGGCTTTACGGTTATGATGCTGCTGCATTTTACAGAATGCGTCGATTTGGCTTTTGGTAAACCATCCGTTTTGCAGGAAGTATTCTCCAAAACGGGATTGCAGGCGGCGCTGCTTGCCAAGCAGGGCCAGTAAATTGTAGGCTTTCAAGTAACCCTGGCGGACGGCGCTCTCGCCGAACTTTTCGCCCAATCGCCGGGCAGCCAAAATCTCACGGATATCCTGCAAGGTCAGCATTCCCCAGTCCATAGCGATCTGGCCGAGGAGGGGGCGCTGACGCCGTTGCCAAAGGAGTGCCCGGATATACGTTTTCCAGGACACGATCCCGGAATAGAACAGGAACTGACCAAAGAGCAGGTGTCGCCGGGGCATAGATCCGCTGAAAAAGTGATCTGGATTCTTGCGGCGGCGTTTTTTCTTTTTCGGCGGTTTGGGGGCCCTGTCTGCGGAGCGATAATCCGGGGGCGGATCGGACCAAAGAATGCCGTCCGTGTTGATAGCGGCGTTCAGTTTGCGATAAGCGCGGGAAACTTCAGCAAACCGGGCGTTCAATTCGGAAGGATGTTTACCCAGGGTGCGGGCGCGGTCCGGATGGGTTTCAAGCGCAATTTTACGATATGCGGATTTCAATCCAGCCGGCCGGAGGTACTTCAGGTACTCTTCTGAAACAGCTGTTTCAGGGCCGAATAGAACGAGGCAAGCATTAAAAAGCTCATGTAAGGGTGTTTCGGCCACCGCTACTCCTCTCATCTACCGTATCTTCCTTATTTGTCAACATGTTGTGCTTATGTCAAGGAAAAAACTATATGTTGTGGCATCCTATGGCCTCTCCAGTATGACCACCCATTCCGGATTTGTACGTGTTGATGTTCCGAGGCCTCAACAGGGCGCGTGTATATTCTGATAACACAAGCAGATAAAACCTTTATCGGCAACGGGGCTTCTATTCTTTAGCCTGAAATCGGACCGACCGATATCCGGTCGGGTGCTGACGGAAAAGGGCCGTGGATTTTACAAAACCGGGTGGAAACTGTTACGATCGGGGACCATGCAGCCAGAGCCGGACATCTATACCCATCCACAATTGGACGCGCAGGTAACGGCTATCGGGGGGACCTACGTTTTTACCGGTGAGCAGACCATGGTCTTTCAGGACGAACGGGTACTCGTATTTACAGGGCACGCCGTGATGGATACCGCCTGCTGCGGTGCCGGCGGCGGCTGCACGTATGCACTGGTTCCCGGTTTCATCGATACCTACCGCTACCAAAAAAATGCCGACGGCAGATGGCTATCAAGGGTGCGGTGTATCCGTGATGCCGCTATCCGCAAATCCATAACCGCTATGGTCATTGACAGATCAAGGGTTCAGCAGGTGCAATTTCTATAGCATTTCTACTTCGGGGGTATGCTGACCATCGTATTCGATAAGTGCACCGGCCGACTTTTTCCCCATGGTGCAATTGACTACGGCGGTGCTATTGTAGGACACCACGCCGGGCGTTTCATGGATGTGCCCGCAGATGAGCAGCCGGGGGGGCTGATCCTGCAGGATCGAATAGACCGCATTGCTGCCGGCCGAAAAACGGCCCAGCACCATATCGAGGATACCGTGTGGCGGCGGATGGGCGACCAGGACGGTTTCCCGGGTGAGGCAGCATGCCTTAAGTTTGTTGATCAGGCGGTTTTCCAGAAGACATAGGCGCGATCTGAATGGTACCGGAATGGTTCCCCCGATCCCCACAAAGCGAATCTGGTTGACGGTCATCGGGTTTAGATGGAGGTTGTAGAGATTTGAGCCATCTTTGAGGATTTGATTGGCGGATCGCGGGTCGGTATTGCCGCGTACGGCCAGAACAGGTACGGGTAGACTGTTGAGTTCGCGGAAGACGGGTAGTGGATTAAAATAATTGGCAATATCGCCGGCGGCGATGAGCACGTCCGGTGCATGCCGGTCAATATTTTTCCGTATCAGGTCCAGCCGGTAGCGTTTGGCATGGATATCGGCAACTGCGTAAATACGCATGTCGTCTCCCGGGATTCAAATCTGACGTTAAGTTGTTATAATTAGCACAGGGGCGTTGAAATTAACAGTCGGCATTATGAGCGGCTATCCAAAAACAGGATCTTGGTTGCCCGCAAAAAGGTACGCGGGATCTTCAGCAAGTGTGGTGGCTGCACGGTTTCCCCGCGTTGCGGGACTCCCGCGCATCGATTTCTTAAATATGGGTTGCAATCGGAGGATCCGGCGAAATCATCGCCATTGTGTTAAATGATAAATTATTTAGAAGGTTTGAGACGATCAACCAACGAAGTCTATCGGCCGTAGCTCACGTGTAGCCCGAAGATAGTTCCAATCAGGCTTGGCCAAAGGCTTACGTCTTGGCCTTGGGCTAAGCCGCGCAAGACGCCCGACATGAAGACATTTTTGAGATAACCTCTAAAAGGCTGGAAGGTAGCGGACGATGGAAAAGCACAGTTGTGATGGCGTCAGTTTCACGGCCGGCATTTGGCCGCTTGACCCTAACCGGACCACCCTCCTGTTCATCCACGGCTCGGGCGAGACAGCGCTCCTCTGGGAAAATCAGGTCACGGCCCTGGCCGCCGACTACAATACCATTGCCTTGGATCTGCCCGGCCATGGGGACAGCGAGGGTCCCGGGTTGGATACCATCGCGGGTTATACCGCGGCCGTGATGGCGTTTGTCGACAAGATCAGTCTTGCCAATCTGGTGCCCTGTGGGCTCAGCATCGGTGGGGCGATCGTCCAACAGATGCTGCTGGATCACGCCGACCGGCTGCGGGCCGGTATACTGGTCAGCACCGGAGCACGGTTGCGGGTAATGCCGCAAATATTTGAAATGATAGAGAAAGATTACCAACAGTTTGTGGCCCTGAGCCGGACGTTTGCGGCCTCTCCCCAAACACCGGCGGCTGTGCTGGAACCGCTGCTGCAAGCCACCGCCCAATGCAGCCCACAGGTAACCGCCGGGGATTTCAGGGCTTGTGATTGTTTCGACGTCATGGCCCGCCTCAACGAGATTACCCGGCCGGTCTTGATCATTTCCGCTGAAGATGACCAACTGACACCGCCCAAGTACAGTGACTTTCTGGAAAAGAACATCGCGGGAGCAGCCAGGTGCCGGATACCGGATGCCGGCCACGTAGTGCCGGTCGAGAAGCCGGAAGAGGTAAACCGGACCATCAAGGGATTTTTGGAAAAGATTTCGGCATAGGAAGATTATGAGCTGTTTTGCCTAACACTCCGGCTGCAGAGATCTGGATTGACAACAGCCTGGAAATATAGGTAAAGTTACCCATACGGGTTACACTTACGACCCGGATGCAAACAGGGGGCCTCAAGATGCCCAGAAAGTACCCGGAATGCCCGGTGGTCGTCCCCAGAAATTGCCCCGAATTCAGAAACGGGCGGGTTTGTGCGCTGATACGGGACGATAAAAAATGCCTGCGTAAATTCGGGGGCAGCCGGCCCCGGGTTCATATCGACAACATCGGCGCCGGGCACAAACCCAACCGGCCCCGGCCTATCCGGAATGTCCAGACCACCATCAAAAAAGGTTCAACCTCTAATTCCCTCTCTCGTCTGCGATACTAGCCTCGTGTTCAGCGACTGTCACCGGACATCATCCGATTGATTGCAATCTGATGGCTTTTGCCAAACACCATGATCTCTTCCGGCTTAAACTCCCCAGCGAGGTAAACGCTTAGAAATTTTTCCGATCCGAGCATGTGCAGGATGAAGCTCAGGTGACCCGAATAGCCGGTTTCATCAATGGCCTGCAACTGGGCGACCGCGGTCCGCCCCTGTTCGACAACCTGACGGTGCACGGTCGGTCCTTGTTCTCCGCAACGCTTCAATGAATAGAGCTGACGGCAGCTGAATGGGCGGCTGGTATAAATCTGGCAGCGCCTGTTTTTTTGTAAAAACGGGCAATGATTCTTTTTGCCCTGTTCACGTTTACGGATGTCGCGGTTCAACGCCTTGGCAAGTGCGGCTGCCTGGGGTCGCTTTAATTTACCTATCTGTTCACGGATCAAGAGCCCTTCGAGAGTGGTTATGTCCACTGTGCCCATGTTCGTACAGCAGAAGGCACACCCGGCCTCACAGACCGCATCGACACGAAATTCAGCCGTTTCTTCCTCAAACTGATTATACACCGTCCACAGACGGCTAATTTTTGCATCTATATCCAAGTGGCTCTCCCTGTGGTTTGCATTGAAACCAAAAGCCCGGTTTGGCACGGGTGGTGATCAAATACATGCCTGGGTCTCATGGCTTTTTGAGATACGGTTGTCAAGGGATATCTTGACGGGTCTGCCGTTCTATGAGACGGTAACGACCGTTGTTCGAGTGCTTGTAACAATTGCGAAAAGGGGAGGAGAAAATGGGGGACCTTGTTTACGGATTGGAAGGAAAAGTGTTTGTGGTTACCGGGGCCAGCCGCGGTATCGGTCTGGAGATCGCCAGGCAGCTGTTGGACCAAAACGCGCGTGTCGTGATCTGCGGACGAAAACCGGAAGGGCTGGCGGCTGCCACCGAAACGCTTAACGGGGGCAAAAATCTGCTTGCCGTAGCAGCCCATATTGCCAAAGAGGCAGATGTCAATGCCCTGTTTGATCAAGCCCTGGAGACGTTCGGTACCGTGGATGCGCTGGTCAACAATGTGGGCATGAATATCGTCACCGGAACCGTGGACGCGGATTTCGGGTTGTGGCAAAAAATCGTTGACTCCAATCTCAACGGCACCTTTCTCTGTGCACGCAAGGCCGGCCAGATCATGCGCGCGAAGCAGCAGGGTAAAATCGTAAGCATAACTTCCATTGCCGCCCGCCGGGCCGCCCCCTTTATGGGCGTTTATGGAATTGCCAAAGCCGGCATCGAGATGATGACGCAAGTCCTCGCCCAGGAACTGGCGCCTTTCAACATCCAGGTTAATGCCTTGGCGCCTTGCATGGTTCGCACCAAATTCAGTGAGCCGTTCTGGTCAAATCCGGATATCTATGAACAGGTCGTCAAAACCATACCCCTGGGACGGATCGCGGAGCCTGCGGATGTGGCTCATCCAACCCTTTTTCTCTGCAGTGCTGCTGCGGATTTCATTACCGGCCAGACCCTCGTGGTGGACGGCGGAGCCACGGCGGTTTAACGATGCATTTCAAAGCGTTGTTTAAAAATTGGCTCAAATGCAAAGCCGCCCCCTGGTTGGTGTATGTAATTGTGAAGATCTGGTTCGGTACCGTCCGGGTAAAAATCCTCAACCCGGACGTCTACCGGGAGTACTTTTTGAACAATACCAGTGGTCGCAATGTTGTGGCCGGGTCGTGGCACCGCCATGCAATTTTCTTTTTCTATTTTTTTCGGAACCTGGGCCCCCGCGGCATCATGATCAGCAAGAGCGTCGACGGTGAATTCACGGCCAAAATTGCACGCTACCTGGGCTATACGCCCATCCGCGGATCCTCCTCGAAAGGCGGGACGAAGGCCTTGCAGCGGTTGATCGACTTTATGCGCGTAAAGGGCGGGACGCGTTTCAGTGGGACGGCGGTTGACGGACCGCGGGGCCCGGCCCGGGTCATGAAGACCGGGATGCTGGCGGTCGCCAAGGAGAGCGGTTCCTGGTTCGTGCCCATGGCCTGCTCCGGGGACAACGTCCTGACCTTTCCAAAGGCCTGGGACCGCACCATCATTCCCAAACCCTTTAGCAAGGTTGTTATGGATTTTGCTGCACCGGTTTTCATAGCGCCGGATATTTCGCGGCAAGACCTGGAAGCGCTGCGTCGGCGCACCGGGACAATGCTGAACGACATGACCGATAATGTAGATCGGCTGTGCGGTTATACAGGAGGATGAAATGAGCACGGAAAATGCGCCTTTTAAAGTGGAAATCGACGGTCACATAGCGTGGCTGATAATGGATCGCCCGGAAAAGCGCAATGCCATGGGGCTGGATTTTTTTCCGGCGGTCAAGAAGCATTTTCGGGCATTTGATCAGGATCCGCATGTGCGGGTGGTGGTTGTCAAAGCTGAAGGGAAATCTTTTACCGTCGGCCTGGACCTGATGGAGGCGGGCGGGCTTCTGACCGACAGTACGGCCGCCGGCCGGGAAGTCTTGCGCCAAAAACTCATCGAACTGCAGCAAAGTATAAGTGCCATCGAACAGTGCCGCAAGCCGGTCATTGCGGCGGTACACAGCCACTGTATTGGCGGGGGCGTCGATATGCTCAGTGCCTGCGACATCCGTCTGGCGACAGCTGATGCCGTTTTCAGCATCCGGGAGACGCGCATCGCCATCATCGCCGATCTGGGGACGCTGCAACGCCTGCCGGCCATCATCGGCGACGGCTGGTTTCGAGAACTGGCCTTTACCGGCCGGGATTTCTCAGCCGACGAGGCGCTGCAGATGGGTTTCATAACACGCATTTGCAAAGACCGGGATGAACTTGACGGCAAGGCCCGTGAACTCGCGGCCCAAATTGCCGCCAACGCACCTCTGACGGTCCAGGGCGTCAAGGATGTGATTCTTTACAATCGGGACAACGGTGTTTACCCGGGACTGCAGTACGTTGCCCAGAAGAATTGTGCGCAACTGCCGTCCGATGACCTGATGGAGGCGGTGACGGCGTTTATGGAGAAGCGGGAGCCCGAATTTAAAGGAAACTGACGGGTCCCAAGGGTTATGTGAAAATCTAAAACCGTGAGAAACCAATTCTTGGGGTTTATTCGAGATGAACGCAGATAATTTTACCTATACCGTCCGCTGCAAAACCTGTCGCGCCCGTTTCAAAGTGCAGCTGTTCGAGAGTCACGAGAAGAATCTTTTTCTGGTGGACAAACGCGACTGGTACTGTGACCAATGTAAAAAGGCGTATGCGGACAACCAGACAGCTAAACTTTCCCAGGCCCACCAGGCCATTGGATTCCCGGAATTAACCGGTACCCGCAAGATGATCACCTGGGCGGAAAAGATCAGGGCGGAATTGATCAACAAGGTCAAGTATCTGCAGGGGAGCCTGCAGATAGAAGATGCTGATGAGCAGGAAATTTCCAGGCAGGCCTTTGATCAGTTCTTCGACCAATGGCGGCAGGAGACAGCGGCAAAGTGGTGGATCGACAATCGGAAGATGACCGTCAGAGATATGTCGCAGCAGGTGGCAGCCTTGGCCGATTCCATTCGTAATCCACGCAAGTAGCCGCGGCTTCGTCTAGAAGCGGGTGTTTACCTTTTCATCTAAAGCGTTTCGCACAATTCGGGCCAGGTCTTCCCGATAGAATGGTTTCTTGATAACCGCGCTGATGATATCGGCGTGCTTGCTTTCGGCCGGCTCCAGGAAGCCGGTGCACAACAGTATGGGCAGATCGCTGCGCAGATCCTTTACCCGCCGGGCAAACTCGATACCGCCCATGCCGGGCATGACCAGATCGGTAATGACCAGGTCATACGGGCGGTTGCCTTTATGCAGGTGTTCAAGCGCGGCTTCCGCGGTTTCGAAGAAGTCGACCGCGTATCCCAGTTCCCCCAGCATTTCCACCAGGACCTTTAGAATACGTTCATCATCATCAACCACCAGAATGCGCTCCCAGCCGACCGGGCTGCGCACGGCCGGTTTCGGCAGGGCCGCTTTTTCCCTGTCCGGCATCACCGGTAGATATATGTGGAAGGTCGTGCCCAATCCCGGTGTACTGATCAGATCGATGTGCCCCCCGTGGGCGTTCACAATTCCCATAGCTACCGCAAGCCCCATGCCGGTCCCTTGATCCGGTCCTTTGGTGGTAAAATAGGGATCGAATATCTTGGATTGAATTTCGACCGGAATGCCGCTGCCGTTGTCTGCGATCGTCAGGCGGACATAATTGCCCGGGGCGAGGTCGGCCTGATCGGCGGGTTGTTTATCTTTCACCGTGAGTAAATGCAGGGAAATATGAATGTTGCCCCCGCGTGTTTCCATGGCCTGGGCGGAATTGGTCGCTATGTTCAGCAATAGCTGGCTGAGTTGAGTAGCATTGGCCATGACAATCGTTTTACGAGTCATGATGTGGCTTTGAATCCGAATGTTCGGCGGGATGGATGCGGCCAAAAATTGAACAGCTCCCTCGATAACAGCGGTGATATTCACCGGGCTTTGCTCGTGTTGGCCCTTGCGGCTGAAAATCAGGATCTGCTCCACCATCTGGCGGGCCTTCAGGCTGGCCGCCATCACCTGATCAAGGTAGTGGCGGCGCGCATCATCAGGCGGCAATTTAGTGAGCACCAGTTCCGTGTTGCCGACAATGCTTCCCAGGATGTTGTTGAAATTCAGGGCAATGCCGCTCGAAAGCGTTCCCAGGGCCTCCATTTTCTGGGCCTGGCTCAACTGGTCCTCCAGTTTTTTCTGCCGATTGACATCACGCATAAAGTTCAGCGTGGCCGGCTTGGTTTCCCAGGTGGTGGGAACCGTGTTGAGTTCCACCCAGATGGTCTCGCCCGGTCGACGTTCCAGCCGGAAGGAGCAGGTGGTCACGCCGGTCATGATCCCGGCTCCTTTTTCAAGATGCTTACGTACGGCGAGCCTGTCGTCCGGATGCACCAGGGATGTAAATGACAGCGGCTGCAGCTCTGCCAATTTAAGTCCGGTAAGCTCTTCGGTGCGGGGATTAATGAATCGGAAGGTATTAGTTTCCAAAATAAAGATACCGTCGCCGGCATGGTCGACCAGTTGCCGGTATTTTTCCTCGCTGCGGCGCAGCTGGATCTCCTGGGCAGCTACCGTATCGAAGGATTGGGAAAAGCGGGACGCCAGCAGAAAGGTCTGGGCCAGGATGAATGCAATCAGGCCGAACTGAACGATATAGGCCGATTGAATGAATTGTCGCGAATAGAGGATATCATTCACGGCCGTGGCGGAAAGAATGATAAACCCGGCTAGAAAAATGCCGGCACCCTGACGTTTGTGCTGAAAGGCCCGCATCAGGATGACAAAGCCGTAAACCAGGGCGAGAATGGTGATCATTTGATAGGCCGGAGTCGTGTAGGAATAAAAACGCAGGGGGGTGAACAGTACCAGGACAGAAAAACCGATGGCGGCGCCGGCCAGAAACTTGATGGTGTTCCGATCGGATTCTCTGGGAAACAGGGACTGGACAAACAGGGCAAAACAGCCAATGGCCAGATAAAAGCCAAGGTATTCCAATTTGCTCAGCAATTCGAAGGGAAAACCCGGAAAAAGCTGGACGATAAAACGTTCCCCGGTAGTTAAGGTCCACAGGAGTATGGCCAGGCAACCCAATCCGAAATAGAGCGGCGAAAGAACGTTGCGGCGCAGGACGAACAGGCCCAAATGGTACACGCCCGCCAGGAGAAGGCTGCCGAACAGGATCATGTTGTAAGCAAGGCGTGTTTCGCGGACTTTTTGCAGCTGGGCCGGGTCGCCGAGGGTAATCCGTTCCCAAAGACCACCCTGGCGGTGATGATAGTTGGAAACGTGAAATACCAGTTCGAGATCTCCGCCCCCGGGCAGGCAGGCTGACGACACTCGGCCGGAAACTGGGGATAGAGGTGTCCCGTGAATTGCCCGGTCTGCCGGCTTGAAAGACCTGCTTCCCATTGGCGTAGACGGTCAAAGCCGTCGCCGCATCGATCATGTGCAGGGCCAGCGGCTGCGGTTTGGGCGCCAGCCGGATAAGCAGCCGGTAGCTCGCATAGCCGAATCCCCTGAGCGGCCGCCCATCCACAGGATGATCATTCCAGACGTAGGGCACTTTCAAATGGTCGGGTCCGGCAGCCGGCGAGCCGGTTGGCAAGCCTGTGGGCGGGATGAATTGTTTCCAGTAAAACTCCCACCGACCGTCCAGGGGTACCGGGCCCATTTTGGCAAAGTTCCAATGCCGTAAATCGATAGCGCCTTTTTCGACCCGCGATGGTATCTGGGCATACAATTGAGAACTGGTCGCCAGTTCAACGGCCGCCAAGGAGACGAGAACCAGCAGGATTCGCAGGCATCCGTTCCATTTTTGACATAGCGTGGTGCGCATTTTTTGTTCATCCCCATGGCTGCCGGGTAAATCTTAGCGAACACAGAGAATATATATAGCAATCCTGTTGGTGCTGGTCAACTTAACGGAGTGCTTCAAGCGGCTGGCGGAGGGCTAGATGAAGCCGAGTAGAATCAGCAGCAACGGTACCTGCAACAGCAATATGGAATTGGTCAGCAACCAGCAGGCATTGGCCAGGTCGATATCCAGATCGTAGATAGTCGGCGGGACCATGGCGATAAAACCGACGGGCATGGAAGCCAGGATCAGGACCACTTTCAATGGCAGGCCGTTGTCGATGCGGTCCAAACCAAGCAGGTATCCCAGACTGACAACCAGTACCGGTACCAGGGCAAATTTTATCAGGGCGACAATCAGCCCGGGTTTGAAAAAGGTCATAACACTTGAAAATCGCATGGCCATGCCGATGGAGATAAGCAGCAGCAGGGCCGCCAGGGGGATGAAGATCGTATTGACGGTAGCGTAAAAGGCCGGTCGCGCCAGGCCGGACAGATTCAGGATCAAACCGATGGCAATGCTGGCAACCGCTACCATCACGAAGATATCGGTAGCCGCGTTCTTGAGGCGCTGCAAAAACGAGGGTGTGTCCGTCAGGTCGTCGCTGTAGGATTTGGCCACCGGGAACCCAATGGCGTAATAGCAGGATTCTTCAAACAGCTTGTAGAAAGGGACCAGGGCAAAACCCTGTTCGCCGAGAAACATAAAGCAGAACAGGGCCCCCAGCGATCCGATGTTGGTGAAACCACCGCAGACAATATAGGCACCTGTCTGTTTGCGGTTCAGCGCCAGCATTCGGGCGGCGGCATACGCCAGGCAGCCGCCCGTGAAAAGTGCGGTCAGTCCTAAAAAAGGCAGGGCGACAATTTTGACATCGTGAATCTGGGCTACCCAGATGGCCCCCAGGATGGCCACCGGGTTGAAGAATAGCAACGCTGCCTTTTGGAGCTTTTTACGGGTGTCCTCAATGGGCAGGGCAAAGACCCCCTTTTTCACCAGCACCTGGATCAGGTAACCGACGCCGATGCCGAAAACCACCAGGCTGATTGAAAATAGGAGTCTACCCATGGGTTGTTTCCCTTATGGAGCTCTAACCTTCTGGGATAAGCCAGAGGCATTTGGCTTTAGCGTATCAAGAAGTAGGTAGAAAGACTGAAGGCTGAAGACTGAAGGTTTAGCAAGGTCTCAAATCCCTGACTCTAGGGTCCTCATCCTTACCAACAATAGATAGGCTTAAAATGGTTGTGAATACGTTTTTGCTTCAGCCTTCAGTCTTCAACCTAAAAGCCTGAATCCGGCCCCTGAGGCCAGGATTCACTACGCCTCGCCGAATTCCTGCATAATGGATTCCAAGACTTCATCCGACATGCCATATGCATGCTCCTTGCCGGGGAAGACCCCTTCCTTGACCTCTTTGGCATACTGGGTGAATGTGTCGGTCATGATCTGGCCTACATTGACGTACTGTTTGGCAAATGACGGCGTGAATGTATCGTACATTCCCAGGACATCCGGGGTGACCAGCAGTTGGCCGGAACAGTCGGGCCCACCACCGATGCTGATGGTCGGGATGTGAAGCTTGCGGGTGACGTAAGCGGACAGTTTGGCCGGGACCGCCTCGAAGATAATGGCGAAAACACCCGCGTCCTGCAGCGCCAGGGCTTCGGAAACCACTTTGCGGGCGGAATCGATATCGCGGCCCTGGGTCTTGAGTCCGCCCAGAGCGCCGACCGCCTGCGGGTGAAGACCCACGTGGCCCACGCAGGCGATGCCCATTTCCACCACTGCCTTGGTTTTGGCGATGTGATTGTGGGTGGCTTCGAACTTGACGCCGTCCACCTTGGCTTCGGTGACGAAGCGGGCGGCGTTTTTCATGGTGTCCTCGATGCTGTACTGAAACGAACCGAACGGCATGTCGGCGATGACCATGGTCCGGTCACAGGCGCGGGCTACCGCCGCACAGTGCAGCACCATCATGTCCATGGTGGCGGTCAGGGTGTTGGGATGTCCGTGGACCACCATGGCGCACGAATCGCCCACCAGGATCATGTCGATCCCGGCATCGTTGACCTTCTTGGCCGTGGGGTAGTCATAGGCGGTCAACATGGTAATGGTTTCATGGTTATCTCTCATAGTCTGGATGGTTGTTACCGTGTGTTTCGACATGTCTTTCTCCTACATCAACAAATATAAGGGTTAATTCTGTTTAAGCCTTATTGGCTGAGCCAAACAGTCTGATCTTGGCTTTGATCGGGCTTTGCATCGCTGCGATTCCGCTGCGCATGACAGCCACCAGTTCCGGGAGGCGGCCGTTTTTGAACTGGCCGCTCAACGAGTGGATGTACGCGGTGCGGATTTCCGTATTGACATTGAATTTGCATACACCGTGGGCGATGGCCCGGATGATCATTTCATTCGGCAGGCCGGAAGCCCCATGGAGCACCAGGGGGACGGAAACCGATGCTGCGATGGCTGCCAGCCGTTCAAAATCGAGCCGGGGTTCGGTTTTATAATGGCCGTGGATATTGCCGATGCACACGGCCAGGGCGGACACCCCGGTCTGGCTGACAAAATCGGCTGCCTGGTCCGGCCGGGTCATTTTGGCAGCTGCAGCCTCCACCGTCAGGCCGTCTTCGCTGCCGCTCAAGCGGCCAAGCTCGCCCTCCACGCCCGCCCTATGGCGAGCCGCCGCCAGGACGATGTTCTGGGTGAACGCGAGATTGCCCGCATATTCCAGGCCGGAGCCATCCGCCATAACAGAGGAGATGCCGGCCACCAGGGTGGTCTGGATCAATTTCTGCGACGGGCAATGGTCGAGATGCACCGCTACCGGAACCTGGGCTTTATGCCCGGCTTCGAGGCACAGCTGGATCAAAGGGGTTCCTCCCAGTTCCACTGCCGAGGGCAGCAGCTGGATAATGACCGGGCTGCCGAGCTCTTCAGCGGAGTCGATAACCGCCAAAGCACCTTCGAGGTTGTAGATGTTGAAGGCACCGACGGCATACCTCTGTTGACGGGCACGCTCCAGAATTTGGTCAAAGGGCGCCAGCATCGGTTAACCTCGCGCCAGCCTGTTTTGAATGGTGACCAGGGCGTTGTCTTCGCCGACATTGCCGGGGAAAACCACATAGGACATGCCCGGATACCGGCTGTCGTTTTCCAGTTGCCAAACCGGGACTCCGGGCAGGACCTGGCCGGATATCAGGGCGCGTCGTACCTCCAAACCCTGCGTGGCGACATCACTGGAGGTGATCCCGCCTTTGGCAACCAGATACCGGGGTTGATGTTCCAGAGCCTGAACAATTTGGATGAGGCTGTGCGACACAATCCGACCGATATCCAGGCTGGCCTTGGCATCGGTGCCGGTGACCAGTTCCCGGCTGGTGTAGAGGACCACGTCCCGTCCGGCCGCCAGGAGGCTGTTGACCCGTTTTGCGGCCTGTTCAATTTCCGCATCCGGACCGGCGTCGGCTAGCAGCCTGGCGACGCTGACTTCCACCGGTTCGATATCCGTCTGCTCCAGCAGGGCCTGGACCTGGGCGGTTGTTTTGGGCACATAGGAGCCCACGACAAAGAGCCCACCGGCCGGGGAATCGGTAACCAACTCCTCCCGGGCCAGAAAATCCGCTCGCGGTTCGATACCGGTCATCACCCGCACGAAGGCGGCGGCCGTCCGGAACAAAAAACGGCGGCCGGCCTCGGCGGCCATGGCCAGACCGGCTACCAGAACTTCCACATCGCGATACGTGACAGCGTTGACAATACAGGCCGTATGATCCCGGACACCGCCTAAAAGGTCGCCAACCCGTTCTGGTCCGCCCTTGCGGATGTCGTCCAGGGCGATGGTGCTCACCGCTTCGGCCGGTATCCGGCCGCCGGTCTTTTCGGCGACCCATTGTTTGAGATCCGAATGTTTAAACCCGAAGGCTGCGTCCTGGGCATAGGCGGTCATAGCTGCCGGCACCAGGCTTTCTTCTTCGG
>Ga0126329_10000079_pt1 | contig 34251 bp, 35 predicted proteins | sample InaspJWI85metaG_FD_104915 | JGI IMG/M metagenome (GOLD analysis project Ga0126329, IMG submission 104915) | Marine gutless worms symbiont microbial communities from Oahu, Hawaii - Inanidrilus sp. 2 OAHU.JWI-85 metaG | ecosystem: Host-associated > Annelida > Digestive system > Unclassified...
CATTGTGTATTTGCTGAGCATCCCGATACCGAACCAGAAGCCACCGGTCAGCCAGTCAAACCAGCCGTGCCGTTCATAGCCCCGGGCCACGTGGTAACTGGCCCCCGCCCAGGCCATGGCCTGCAATCCATCGGCCGTCGCCAGCAGCCCGCCCAGTGCGAAGGCAAATATCCCCTGGGTCAAGACGGCCGTATTGAAAGCCGCTCTTTCGCCGAACCAGCGCCCGGCCATGAGTACCATGTAAAAGGAGGCAACGGTAAGGGCCAGGACGGAAGGCAGCCGGACAGCGGTTTCAGTGTGACCCAGCAGCAATGTGCTGACTTTGATTGCCCAGGCAATAAAAGGGACCTGGTCATGGTAACCGAGCGCCATATGCCGGCTCCATTGCCAGTAGTTGGTTTCATCCGGAACAAGGGGAAACAGGCCGGCGTACGCCAACCGAAACAGCATACCGGCCAGGATAACGGCCAGGGATAAATGCAGGTATTTTTTATCAGTGTCGAAAAACATGGCCCTACAATAAAGCCTGCCAATTCGAAAGTCAAGGATTTCAAGCCGGCCCGACGCTTTGCCGGGGTGCTCGATGACCACGGGCAGGCGCCGTGATTATCATCGGTTGACTTGAACGACGACAGGCAATAGGATATATCGATTAAAATCAGCAGCGTACTTTGAATGCAAGCCTGAACGGGCCGACGGAAAAAGTGGCCGTCCGGCCGACCGGATCGGTGCATATGCGTATGAATACCATCATGAGTCGTTACATATTCAAGGAGATGATTCCGCCCTTTGTCATCAATCTGGTTTTTTTTACGTTCATGTTTCTGATGACGCGCATCCTTGAAATCACCGACATGATCGTCAACTATGGCGTAAAACTAGGGACGGTCCTAAAAATTCTAGGTTTCACCATGCCATTTTTCCTGCAGTTCATCATCCCCATGTCGGTTATGATGGCGGTTCTGCTGACGTTCTTGAAGATGTCCACGGATAATGAGATTATCGCCCTGAAAGCTGGTGGGGTCAGTCTTTATCGGCTGCTGCCGCCGGTGTTTATTTTCGCGCTGGTCGGTGTGGTCCTGACCGGGGCCACCGCTATCTATGGTTTGCCGACCGGCCGCATGGCCATTAAACAACTCCTCTACGAGGTGGCGGTCAACAATACCGAGATAGGCCTGAAGCCACGTACCTTCAACGATGCGTTCAACGGCGTCATGCTGTATGTAAACAAGATTGAACCGGCCACCCGCACATTGCTGGATGTTTTTATCGAAGACCAGCGCTCAAAAGACGTCGTCAGTACGGTTGTTTCTCCACGGGGACGGCTTTTCAGCCAGCCCGAGCAGGGGGTGTTTCAACTGCGCCTGTATAACGGGAGCATCAACCAAGTGGATATTAGGGACCGTTCGGCCCATACCGTCCAGTTTGAGACCTATGACATTCGCCTGGACATCCAGAAAAGTGTCGGGTTACCCGGGAGCGGGCCTAAAAACCAGGAAGAAATGAGTGTCCCCGAGTTGCTGGCTTATCTGGATAAGGCCAAGAAAAAAGATGATCGTTACTACTTGACCTTGATGGAGTCCCATAAAAAATTTTCGCTGCCGTTTTACTGCCTGTTTCTTGCGCTTCTGGCTGTACCGCTCGGGGTCCAGTCCCGGCACGCTAAACGTTCGTTCGGGGTCGGGCTCGGTCTGATTTTTTTCCTGTTTTATTACCTGATGCTTTCTGCTGGGTGGGTGTTTGGGGAAACCGGGGTCTATCCGCCGCTCCTCGGCATGTGGGTCCCCAACCTGGTCATGGGAGGCATCGGGCTGTTTTTATTGGTACGCAATGCCAAGGAAAGGCCGGTTCAGATCGAGTTTTTGGGGCGCCTGTTCACTTGGTTCAGAGCACGGCTGTCTTCAGTCCGGCCCGATCGGGGATAACTTTTGGCCGCCGACCGAATCGGCGCATAGTAGCGTGAACATGCTTGGAATTACATGATGAACCTCATCGCTCGCTACATATCAACTCAGATCATCAAGTACTTCAGCCTGGTGCTTCTAATGGTGATTGGTATTTATCTGGCCGTGGACTTTCTGGAGAAAGTCGATGATTTTATGGAAGCCGGCATCGGGTTGCACCGGATGTTCACCTTTTTTATCTATGAAATTCCCTTCATTATTTCCCAGATAGCTCCGGTTGCTCTGTTACTGGCGGTATTGATTGTCTTCGGACTGATGAGCACGAACAATGAGATAATCGCTTTGAAAAGCGGTGGCATCAGCATTTACTATCTGATCCGACCCGTGCTGATCATCGGTATTCTCTTCAGTCTCGCCCTCGGCTTGCTGGCCGAGTTCATTGTCCCGGCTACCCGGGTTAAAGCCAATTACATCTGGCGACAGGAAGTTCGTAAAGAGGCGGCCATCGCTTCACGGGAAAAAAATATCTGGGTCAAAGGCAACCGCAGTATATTGCATATAAAATACTTCAATCCGGCAACCGGCACGATTAACGGAATCTCTCTAAACCGATTCGATAGGGATTTCAGGTTGGCCCTGCGTCTGGATGCGCGGCAAGGCGAATTTGAAGATGGAATGTGGCGCCTTTCCGATGTCATCCGACAGCAGTTCAAAAAAGACGTACGTCCGCCGCTGGTGAAATTGGCGGAAAACATGGCCGTCGATCTAGACATTGTACCCTCTGATTTGTCCCGCGCGGCTAAAAAGTCTGACGAGATGGGGTTTGTCGAGCTGTACCGTTATATTCAAAGGGTTGAAGCCGAAGGCTATGACGCGGTTAAGTACCGGACCGACCTGCAAGGCAAGTTTGCCTTCCCCCTGGTCTGTGTCATTATGTGCCTGGCAGGCGTAGGCCTTGCCGTGAGGGGCAATCTCAAAGGGAGCCTTCCTATCAGTATAGCCTTCGGCATCGGGCTGGCTTTCTTGTACTGGGTTTTTTCCAGCTTCTGCATGTCATTGGGATATGGCGAGATGCTGCCGCCCTGGATAGCCGCCTGGATGGCCAATTTTCTGTTCTTATGCTTCTGCGGATTTCTGCTGCTCAACGCGGAGTGATCATGGCGCTGTTGTTTTACAATGTTCTGATGATGGCGGTTCTGGTGGTCGGATTCCCGATCATACTGCCTTTTCTGGTGACGACTCGCAAACGCCGCAAGACCGTACTGCAGAGACTCGCTCCAACTTTAAATTGCCATCATAAAGCGAAACGCGGCAACAACGTTTCTATGACCATCTGGGTGCATGCGCTTTCAGTGGGCGAGGTGCTCTCGGCCGTTCCGCTGGTAAAGGAACTTGAAGAACGCTTTGGACGGGATAGCCTGGTTTTTTCCGCCTCCACGCTAAGCGGTTTTGAGACAGCCGGTCAACGCATTGCGTCCTCTGTCCGCCAGTTGTTTTTCTTTCCCTATGATTTTCTTTTTTCGGTGACGTTGGCCATCAACAGGGTAGACCCTGATCTGGTGATTATCGTCGAGACCGATTTGTGGCCCAATGTCATGGATCGCCTGGCGGCCAAAAAGGTGCCTGCGCTGTTGGTCAATGCACGGCTATCCGATCGCGCCACCAGGGGATACCGCCGGATCGTCCCGATCATCAAACCGCTGCTGAATTCGTTTCGGATGATCTGTGTTCAATCCCGTGCTGACGCTGACCGCTTTCAGCTACTGGGTGCCCGGGCGGAGCAGGTAATCGTGACCGGAAATTTTAAGTTTGACATACCATCCCAGCCCTTGAACGGGCGGGAGCAGGCAATCCGGCAAAGGTTATTTCAACTGGACGACTCGGATCGGGTTATCGTGGCCGGTAGCACCCATCCGGGTGAAGAAAAAGTGATTTTGGCCGGGATTGGCAACCTGGTAAAGCAGTGGCCGGACATTAAACTCATCCTGGCTCCAAGGGACCCCGAGCGAGCCGGATCAGTTACAGCCCTGGCAGCCGGTTGCGGGCTGAAGGCCGCCACTTTGTCAGATCTTGAAAGACAGATCGCTACCAATCCGGTGGGGGTAATCGTCATTGACCGGATTGGCATTCTAGCCCAGGCGTATGCCTTGGGTGACCTGGCCTTCGTGGGCGGATCGTTGGTGGCGGCAGGGGGGCATAACCCGCTGGAGCCGGCGGCTTACGGCAAACCAGTTCTGTTTGGTCCGGACATGAGTGATTTCCGGCTGATTGCCGCCTTGCTTGTCCAAAGCGGGGGGGCGTTTATGGTCACTGATGAAGTCGATTTCTCTTCCCAGGTAACCCGGCTCTTACGGAACAAAGACCTTCTTCGAACGGCCGGTCATAACGCATATCGAATCATTGCCGCGCATTCCGGTGCGGTTCAGCGAACAATGGCCGCGGTGTCCAAGATCACAGGTAGGCGTGATGCATAGACTGATTCTGATGCTGCAAACCATCTGGAGGGGTGAACAGAACGCACACCCGACCATTCTGGCGATGCTGAAACCATTGGCCGGGCTTTATGCTGTATGGATGCGCCTGCGCGCACACTTGTATCTCATGCGGCTGCGCCCCGTGCATAAACTGCCCTGTTTCGTGATATCGGTCGGCAATCTGTCGGTGGGCGGTACCGGTAAAACCCCCACGGCTCTGTATCTGGCTTCCCGCTTAAACGCTGATGGTTATAAAGTCGTCGTCATCAGCCGGGGGTACCGGGGCCGATTTGAAGCTCGGGGGGGAGTGGTCAGTGACGGCCGCAAGGTCCTGGCCGGGGTAAGGGATTCCAGTGATGAACCGCAAATTCTGGCCAGACTGCTGGAGGGGGTGCCGGTTATCGTCGGCGCCAATCGAAATTTGGCCGGAAAGCGGGCTGTCCAGCAATTTAAACCGGATGTGATTGTGCTGGATGACGCCTTTCAGCACCTGAAACTGAACCGGGACCTGGATATCGTCCTGTTGGACTGCAAAAGACCCCTCGGCAACGGATACACCCTTCCCGCCGGGGAACTGCGGGAACCAGCCCGTGCCCTTGGCCGCAGCCATGCCGTCGTGCTGACCCGCTGCCCGGCGGATGGCAAAGGGGCGCCGCCGGGCGCCGGCGATCAGCTGGCTGAATTTTTTCCGGGACCCATTTTCAAAAGCCGGCATAAACCGGTGATCCGCGATATTGTTGCGGTTCACGGCACCCAGGGCGTTGAGCAGACCCTTTCCGGGCGCCGGGTTTTTGCCTTTTCCGGGGTGGCGAAAAACGAGGATTTCTTGTATACCCTGTCCGGGCTCGGTTGCGAGGTGGTGGCCAGCCGGGGATTTCCCGATCACCATTTTTACAGTGAACGGGACCTGGCCGGTATCTGCCGGCGGGCGCAGGCGCTGGCTGTTGACTGTATCGTCACAACCGAAAAAGATCACGTGAAGATTGACCCGGCGTTGCGCTGGCCGCTGGACCTGGCGGTTGTGGGCGTTGAGATATCCTTCGGTGAAGATGAAGCACGCTTTAATACCTGGCTCGGTGAGAAGTTGCCGGACAGACCGCTTTGAAAACGGATATGATTGATTTAAATAGGATGGCAGCTTTCCTGCTGCTCAAGTTTATCCACTTGCTCGGCTTTATCCCCCGTCCACTGGGACTGAGGATAGGGCAAGCGATCGGCAGACTTCTGTTCGCTGTTGACAAGAAGCATCGTCGCATCGCCGCCGAAAATGTAAGCCGTGCTTTTGGTTGGCCGCCCCAATCACCGGAAGCAGGCCGGATTGTGCGGCAGGTTTTCAAGAACCTGGGTATGATGCTCTTCGAGATCGCCTGGGCTCTCCGGCTGGATCCGGCCCAGCACGCCCGCTACTTCAAGATACAGGGCGCTGAAAATTACTACCGGGCCATTGAAAAGGGACGGGGCGCTCTGCTGCTGACTGCCCACATGGGCAATTGGGAGTTGTTTTTTATTATTGCCCATATGGCCGGTATACCCGCCAACGTCGTGTACCGGCCGCTTGACAACCAGGCGCTCGACGATGCGGTCAAACAGATTCGCTGCCGTTACGGCGCCAGGCTGATACCCACCAAGTACGCGTTTTACCGGATTGCCAAAACCTTGAAGAAACAAGGCTGCGTGGCCATGCTCATGGACCAGAACGTCGACTACTACAATGGGGTCTATGTCGATTTTTTCGGCCGCCGGGCCTGTACAAATCGAGGGATGGCCTATATGGCTGTCCGAACCGGAGCTCCGGTGGTGCCGGTCTTCATGCTGCGGGAACCGGGCGGATACCGGGCCGAGGTGCTGCCGGAAATCCCGCTGATAAAAACAGGGGATCTTCAAAAAGATATCGAAGAGAATACGGCCAAGTATAATGATGCCATAGAAGCCATCGTGCGGCAATATCCGGATCAATGGTTCTGGGTGCATCAGCGCTGGAAAACAAAAGCGTATTGTGCCTGGCCGCGGGAAGTGTAGAGCATGCGTTCAACTTTCAGAGGGGTGGAGCATATCTTGCTGCGGGCGGCCAACTGGGTCGGCGATGCGGTCATGACCACGCCGGCCATTCGCGCCGTGCGCAAGAATTTTCCGGCCGCCCGTATCACCATACTGGCCAAGCCCTGGGTTATCCCGGTATTTCAACACAACCCTCACCTGGATTCCGTCATGCCTTATGAAGCCGCCGGCCGGCACAAAGGGGTGCTCGGCTTGATGCGCCTCGCACGGGATATCCATCAGCGGAATTTCGATCTGGCAATCTTGTTTCAAAATGCCTTTGAGGCGGCCTTGCTGGCATTTGCAGCCGGTATTCCCCGGCGCCTGGGATATGCCACCGACGGCCGGACTGCCTTGCTGACTGATCGGCTTTACAACTATCGGGAACTGAAAAAAGGCCACTTGGTTGATTACTATCTCGGGATCCTGGAAGGCCCCGGCCTTGATCTGGATGGTCGTAAACTGGAGCTCTTTTTGTCTACGGAAGAAAGAGAAAATGCCAGGGGTCAGTTGTCAAAGCTGGGCATCGCTAGCGCTGAACCCCTGGCCGGCTAAATCCCGGCGCCACATTCGGTACCGCTAAACGCTGGCTGCCGGAGCGATTTGCAGAGTTGAGCCGCCGATTGTACGCCGAGCACGGTTACCGGAGCCTGTTGTTCGGCGGGCCGAGTGAGGCACAGCTTGGTGAGCAGATTGCGGCGGCCTCGGCGGGTAGTGCGATCAACCTGTGCGGAGGTACTGATTTGCGTACGGCGATGGCCCTGATAGACCGCTGCCGCTTTTTCATTACCAATGACTCCGGATTGATGCATGTGGCGGCAGCCTTCGACAAGCCGCAGTTGGCTATTATTGGTCCCACTGACCACATTGCCACCGGGCCGAGCAATCCCTGCAGCCGGATTGTCAGGGTCCCAGGGGCCTGCCACCTGAGCCCTTGTCTCCTGGCGGATTGCCCGATTGACCATCGCTGCATGACCTGCATAACCGTCGATTTCGTGCTGGCGGAGTTGCAGGCCCTATTGGCGGAGACAGCGTAACGAGACCACATGGCACCTGCACCTGAACATATCCTGATAGTGAAGCTAAGCGCCATTGGGGATGTGATTCATACCCTGCCGGCCTTGAATGTCCTGCGGCGGCAATACCCCGGCGCGCATATTACCTGGCTCGTTGAGGAGGCTGCCGCCGGGCTGTTGCAAGGGCACCCGGCTCTGGACCGGGTTCTGGTTTCCCGGCGCAAACACTGGCTGCAAGGCCTCAAGGGCTCCCAGCGCGGACACCATGCTGCCCAGATGCTGGCCTTTTTCCGGGAACTGCGCGACACCCGTTATGAGATGATTCTGGATTTTCAGGCTTCGCTGAAAGGCAGCCTCCTGATAGCGCTGGCCCGCGGCGCTCGCAAGATTGGTTTCGGTCGCGGCCTGGAACACCAGGAACACAGTTATTTGTTTCTGAACGAAAAAGTGCCGGCGGTGGATATGGAAATCCATGCCCTTACCCGGGGCCTGCTGCTGCTGGGCCAGCTTGGGATCCCGACCCGGCGCATAGAATATGACCTGCCGGTAACCAGACGAGAGCGTGAGCGCATCGCGCACCTGCTGTCTGCATCCGGCGCAGCCCCCCAGGCGAAGCTGGTGGCTATCAACCCGGTTGCCCAGTGGGAAACCAAATTATGGGGCAATCGGAAATTTGCTGCGCTTGCAGATCTGCTGAGAGAGCGGTATGATGTGACGGTTGTTTTCACCGGGGGACCTGCAGATCGCGCGATCGTAACAGCTATCACAGCCCAGATGCACCACCAGGCACTTGATTTAACCGGCTGCACCAACCTTTTGGAACTGGCTGCACTTTACGAGCGCGCAGCCTGTCTGGTATCGACGGATACCGGCCCGATGCACCTGGGGGCGGCGGTCGGGATACCCGTTGTGGCCCTGTTTGGTCCCACCGCTCCATGGCGGACCGGACCGTTCGGCGAAGGGCACCGGATTGTGCGCGCGGATTGCACCTGCGCCCCCTGTTATCAGCGCAGCTGTGAAACGTGCCAATGCATGGCCGGGATTACAGTTGCACAAGTTGCCGCAGCGGTAGAACAGCTTCAAATTCTATAATAGGACTGTTCCGGTCTATCGCCCGGAAGAGAGCGGCTCCGACTCTGTTATGCAGCTTTCGGTAATCATGACAACGTACAACCGGCCCGGCGCCTTGAGCCGGGTATTGGACGGACTGGCCGGCCAATCCCGGCTGCCGGATGAGGTGATTATTGCCGATGACGGGTCCGGAACGGATACCCTGGCGGTGATACGGTCCTTCCAGGAGAGTAGCCCGTTCCCATTGATCCATGTCCGTCATGCAGACCGGGGGTTTCGGGCGGCCGCCATTCGAAACAAAGCGATCAATGCTTCCCAAGGCGAATACCTGGTGTCGCTTGATGGAGACTGTATTCCCGATAGGCATTTTATCGAGGATCACCTCAGCCTGGCCCAGCCGGGTTGCTTTTTTCAAGGCAAGCGCGTTTTAATCGAGAAACAGCGGGCGGAAACATTTAGTTTTGAGGAAGTCCTAACCCCGTGGCGAAAACTGAAATGCCTGCTGCAGCCGGGCCTTGGCAACCGGCACCACTTGTTCCGGCTACTGATTGTGCCGGCAATTACATCGCGCCGCCTGAGCGGTATCCGCAGTTGTAACATGGGCTTTTTCCGCGATGATATTTTTGCGGTGAACGGGTTCAATGAGGAATTCGAGGGCTGGGGCCGGGAAGATTCGGAACTGGCGGTTCGGTTTTTCAATTACGGCTTGAAGCGCAGGAGCCATGCGTTTGCAGCTATCTGTTTTCATCTCTGGCACGCGGAAAATAACCGCGACCGCCTGGCGCTGAACGATGCCTTGCTCGCGGAGATACGAGCAGCCGAGACCTATTATTGTGCCCGCGGACTGAAAAACACGTGACCACGACATTAAAATACCACAACGCGAACTTTGATGTTCGCCAGTTGAATGAAAACAACATCGACCGCATTCAATTTGCGATGCTGCCTGAGAACAGTACCGTTTTAGAGATTGGCTGCGCCACGGGCTTTATGTCCGCCTATCTGCAGACCCAGATGGGCTGTACGGTTACCGGCGTGGAGTTGAATCCCGACCAGGCCGCGGTGGCCCGGGAACATTGCGCCGCTACCTGATTGAAGGCAGCATTGACGCAGCATCCGTCCGGGCCCAACTGGATGCCCATGTTGCCGAAGTGGGCAAGTTTGCCGTTGTCTTCATGTCCCAGGTCATAGAACACATTGCCGATCCCCAGGATCTGCTGACCAAGCTGCGCGACTGGATCATGCCCGGCGGCAGTCTGGTGGTTTCAACCTGCAACGTGGCCCATTGGCGCATCCGGCTGAATATTCTGTGCGGACGCTGGGAATATACCGACTATGGTATTCTGGACCGGACCCATCTGCGGTTTTTTACCGTGCACAGTTTCCGCCGGCTGCTCGCGGAATGTGGTTTCAACATCGTTGATGAAGGGTACAGTTTCGAAGATATCTGCCCGTTTCGCCTGTTGATCGACAAACGTGTGCTGGCTCCGACGGACCTCCTGCGCTTAATTCCCTTTGTCGGCCAGGGGCTGCGGAAAAAATACATTCACAGATTCAGAAATCTGATTGCCACCCAATTCGCCTACAAGGCGATTCCGGTAGACACCCTATGAAACCAGCGCTGTCGAATGATACCCATTGGTTTATCCTGGCCCACTGCTTCAATATGGATGGTCGGGCCGCCAGTCAGACGATTACCGATCGCCTGCCCGCGATCATGCAGGCCGGTATCCGCCCGGTGGTGCTGAGTGCCCCCACCGGAGATCGTGACAACCGTTTCCCCCATTATCAGGTGATCTCGCCGGCACCTTCCGGCGTGCTGTTCGAGTTGCGCCATATCATTAAAAAAGGCGTATCATCGCAATATGTGGAAAAAATGCTCAAAGCTCTGCTTTTACTGATCTGCGCGCCGTTTCTGATTATTGAAAAGCTCATTGTGCAACTGGACAGCCAATGGTCCTGGTTTCTCAGCGCGACCGTCCGCGGATATATCGTCGGCCGTAAATACCGGCCGCAACTCATTTATTCCACGGCCGGTCCTCCCAGTACCCATGTGGCCGGCTTCTGCCTGCATAAATTGCTCCGGCGCCCGTGGCTCGCTGAACTGCATGATCCCCTGATCTACGATGATGAACGCCCCCGGTGGCATAATTACCTGTTTCGAAAGTGGATTGAAAAGACCGTCCTGGCCAATGCCGCAGCGGTTATCTATTTTACTGACAAAGCGCTGGAAAGCGCTACCCGCCGTCATATGCTGAAAGGTCGCGCCATCGTGTTGCGGCCCGGGTCCGACCTGCCGGAATTAAATGGTGCCGCTTATACGCGGCGCAGGCGTCTGCACCTGGGACATTTCGGGTCTCTGGCCGCCGATCGCAACCTGGCGGCCATTATAAAAGGCCTCGCCGCCATATTCCGGACCCGGCCCGACCTGGGTGAGCGTGTCTGTCTGGATGTTTACGGGGCCCAGTTGGATGCGATTTCCCAGGCTGCCCTGGAAAACTTCCCTTTGGGAGAGGCGATTTGTGAACACGGGCGCCTCGAATTTGATCCGCGTTCGGGCAAAAGCGGGCGGCAGCAGGTGCTCGAAGCCATGCGCTGCAGCGATGTTCTGCTTCTGGTGCATGGCACTGACAGCGCCTGCCAGGAATATATTCCGTCCAAAGTGTACGAGTATCTGTTGGTGCAAAGACCGATTCTGGGACTGGCCTCCCGCGGGTCCGAGCTGGAAGCTATTCTGAACGCCACCGGCCATACCGTGGTGGACGAGGCGGACCCGGCTGCCGTTCAGACGGCCCTCCTGACCTTCATCGAGGCCTGGTTGGCAGATGGGTTGCCCGATTCGGGTTTCAAATCACCCTATACCGTCAGCCAGGCCGTGGACCAGCTCCTGGAGCTGGCCCGGCAGATCACGGCAACATCAGGGCGCACCGCTTAAAGGAACCACAGATGGATTTTGCGATCAGTGTCATCATATTGAGCTATAATAATTTTGAACGTACCACCGGCCCGTGTTTGGAAAGCCTGATCGCCGATGCAGAAAGTGATCGTCTGGAAATCATCGTCATCGACAACGGATCTTCCGATGATACGCCTGCAAAACTGCAGCGTGCCGTGGCCGGGCATACCAATATCAAGCTGATTCTTAACAAGGCAAACCGCGGCTTTGCAGGCGGGAACAATGACGGCGCCGATATAGCCGCCGGTCAGGTGCTGATACTACTCAACAGTGATACGATTGTACCGGCGGGGGCCTTATTTAAGCTGGGGAACCTGATGCTGGCCAACCCGGACTGGGCCATGCTGGGGCCGGTCACCAACCAGGCGGGTAACGAACAGAAGATCTTTACCCGGGAGACAGCCGTTGCAAAGGTGTTGCAGGAGGGGGCCGCCTGGTGCGCCCATTCCCGCAAGGATGTATTTCGGTCCGAGCGGTTGGATTTCTTCTGTGTGGGGGTCCGCCGGGAGGTGTACCGGCGATTTGGCGGATTGGATGAACAATTCGGAGCCGGCTACTACGAAGACACAGATTTTTCATTGCAAGTGAAACAGGCCGGGCTGAAAATGATGTTTACCGAAGATGTGTTTGTCTATCATCAGGCCGGCAAGAGTTTCTCCCGTAAAGGGCAGCGCTACGTTAAAAAACTGATGCATGCCAACAAGCAAAAACTCAAGCGTAAATACGGCCGCAACGTCCCACTTATGCATATGCGTGATTGCAACCTTACGATACTGGATTGCTATGCGGACTTAGCCGCCCAAGCTGGTAATGAGCCGGACCCGACCTGGTCTACAAGTTTACCAACCGGATGGAACTGGCCCAGAACCTGTGGCCCAACAGCCCTTTGAAAAAGTGGCGGTATAAAAGGAGCCTGAGCCGCATCTACCGCAGGGCTCTCTCGCTGGCGAGTTGAAAACCATAGCAGGAAAAGACCATGAAAGACTACCTGGCTAAATTGACCCGGCGTCTCGATCGCACGGAACCCTTTTACACGCGGGATATTCTCAAGGAAGAAATTTTTGACATCGGCGAGTTTACGTACGGGGTGCCCAAAGTCCATTTCGATACCGATTTTCCCATGAAGCTGCGGATTGGTAAGTTCTGCTCCATTGCGCCGACGGTTGAGATATTTCTCGGCATGAACCACCGTCTCGACTGGTGTACAACTTATCCGTTTTCATCCCCGGTGCCGCAAGTCAGTGACCTATGGCCGGAGGCGGCCGGCATCGAGGGCTTTCCCAGCTCCCACGGGGATGTGAATATCGGCCACGATGTCTGGCTCGGCCTGGGGGCCACGATCCTGTCCGGGGTGACCATTGGGAATGGGGCCGTCGTGGGAGCCAAAGCGGTGGTCACCAGCGATGTGCCGCCTTATGCCGTGGCTGCCGGAAATCCGGCCCGTGTCGCCAAAATGCGATTTGATGAACAGACCATCACAAAATTACTGAAGTTGCGGTGGTGGGATTGGCCGGTCGAAAAAATCAAACGGGCGGTACCTTTGCTTTGCAGCAATCGCGTTGATGAACTGGTTACTTTTTGAATCTGATGAGCCCTAAAGCACGTAGAAATTCCTTGGTGTGTTTAATGAGGCGGTCTTTGGTGCTCTTTTTCTCCACCAGCCGGGCCCAGTTGGACTGGATGCAGATTCCCGAGTACTCTTTTGACAGGGTATATTCATTTTCCCCCATTTCCTGTGAAATATAGAAATCGTCGGCATGATAAAAACTCTTGAACATGTGGGCGTGGGGTTTGAGGACGTTCGCGTGACTGTGGTGCACATATTCGCCGTATAGTTGGGTTTCACAGGGGTATTCGTAAAGAATTTCGTAGATATTTTTATTTTGGGGCGCAAGGTATTTCGTGTTGAAGGCCTCCAGAACAGGGCAGGACCATATGATGGGCGTTGAGCCGCCGAAGGCCACAAACGGCCCGGTATTTCCGAACAGGTCCCGGAAGCGGGTGATCAGTTCACAAATATCACGAACGCGCTTTTCCCGTACTTTCCGGGGTACATGCTGCATACGTGCCAATTCCTTTTCGGCATCGTATTCGTCCTGGATAAGGTAGGGTATCTGGTCGTTCCAGAAAAACTGAGCGGTATCAAAAGGCCGGATGAAATAGGAGTCCGAGTCTATCCAGGCATAATTTTGACAGACACCGGTTCTCCAGAATTCGAGTTTCAAAAGTTGTTGAACAAGGTGCGGTGGAAAAAGGGCCGGTATCGGGCCGTTGGCCCGGGCGCTGATTTCCAGGAGTTGTTCATCGGTGTAGAAATATACCGGGAAGGGCGCCAAACAATCTTTGAACGCCGGAAGGTCCTTGGCCGGTACGGACATGTACAAAGGAATGGCATCCTGGTTGAAACGGTGCACGCTTTGGGCCATGCGGTGTGCGCGCAACATGTCCCTATCATAGGATTTACAGAAGAAAACTAGCTTCTCCATTCACGGCCCCTTAGCGATACTGTCGAAGTTTATCTGCCCGGCATGTGATTGTCATGCCCTCGGCGCGCCGTTACCCGGCTGCCAATAGTGCCTGTTGGAATACATAAGGTCGGGAGGTTTGTCAAACAGCTTGGCTTATGGCAGGCGATATTTGACATATAGCGGGAACTGTGTTTAATGGGCTCTTTTAATGCAAAGCTCGGACCCGCAAGGATGGCATACGTGAAGTTTTTTAGCCTGGAAGCCCAACGACCGCATATTGAACCACCTGTGTTTGCGACCATGCACAGGGTAATACTGGTTCTCATCTGGGTCTTCATTTTTCATAATCCGTTTCCAGTCGTCGAATCCGTAAAAGAGATCTGTTACTATACGGCGGCGGTCTTTTTTCTGGTGCTGGTCCTTACCAGGAAGATCCATGTCCGTTTCGATACACCCCTTGCAATACCCTTTGCTCTGTATACCCTTTGGGTCCTCATCGGCGTCTTTTTTGCATTGGATAAGCCCGGCAGCCTGCATGATTTTGGCTCCCACTTGTTGAAAAACATCTGGCTGTATTACATCATCTGCTACTATTTCGACTCACGGGCGCGATTGACCGCCCTGGGTTGGACGCTCATTATCGCGGCATTTATTTTTTCCACGGTTTCATTGACCTACTATTATGGTTACCTGGGCCATAATATCATGAATCGTTTCGGCTCCACTTTTCCCCATGCCCAGGCAAACGTGATCGGGTTTACGACCGTGTTTGCCTCTCTGCTGGCCTACCATTATCTGCGCTCTGAAAAAGATGCTCGGTGCCGGATTTTTTTATTGGCCGCCTTGGTAGTCACCATGGCCGCTTCGGTGCTGACCCAATCCCGTGGAACCCTGTTGGCCATTTTATGCTCCTTCTTTTTCTTGTCCCGGCATAAGATTCTCTATGTTGCCATCGTGCTGGGCATGATAGGGTTTATTTTCGTTTCTCCCATGCGCCAGGTGATCGGGGACCCCAAAGCGTATTACAACCGCCTCTATCCGGCGTTCTTTTCCATAGAATTGATTAAGGATTACCCGGTGACCGGGACCGGATACTCATTGGATGCCTTGAAGAACAACGACCTCATTGACCCGGAAATCTATCATCCCAGATTGCCTGCTGCGGTTAAGGACACTAAAAATATCTGGCCGCACAGTATGGTCTTCATTTTGCCGCACAGCATGCTGCTGAATATTCCCGTACGGACCGGACTTCCGGGTTTGATACTATACGGCTATATCCTTTTTGTGTTTGCTAAGGAATCCTGGCGGTTGTATAGAAAAGGCAGTGATACCTTCACGCGGTCCTGGGCGTTGCTGTGCCTGGCCGCCATGGCCATGCATGTCACCAAAGGGGCCTTCGAACCCGTTGACACAGCCATGGTGGAAGTGATTCTATTTACGATATTCGCCATGCTGACCATTACCGCTTTTCAGGAAGAGAGAATTTCCGAGCGGGCGGTCAAGGCCGACAACCGCAGCGACAGTTCGTCTGCGGCGCCTGCTCCCGGCCAGCCGGCACCTGATTTGCCGGGCAAACCTGATTGAATACGAACGGCGGGATTATGGAAAAAATATCAGCCTATATCATTGCCTACAACGAACAGGAAAAGATCGCCGATGCGGTCAATAGTGTTCTCTGGGCGGACGAAATTATTCTGGCCGATTCATTCAGTACCGATAAAACGGCCGCGATTGCCGAATCCCTGGGGGCCCGGGTCGTGCAGATACCCTTCAAAGGATTCGGCGACCTGCGCAATCAGGCCCTGAAAGCCTGCCGGTACGACTGGATTTTCAGCCTTGATGCCGATGAACGCTGTACACCGGAAGTCAGGGACGAACTGCTGGCAATCGCCGGGAACCCCGGAGCCACGAACGTCTATTTTGTGCCACGCAAGAATTTCTTCATGGGCCAGTGGATCAAACACTCTGGTTTTTACCCCAACTATCGCCAACCCCAATTTTTCCGCAACGGGGCCATGCGCTATAAACCGGAGCCGGTTCATGAAGGTTATGAGTTACTGACCGACATCCAGCCGGGATATCTGGAGAACGCGATCTGGCAGTTTCCATTTAAGAATTTCGACGAAATCCTGCATAAGGCCGGCAAGTATTCGACGCTCGGGGCCCAGCGGCTGTCAGGTGAAGGTGTGCCGTCCGGAATGTTGAAGGCCCTGGGGCATGGACTCTGGTCGTTTGCGCAGCACTTTTTTTTAAAAAAAGGGATGTTGGACGGTTGGGCGGGGTTTGTTATCGCCCTGGGAAATTTTGAGGGCACCTTCTATAAATATGCCAAGCTGCATCAAGATCAGTCAGAATGGTCCCCGCCTCCCAGCCCGCCGCTCACGCGTGACTAATAGGTCATGTTGTCAAAAGCAAGTGTCATGGAAGGGGCGCGGCAACATCCGCTGGATTCCACCGTCAGCTGGATCCCATCGTACGGTGGCAACCAAAAGGTTAAACTCAAAATTTAGACCAGGTAGGAGCCATCTCAAAAACGGATTTTGGTTCAATATCCCGTCTTCGTCCTGAGATTCCGTCATGGCAGGCCAAGCTACGCCGGACAGCTCGCCGGATCAGTCTTCGCTATAGGCTTCGCCTGACAGGCAAGCAAGGCAGGCGTTATATTTGAACCGCAGTAATACGCCAGTATTGCGAGGATTTAAATTTAGTGTCCAACGGAGTCAATCGGCCGCAGCTTTAGCGGAGGCTGAAGATTGGGACAATCAGCCTTCGCTCTGCGAGCTATGCCTGACAAGAAGACTTTTTTGAGATAGCTTCTAGACTGTTCATCCTTTGAGCAGGGGGACCTATCAGTAAAAGACTAAAAATTGCGGTCCTGATAAAAAGGTTCATCGCCACCGGCGGCGCCGAGCGCTATGCCGTGGAAGTTACGCGGCGCCTTCTCCAGCGGGGGCATACAATCGACCTTTACACGCGCCGGGTTGAGCCCGACCTGGTCAAAGGTATGCAGGTTGTGGAAGTCCCCAACCGACTGCGATTTTCGAGCGTTCTAAATTCCTGGTCGTTTGCCGCCGAGACGGCCAAACGTCTGCCAAGCAGGGCTTACGATGTGATCTTCTCACACGAAAGGGGCTATCACCAGGATGTGGCCGCTGTCCACACCTTTTCATACAAATTGGGGGTGGAAGACTACTCGTTTTTAAAGAAGTTGAACAGTATCTACCTCAGTCCGCGCAGCTGGCTGCACCTGCGCCTGGAGCGCCAGCAGATGACCAGTCCCTGGCTTGTACCGGTGTCGGACATCATCAAGACGGGCATCCTAAAATACTACGGTCGCAGCAACAATATCCGGATTGCCATCCCCGGGGTTGACGTCGACTGGTTTCATCCGGCCTGGGTAAAGCAGAATCGGGAAACGGTGCGCGAGGCGGAAGGCATTCGGCCCGAAGAACTCGTGGTCTTGTTTGTCGGCTCCGAGTTCCGGCGCAAAGGTCTGGATATGCTCATAAACGCTATCGGGCCGGGTATGCGCCTCTTGGTGGTCGGTGCCGGAGAGCGGCATGCGTATTACCGCCGGTTGTCCGCAAATGCAGGGGTGCAGGGGCAGGTTGTGTTCACCGGTCTGGTAAACGATGTTCGCCGGTATTACGCCGCCGCCGATGCGGTCGCCCTGCCGTCCCGCAAGGAAGCTTTCGGCATGAGTGTTCTGGAAGGCATGGCGTGTGGCCTGCCGGTTGCCTGCAGTGATGCGGCGGGGGTGTCTGGATTGGTTGCCGACGATGCCAACGGCTACCTTTTCAGTGACACGGCCGGGCTGAAGGAGGTGCTGCGAAAACTAAAGGACGCTGATACGCGGCTCCGGCTCGGACAACAGGCTCGTCTGACGGCAAAAGACCATACCTGGGAGGTTACGACCGACGTCTATGAAGAGGTCTGCTGGCAGATTGCAGCGGCCAGGCGATCCCGGCAAAACAGTCGTTCTTCCTGAAGACCGGCTTCGGCTTTGCCAGGGTGCTGCTAATCTGTTATAAGTTTTCGTGTGTGCCGGCTTGGGATCGATGCATCGTGATTATTATAGGCCCAGCGGTTGATTGCGGCCGGGTTTAACCGGCTACCGGCCGATGCGCTGTATGTCAGCGGAAGCGATCGGCCGCGGCGTTCATAACTTAATGAATGGGAGGAACGACAATGGCTGTCAGCCAGGAACTGCTTGATATATTGGCTTGCCCGAAATGCAAAGGCGATATCCATCTCAATGACGCCGGGGATGGTTTGATCTGCGATACGTGCAAACTGCTGTATGAAATCAGGGATGATATTCCCATAATGCTGATTGATGAGGCCAAATCCATAGCGTGACCCGCCGGCTTGGCTCAATTGTAAATTCATAGCTATGAGTCGACCCAAACCGCCTGAATCCGCCAAATTGATAATCGGGCTTTTCACCCCAATGAAAAGTCTCTGCCGGCCGGTAGTGGCTGCGCTTGAAAAACTATTTGGCCCGACTGACTATATCAGTCGGTGGCTGTCTTTCGATTATACCGATTACTATAAGGCTGAAATGGGTCAGCCGCTCTTCAGGCGGCTTTGCAGCTTTCACCAGCTCATCGCCCAGGAGCAGTTGCCGCAGATCAAGCTGTTCACAAACGAACTGGAACGGGAATGGGCGCCGGCGGGAAGACGCCGAATCAACCTTGATCCCGGCTATTTACTGCCTTCACGGTTTGTGCTGGCGACTGGTAAGAATTTCGCCCACCGAATCTACATCGGCCAGTCTATTTACGCGGATTTGACCCTGCTATATGAACAGGGCCGGTTTCAAACGCTTCCCTGGACCTATCCGGACTATGCCGATCCCGGGCTCCAGGCCGTATTGGATCAGATAAGGGCTAACTACATGGACACCATCGCGGCCTAGCCGAACCGGGGGCCGACGGGGATGAGGAAGACCATATGATTCACAGTATGACCGCGTTTGCACGGGCAGAATCGATTAGCGCGGGGCTGAACGTCACTATTGAAATTCGATCGGTCAACAGCCGCCACCTGGATTTGAACGTCCGCCTGCCGTCACGCTATCTGGGGCTGGAAGAGCGGATCCGGAGTGCCCTGGTGCAGCAGTTGACCCGAGGCCGAATCGACATCCGGTTGCAAATTCAGGACAAAGCAGCTGAAAGCCTCGCTTTTGAGATTGATGAAACCCGGGCGAATGCTTACCACCAGGCCCTGGACAGCATTCGGGAAAAGTTTAACATTGACGCCCCGATTTCACTGGATGCCATTGTGGATGCCGGTGGAATCATCAAGCCGGTCGAGCACGAACCGGACCTGGCCGCTTGCCTACCGGCGGTGGATGAATGCCTGGCGCAAGCTTTGGCCGAACTGGTTGCCATGCGTGCAGCCGAAGGCAAATTCCTGGCCCGGGATTTTGATAAGCGGCTGACATTTGTAGAAAAAAGAGTGCAGGCGATTGAGATTGCCTCGGTAGATCTGCCGGCCCAGTACCAGCAGCGCTTGCAAGATCGCATTACCGCCTTGACCCAGGGCATTGTTGCAATCGATCCGGAAAGAATTGCGCAAGAAGCGGCGCTCCTGGCGGACCGGAGCGATATCTCGGAAGAACTGGTGCGGATCTACAGCCATATAGAACAGTTTCGCAGCCTGATGAAAGCGCCGGAGCCGGCCGGGCGCAAGCTCAATTTCCTCCTGCAGGAATTTAACCGCGAGTTTAACACAATCGGTTCGAAAACCGGCAAAGCCGGTGTTGCCCATATGGTGGTCGAGGTGAAAGCCGAACTTGAAAAGCTTAGAGAACAAGTGCAGAACGTCGAGTAGTGTCCCGCCACAAGGGGCGTCTTTTGGCCCGGGGCGGCGTTCTCGCTTCTTTGCATTCCTCAACGTAGCTCGCTACGCCTGCGACTGCAAAGAATGCTGCGGCCTTGCCCCGAACTAGAACCTACCCCTTGTGGCGTGACACTTGTTATAGTGGGAGCGGGACACAGACAGTTTATGAAGGCCGGGCAACCTATTACGTGCGTTAGGTAAAGGAAATGGAAACCAACCTATTGAACATCGGATTTGGGAATACGGTCGTAGCCGAGCGGGTCGTGGCCATTGTGACGCCGAATTCCGCGCCGATGAAACGCTTGAAGGATCAGGCCAAGGAAAATGATCGCCTGGTGGATGCCACCCATGGACGGCGAACCCGTTCGATCATTGTCTTGGACAGCAATCACGTCATTCTTTCCGCCATCCAGGCGGAAACCGTTGCCCAGCGTTACGCCGGTTTGGGAGAAGAGTAGGCCTTGGGAAAGCGTGCCTCCATAGATGCCGACAGGGCAAACAAGGGCACCCTGTTTGTGCTCTCCGCTCCATCGGGCACCGGTAAGACCACCATCTGCAACCAACTTCGCCGTTTGGTTTCCGATCTGGTATTTTCGGTGTCGTCTACCACCCGTGCGCCCCGCACCGGTGAACGCCCGGGTTTCGATTACCACTTCGTTCCCATCGCAGAATTCGAGCGTAAGATTGAGGCCGGTCTCTGGGCCGAGTGGGCCCGGGTGCATGGCAACTATTACGGCACCTCGGCGGAGTTTTTAGATGCCGCCCTCGCAAAGCGGCAAACCGTGCTGCTCGATATCGACGTGCAGGGAGCCCGGCAGATTCGAAAACGGTACCCCGATTGCGTCACTGTGTTTATCATGCCGCCATCGATGGAGGCGCTGCAAACGCGGCTTGAGGCCCGGCAGACCGATGATGTCACAACGATTACCAAGCGCCTGGCCAATGCCCGGGCCGAGATCGCTCAAAAGGAGCGCTACCACCATATCATCGTCAATGACGACCTGCAGACGGCTGTCGATGACATGGTTGCCCTGATATCCCAATACAGCCAGTGACTGCTTAGAGACGGTCATGCGTAGGAGCTGCATTTGAAACCAGAAATTCTCTACGGTATCCATCCGGTCCAGGAGGCTGTGCGTGCCGCCCGGCGCGATATCTTGGAGGTTTTGATGACGTCCGGGAAGAAGGGCGGCCGCCTGGTGGAAATCGAGCGACAGGCCCAGAGGGCCGGTCTGGAGCTACACCAGGTGTCGCCAGACAAACTGACTGCCATCGCCGGGGACCGAAGGCATCAGGGGGTCGCGGCCCGGGTCGGACCGTTGCCGCTGGTTGAACTGCCGGACATGGTGTCTGTTTTGGACGACAACCCAGCCCCGTTTTTACTGCTCCTGGATCAAGTGCTGGATCCGCATAACTTTGGCGCGCTTATCAGGACCGCCCTGTGTGCGGGCGTGGATGGGATCCTCTGCACCCGTGACCGGGCGGCCGCGCCGACACCGATCGTGTCCCGGATATCTGCCGGTGCTATGGAGCATGTTCGCATCGCCATCGTCACCAATCTGGTATCAGCCATAAACGCATTGCAAGCGAATCGCTTTTGGGTGGCCGGGATGGACACTGCCGGCAATCAATCTTTGTTCACAGCCGATCTCTCCGGGCCGCTGGCGGTTATCATTGGCGGGGAAGAAAAGGGCCTGCGACCACTTGTGAAAAAGCAGTGTGATTTTCTGATCGCCATACCCCAGGCAAGCGCCCTGAATTCCCTCAACGCCTCCGTAGCCGGGGCGGTGGTGATGTACGAAGCATACCGGCAGCGAAGTTCACATCAGGAGGCGTAATACAAACAGAATGCGGATACAGGGGCACGGAAAAGGGGTCGGCGTCTGGGCGGCAGTCGGCCAGGCGTTGTTGAACACCCTGCTGCCCCCCCGCTGCCAGGCCTGCGGTGGCTGCCTAGATTGCCTGGCCGATGGGCAAAAAGTCACTGCACTTTCGCTGGAATCCCGGCGACTCGGGCCTGTCGCGTTCTTAAAAGAACACCTGTGTGCCGACTGCCTGAAGGGTGTCAGGTTGATCCAAGCGCCCATGTGCACCTGCTGTGGCCAAATGTTCGTGGGTCGGGTGGGGCCGGATCATATTTGCGGTGCCTGCAGCGGTAATGACTGGCAGTTCGGCCGGGCCCGGGCCGCTGCAATTTTCGACGCGAGCCTGGCCGTCCTGGTCCATCGCTTGAAGTACAACGGCCGGGCCGGTTTGGCCCGTCCATTGGGAAAGTTGATGCTGACAAAGCTCCGGGAGCACTGGGATCCGGCCGATTTCGACAGGTTGGTGCCCATTCCGCTGCATCCCCGGCGTATACGCGACAGGGGCTTTAACCAATCCTTGTTGTTGCTGCGGTCCTGGAACCAGGTTGACCAACGGATGGCGAACGGTTTAAAGGAGCGTTCGACAGCGCCGGGACTGCTGGAACGGATTAAACCGACCATCTCCCAAACCGGCCTGGGCCGCAGGGAGCGGGTTGCGAATCTGAAAAACGCTTTCAGGGTGCCCACGGGGACGCCGGTGACCGGGCTAAAGGTACTGCTGGTCGACGATGTCTTTACGACGGGAGCCACCGCGAATGAATGCGCACGAACCTTATTACGTGCCGGTGCCCGGAGCGTGGATGTGTTCACCCTGGCACGGACTCAAAAGGAATATGGGGCTTGGAACCATGGGAAAACTAGTTGAACTCGATGAATTGCTGGCAGCACTCGCCCAGCAGCGCCGGGCCCATCGCCGGGTCGTGTTTACCAACGGCTGTTTTGATCTCATGCATGCCGGCCATGTCAGTTACCTGAACGCCGCCAGGCAGCAAGGTGACCTGTTGGTGATCGGTTTGAATTCGGACCGGTCGGTTCGCGCCATTAAAGGTCCGACGCGTCCGATCGTGGCCCAGGATATGCGCGCCCAGGTGTTGGCGGCTTTGGAGTGTGTCGATTATATAACGTATTTTGATGAACCCGATCCGCTGCAGCTCATTCTGGCCATCAAGCCGGATGTCCTGGTCAAAGGCGCGGACTGGGAAGAGGATCAGATAATCGGTGCCGCGGAGGTCAAAGCCGCCGGGGGCCGGGTTTACCGGGTACCGCTGTTGCCGGGAATTTCCACTTCTGAGATCATCCGGCGGATACTGGAATCCCGGGGCCCCGGGCAAAACGGAGTTTAGGTGGGGTGGTCGTACATGTCCGGTAATACGCTTGTCAAAGCCGAACGCGCCGGGGTGGTTTTCTTTCAATTCACTCAGTTGGCAGCTTTTCCAGAGCTCTCCCATCAAGTTTTTTCCCGCAAAGGCGGATTCAGCCAATCCCCGTTCAACGAATTGAATGTTGCTTTCAGTGTCGGCGACCATCCGGGAAATGTCCGGGACAACCGGCGGCAGGTTGCAAAGGCGGGTGATTATCGCTATATGGTATACGCCCATCAGGTGCATGGGACCGAGATTCTGGTCTATACCGGATCATTACCGGCCGCTGCCCTGAAAGAACAACCCCGCTCCGGAGATGCGCTTATCACGAATATCCCGGGACTGGCTCTGGTTGTCCAGGTGGCGGATTGCCAGGCGATTTTGCTGTACGACCCGGTGCGGCGCGTGGTCGCCAATGTGCACGCCGGGTGGCGGGGCAGTATTGAAAATATCGCCGGGAAAACGGTGGCCATCATGGAAAGGCAATTCGGCTGCCGGGGTCGTGATATGGCCGCGGCCATCGCCCCTTCGCTGGGACCGTGCTGCGCGGAGTTCATTCATTACCGGAATGAAATTCCGGAAAAGTTTTGGAAATACAAGCGCAGCAGAAATCATTTCGATTTTTGGAAAATCAGTCAGGACCAGCTGGCTGGCGCCGGCTTGCAGCCGGAAAATATTCAGGGCGGGAATATGTGTACCCGCTGCAGTCCGGATTACTTTTACTCGTACCGGGGAGAGGCCCAGCGCACGGGCCGGTTTGCCGCGGCAATAGGCTTACAGGCCGACCTGAAAGGGTAACGCCTGATCTTGTAAACCGAAAGGCGACAGGAATTGCAATGATACTTGGCGATGGAAAGATATTATGGAATCGTACGCTGGGCGAATCTTACCGCTGCATGGGGATCTCCGTTGAGACCGGGTATACACAAGCGACGCCCGGACAATTTGTCATGGTAAAAGTCGATAACGGGTACGCCCCTTTGTTGCGGCGGCCTTTCTCCATCCACCGGCTGATCCAAGTCGGTGACAAGGTAACGGGGATTGAATTGTTGTACAAAATGGTCGGCCCTACCACCAATCAGATGGGGGCCCTGGCGTCCGGTGATTCCCTCAGCCTGCTGGGCCCACTCGGCCGAGGGTACACCCTGCCCACAGAGCCGACCCGGGTGGCCCTGGCCGGGGGCGGCATCGGTATCGCGCCCCTTATTTTCCTGGCGGCGCATATGCTCCAAGCGGGCTATGACCCGGACCGGATTCGGGTATTTCTAGGGGGGCGGTCGGCTCCGGATGTGCTCTGTGTAACGGATTTCGAAAAGATGGGGCTGCAGGTTCACACAACCACAGATGACGGCAGCGCCGGCGAAAAAGGCCTGGTCACCGAGCCCTTGGAAAGGGCACTGGCTGCGGGGGATGTGCAAAGCCTATACGCCTGCGGCCCGGTGGGCATGCTGCGGGGGGTTGCCGCCCTAGCGGACCGGTTTCACGTGGCCTGCCAGGTGTCGATTGAAACCATCATGGCCTGCGGCATGGGGGCTTGCATGGGATGTGTGGTCAAGAGCACGGACAACCTGGACGAGAAGTGCCGGCATGCCTGCCTGGACGGGCCGGTATTCGAGGCCAGTCAGATCATCATCGAACACTGTTAGCAATTCCGCGAAGTGGCACTTTGCCGCGGACCTGAATTGGGACCGGCATTCAGATAAAGATCGCTTCTGATATCCGGGGGATAGGCACGTTTCCGGCCAGTTGCCGGTGAGACCGTTTGACGCCCATCTGGCGCGTTATTTTCGTTGACTCGCCGGGCGAGCTGTGTTAAATGAATTTCCCTTGAATGGGCTGGATCTAACAGCCCCCGTATGCAAGGTGTGCGTTTGCATGAAAAGGGAAAAAGTACGCGCCCTTAAGGAACTGGCGTATTACAGCAGCCTGGGGTTCCAGGTGGCGCTGTCCATATTTATCGGTCTGGCTTTCGGCGTCTATCTCGATCGGAAATTCGAGACGGCTCCGTGGCTGACCCTGATTTTTCTGGGTTTTGGAATTGCAGCGGGATTCCGGAATATCGCGCTTGCCATAAAAAAGAGCCGCAAGTTCTAAAGAACCGGAGACCAGAGGAATACGAGCAAGGTGGATATCCAAAAACGGTTACTAAAATTCGTTACCCGCAGCAACTGGGTCCTGTTCGCCCTTTTCAGCTTGGGCGCATGGTGGCTGGCAACCCCCGCTTTCGCCCGGGGCGTGCTGTTCGGGGGCCTGCTGGTAACGATCAACTTCCATCTGCTGGCGCGGACGCTCAATAAGGCGTTGACCCCCCCGCAGCTTTCCTCCCATAACTCTATTTTAGCTAAATATTGCATGCGCTTTATTGCCAGCGGCATCATCATTTTCATTCTGATTGCCGGGCATTTCGTTAACCCTCTGGGGTTGATAGTCGGCCTTTCGGTAGTAGTGGCCAGTATTATCCTGGCGACACTCTTAGAAGTGAAAAACCTAATTATCAAGGAGGCGGTCTAAGGTGGAACATCCCTATATGATTTTCGTACATCTGTGTGAGTTGATCGGTCTGGGGGAATTTGCGCATCACTATCCCCATGTCATCTATTCTTGGATCATTATGATCTTTCTCATCGTGGTGGCGGGTCTGGCTGTCAAGGGTCTCAGTATGATACCGACCAAAGGCCAGAACTTCTTTGAGATCGTTATCGACGGCATGGAAGAGTTCATGGTGGACCTGACCGGTGATGAAGGCCGCTGGTTCTTCCCGCTCATCGCCACGGTATTTCTGTATATCGCCACGTGCAACCTGTCGGGCCTGTTGCCCGGCTTCTATCCGCCTACCGCCAGTCTCAATACCACGGCCTCGTGTGCCCTGGTTGTGGTCATTTTTACACACATCATCGGCGTCAAGTATCATGGCGCGGGCTACATCAAACACTTTCTCGGCCCTATCTGGTGGATGGTCCCCATCATTTTCCCGATTGAGATCATCGGCCACCTGGCCCGGATCATGTCCCTTTCTTTCCGTCTGTTCGGAAACATGATGGGCCACGAGTTGGTCCTGGCCATTTTGTTTATGCTGGCCGGCGCTTTCTTCGCCCCGCTGCCGATCATGGCCATGGGTGTTTTTGTCGCCCTGGTACAGGCGTTTGTATTTTTTCTGCTCTCCATCATGTATTTTACAGGCGCGATGGAGCACGCGCACTAAGCGTATAAACCGGGTCGGCAATTTCAGGCCCGTCGAATTTTGTACAATACATGGGATATTGTACACGTAATGGGATAATGGAAGAAGCAAACTAAAACCTTTCAAATTAAGGAGAAGTAGGTATGGAAGCTCAAGCATTACAGTTTTTTATCGCGTGTGCCACTGCCGCCGGTTTCGGTATCGCCATCGCAGCTTTCGGTTGTGGTATTGGCCAGGGTCTCGGTCTGAGGTCTGCTGTTGAAGGTATTGCCAGAAACCCCGAGTCTTCCGGTAAGGTTACCGTAACCTTGCTGATCGGCCTGGCGCTGATCGAGTCTCTGTGTATCTACGCACTGGTAGTATCCCTTATCCTTATTTTTGCCCATCCGCAGGCAGGTGCCATTGCGGCTCTGTTCGCAAAATAAGATAAGCGCGACATAGTAGTCTAAAAAAAAGGGGCGTGCCTTTCAGGCAGCGCCCCTTTTTTTAGGTAGAAGGCTGAAGACTGAAGGCTGAAGGAAAAAGCGCTCAAACCGGAGTGCCCTCCTACCCGAAACCTTCAGTCTTCAGCCTTCTACCTCTAGTACCCTCTTCAAAAACCTGCCCGTATGGGAGGTCTCCAAACCGGCGATCACTTCCGGTGTGCCGGTACCGATGATTTCACCGCCCATATCACCGCCCTCCGGGCCCAGGTCAATCACATGATCGGCTGTCTTGATGACATCCAGGTTATGTTCGATAACGATCACCGTATTGCCGGCGTCCACAAAACGATTGAGCACGGCCAGCAGGTTGCGGATGTCATCCGCGTGCAGGCCGGTGGTGGGTTCGTCCAGAATATAGACCGTCCGACCGGTGCTGCGCTTGCTCAACTCCCGGGCCAATTTGATCCGTTGGGCTTCACCCCCTGATAGCGTCGTGGCCGGCTGCCCGAGATGAATGTACCCGATGCCGACATCTATCAGGGTCTGCAGCTTGGGCCGGATAGAGGTGATGTTTTTGAAAAAGGTCATGGCCTGGTTAACGGTCATGTCGAGCACATCCACAATCGTTTTGCCCTTGTAGCGGATCTCCAGGGTTTCCCGGTTGTAGCGTTTGCCCTCACAAGCATCACAGGGAACGTAGATGTCCGGCAGAAAGTGCATCTCAATCTTGACCACGCCGTCGCCGCGGCAGGCCTCGCAGCGACCGCCTTTGACATTGAAACTGAAGCGGCCCGGCTTGAAACCGCGCACCCGGGCTTCCGCTGTTTTGGCGAACAATTCCCGAATGTGACTGAAGACACCCGTGTAAGTACCGGGATTGGAGCGCGGTGTTTTACCAATGGGGGCCTGGTCTATATTGACCACCTTGTCGACATACTGCAGGCCTTCGATCCCCATGTGGTGTCCAGCCGGAATGCGGCTGTAGTGCAGATGACGGGCAAGCAGCGCATGCAGGGTTTCCAACACAAGGGTTGACTTGCCCGAACCGGAGACCCCGGTCACGCAGATGAAACAGCCCAGCGGAAACTGCACATCGAGTCGTTTTAAGTTGTTGGCACTCGCGCCCATGAGGGATAGGCAGCGGCCGTCGCTTGGTCGGCGCCGGGTTGGCAACTCAATGCGCTTTTGCCCCGCCAGGTATTGTCCGGTCAACGATGCCGTTGATGCCACCAAAGCATCCGGGGAACCGCTGAACACCACCTGGCCGCCATGCAGGCCGGCCCCGGGCCCCATGTCCACGACGTAATCAGCAGCCCTGATTGTCTCTTCATCATGCTCTACGACCAAAATGGTATTGCCCATATCCCGCATTGCCAAGAGGGTCGTAAGCAGGCGTTGGTTGTCCCGCTGGTGCAGGCCGATACTAGGTTCGTCCAGGACATACAGTACCCCGGTTAATTTGGAACCGATCTGGGTGGCCAGCCGTATGCGCTGACTTTCCCCCCCGGATAGGGTTGCAGCGGATCTGTCCAGGGTCAAATAGGAGAGGCCCACATCATCCAGAAACCGCAAACGCCCGGATATTTCCTTGAGTATTTTTTCAGCCACCACGGCCCTTTGCCCGGTGAGTTTCATCTGGCTAAAAAAGGCGATGGCCGCCATGATGGGCATCGCCGTAATCTGGGCCAGGGTTTGGCCCGCGACTCGCACCGCCCGGCCGGGAGCATTCAGGCGGGTCCCCTGGCAACCCGGGCACGGCCGGAACGTCATGAACCGTTTTATCTCTTTGCGGGCCGCGTGCGAATCGGTTTCCAAATAGCGGCGCTGCAACTGAGGGATGACCCCCTCGAACGTTTTTTTATAAATGTGCCGCCGGTTCTGTTTTTCAAAATAAAAAGGGATTTCTTCTTCCCCGGATCCGTGCATCAACACCCGGCGAAAAACTGGCGGCAGTTCCTGGTAGGGCGTATAGATATCGGATTTATAATAGCGGGTAAGGGCGTCTAAAAAGTCCGTGAAGTGGACCGTACTGCGATTGGCCCAGGGGACAATGGCCCCTTCGCGCAAAGACAGGGCCGGGTTGGGGACGATTAGATCTTCATCGAACTCTGTTTTCGAGCCCAGCCCATCACATTGCGGACAAGCCCCGTGCGGAGAATTGAAAGAGAAGCTGGCCGGCGTGAAAGGCGGGTAGCTGACTCCGCATTCGATACACACCGGCTTCTCGGTAAATACCAAAGGCGCCTGGTCAATCACATCGATAATCACCGTTCCGTCCGACAGGGCTAAGGCCAGTTCGAGCGAATCGGCAAACCGGTTGCGCATGGTGTCTTTTACGATCAGGCGATCGACCACGACCTCCAAGCTATGCGCTTTGTCCGCATCGAAGCTACCGGTCGACTCGATATCGTAAATCGTGTCATCAATCCGTACTCTTGAAAATCCATCCTTGCGCAACCTTTCAATCAGGCCGGACAGGTCACCTTGCTCCCGGGTTATGAGCGGGGCCAGTAACTGTATCCGGCTGTCCGCGGGTAATTCAAAGACTTTGGCCTGGATCTGGCTGGCAGTTTGGGCGGTAATGGGACGGTCGCATTTATGACAATGCGCGGTCCCGGTCCTGGCGAACAACAGCCTCAGAAAGTCGTAAATTTCCGTCACGGTGCCGACTGTGGAGCGCTGATTGTGACTGGCTGTTTTCTGCTCGATGGCAATGGCCGGCGACAACCCTGCGATCATGTCGACATCCGGTTTGGCCAGTCTTTCCAGAAACTGGCGCGCATAGGTGGACAAGGATTCCACATAGCGCCGCTGGCCTTCAGCATAGAGGGTATCGAAGGCCAGGGTGGATTTGCCCGAACCGGACAGCCCGGTCACGACAACCAGCTGGTTGCGGGGCAGGTCCAGGTCTATATTTTTCAGGTTATGTTGACGAGCGCCCCGGATTGTTATTGTTTTTTGAGTCATTCGTAAGCACCGGATTAAGAATTTGTGAGCCAGGCCAAACCTTCAGTATAATACTCAACCGCCTCCTCTTTGTAAACAGGGTCCGAGGATGTCAAACCAGACCAGCCTAGCGCCTTAATTGCCAGATCCGCCCTGATTTCAACACAATGTTAAAAAAATGTTAGAAAAGTGAAAAAACAAGTTATTCGGAGAAAATGGAAGATTTTCGGAGAATTAATTTTTTGTTTACGAAAGAATGATGCTGTGGATGTTGCTAAAATAGTTGAACATACTGATTTGAGCAGGAAATGTGTATTCATTGGGGCTCGTAAGAATTGGATCTGAAAAATACGTTAAAACAGATAGATATAAATTGTTGATAACTGCTTCAGAGACACTGTATAAATCCGATTCTTCCGGATTGACAGATTGCGCCCCAATGGATAAAAAGATCCTCAACCTTGTTCAAAGGTTTCTGGATGACCCTACATTCCGGATAAACAATAATTTTACATTCAATTTCGCCTGAATTGTACGATAAAACTCTGCTTTGACAGAAGATAGCAATCTGTGTGTCTTTTAACGAAACGCATATGCAAGCAACCTGGCAAGACGTAAAAAAAATTCTCAAAGCACGAATCCCCGGACACAGCTACCGGATGTGGATCGAGCCGTTGGAATTGAAATCAGCCAATGGCGCCCAGTTTGTCTTGGCCGCGCCCAATTTTTTTTCCAGAAAACGGGTGCTTGATCATTACGGTGCCACCATCGAAGCCGGTCTGCAGAAATTGACCGGGAAGTCCACCCGGCTGATTGTCGAGATTACCAATGGAGCCAGGCGTAAACGGTCAACCAGCCCTGAGCGGATTCAATTAAAAATCCCCAAAATTCAAATTCGGCCCCATAGTGGTCGCACCCTGCGAAGGGAATTCACCTTCGATCAGTTTGTAGTTGGCTCGAATAATGATTTTGCCTACTCCGCTTCATTGTCCCTGGCGTCCCGGAAATTGGGGCAGCAAAATTCGCTGTTCCTGCTCTCGCGAACCGGTATGGGCAAAAGTCACCTCTCCCAGGCCATCGGCCACCATATTCTGGCCGAACATCCGTCGGATCAGGTTTATTATATTACCGCTGAGGATTTTACCAACGAAATGATCGATGCCTTTCGGCACGACTGCGTCAATACCTTCAAAAACAAATACCGCACCGGGTGTGACGTGCTGCTGCTCGAGGATGTTCACTATCTGAGCGGTAAAGAACGAACCCAGATCGAGTTGGCCCTGACCCTGGACTCCCTGCTCGAATCCGGCAAGAAGATTATTTTTTCAAGTTGTAACCTGCCGGCGGACATTCCCAAACTAAACGACAAGCTCAGGTCCCGGTTGAGCAGCAGTCTCATTTCGGAGATCGATCCTCCCGGATTCGGAACCCGGGTCCGCATTCTGCGCAAGAAGGCTCAGATTTACGGGGAAATCGTGGCGGATGATGTACTTCAGTACCTGGCCGGAGAATTGACCGATGACGTCCGGCAACTGGAGAGCGGCCTGGTGGGTATCACGGCCAAATCATCCTTATTGGGAGTCCCGATCGATCTGGACCTGGCCAGCAGTGTCGTAAAAAACATTGTCCGTACAAGAAAGAATATTACGATAGATGTGATTAAAAAATTAGTCTGTAAGGAATATAAGGTGTCGGTCAGCGACTTGGTGTCTAAGTCGCGTCGACAGTGCTTTGTAAAACCGCGGCAGGTTGCCATCTATCTCTCCCGGAAATACACGGATTCGCCTCTACAGGCCATCGGGAAAAGCTTCAAGCGCTATCATGCAACAGCCCTGCATTCCATTAATGCGGTCGAAAGGGAAATGAAACTCAAAGGCGCTACGAGCAGACAGGTGGAATATCTATCCAAGAAACTCGAGGCGGGGCAGTTTTAGTAGAACCCATCTCAAAAAAGTCTTCATGTCGGGCGTAGCTCGCAGAGCGTAGACTGATTGGTCCAAACTTCAGCTTCCGCTTAAGCTACGGCCGATAAACTTCGGTGGGCGCTCGGAATAACTCCTCGAAATACCTTATGTATTTACCACGCAAGGCATTGGCTTCGCTGGCGCCTCCGGTTTACGCCCCACATCTAATTAAAATCAAAAGCGGGAAGTCCCGCCACGCGGGGATCCTCACGGCCGCCTTGCTTGTCGGGCATAGCTCGTAGAGCGAAGACCGGATTTTGAACCAAAATCCGTTTTTTGAGATAGGTTCTAGGAGGGTTTCAGAAATTCATTGTATTTTGGCATTGGTTGATTCCGAAAAAAGGAGGTCTTCCAGGATTTCCATCTTGGTCACCTGATCGCTTTCAATCGCACACCGCAAACACAGGGCACAATACTTGCGGCAAATCTGGTCTTCGGGGTTGAATTCTCCAAAACAGCCGATGTGTTGATCAAGCAGCGGTCGCGTTTTCTTCTCTAATCTCATCTTCCATCCTCGAGGCTTATCAGGTCCAGCATCTGATGGTGTATTTTTCCGTTTGTGGCTAGCAGTTGCGGCATATCAATCGTAAACTCGTGATCGGTAAAGTCAGTGACCCGGGCTCCGGCCTCACGCGCTATTAACAGTCCGGCCGCCGTGTCCCAGGGTTTGAGATTCTGTTCCCAGAAACCTTCAAAACGCCCGCAGGCCAGATAGCACAGGTCCAGTGCAGCGCTGCCTAGTCGACGGACACCCTGGGAAGCCGCCAGGCAACGGGAAAGGCGTTTCATAATCTTATCAAGAATGTCACCTACATTGTAGGGAAAGCCCGTGACCAGCAAGCTTTCGCCGACATCCGGGGTATCGGAAACCCGGATGGTCTGTCCGTTTAACTGGGCCCCTTTTCCCTTGACGGCGGAAAAGAGTTCCTTGCTGACGGGATTGTAAACGACCCCGCAAATGATATCGTCCCCCCGGGCACAGGCGATCGATACCGCGAAAAGGCCCAGCGAGTGCGCAAAGTTGGTTGTTCCATCCAGGGGGTCGATGATCCACCGAAAGGCGGAAGAGCCGTCGCTGAGGCCGCTTTCTTCCGCCAAAATAGCATGATCCGGAAAAGCTGCCTGAATAGTGGCTATGATCGCTTTTTCCGAGGCCGTGTCGGCATCGGTCACCAGGTCAATGGCTCCCTTTTTGTTGATTTCCAACAGGCGGCCCATTTTTCCCATCAGCACTTCGGCTCCCTGGTGGGCGGCTTTTAAGGCAACACTGTTTATCTTACCGAAATCCATAGCAGATTTTCTATCTCGGTTTATGCGTACTGTCAACTCCTGCTCGCCCTGTTTATCTTTTGGCCGGTGACGGCAGCCTGGTTATCACCGCATCGACAAGCGGTTTCAACGTAGCGCGGTCAAGGGCTGAAATGGGAATGCCGTTCAAGCGGGTTGCCATGACCGCTACATCCTCCGGGATGACCCGGTCCATTTTGTTGAGGACGGGAATACAGGGGATGTGACCGATGCGCAGATCCGCAATAATGCGTTCCACCGATTCAATTTGGGCTTTGTAACGCGGATTGCTGATGTCGATCACATGCAGCAGCAGATCGGCCCCTTCCAGTTCTTCCAGGGTGGCCCGAAAGGCAGCCACCAGATCCCGGGGGAGATTATGGATAAATCCGACCGTATCGGTAATGATCACCTCCAGATCCTGTGGGAAGCGCAGGCGGCGGCTGGATGGGTCCAAGGTCGCAAACAATTTGTTTTCAGCCAGGACCTGGCTGTTGGTCAGTGTATTCAATAGGGTCGATTTGCCGGCGTTGGTATACCCAATGATCGAAATAACGGGAAGCCCTTTTTTGTGCCGCCGGGCTTTCTGCTGGGCACGTTGTTTGCGAACCTGTTTAACGGATTTCTCCAGGCGGCCGATGCGACTGCGAACCCGGCGGCGGTTGATCTCGAGCTTGGTCTCCCCGGGGCCGCGGCCACCGATCCCGCCGGTCAAGCGCGACATGGCGGTGTTTTTAGTAACCAGGCGCGGCAGCAGGTATTTCAACTGGGCCAGTTCGACCTGCAGTTTACCCTCGCGCGAGATTGCCCGCTGGGCAAAGATATCCAGGATAAGCTGCGTACGGTCCAACACCTTGATATCTTCGAGCTTGCCGGTGATCGACCGGATCTGGGATGGATTGAGATCTTGATCGAAGACAATCAAGGTGGCCGCTCTTTGCAGGGCCAGGATGGCGAGCTCCTGCAGTTTGCCCAGTCCCATCAGGAACCGGGCGTCGGCTTTCTTACGCTGCTGCAAGACGGTGTCCAGGACGTTAATACCACTGGTGCGGGCCAGTTCTTTCAACTCATCCAGGCTCTCCAGGGCCTGCCGGCGCGAGCGGGTCGTCACACTGACCAACAGGGCCCGCTCACGGGTATCGCCGGCCGTAATGGCGGTCCGGGTCTGGGCCATCTCCGTTTCCAGGGCACGGATTTGTTCTCGGCAGTCGATGTCCAGCTGGTCCAACCGCAGCGGCTCGGGGATGTGATAGGGCGGGCCATCAACCTGGCCCGGAAAAATGTGGGCCAGATGTATCGGACCGGGCAGACCGTCGCCGCCGACGGTGATGGCTGCCATCATGTCAAGGCGCAGGAGCGCCAGGTCGGTCAGGTCATCGCGGGTAAGTGTTTCATTACCTAAATGGGTATGGATGCAGCGCAGGCCCAGCAGACGGCCCGGGTCGGTTC
>Ga0126329_10000080_pt1 | contig 31893 bp, 27 predicted proteins | sample InaspJWI85metaG_FD_104915 | JGI IMG/M metagenome (GOLD analysis project Ga0126329, IMG submission 104915) | Marine gutless worms symbiont microbial communities from Oahu, Hawaii - Inanidrilus sp. 2 OAHU.JWI-85 metaG | ecosystem: Host-associated > Annelida > Digestive system > Unclassified...
CTCGCAGCATGACGTGACGGCCATATCAAAATATTCCTTGGTACGGTTGTCTATCAACCGCCAAGTGTGCCGCATTTTTTCACTTTGCCGGTGAACCCAGAGCCAGGATCTGATCATACTGTTGTTGAGACAGGAAAAGGCCATTCTCGCTTGCCCGCCGTCTCAGTTTCAGCCGGCGGTCGCCCGGCAGACGTGTGCCGGCCTGGTTTAGTATGGCCTCTGTAAGTACTTCCAGCCGGTTATGAAATTGATTGCCCGACAAAGGATCGGGATCGAACGCCAGCAATAGCTGCCCCACACCCGGTGGCTCTCCGTCGGCAGTAAAGAAGGAGCTGGCTTCAAAACCGAAATGGGCGGCGGTCAGGGCCGCCGACAGGATTTCCACCATCAACACCAGGGCGGCGCCTTTGGCGTCTCCCATGGGCAGCATGGTGCCCTCCATAGCCAGCTCCGGGTCCGTGGTAGGTTGGCCGGAGGCATCCAGGGCCCACCCCTCGGGAATCGTCTCTGTGTTCTGCTGGGCCACCATGATCTTGCCCCGGGCCACTTTGCTGAGGGAGAGGTCGATCACCAGGGGACCCTTATCTTTTCTGGGGGCGGCAAAAGCAATGGGGTTGGTGCCGAAGACCCCTTTTTGACCGCCCCAGGGGGCAATGGCTTTGGGGGTATTGGCAAAAAGCAGCCCCACCAGGCCCTTTTTCGCCAGCGCCTCCACATGATACCCGGCCGCACCGCAATGGTGGGACCGGGTCACCGCGGCGGTTGCGACACCGGTGGTTTTCACCAATTCGGACAGTTGTTCCACGGCCACGGACATGGCCGGATAAGCAAAGCCATGGTGCGCGTCGATACGGATAGCCGCCTGGGCCACAGCCGATACCACAGGCTGTGCATGACCGTCCACCTTGCCGCTGGCGGCCTGGCCGCAATAGGAGGGCAGCCGGGACAGCCCGTGCCCCCCCAGGCCGTCGGCCTGGGCCGCCACCAGGGCGTCGGCCACCTGTTTGGCGTTGGCCGGGCTCGTGTTATGGGCCACCAGCGCCTTAACCGCCAGCTCATGGGCCTGCGTGAGCGTCAATTGCATCTCTTGCATCTATAATTTCTCCAGTACATTGATGACATTGTCCATGGTCACCCGGCTGACCCGCTGGTTGGATTCCACGGTGACCCCGGCGATGTGGGGGGTCAGCACAAGGTTGGGCACCCCCTCGAACAGGGTCGCGCCTTCTTGGGTCAGGGGTTCGTTTTCAAATACATCCAGGGCCGCGCCGGCCAGATGTCCCGAGGTGATGGCCGCCACCAGGGCCTTTTCATCCACCACCCCGCCTCGGGCGGCATTGACCAGGAAGGATCCGGGTTTCATTTGGGCCAGGGCCCCGGCATCCATCAGGTGACGTGTATCCGTATTCAGGGGCACGTGCAGGCTGACCACATCCGCGGCTTGAAGCAACTGGCCCAGATCCTCAGTTTTCTGCGTCAGCTGCCAGCAGGGGTCGCCGGCCGACACATAGGGGTCAAAGGCCAGGCTCTTCATCCCTAAAGACACCGCCCGTCTGGCGGTTTCCCGGGCAATCCCGCCGAATCCCACCAGGCCAAGGGTCTTGCCGGCGGTTTCACACCCCATGGACGCCTGGCGCGGCCACTGGCCGGCCATCATCCGGGCAGTGTTGAAAAAGGCGCCCCGAAACAGCATCATGACGCTGGCAATGACCCATTCGGCCACTGCCGCATCATTGGCCCCGGTAGCGGGGCAAACCTCAACCCCTATGAGCCGGCAGGCTTCAAGGTCGATATTGTCGAGGCCCACCCCCAGGCGGCCGATGACCTTGAGGTTCGGGGCCCCGTCCAGAAGCGCCTGGTCGACCCGGGTCCGGTTGCGCACCACCAGGGCCTGGGCATCCTTGAGCATTGCTTTTAAATCAGCCGGTTTATCCACCAGCTCGGGATCGTAACAGACGGTATATTTGCCATCTACCCCGTCCACCGCCGCCGGGTCCATGAATTCACTGATGACGATCTGGGCCACTTTTTATCTCCTTAACTATTCACTCCACATGGATGTGGGCAGGGGCACTTCCAACAACCGGTGAAAAATAAAATAGAACGCGGTGACCACCACCACCGTCAGAAGGGCCGAAGCCAGTACATTCCGTTTGGAAAAACTATCGTCGGAAAGATACAGGTTCAAACCAAAATAGAACGCATAGCTTGCCGGCAGAAATCCGATAATGGGCAGGAGCGCGACATAAGCAAGCAGGAACACGATACCGATGGTCACGTTGTTACGCTCTGTTATAGATTTGAAAAAGGTAATCCGGTCCGGTTTTTGCGCACCTTTAATCAGCACCAGAATAGACAGGGACGCGGAAGCCACCAGGACGGCATCCACGAAAACACCGCCCAGTTTGCTCAGATCCCGGGTGGCGAAAAATACCACCCCGATATGGCCAAGGTCAGAAAACCCACGATGTAATCACTGTTCCAGGTCCCTTCACGGGCCGCCGGTGAAGCACTCTTTTCCGCTACGACAGTTTTCGCCATGGAAGGATTGCCGGCAGGGCCCGGCTCTTTTCTTTTGGACCGCCAGGCGGAATAGACCGGCCATAAGAGCGACAGCAGGCACAGCGCGATGAGAATGCCGCTGATAGGCCTGAACACCAGGTAGTTAAATGTGCCGCCGGCGGCCTTTCCGGCCAGCATGGACTGCACCAGCCCCTCCTCCACAAAGGGGCCCAGAATCAACCCCAGGACAATGGGTGCCGGGTGAAATTTCAGTTTGGCACTGATATAACCGATGATACCGAAGGTCAGCATGATCCACACGTCCAGCATGTTGTTCCGGATGGAAAAGGAGCCCAGCACGGTCATGAAAATGATGGCCGGCGCCAGGTAGCGGGAGGGGATGTTGATGATTCGGCTGAAGACCACGCTGCCCAGAGAACCGATCACCGTCACCAGAAATGCGGCGACTAAAAGCCCCATCATAAAGGCGAAGGTCACATCGGCATAACTTGAAAACAGTTCCGCACCGGGCCGCATCCCGTGCAGCATGAGAGCGCCCAGAATCACCGCCGCCGGAGGTGATCCCGGAATGCCGAGGGTAAGCAGCGGAATCAGGGAGCCCGGCGCCATGGCGCTGTTGGCCGCTTCGCTGGCGGCAACCCCCTTTACCGTACCCTTGCCGAATGCTTCAGGATTTTTGTCCCAGCGAACCGCTTCATTGTACGACACCATGCTGGCGATGTTTCCGCCGGCACCGGGGGCAAACCCGACGATGGTTCCGATGCCGGCCGAGCGCAGCATCAGACCCGGTTTTGTCATCAGTGACTTGATCACATCCCAGATGACGCTCAGTTTCGGTTTGACTGGTTTATCGGTGTAAGCGGCTCTGCGCTGGCCGATGACACTGTTCAAGATTTCAGGCAGGCAGAAAAAGCCGATCAGGGCCACGATCAGCTCGATGCCCCCCTGCAGTTCCGGAAACCCGAAGGTCAGGCGGATGTCGCCCCCGATTTCAGCCATGCCCACAGCGGAAAGGAGCATACCCACCGATCCGGCCAGAAAGCCTTTGACGACACTTCCCGTGGACAGGGTGCTGATAATGGTCAAACCGAAAATCCCCAGCCAGAAGTATTCCGGGGGACCAAACTTTAACGAGACGATGGCCAGCGGCGGGGCGGCGAGGATCAACACCATGTTGGCCGTCAGCGAGCCGAAAGCACTGGCCACGGCCGCGGCCACCAGGCCGTGCTGGGCCATGCCTTTCTGGCTCAAGGGAAATCCATCAAACGTTGTGGCAATGGCAGCCGGTGTCCCCGGGGTATTGATGAGAATCGCCGGAATGGCATCACCATACATAGCCCCCACATAAATCCCGGCCAGCATGATCAGGCCGGCAGCCGGACTCATGGTAAAGGTAAACGGTACCAGTAGCGCCAGCCCCATGGTCGCCGTCAGCCCGGGGAGCGCGCCAAAAATGATCCCCATGAACACACCGATGGCCAACAGAAGCAAATGACCGGGAATAAAAACCTGATATAGCCCCTGTAATGCAAATTCCAGCATACGGTCCTCTCGATTTCTTAACCTGCTTGGAGCGATGTTCCCACCGCTCCAAGCCAAGTGAATTCCTTCAGTTTATTTTTTAAACTCTTTGACCACCGGCTCCCATACAGAGATCTTGTCCATGATATAGGCCTTGGCTTCCTCGGCCCCCATGGCCACAGGCACAAATCCGTCTTTGCGCATGCTTTTCATGACTTCCGGGTTGGTGGCAATGTCCAGAAACGCTTTTTCCAACACCTTGACCACCTCATCCGGTGTTCCCGGAGGGGCGCCGGCCCCGCGGTCGATGGATGCATAGAGTTTGTATCCTTTGCTCACAAAGGTGGGTACATCCGGCATGTTGGCAAAGGGCGCCTTGGTTCCGAAGGCCAGGACCTTGATCTTGTCGGCATGCTGGACCAGGTCGTTGCTGTTGGCCCAGACCGCTTTGACATGACCGCCAAGAAAGGCGGCGATAGATTTGGCGGCGCCCTTGCTGGGAATGTAGGTGATATTGATCCCGGCGGTCTTGCCGAACTGCAGATGGGCGATGTGATGGCCCGACCAGGTTCCGGAACCGCCACAGGTCACGGCGCCGGGATTGTTTTTGGCTTGGGCCACAAAATCCCTCCAGGGTGTTGATGGGGCTGTCCTTCAATACGGCCAGGCCGATGGGGGTGGCCTGGAACAGGGCGATGGGTTTGAGCTGGTCGGTCTGATACCCGGCGTTACCCCGGGCCAAAGGCTGCAGGACGATATGGGGAATATTGATGCCTGAAATAAAGTAACCATTGGCCTTTTTCTTGATCATGTTGGCCCAGCCGATGGAACCGCCGCCGCCGGGCTTGTACTGGATGACCACCTTGACGCCCAGGGCCTTTTCCAACAGAGGCTGCTGGCGGCGGGCTTCGAGGTCAGACTGGCCGCCGGGGCCGAAGGGGATCTGGTAGGTGATCGCCTTTTCAGGAAAAGCAGCCTGGGCGGGAACCGCCAAGACCAGGGCCAAAAGGGACATACAGAATAAAGTTGCATAACGATTCATGTGTAATCTCCTTAGAAATAGTTGTGAGTTTGACAATAGTCACACTTAAAAAAGGATGCCTTCCGGGAAAGGCACATGGAAAATTTGAACGAAAACCAGGTAGAAAGCCAGACAGATGCCAAGTGCGGTGGCAACTGTCCGTACCACCCGGCTCTTTCTCTCTTCCGCCGAAGCCAGCATCCAGGCCATCAGGCAGACCATAACAAAAGTTGCCGTAAAAAAACCGGCATAAGGGTTGAGCCCTATGTAAAAAACGGCCAGACCTACTGCCTTGACCACACGGCCCCTGGGCAACGGTTGACTGGCCGGTTCCTCCCGGGCCCCGGCCAATTTCAGCTGCAGGCTTTTGATGAGCAACCCGATACAGATCAGGACCATGATGGCCGCGGTGACCCGGGGCAGTATGGACGACTGGAGATCGACATCGTCAAGCGCGACCCAGGCCACTACGGCGAATGTCAGCCCAAAGGCCGATATCAACAGGTTTGAAGCGGCGTGGGAAAGAAGTCCGAGCACCTCTTTGCCGGTTCGCCTGGGCTTGTCGGCCACCGCTCCTTCCCCGCCGGTAAGCGCTGCCGACTTGCGCTTTTCTTTGAACATCTGATATAGCGGCCAGCCGGCGGAAACTACGGTCAGGACAATCAGGATGATTGAAATCGGTCGCGTGAAGAACAGGCGAAACAGCGATCCGGTGGCCTGGGACAGCATCATCGATTCAATCAGGCCCCGTTCGATAATCGGACCGAGGATAACACCCAGCGCGATGGGGGCGGGGGCCATGGCGACCTTGGTTCCCCCGTAGGCCAAAAGGCCCAGAAAAAACATAATGCCCACGTCGAAAGAGCTGTTCCGGCTGGCAAAGGATCCCACCACCGACAGGGCGAGGACCACCGGCATGAGCAGATAGATCGGTAGATTGAGGGCACGGGCGTAAAACCGCGACCCGAAAAATCCCAGGACGAACATAACGATATTGGCCAGGAAAAGGGACAGGATGAACGTGTAACAAATAACGGCGCCGTCGCCTCGAAAGAGCTCAGGCCCGGGCTTGAGCCCCTGAAGGAGCAGGGCTCCGAACAGGACGGCTGCCTGGGGCGCCCCGGGGATGCCCAGGGTTAAAAGGGGAATCAGCGAGCCTTCCACCTCGGCGTTGTTGGCGGTTTCACTGGCGATGACGCCATCCACCGCTCCCTCGCCGAACTGCGATTTGTCTTTGGCCGCCCGCATGGCCTCCTGATAGCCCAGCAGGCCGGCAACGTTACCGCCCGCACCGGGGATGATACCGACAATGATCCCGATCACCGAAGAGCGGATCAGATTGCCCCAGCGTCTGAAGACGTACAACATCGCCTTCACCGAGCGGCCCTTCTCGGGTTTGAACACCGCCAGACCCGGACCGGCCTTGGCCTTCTCGGCCATTCCGAAGACCTGGGGGATGCAGAACAGCCCGATGAGGGCGATGATGATCTCGACCCCGCCCAACAGATCGGAAATCTCGAAGGTCAACCGGGCCACGCCGGTGGAAGGTGACAGGCCGATGGATGAAACGAGCACCCCGAAAAGGCCACCCAAGAGGCCCTTGGCCAATGACTTGGCCGAGAGGCTGGCAATGATGGTCAATCCCAGTATGCCGAGCCAGAAATATTCCGGCGGACCGAATTTAAGCGATATCGCGGCCAAAAGCGGCGAGAACAGCAGCAACACGGTGGTGCCCAGAATACCGCCGATGCCGGAACTCGTGGCCGACGTGGCCAGGGCCTCCTCGGCTTTGCCCTTGCAGGCCATGGGATAGCCGTCAAAGGTCGTGGCGATGGCCGCCGGTGCGCCCGGGGTGTTGATCAGGATGGCGGCGATGGACCCGCCGTACATGGCGCCGACGTAGACGCCACCAAGCATGACCAGGGCGGCATCCGGAGCCAGGCCGTAGGTGAATGGGACCAGCAGGGCGATGGCCATGGTCCCCGTCAGGCCGGGTAAGGCGCCAACCAGGATACCCCCTGCCACACCGGCTATCATTACCAGCAGATTTGTTATTGAAAAAACATTGACCAATGCCGGCCCTATCCAGTCCATTTCAGCATACCTCTACAAAGAATTGTGGTTCGGCGCGGATCTGATTGTCCGCGCCGTTAGATTTGAACAGTCTACAACTACTCGATAAATCCGCCTTTTTTTAGAATATCAATGTACTGGGCTTTGCGGGTCTCGATAAATTCGGCGTACTCTTTGGGACCCAGGCCAACCAGGTTGAAGCCCAGCTTGGCCATGCCCTCTTTGAATTCGGGCGTGGCGGCTGCGTGCCGCAGGGCATTGGCCAGGATGTCGATGCGATCCCTGGGGGTTCCGGCCGGTACGGTCACACCGCGATCGATCCCCAGGACCAGGTCCAGGCCCGCCTCCTTGAAGGTGGGGGTGTCGGGAAAATCTTTCAGCCGCTCTTCGGTGGCCACGGCAAGGACCTTTAGTTTATCCCTGTTGTTGGCGAATATGAAGGTGCCGCCATAGATGGCCTGGACGTGGCCGCCCAAAATCGCCGCCGTTTGGGGGGCGGCGCCCTGGAAGCTGACATAGGTGGTGTCTATGCCGGCCTGCTGCACAAACCGGAGATAACCCAGATGGTTACCGGTGAACTTGCCGGTGCCGCCAATGGCGAGCTTTTTAGGGTTCTTCTCGGCGAAGTCGATCAGGTCCTTGAGACTGTTGAACCGGTCGTCATCCGCTTTGACAGCGATACCGCCCGGTGTGGATGCATAGAGGAACACCGGGGCTAACTGATCGGTTTTGTACTTGACGCCTTTGATCATCATCGGCTGGACCACGATATGGGGCAGGTTGGTCACAGCCATCATGTAGCCGTCCGGCTTTTTCTGAGTCAGCATGGTCCAGCCGACCGCACCGCCGCCGCCTTTTCGATACTGGGGCACGATGCTGACACCGAGTTTCTCCTTGAGCCCGGGCCGCAGGAGCTGGGCGGCCACATCGGACTGTCCGCCCGGATTGAATGGAATCAGGAACTTGACCGGCTTGTTGGGAAAATCGGCCGAAGCAGGGGAACCGAATGCCAAAAGACAGATCATAAACGAAATGGCGATAATAAAGACTTTGCCGTATCGGTAACAAGTAGAAGTCATTTCTTTCTCCTATAATCATTTGCGTTTAAAAGGTTCTATTGAAAGGTCTTGTCTGGCCGGTCTGACGACCGGCCATCAAAGCCGGCTAAATTGACGATTACGCGCTCTCGTAGAGTTTGGTCAACACATATTCCTCATGGCCGAGGACTTCCTGAGCCGTCAGACGACCTTCGCAGGTGCGGATCAGCATGTTGATCAGATTGTCGCCGGACTCATCAAGGGTCATTTCACCCCGCAAAATAGCAGAGCAATCGTAGTCGATGTGCTCGGACATATCACCAGCGGTGCGCGGATTGGCTGTCAATTTGATCGTGGGTTCTATGGGGTTGCCGATGATGTTGCCCTGGCCGGTGGGGAAAAAATGGGCCACAAAGCCGGCCGCCGCCCACAAGGTCACCGCCTCGGCCGCGGCACTGGAGGAGTCCATGTACCAGAGCCCGGGTCCGGTGGGCGCCACCGCCTTGTCCAGGGCGCCGACATATTTGCACTGCTTGCCGATCTTTTGGATATTGCCGAAGGCTTTCTCTTCAATGGTGGTCAAACCGCCGGCGATGTTGCCCTTGGTGGGCTGACTGCCGGACAGGTCGTCGGTTTTATTGCGGTCGATCATCTGCGCATAGCGGTCGAACAGAAACTTGAATTGCTCCGAAGCCTCCGGTGTGGCGGCCCGTTTTACCACCTCATCCTCGGCCCCTGTAACTTCACTGGTTTCACCGAAACTGCAGGTTCCCCCCATGGCCACCAGCTTGTCGAAGGCATTGCCCACGGTGGGGTTGGAAGCCAGGCCCGAGGTGGTATCCGACTCCCCGCACTTGGTGGAAACCCAGATCTCGCTCAGGTCGCACTCCTCGCGTTTGAGTTCGCTGGCCCAGTGCACATACTCCTTGGCTTTCCAGCTGGCTTTCTCAACGGTTTTGATGTCACCGTGCCGCTCGATGGCAAAACCGGTGACCGGTATACCGGTCTCGGCGATGCCGTCTACAATGATGTTGGTCCACTGCGGCTCAATGCCGATCACCACCACCGCGGCCACGTTGGGATTGGAGCCGGTGCCAATGAGGGTTCGGAAAAACAGCTTCAGATCTTCACCGAACTGGAGACGTCCATATGCATGGGGAAGTGCCTTACAGCCTTTGATGTTGTGGGCCACGTTTTCTGCGGCCGCATTACTCAAATCGTCCAGCGGTAAAATAATGACATGGTTGCGGATGCCCACACGGCCGTTTTCACGCCGGTAGGCCATTACTTTGGGATTGCTCATGGTTACCACCTCCTTGTCTTTAAATTGTGGGTATGAACATGTTCACCGGTTTTTATTTCGGCCACAACGCGGCCAATGTCTGCCCCGTATTTGATGACCGAAGCATCCACTTGAATGTCCGCAAGAGCGATCTTGTGTCCCAGGGGGATATCCTGCAGCGCATTCATTTCGATCTTTTCCTGGTTGTCCATGTAGAGTCCTTGAGCGGTTTCACCAGATTTGACATCGACGGTGGCGACACCGACGTTATCCGCCTTTTCATGAACTAAAAACTGAATCATCTTTTACCTCCATATTATTAAGTTAAATTTTCCCATCTCGAAGATCACAATCCGTATTTTGATAAAATTTGTCCCGGTTTGAAATATATCAGGTATATCTCTACACTTAATTCAGCAATAATGGTGCCAATACAGGTTTTAATAATATTACATGTAAATATAATGAGTTATATGCTTAATCAGTCCGGTTGCCAGTTTATAGGCTGCCCAATATTGGGCGTTGCGCCCAATATTGGGCAGCCTTAGTTTTCTATTTTATTTTATTAAATTTAAGATAGTTAAATCAATTAGCAGAGAATATTTCATGCCGCAATTATATGGTCAATTCAAGATCTATTGAAAAATCAAATAACTAAGCTCAAAGTGCCCAATATTGGGCTTGACGGGGCCGATTTGATTGCCTATACATAACCATATCCTTGGCTAAAATGGGGGTAATTATATGAAATGGGATACCACAACTCGATATCAGCTGCTGCTTCAGATCAACAATGCCATTGTTTCAGCATCTACACGGCGTGGTGTGTTTTCAGCCATAGCTAAATCTTTAAAAGAAATTTTTCAGTTTGATCGATTGAGCATCAACCTTTATGATGATAAAAGCAATTCATTGAGCTACTTCGCTGCTGCTGAAGGTATTTCACCAACCGAGATAGACGAAAATTCCCGTCCTTTAGCTAAAGGTGCCATTGCCAGCGCGGTGATCCGTTCTGGCGAACCGTTTGTCGTGCGAAATCTTTCAACACATACCTATTGGCCGTCCGTGAACGCCATGAAGGCAGCCGGCCTGAATGCCACCATGGCATTTCCGCTGATCGTTCGTGATAAAGTAAAAGGCACCCTCCATTTGAGCTATACGAAAGCACCTGAGCATTTCGAGGAGATGATCGGCTTTTTAGCGGAAGTCTCATCACGAATCGCCACCGCAGTAGACCACATGATGGCTTACACCAGGTTGAAACAGGTCAATGCTCAGCTGCTTAGACAAAAAGATTTTTTAACTTCCGAGGCCAAACTCAGTGAAGACTTCCGCGAGCTCATCTATCAAAGCGATGTTATGGCTAATGTTGTTCGACAGACCAAGATGGTGGCCAACACTGATGCAGCAGTCTGCATTACCGGTGAAACCGGCACTGGCAAGGGCATGATCGCCCGTTTGATCCACCAAATGTCTAGCCGCAAAGAAGCGCTTTTCGTCAAGGTAAACTGTCCGGCACTCAACAGTGCCCTTTTCGAAAGCGAGCTCTTCGGCCATGCCAAGGGTTCTTTCACAGGTGCACAAGTCAACCGGGTAGGCCGGTTCGAGCTGGCTGACAATGGTACAATTTTTTTAGACGAAATTGGTGAGCTAGATATCAATCTCCAGGCAAAACTGCTTCAGGTACTTCAGGACAAAGCTATAGAAAGAGTTGGTGAGAGTCGCCCAAAAGAAGTTGATTTCCGTTTGTTGTCTGCCACGAATAAAGATCTTGAAACCGCTATGCAAAAAATCTCCTTTCGCACTGATCTTTTTTATCGGCTCAACACGGTGACCATCAAAATACCCCCTTTGCGGGAACGCCCCGAAGATATACCTCTAATATTTGAGAAATTGGCTGATAGGCAGTCGGCGGAGAGAAATTTGCCGCCACCGCTATTTTCCACCTCCTGTCACAAAGCACTGCTGCGATACCCCTGGCCAGGAAATATCAGAGAGCTGGAAAATGTCGTGAAACGGCTAACCATTCTGCGGCCTGGAGAAACGATAACCGGTCCCGAGATTGAAACTCAGCTCTTCGGTGTAAGCACTGCGACTTGCCGAAAATATATGACCTTGGCAGAGCTGGAGCGGGAGCACATTATCAATACACTCAAGGATACAGGGGGAATTGTGGGGGGGGTAAATGGAGCGGCCACGCTGTTGGATATTCCCCGGCAAACATTGCAATACAGGATGAAAAAATATGGCATTTCAGTAAAGAACTTGGATGTATTATAGAATCGAGTTTATTATCTGGCCATCCCCGCCATGACCTTCAGATCCATCTCCCGGCTTCGTTCCATGAGGCGTTCAACGTTCAAGTTCTCATGATCACCCTGACATGTGCCCTGGCGGTGTTTCTCTGCGTCTGGCTGATCGCCATCTTCACCGGCATGGCCCGTACCCTCAGGCGAACCTATATCCAGTGCGCCTTCCAGAGCAATCTTGGCTACATTGGACTGGCGGTTGTCTTTTATTACTTGGGTGAACCCGGACTGGCCAAGGACGGTATCTTTGCAGGCTTCATCATGATCCTGCAGAATATACTGGCTGTCATATCGGCCAGCTTGTTCAAAATTGCCGCCATGCCCGGTCTGGGGTCCCCCTTTTCAAACTGTTCAACCTCCCGACCGCAAATATCAACCCGGAGTAATACTCCAGTATTTAGAGGACTTGATATGAGCGCCCAACGCCGAGTTTGGGCCAAAAGACTTTTCTGTGATAGGTTCTAGGGCCCTACGCCAAGCCTGGTCCGGCAAATAATCTCTTCCTGCATTGCGGGCGTGAGGTCGTTGAAGTAAGCCGAGTACCCCGACACCCGCACCAACAGGTTGGGGTGCCGTTCGGGATGATCCCTGGCCTCCAGCAGGACCTGTGGATCCAGCACATTTACCTGGGCCTGCATGCCGCCATTTCGAAAATAGGTTTTCAACAGGCTGTCTAGGGCCCGTTGCCCGGTATCACCCCGCAGGGTGTGGGGGTCGAATTTCAGGTTGAGGTTGACGCCGTTTGCGATTCTCGTGAAGTCAAATCGGTTCACGGAATTCAGCATCGCGGTGGGACCGTTTTTATCCGCCCCGGATGCCGGCGCGATACCGGATGGAAAACTGGTCCCTCTGCGCCGTCCATGGGCCATGGCGCCCGTAACGCGGCCATACAGCTCGTGGGTGGTAACGGAATAGAGCCCGGCCACATAGGCCCCCCCGCGGGTATTTTTATGCTCCCGGAGAATATCCAGAAACTTGTCCACTACATAGACAGCCCACCGATCTACCGCGTCGATATCGTTCCCGTATTTGTCCAGGCCTTTGAGGTATGCATACCAGTAGGGATCCGCCAGGTTGTCTTTCAGTAAACTGACCAACTGCGGAAGGCTCAATTTTTTCTGGTTGAATACGGTCTGCTCAATGGCATACAGGGCATCTCCGGTATCGGCCGGAGCCACGCACTGGATACCGGAAAAATTGTACCGGGCCCCGCCGGCAGTTGAACAAATGCCGGATTCCAGACAGCCGTCCAGCAGCATGCTGGTCAACGGGGTGGGATGATAGCGCCGATTGGCAATCTCCACGGCCTGGAGTTCTTCGATTAGTTTTTCCAGCTGATACCCCAGCTGGGCTTCAAACGCCGCCTGCAAGTCTTGCATTGAATGCATATCGGCAGGGTCCCGGGTTTTCAATCCTGTACGCAGTCGGGCGCCGAATGGCCTGCCCTGGTTCAGGGCCAGTTCCAGGCAGATGGGCACGTTTAAAATGGCTGCGTCGGTGGATGCAAAACTTTTCCCCTGGCTGACCGGTTCCACACAGCCCACCCCGGTATAATTGCAGGCATCCTCCCGACTGTACCCATGCGCACACATGGTCTTTATAATAACCCCGTCATTGTATAAAGCCGGCGAGTTGCTGCCCGCTGCAAGCAGGGCATTGATCTTGTCGGTATAGGCCGCAGGATCGTCCGTTGTGACCCTGGCATGGTAATTCGGCTGACGCATGCGCAGTTCATCCATCACCTCGAGAAACAGGTAACTAAGATCATTGACCGCATTGTTGCCTTGCGCGTCACAGCCGCCCACGTTCACCACCTGCCCGTTAAACATTCCCCCGTGGATGTTGGTGAGCAGTTTTGAAAAAACAGGGATGATCTCCGCCATCTTGATGGAAAATGCCAGCAGGATCTCTTTCGCGTCATCTCCCGTCAGCGCACCGTCGGCCAGGTCCTTCTGATAAAAAGGCCACAGATATTGGTCCATGCGGCCCGGGCAGACCGAGTTGTCCAGGCTCTCGAGGTTCAGGGTCACCTGGGCAAAGAAAAGGGACTGCACCGCTTCCCGGAAGGAACGGGCCGGATACCGGGGCACCCGGCGGCATATCCGGGCAATGGTATCAAGCTCTTGACGTCTGAGCGGATCCGGTTCACCGCGGGCCATCTCAGCAGCCAAGGTGGCATACCGTTCCCCAAACCGGGCCAGGGCCTCGCAGGCCTTTTTGACACCTTCGTAAAAAAACCACCGCTTCGATCCGGGTGCCTGCGCCTGCTGGAGAGAGCCTGCCAGCCGGGCAATTGCGTCGGTCCCGAGCGTAATCAGCGTCTCATAATCGGGGGCAATATGGGAAATCCCCCCGGCTTCATTGATGATATAGTAATGCCCCTGGAGCTGATTCAGGATAAATCGGATCTTCTTTTTCAACGGCAGGTCCGTTCGAACGGCCAGAAACCGGACCAGCCAGAAGGGGATTGTTTTCAAGAGGCGGCGTATTTCGCGGCCGGATATCTCCAGCGGATTTGTTTTCCGTTTGGCAAATGTGAAAATGTCCAGCATGACCGGCAACCCATGCAGTTCCGGGAACAGCGATCCCCCCACCCGCTTGGAAGAGAAATTGCCCACGATGATTTCATCGGGCCAGATGCGGATGGACTTTTCGGCCAGAACCCGGCCAAGAGCTTCGGCCATCTGGACATGCGGCGATTTCAACCGGTTTTCGGGTTTGCGGTGGTACCGGGTCCAGATCTCGGCTCTTTCCGGGCAAACACCGGGGGCGGTGTTCTGCACGGCACGTTTTAATCTTTGTATTCTTTCAGTCATAAATGGTGGCCTCTACACCGTGGCCGGCAAACAAGGCTTGCACACGCTGAAGGTCTCCGGCAGTCTGCGATTGCAGGTTAAGCGGCTTTTGCGTAGTGTGCATTCTGGGGATTTTGGCCTCTCCCATATTATGATACGGCAGCAAATGGATAGTTGCCTGCCGGTTTTCTCTCAAGAAGTCAGCCGTGTTCCTGATATTAAGCTCTCCATCATTGATATCCGGTATCACCGGCATCCGCGCCTGCAGGGCGGCGCTGGTTTTTGAAAGCCGTGTGAAATTTGATAGGATCGGCCTATTTCCGACGCCGGTAAACCGTGAATGCTGTTCTGGTTCCATGATCTTCAAATCATAGTACACCAGGTCCAGATAGGGCAGCAAGTTTTCCAGGTGCCGCCAGCTGAAAAGGCCGCAGGTTTCCAGGTTGACGTGTACCCGGTGACGTTTGAGGGCCGGCAGAAAGGATTCGAGAAATCCGGCCTGCACCATGGGTTCTCCTCCGGAGAGGGTCACCCCGCCGCCGGACTCTTGAAAATAGTCCGAATCCTTTAAAAGTTCGGCAATCAGTTCATCCGCCGTCCAGGCGTGCCCGACAACTCGCAGGGCATTGTCCACGCAGGCCTCGGCACACTTCCCGCAACTGCTGCAGCGGGTATAGTCCACCCGGCGATCGGCCTTTACCACAATTGCCTGGTCTTCACAAACCGTCCGGCAGGTGAAACACTGTCTGCAAAGATGGTTATAAAAAGCAATCTCCGGGCCTGCAGACCACGATTCGGGATTCTGGCACCAGGCACAATTCAGTGGGCAGCCCTTGAAGAAGACCGTCGTCCTGATCCCCGGACCGTCGTGAAGTGAAAACCGCTGTATGTCGAAAATTATGGCCGAACCCATAAAGGTTTGAATTATCAACTACTTTTAAATTTGACAATAAAAAAGCAGTTCTCAAACTAAAGTAACATTTCAATTTACAGCCTGAACGCTATATCTTTAAGAATTCACATTAAGGAAAATTATGAATATGATACATTACCGAATCCGTCTTAGTATCATCCTTTTAGCGGCTGTTATTGCCGCGGGAGTCGTGTTGTACCAGGATCCTATAGCGCAAAATCCCGACTATCACCGTTTTCGGGATGCCAGACCATTTTTTGGAATTCCAAACTTTTGGAATGTTATCACAAACCTCCCATTCCTGCTGGTAGGCCTTTTAGGTTGGCAGTGGCTTTCGAAAGCAACCCCTGGTAACCATCTTCGCGAACTCAGGCCTGCTTATTTCTTTTTATTCACAGGCTTAGTCCTAATTTCTGTGGGCTCCGGCTATTACCATCTCTGGCCTGGTAATGGGACGTTAGTTTGGGATCGAATACCAATGACCATTGCGTTTATGGCCCTTTTTGTGGCGATTATTGGCGAGTTTATATCGATTCGCGCGGGTCGGCTATTGCTATGGCCATTACTTATTTGCGGTGTCTCTTCGGTTATTTACTGGCATTTTACCGAGATCCGCGGTGAGGGCGATTTAAGACCGTATATCCTCGTTCAATTCCTCCCGATATTGCTCATTCCTTTGATTATGCTGTTATTTAATCCGGTGTTCACTCGTACCTGGGGTTATTGGTTATTGCTGGGTTCCTATCTGTTGGCGAAAGTACTGGAGCACTTTGATGCCGCAATATTTGAAATTGCGCCTTTATTGAGCGGGCACAGCTTGAAGCATGTGACGGCAGCATGCGGAGTCTTCCTCATGATAGAAGCTTATAAACGAAGAAGGCTATGCTAAAATCCCGCCGGTATCAGGCCGGCATACCAAACGGCCTTAATGGCGATTTTACAGTTATGCCGGTTTTTGATAAGGCTGGGTATAGTATGGAAGGTGGCATTTACAAGCAGCTCGCCCGGCATCTTGATCGCCTCCCCGGTGGATTCCCCTCGACGGACAATGGTGTTGAACTCAGGATATTGAAACGGCTTTTTTCACCCGACCAGGCTCGCCTTGCCTGCCACCTGACCCTGATAGCGGAAACAGTACCGGTTATTACCCTGCGAAGCGGCCTGCCAGTCGAAAAAACGACCGAGATGCTGGCGGAAATGGCGCAGAAAGGACTCATTTTCAAGTCTTCGCAGCCACCACTGCGCTATATGGCCGCCCAGTTCGTGGTGGGGATCTGGGAGTATCAGGTCGGCTACCTTGATACAGGTCTGGTTGCGGATATGGAGGAATACCTGCCCTATCTGTTCGATTCCGGCGCCTGGCAGGCTTCTCCCCAGATGCGCACCATTCCAGTGGGCCGGAGTGTAGATGCCGGGCTTAAAATTCTCCCGCATGAATCGGCGACTTTCCTATTGGAGCAGAAAGACAGCTTTGTGGTGACACCCTGTATCTGCCGTAAAGAGCAACAGATGCAGGGTAAAGGCTGCGACCGCCCGCTGGAAGCGTGCATCTCATTCGGAACGGCTGATTCCTACTATATTGAAACCGGGGCCGGTCGCCGTGCGAACCTGGGCGAAGTTATCGACATCCTCAAGCAGGCGGACAAAAGCGGGCTGGTGCTGCAGGCCAGCAACGGCAAGGACATCTCCTGGATATGCTGCTGCTGCGGCTGTTGCTGTGGCGTGCTGCGCAACCTGAAGCGGCATCCGCGGCCGGCCGACCTGGTGTCAGCCCCTTTTACAGAACACTTGAATCCGGATCTCTGCAATGGCTGTGGGGTTTGCACAAGCCGATGCCAGACAGAGGCCATTGCTGTTTCCGAAGATCAGGCCCGCCTGGATGATGGACGCTGCATCGGTTGTGGCTTATGTGTCTCGACCTGCGCTACGGGCGCACTGGCCCTTGAACGCAAACCGTTACCCGCACAGCCGCGGGTGCCCTTGAACACGGCCACGTCGATGCTCGGCCTGGCCTGGAAAAGGAAGGTCATAGGACCTGGTGGTCTCTTAAAGCTGCTTTTGGCTTCGCAGAAGGACCGCCTGAGGGCCAGTCGTCGGGCGGACTTGTAGACGACTGCTGCGATAACCTCTGAAGAATAACGATCCATGGCACTTGGCTCTCTTTTCAAACGAGCACGCGAAACACTGCGCCATTTGGCTCCAAGGGACAAATCTGTACTTGACGATCTTTGTGACCGCATCCAGGCGGCCGAAGCAGATTTAAGTGTGTCCGCCGCGGATGCCTTTGAATACTGCCATACCACCTGCCAGGGCATTTGCTGCCGTAACATCGATCTAAACGCTGTGCTGGATTACCCGGATCTTGTCTATATCCTGAACAGAATGCCGGAAATCGCTGAAAGAGCAGCCGCCTGCCTTGAAAACGAGGCGGCTTTCTATGCGGCAAACTGTATTTTTCTGGAGAATGGAACCGGGCCCTGCATTTTCCCCGGCACGGCCATGCCGGAGGTCTGTATCACCACCTTCTGCAGCCTTAAAACCCCCGGCAAAAAAGAAATACGCCGCCTGAAATGGTGCTTCTTCCGTCTCGACTGTTTTCTCAGGACGCTGAAATTAAGGGTTTTCCTACGAAATTTTGGAAAGCGCTTGAAAAAAGTCGAACCAGAAGGATAAACTAGTATTTCGATGATTTGAATTTCAGATCCAACGCCGAGATTGGGCCAAAAGACATTTCTGAACTGGCTTCTAAATGCCTTTTGCAGCGAGTAACGCCGCCCCGATCGCCCCATTGATCTGGGCATTGGGCGATACCTGGATGACAACCCCAGCCCGATTTTCAAGGGCCTTGACCACACCGATATTCTTGGCCACCCCGCCGGTCATCATCACCGGCTCGGCCACACCCACCCTTTTCGCCATGGCCAGGACCCGTGATCCGATGGACTCGTGAATCCCCGCAATGATATTCTCCCGCTTTTCTCCGCGGGCAATCAGGGAAATGACTTCCGATTCAGCAAATACGGTACACAAGCTGCTGATGGCAGCCGGTGCATCGGCTTTCAGAGACATGTCCCCGAAAGCATCCAGGTCAACCTCCAGCGCCCGGGCCATGACTTCCAAGAAGCGACCGGTGCCGGCGGCACACTTGTCGTTCATGGCAAAATCGTTGACCCGCCCCTCGCTATCCAGAGAAATGGCCTTGCTGTCCTGACCGCCGATGTCGATCACCGAACGGACGGATGGATCCTGGAAATGGGCCCCGGCGGCGTGACAGGTAATCTCCGTGACGGCTTTATCCGCAAAATCGACACTATTGCGGCCATACCCGGTGGCCACAATCCGGTCGACCGCCTCGGGTTTAATGCCCAGATTCCCCAGAAGGATTCCAAAGACTTTTTTGCCGGCACTTTTGGCATTGTAACCCGTCAGGATCACCGTGCCTGCCAGCAGATTGCCATTCTCGACAACAGCGGCCTTGGCGCTGATCGATCCCACATCAATTCCTACGGTAAGCATAGCCTTCCTATTCCTGCTGAATGGTCTCACCGGTCGCAACCGGTAGCAGCGGTTTGTAAATAAATATCGATATAATGCCGGCCAGGTACATAATCAATCCGAACATGCCGGAGGTGATGAACATGCTGCTGTAAAAATCGCCCATGGAGTCCTGAATCAACAAGGCGATGGTCATGGCCAGGGCACTGTTGCGCAGGCCGGTCTCTAAAGATATAGCCCGGGTCTGATAGTTGTTGATACCAACCAACTTGGAAAACCCAAGCCCAAACAGCATACCCAACAGGGTCAACAAAAATATCGTAGTATAGAATTTCACCCCCTGCCGATCAGTGTCGGCAAATGCATCCAGATTACTCAATACGCCCGCTACGATCAAAACGAGGAGCGCAATGATGCCCAGGGCCGAAAGAAAAGGTGTGGCTTTTTCGGCAAAGGTTTGCCATTTGCCCCGAATGGCCATACCGACTACCAGGGGGATGATGACGAGGACTAAGATCGTCTGAACAACGAGCTTAACCGGAATGGCGATCTCCGGCATACCCGCGCAATAGAACGCCAGCAACAACGGCGTGAAGACGATGGACATGACCGTGGAAAAAGATGTGAGGGAAATAGAAAGCGCCAGGTCTCCTTTGGCATAGTACGTCATCAGATTCGAAGTAACCCCACCGGGGGTTGCTGTGATCAGAATCATCCCAACGAAGATAAAGGGATACTGTTCATAGAAGCCGAAAAGACGCCCGACACACATGGCCAGAAAGGGCATGAAGCCGAACTGGAGTATCTCCCCCAGGATAATGCCCCGCGGTTTGGTGAAAACCAGGGCAAAGTCCTTGAAGGTCAAAGTCATGCCCATGCCGACCATAACGAAGAGAAGCATCAGAATAATGCAAATTTTGAAAATCTTGTCCAACTTCATCTGGGTGGGTTTAGCAGTGAAGGCGGCCATTGGATACGTTGAGCCGTCAATGACGGCATCCAGGACCTTGACATTGAAAACCATTTTGCTGCCTGAAATTCCGTCTAAACCGGCGTAGAATGAATCCGATGCCTCAGTCCGGGCTGCGGGATCGGCCGGCACGGACAGGATATAGAGCTCACCGCTCAACTTGCGCAGCAGATAAACCCGGGCACGGTTTTCGTCCGCGGGAGCCTGCACACTTTTGAGGATGCGCAGGTTCCCCACAAATTGGGTTTCCGTACCTGCGGCCCAATCCTGATCAAGGGCAGTTTTATTCAGCTCCTCGAAGAGAGCAAGATCGCCTTCGGCACTGAAGGCAATCCTCGAAAGCTGCTTGTAGAGGGCTTCATTGGTGTCTGTCTGGGCGTAGACGTACCCGGGCAGGGAAAGAAAAAGCACCATCAGGCCAGCCACCAGCACAGACACCGACCGATCGCTGCAAGTTCTGTTCATTTTCAACATAGTTGCTCCTTTACAAACAGTTTGGAAGGGGGATGCAAAATCTTCAATCGGATTCAAGTTCTATAGCTTGGCCTTGAGGACCTCCATAAAGGCATCGATGCGTGTTTCGATCTGACTTTCTGTGAAATTGCGGGCATCGGTCATATCAGCCTCGATCATCAGCGCGGGCAACCCTCGTTCGGCCTGCACGATTTTTTGGATGTCGTACTGCCCCAGTGAATACGGTTTGCAGCTGCGATTGGAATGCATCACCAGGCCGTCCACATCGTAATGGTCGATCATGCGTAGCACCTCCGCGGCCATGGCATCCACCCCGATGTTCAGATAGATGCGGGAGTATCCTTCCGCCATGGATCCAAGAAAGTCGTTTTCATCGAGGTATTTCAATGAACTGCACCAGGCTGACGTATAGGTGTCCGCCACCAGGCAGGCCCCGTCAGAAGCAAATTTTTCGGAAAGCCATTTCGTGCGGAACCACACCGGCAGGTTGTCCCATAACAGTCTGATCTGCTCATCCGGCACGGCACTGATGCCCTGGGCAATACGATCTTGCATCTCGGCCAGGAGCTCGGTGTAATAATCAACAACGGTCTGCGTGCCCCGCAGGGTGACGATTAGGGCCAAATGAAAAAAAGCATCAAAAGCACTCATGGGGGCCGGCTTGTGCCGGGTGGTGTCCAAAACGGACTGCCAGAGTCTCTGGCCGGCAATCGAAAGGCGGCCTATCTCGGCCAGACGGTCATGGTCTAGTTTTTGCCCGCAATGTTTTTCCAGAAAATCAATGTATTCATCAAACTGGCGCCGCACATACCGGCGCGCTTCGTCACTGAAATCGGTGTGGCTGATCGGCGTATCCAGGATGAATAGCGGTACGTCGAAATAGCGGGCCTGTACTTCGTACCACTTGAGGACGGTCCCGCAGATATTGTTGCAGCAAACCAGCATATCCGGCCGGGGCAGTCCTCCGATGGGACCGCCATTCACGGTAGCACAGGCAATGTCGGCGCGGGCATAGGAGCACAAATCGCTGGCGTATCCCATCTCCTCGGCTTTTTCGCACAAGTCTACGCCCATTTTACTGGCCCCGATCATGGCCCCATGATTTTCCGGATAAACCGGAATCACATCCATGGCGATCAGCGGCTCTACGGGCCCACCGCTGGTGATCCAGGCTATTTTCTTCCCCGACTGCTCGGTGGTCTTGGCCTCAATATAATAAGTGGTCATGATGTCTTTCATCTTCTTGACGCACTTGATCTTCCGCTTTTCTTTCTCAGGATCGATTGCTTTATTATCTGCGATCATATTTTGACTCCTGATTCGTTACCAATCTTTGTGTCGATATGATAGGTGTATCCCAGCTGGTTCAGGGTTCAAAGTTCCCCGTTCAGGGTTGAAACCTTTGAACCCTGAACGTCTGAACCCTGGAACCCTTATAACATCTCAATAAATGCTTCACATCTGGTCTTAAATTGCCCGCCGGCAGCATCCTTTTCCTCCATCTCATACAGCAGGCAGGGAACACCTTCGTCTGCCAGCATCTGTTTCAGGTAAGGATAGTCAAACCCGTGCGGGTCACAGAATTTCAGATAGATGAAGATGACCCCATCTGCCCTGCTCTCTTTAACCGTCCGCACCAGGTTTTCGCCCCGGCTTTTTATCCCGGCATGCTTGGCCGGGCATACGTTGCGATCTATATAACGGTTGGCAATGGCGGCCAGCACGTCTGCTCCGGGTTCGATAGCACTCTCGAAAAACCGGTGGCCGGTACACAGATCATCGGCCACGATGGCGCCGCCGGAATCTTCGATGGCACTGTAGACATCGGGCATATTGCACAGCCCGCCGGACAGGACAAGGCGTTTTCCATTAAAGGCCTCATCAACCTGCATTACTTCCAGCTGCTGCGCCACGTCCTCGGCCAGGGCTGCAAAATCTTTCCGATCCATAACCATGGCAGCCTTGACCATGGCGTGTATATCCGTCCCCTTCAATATACCCGGTCTGGCCATGCGGGCAGCGTATATGCGCTGCATAATGCTGCGAATCCGGTTACCTAGCGACACCGCCGATTCGAGATCGGCAGCCCGGATGCTTCCCCCCAGACTGGTTTCGAGTTCCTGTCGGAACCTACCCATTGCCGCCGTCATATACTCACGGGCGCTGTCGGTGTTCAATTTAACCGGGCCGACCAGATCCAAATGAAAACCGCTTTTGATATTCATCCGCCAGATATCTGACAGACGCTGGATGGAGTCACACGTGTGCGGAAATACCACGCCATCCAGGAAATCGAGTTGCCCGGCCAATACATCTTCCAGCGCACCCCGTACCAGGCTGCAGCTGTAAGCCTGCATATGCGCGTCTGCCCTGGAAATATTCAGGTCGGTTCCAAATATTCGATATCCCAGTGCTCCGGAAGCCAGGATTAGCTCCTCGGGTGCATAACTGCAAAAGGTCCCGACAACCTTTCCGTCCTTTTCTGCTTTCCATTGCCGGGCATAGCCCGCCGGATCGGCGGCCACGGCTTTCAATCTATTGAGACTGTCCATGCATGACTCCTTATGAAGATCACCCCGTTCAATCTTACCGTCGACAGGATCCGTCTTTCGGTTCTATTATCGAACATCGGTCGGAATGTCAACCAGCAGTTGACCAACTTGGTTATCAATGCTACTCTAAGGCTACTTGTCGTCTCCCCTTAATGAACAGGTCTGGCAGATGGGAAAAAACGATACCCTCTCTAAATTAAAAGCGCAGGAACGGGAAACCAGGCGGGAGCTGATTATCGAGGCCGCTCGGGCAGTCTTCGGCAAAAAAACCTATGACCGGGTGAGCATGGCAGAAATCGCCAAAGCCGCCGGTATCGCCAAATCTTCCATATATACCTATTTCAACAGCCAAGAAACCCTCTTTGTGGAAATCGCGGTCCGCGACACGCGCCGCTTCATTGAGAAACTGGAACATCAAATTTCAGCCGCGGCTTCACCCTCTCTGGAACGGGTCATCAGCTATTTTCTGGACTATTACATGGAACACGAAGCCCAGTGGCGTATGATCACCCACTTCGCCCTGTATGGAAACAAACGTAATGAGTCGGTTGAAAAATTGGATTCGGTTTCGCGTCAACTGCTGGACCAGTTCGCCTTGATGTTTGATAAATTGGGGTATCAGGACAATACCCGCCTGTTGGCCCATACTCTTTTTTCTTCCTTGAGCGGCATTCTGATTGCCTTTCGTAAATACCCCGGCCGGACCGAAGCTGAAAAAGCCGCCCACATGAAGCGCATCGGGCGTCGCTTCGAGAAAATGTTCGTGCTGCTCCAGGATGCCTGAAATGATCTCGCCCCCCAAAATCTGGTAACGTTACCCAAAATTGCGTCCTTGACTTACCGCCGGCAATAATATAATCAAATTTCTAATCATATTATTTCGAGAATCTGATGACCACACGTAAAGCAAAAAAGAGCAGTCGCGCGGACCATACCCTCAAGGCTTTTAATGGTATTCGCAACATGCTGTTTCATAATGAGATTGCACCGGGGCAGAAAATTGTGTACGCCGATCTGGCCAAACGTCTTAACATGAGTCCCACCCCGGTTATTCAGGCGCTGAAGTGGCTTGAGTTCCAAGGCATTGTCCGGCGGGAACCGAATCGCGGCTATTTTACCGAACCCATCAGTCTCAAAGAGGTTCAGGAAATTTACGAAATGCGAGAGTTGCTCGAACTCTCGCTGCTGCCCAAAATAATCAACAATTTAGATGAATCCGGTATACGTAACCTCAAGCAAGCCCTCGAAGAACATCGCAATGCTTCGTCGCGGGTATATCTCAACGAAAGGCTGCTCAAGGATATGGATTTTCACTTGACCTTGGCTTCCCTTTCCGGCTGCATGGTACAGCAGAAAATCCTCAAGGACCTATTCGATCTATTATACCTCAAATATCGGGGCAGCATCCTGTTCGTGAATTTTATGGATACCGTGGATACCGCTCATCGCGACATCTTCAATGCCGTAACCCGGAGGGATATTGAGAAAGCACATGCGGTGCTCTCGGCCCACATCAGGGAAGTTAAGCAGCATGTTCTGGAGGGCCTGAGCCGCATGATTGCCGAAAAAGAGGATTCGGTTTTCTAATTGGTGCTGAAATTAGGGGTACTACAGAGTTTTTAGTTCACCACCCATAATATTTAATCAAATTTAAAATTATATATGGAGAGAGCATGAACCTGACATTCATCGAGGGCAATGAGGCCATTGCCTTGGGGGCCATGGCCTCCGGATGCCGCTTCTTTGCCGGATATCCCATCACCCCCGCCACCACCATTCTCAACAATATGCTTAAATATCTGCCGCCTGAAGGGGGTGTCTGCCTGCAGGGCGAGGATGAAATCGCCTCCATCGGATATTGTCTGGGGGCTTCCATGACCGGCATGAAGACCATGACCGCTACGTCGGGGCCGGGCATCAGCCTTTACAGTGAACAGATATCGTTTGCCATCGGCAGCGAAATCCCTCTCGTTATTGTAAACATCCAGCGTTTGGGGCCCTCCACGGGATCAGCCACTTTAGGAGCGGACGGGGACATCCAGTTCATGCGCTGGGGCAACAGCGGCGGCCTGCCGGTCATCGTGCTGGCACCGGCCGATCCGCGGGAGTGCTATGAACTCACCCGGCACGCCTTTAACCTGGCCGAGACCTACCGGTGCCCGGTCTTTATCGCGTCGAATAAAGAGATTGCCATGACCAGGGAAAGTGTCGATCTCGACACGTTGGCGGATCCCGGTACCGTTGAGAGACAGCCATCCCCGCCTGGCACCGACTACCTACCCTTTGCAGCGCCAAATGGTAATCAGGTCCCATATTTCGAGCCGATCGGCGGTGATATCCTGTCTCGTCAAACCTCTTCGACCCATGGCCCAAACGGATACATCACCGTGGATCCAGCCCAAATCGAAGCGAATGTCGAAAGACTGCGGGACAAACTGACTCAGGCCGTGGACGGGTTTACCTATTATGATTACCGCCCAGCGGCGGATACCGACGTGCTGCTGATCACATATGGGGTCACCACCCGGGCCGCAATGACCGCTGCCCGCAATCTGGAGGCAGACGGCACCCCGGTTTCCCGCCTGTCTCTGAAGACCCTCTGGCCGGTGCCTGAAAGAATAATAACTGAAATTGCAGAAAAATACGACCGGATTGTGATGGTTGAAATGAACCTGGGGCAATATGTGCGCGAGATCAAACGGGTATTGCCTGAAAAGAAGGTGTCTTTTATGGGCCAGATGGACGGCAAACTGATCACCCCAGCTCAAATAGAAAGGACGGTGAAAAATGGATAGCCTGCTGAATAAAAGCCGCCCACCGGTTTTCTGCCCGGGGTGTTCCCATGATACCGTTACCAGGGCCCTCGATCGGGCCTTCGTGAATATGGGGCTGTCGGGGAAAGACGTGGTCGTGGTCAGCGACATCGGTTGCTCCGGACTGTTCGACACGTTTTTCAACACCCACGCCATGCACGGCCTGCATGGGCGGGCCCTGACGTATGCCACCGGGCTTAAAATGGCCAGACCAGACCTTACCGTGATTGTCACCATGGGGGATGGCGGACTCGGTATCGGCGGAGCCCACCTGCTCTCCGCCTGCCGGCGCAATCTCGATCTCACCCTGTTAATCCTGAACAATTTCAACTTCGGTATGACCGGCGGGCAATTTTCGGCCACCACGCCCAACGATGCCGTCGTAGGTTCGGGATTTCTCAACCAGCTCGACCTGCCCATGGATGCCTGTGAGGTTGTGGCCTCAGCCGGTGCGTCCTACGTCACACGGTGTTCGTGCTATGACAAAGGTTTGGCGGCGAACATTGAAGACGCCATTCGTTTCAAGGGTTTTTCCTTTATCGATATGTGGGGTGTCTGCCCCGGCCGCTATACCCGGGCCAATAAACTGACACCCAAAATGATTGCCGCGGAAATTGATGCCCGCAGAACGTTCATGGGTGCAATCGAAAAGAACCGGCGGGCAGAATACGGTAACCAGTATCGCGCCATTGGTGCCTCCCTGCCCTCACCCGCCAAACCGGCCGCCATTGCGCCCGCGTACCAGGCCCCGGTCGCCGATCGACAGGAAGTCATCATTATGGGCGGAGCCGGTCAGCGAATCGTGACGGCCGGTGAGATCCTTTGCCTGGGAGGAATGACCGCCGGCCTGAAAGCCACCCAGAAAAACGACTACCCGATTACAGTACTGCGGGGACACTCCATCAGTGAACTGATCCTGGCCCCGGATGATATCGAATTCACCGGTATAGCGCGTCCAGATGTGGTCATCGCCATCGGTCCAGAGGGTGTCGCCCGGCGTAAAGATATGTTTGGCACGCTGGGCCCGGAGACGCTGGTTATCAAACCGTTAGGCATGGAAACGCCCGCAACCCGAGCCGAAACCAAGGAGATCGATTTCAAGGCCCTGATGATAAAATCACCGGATATGGCCCTGGCCGCCTTGGCGATTCTGGCCTGGGCCAAGCGGGTCATAACTTCCGAAATGCTGGACCGTGCTTTAACATGTCGTTTCAGTGGAAAAGTCCTGGAAGCATCCAGGGCGGTTATCGAACGCGTCCAGAGCCAGCTGCCGGCTTAGTGGGATGTGAACGTCCGTTCCAGGTCTTCGGAACGAACTCTAGGACCATAGAGAAACTTGAATGGAAGAGACCTAAATTCACTTGACTAAAACATAATGATAATATAGCTGTATTGTAGCTTTTTTCACGAGTAACTGCCTGCCTGCCATATTTACCAATGCCTGCATGAAATCCGGCAAATAGTGTGTTCACCGGCAGGAACAGCTCAAAACCAGAGGCCATCTTAAAAATAGTATTTTGGTTCAAGGTCCCGTCTACGCTCTGCGAGCTAAGACGGACAAGCAAGACTCTCAACAGAGTTTATCAGCCATGGCTTCAGCGAAGGCTGAAGATTGGGCCAAAAGACATTTTTGGGTTTGCCTCTAAGGACAATTAGCCGCCAGGAGGAACCAAATGGACTTTACGTTGTCAAAAGAACTTCAAATGCTCCAAAAAGCCGTGCGTGAGTTCGCCAAGAAAAAAATAGCCCCCAATGTAGATGAGTGGGACGCCAATCATCACCTGCCCTACGAGGAGGTCATGCGGCCCATGGGCGAGTTGGGCTTTTTCGGCACCGTTATTCCGGAAGAGTATGGCGGCGAGGAAATGGGCTGGCTGGCCGCAATGATTGTTTCAGAGGAAATTGCTCGTGTATCCAGTAGCTTGAGAGTACAGGTCAACATGCAGGTTCTGGGTTGTGCCTACACAATTTTTACCTATGGCAGCGAGGAGCTTAAGAAAAAATACATCGAAAAATTATGTACGGCGGAATACCTGGGTGGCTTCGGCATTACGGAACCGGACGCCGGTTCCGATGTCATGGCCATGAGTTCCACGGCCGAAGACAAGGGCGACCATTGGCTGATCAACGGCTCGAAAACGTGGATCTCCAATGCAAACGTTGCCGATGTCTTGATCTACTATGCTTACACCGACAAAGACAAGGGCTCCAAAGGTCTGTCCGCTTTTGTCATCGAACCCAAGAATTTCAATGGCATCAAAACCTCCGGCCTCGAAAAAATGGGCTCGCATTCATCGCCCACCGGGGAGGTATTCCTGGACAATACCAAAGTGCCCAAAGAGAACATTCTGGGCAAACCGGGAGATGGTGCCAAGATCGTGTTCGGCTCCCTCAACCAGACCCGGCTTTCGGCGGCCGCGGGCGGTGTCGGCTTGGCCCAGGCCTGCCTTGATGCGGTCGTGAAATACTGCAATGAACGCAAACAGTTCGGCAAGCCCATCGGACAGTTTCAGATGAACCAGGACATGGTGGCCCAGATGGCGACCGAGATTGAAGCCGCCCGGCTGATGGTTTATAAAGCGGCCTATGCCAAAGACCAGGGCAAACTCAACAACGGTCTTGATGTGGCCATGGCCAAGTACCTGGCCGGTGAGATTGCCACCAAGTGCTCCAACTATGCCATGCGTATCTATGGTGCCTATGGCTACTCTACCGAATACCCGGTTGCCCGTTTCTATAGGGATGCCCCCACCTACTCCATGGTTGAAGGCTCCACCAACATCTGCAAATGGATTATCGCCCTGGATCAGCTGGGGATCCGTAAGGCCAATCGTTAAGGTAAAGCGAAGTTAACGTGAAAAACCGAACAAGGAGATCCAATTTTGACTAAGGACATTATCGAAAAAACAAAGAAGACTGCTCAGCTCTATTTTGACGGGGTCACCGATGAAAGGCCATTTGACTTATGGCAGTCTTTCGACAAGGGGCTGGCCCGGGATCTTTCGCTGTTCATTACCGGCCAGATGTATGCCCGTGAGAAGTTGCCCCATCCAACCCGGCAATTGGTCACTGTGGCGGCCCTGACGGTGCTTTCGCGTCTCGAAGAACTTAAACTGCACATTGAAGCTGCTCTCAACGTGGGGTGCTCACCTCAGGAAATTGCGGAAACCATATTCCAGACCGCTATTTACGGCGGGGTTCCGGCCACCAACCAGGCCCTGAAAACCCTGCGGACCGTGTTGCAGGAAAAAGATATGTGGCCTCTGAATCAGGAATGAATAGGTAGCTAAAAAACAAAACTACCGAACGGTCGGTAAATTCTTCTTGCAATCATTGCCGGATTTAACTAAGACCAAAGGCATCTTTTAAAAATTGTCTGTATTCTAAACAATTAAGGTTAAGCCACAGGAGTCGCCCATGAAACCCTATTTCGAAGAAATGCCGTCATTCGGACGGAAACTTGCCGAGGGCCAGATCAAAAGCGCCGCTGAAAGCGTGACCCAGATCAAAGAAGTGGAAGCCGAGGTCGCCGCTGCCGTAGACAAGGTGAAAAATGCCGGTTTTCCGGCCGAAAAGATCAATGCCCGGGGCATGATGACCGTTTTTCAACGCCTGAATTACTTGTTGGAGCCGGACACCTGGTGCCCACTCAACACCCTGTACAATCCCTATGACAATGTCGAAGGCACCAACAATGTAATTAGTGGCCTGGGAAAAATATCGGGAAAATGGGCAGTTGTCATCGGTTTTGATAACAAGGTGATGGCCGGTGCCTGGCTGCCCGGGCAGGCTGAAAACGTCTTTCGCGCCACGGATCTGGCCAAACGCCTGCACATCCCACTGGTATGGCTGGTGAACTGCAGCGGGGTCAAACTTACCGAGCAGGAAAAATTTTACGCCGACCGCAAGGGCTCCGGAACAACCTTTTTCCGACATGCCGAACTCAACTCACTGGGCATCCCCATTCTGGCCGGCATATATGGAACCAATCCGGCCGGCGGCGGTTACCAGGGCATCAGTCCGACGATTCTCTTCGCCCACAAGAATTGCAATATCGCTGTTGGCGGCGGTGGTATTCTCAGCGGCATGTCCCCCAAAGGGCATTTTGATGTGGAAGGCGCCGAGGCCCTGATTTCAGCTGCCAAGCAATTCAAAGCGAAACCGCCGGGATCGGTGGATATCCATTACGACGAGACCGGCTTTTTCAGATACAAATTCGATGAGGAAACCGACCTCCTGGACAGCCTGAAAGATTATATGCAAGACATGCCGGCCTACAATCCCAAATTTTTCCGGGTGGCTGAACCCAAGGAACCGGCTTTCGACGCCGAGGATCTTTACAGTCTGATCCCTTTCAACCAGAAGCGGATGTACAATTTCGATGAAGTCCTCGCCCGCCTGGTTGACGGCAGCGAGCACATGGAATTCAGGCCCGATTACGGCCCGGAGGTTTATACCGGCCTGGTGAAAATGGACGGCTTTCTGGTAGGCTGTATCGGCAACCGCCAGGGCTTTTTGGGCGAAGATTATCCTGAGTACGCGGATTACCCGGGCATCGGCGGCAAACTCTACCGGCAGGGCCTGATCAAAATGAACGAATTTGTCACCCAGTGCGGCCGCGATCGGGTACCGGTCATCTGGTTCCAGGACACCTCCGGCATTGATGTGGGCGATATCGCCGAAAAGGCCGAACTGCTCGGTCTGGGCCAGAGCCTGATTTACTCTATCCAGCAGACCAACGTACCCATGACCCTGGTGGTCCTGCGCAAAGGTACGGCGGCGGCCCACTATGTCATGGGCGGGCCCACGGCCAATCGGCACAACGCCTTTACCCTGGGTGTCGCCACGACCGAGATTTACGTTATGCACGGCGAAACCGCTGCGGCAGCCAGTTTCTCCCGCCGCCTGGTCAAAGAAAAGGATGCCGGACGTGATCTGCAACCGACTATCGATAAAATGAACCAGATGGCCCAGGAATACCACGACTATTCCCGTCCCATTTACTGTGCCCAGCACGGATTTGTAGACGAAGTGGTCAATCTGAGCTCCCTACGCAGCTACCTGAAGGCTTTTGCCGGGGCAGCCTATCAGAACCCGGAATCCATTTGTCCGCATCACCAGATGATGCTGCCACGGCTCATCAAAGGCTAAGATTTCATATCCGATCACCGCAGTGAAGCCCGGCTCTGCACTGCGGTGATCAACGTGCCGTTTCATGGCTATCCTCTACATTCTACCCTGTTATACAGCAACCCCACCTAAGGCAATTCGTCCTTAACGTACTGTAATATATTTATTTTTAAAATTTCTTTCATTTCTGTGTAATTTTGGCGGCCACCAGGTTAAGTCGCTCTTTTTAACAATGTTTTCAAGGACATGTGTTTACGAAAAGCAAATATTTGAAAAAATTGGACCTAGGTACAATTTCTTTTTCGGCTCCAACGCATATAATAGGCCATCATGTGAAATTTATTTGCGGAGGTAAATCATGGCCAAAGCCGGTAGCATTCAATCAGTTTCAGGTCCCGTAACAGCCCGAACCCCCCTAGGAGAAGTTCGTGAACTTCTACCGGGAGAATTCGTTTACGAGAACGAGCTTATCGAAACACCTGCGGGCTCATTTGTTACGATACTGCTGGACAATGGCAATACCATCCACCTGGGTGAAAGCACCAAGGTTCTGCTGGATGAATCCGTTCTGGATCAGGTAGACCCCTATGACGCAATCGTCCATGAAGTCGAGATGCTGCAAAAGCTCATCGAAAGCGGTGCCGATTTAGAGGATGCCGAAATCGAGACCTCCCTGGGCGTTGCCGACGATGCCTTCGAATATGACGTGGATTACTATGGCGGTGATACGACCCGGGGCGATGTCGGCACCCGCCTGCTGGATGTTGAAGATGGGCCCGACACACCGCCTACCGATCCGCTGACCGGCACCTATCCACCCACCGGGCCGGATAGCCCTGAAGCTGCCCCTGTTGAAACTGCGGTCGATGCCACGCTGCCCACGGCCTCGATCGCCCTGGATGCCAACATCACCGCCGATGACATCATCAGCGCGGCCGAAGTCGGCACCAACATCGCCATCACCGGCTCCACCGGCGGCGATGTC
>Ga0126329_10000083_pt1 | contig 30462 bp, 28 predicted proteins | sample InaspJWI85metaG_FD_104915 | JGI IMG/M metagenome (GOLD analysis project Ga0126329, IMG submission 104915) | Marine gutless worms symbiont microbial communities from Oahu, Hawaii - Inanidrilus sp. 2 OAHU.JWI-85 metaG | ecosystem: Host-associated > Annelida > Digestive system > Unclassified...
AAGATCGAAGAGAACATTTTTCGGGGGCAAAGCCAGGACCTGGGATTCGGGTCGGTGTTCGGCGGCCAGGTCCTGGGCCAGGCGCTATCGGCTGCTTACCAGACGGCGCCGGCCGGCCGGCGCGCACATAGCTTGCACGGCTATTTTTTGCGTGGCGGTGATGCCCTCAAGCCGATTGTCTATAACGTGGATTGTATCCGCGACGGCAAAAGTTTTACCACCCGGCGCGTGGTTGCGGTCCAGAAGGGCCGGGCTATTTTCAACCTGGCCGCCTCTTTTCAGGTGGTCGAAAAAGGATTCGACCACCAGGACCAGGCCCCCCACGTACCCGGTCCCGACGGCATCACGCCGGAGCTGGAGTTGGCCATGCGGGTTGCCGACCGAATACCAGCGTCGATTCGCAATAAAATTCTGTGCAAAAAGCCCATTGAGATCAGGCCGGTAGACCCCATCAACCCCTTTTCGCCGGAGAAGCGCACACCACAGCGCTTCTGCTGGTTCAAAGCGATCGACCGCCTGCCAGATGACCCGATCGTGCACCAATACCTGCTAGCCTATGCCTCGGATTTCGGACTGGTGGGCACCGCGCTCTACCCCCATGGGCACACGTTCTGGGAGGCGGACATGCAGGTGGCCAGCCTGGATCATGCCATGTGGTTTCACCGGCCGTTTCGCATGGACGACTGGCTGCTGTATGCCATGGAAAGTCCCAATGCTTCCGGTGCCCGGGGCCTGAATATCGGCAGGATTTACACCCAGGGTGGTGATCTGGTCGCTTCGGTCACCCAGGAAGGGTTGATTCGCCTGCGCGGCTGAAAGGTTCTTGCTATTAGGAGGTAGCCCAGGTTCAAAAGGATGGTTGGTTCAAGCCATTTCGGTTCGGGCTTCAATACCGTAGGCTGCGAGTATCTTTTTCAAGACGGTCTTGTTTTTGCACAGGGAATTGCTCACCGATTCAAAACCCCGAATGGAGGCCTTGCGGCGGTCGTTTATAGAAAAGGGATTCATGTCAAAAAAGCGGTCGTCATGTTCGGTAGGTTCGATCAGGATGATATCACCCTTGAAATCCGGATTGTTCCGATAGTGCTTTATCCCGTGCATCAGGCGCGTGTGCAGCATTGTACGCATGACCTGGTTGATCACGGCGGCAATGCCGTCCCGCGCGATGCTGATGCGTTTACGGCCATCCGGATTGTTTTGATCAAATGATTCGTGGTTGAAGGGCCGAAAGGGATTATAGCAGATGACCAGGTCTGCCCCCTTTTCAATGGCAATATCCATGCTGGTCGTCTTGATAACGGCGCCATCGATATAGTCGGCCCCATCAATAGTGACCGGTTTAAAGAAAAGCGGGAACGCGATGGACGCCTGCATGGCTTTCGTAACCGCGGCGGTGTTGTCCTGGTCGTGACCGAAAATAGCCCGCTGCGCTTTGTCCAGATGCATGGCGACGATGTACAACTCCTTCCCCGTCTTGCGAAACAATTCGTTGAAGTTGTTGCAAAGGGCGTTTTTTTCAAAATTCCGGCGTGTTGCCTGCTCGATACGGTCTGTTTTGAAGAGGCCGTTGGGCAGGTAGTGCCAGGGCAGCGACGGGTGATTGACGGCCAGTTCCTTGCGCTCAAAACAATAGGATGTGAATTTTTCAAGGCCGGCGGTACTGGGGTTGGTCGCAAACGCATACAACTGCTGTCGAAATTGCCTGCGAAAAATATTGTTGGCGCTGACAAAGCCGAAAATTTTTCGGGATGTGATCGACGCCAGGTCCGACAGGATGTGCAGGGGCGTCTTTACGATGTCCGCCTTGTTGAGCGCGTAGAACTCGAATGGTTTGACGGCCGATAGGGGGCCTTTCCGGTCGATCATGCTCGTGTGGATGTCTTTCACCGACACATTGTTGGCCAGGTAGGCGGCGATAACCGAACCGGCGCTGATACCCACAAACATGTCGAAGTCACGAACATCCCGGTTGACCATGAAACGGTCCAGGGCGCGTAGACCGCCAATTTTAAAAGCACCGCCGGAGACGGCGCCACCCGAGAGAACCAGGGCGATTTTCGGATTGCGTTTGGGTTTTTCCAGGTTGCTTTTCTGAACGATTGTTATTCCCATGTTCCGGCTCCGCTGTCTCGGGGAAGAGGTGTGTGTTCGCTGTCAATGATCCAAATAACGCAATGCGTTATATCGTACTTTCACTTCTACAACAAGGAAAAAAGGGCTCGCAGCGCTCGCCAGGTGGGAAGGCTGAACCCGGAGTCGGGTGTCAGGAGTCAGGGGTCTGAAAAGCTATAAGGTTGAAGAAATACCAGGGGTCAGGCGTCAGGGGTCTGGAGTCCGAAGATCTTGCTGACTCCTGACTCCGGATTCCGGACGCCGGGGTTTATCGTTTCTTAAGTTCCTTGAGCGCAGCCTCGCGGACCCGGGCAATTTCATCGTCACTCACCACACCATTGACCCCGGAAATCGATGCCAGTTGCATCCCATGCTTGAGACCCAGGCGGTAAATCTCTTTTACCTTTTCCCACTGGGGTTCGCTGCCCACCGTATAGGTCTCAAAGCGGCCTTCCAGGGCCAGGATGATGGTCTCGGCCAGCCCGGCGTAGACAACATCCGGCGGTAGGCCGATGTCCTTCATTTCGATATCATTGCCCGGCAGGAGGATTTCACCGCTGCGGATCACCAAGACATCGGGCCGCTTGACAATTTGGTCGGTTGAAAAAACCGACGGCAGGGTAAGGTCGGTGACCACGCAACCCGGCTTCAGCCGCATGATGTCCAAAACATTGGCGGCTCCGCCGCTGGCGGCAATGACCACGTCCATATCACCCAGGTGTGTGTCTGCCCGGGTAGAGATATGCAGCTCGACATCCCTGGTTTCGGCCTGCATGGATTCCTGCAGGGCGAGCAGCTTGGCCGTGTTGCGGCCCACCATGTGAACCTCCTCGAAGGCGGTGGCCAGCAGGCGGGAACAGATCGCACCAATTGCACCGGTGGCCCCGATGACCATCGTCCGGGCCTTCAGGGTTTTGCCACGCTTCACTTTGGTCAGGCCCATCCGGCGAACCGCTTCGGCCGCGGCCCAGAGGGTCGCCGAAGCCAGATAGCTGTTACCCGTGGTGATCGGCAGGACCGCATGTTTGGAAACTTCAAGGCTGGCGGATTTCATGGATTTGGGAAACAGGCCGATGCCCATGATCTGGGCGCCCAGCCGCCGGGCCAGCTTGGCGGCCATCAGCAGCCGTTTGGTGGTAAACTCGGGGCCATGGGCCTGCATCTGTTCCGGTGTTACGCCCAATCCGATGAGCCAGCCTTCGGCTTTTACGCCGGTTGGCGATGTAATCCCGGTTACCGATGAGTATACGATAGGGGGCGCGTAAGCCATCACCTTTTCGACGGTGTCCATGGCCCCCGGTGCTACTTCGGACACCACTTCGATCGGCTTTAGTTTCTTTAAAAACGCCTGGTTCAAGGGGTAGACGATATAGGCAAAGCGGTTCACCCGGTGCTCTTTGCCGTCCGGGTAGAGAATCCGCGGCTCCATCTCCATCTCGCTGATCACTTCCAGAAGATCGTCGGAGCTTTCTTCTTCATCGGGCAGCTGCAGCGCGGCCATCAACAGCGCTTCCAGCACGCTGACCCCGATCACCCGGTCGAACAACTTGGGTGTCGAGTCGATGATAACCCCCACCTCTTTTTCCTTGAGGTAAGCGACCCGGTCTGCATAGGCGGTGGTTGTGATGATGATCTTGCCGCGCAGGTCAGCCGCGCTGAATTTATCAAGGTAGCGGTAGAAACCGTAATACGGCACCACGAGGACCTGGGCTTTTTCAACCGCGCGCTGCAGCAGGAAGTCTGCGGCCTTTTTTAACGGTCCGGCCCCGGTGACCGTGCGCCGTCCCGGGACCCACTTCAGGGCGCCTTTAACCCGGCCGGCATAGAGCTCGAGTTCGTTGTAAGAGCTCATCAACCTGGGAACGCCCTCTTCCAGCAGGGGGTCGGCAAATTGCAGATTCGGTGTGTATTCCTGCATGACGCGGGCGATCTTGGAGTTGGCCATGCCGGAGAAAAAGAGCACCCGGGCATTGGTAAAGTAGTTGCCGCCAAATATAAAATGGGTGTGCCGCAGGGACCACTCGTGGCTGACATCCCGCAGGAGGCTGCCCACGGTGACGGGCGTGCTCAGCTGTCGAGCCTCTTTCAACAAGCGGGCAGTCCTGCGGTCCGGCATCTTGCGCGAACCGATGGTGTAAGGGAACTGAATGCCGCTCAGTCCGATGGCATCGGCCTTTTTGTTCCAGGTCAGCATAAGCTCCGGCGCCTGATCCAGGTCGCCGTCCACCCCGATGCGCTGGATAGCAAATTTCTGCCCCTGAAATTCCACATCGATTTCATAATCGTCATTGCCTGGCCCCAGGCTGATATTGATGATCTGTTTCACATGACCTCCTGGTCGCTATACGGATGTTTCCAATGCTCTAATGTTCCGAATCCTTTTCTCTTGCAGGGACAGCAGAGAAAGACAACATCTAAACCCTTGTATCTCGCGCAGAGACGCAGAGGCGCAGAGAAAACCATAAATTGGTCCCGCTCTGCGGGAAAGACCTAAAATCGAAACCAGGCATTATTCCCTGGCTCTTTGCGCGACAGCGCACATAAGACTGCTTTTGACTTTCTCTGCGCCTCTGCGTCTCTGCGCGAGAATGGATTTTGGTTTTAAGGCTTTTTACCGGGGAGTTCCCCTACTTCCAGAAGTCAGACGCCAGAGATCTGAGGTCAGACACCCAATGTCCGACGTCGGCCCTGTTGCTTTTCCCGACTTCAGACCTCAGGCGTCCGACTTCTGCCTTTGGGCAGCGCGTGCCTCCAACGCCAGTCGTTTCACCTCGGCAATGTCTTCATCCGTGAAGACGCCGTTAACCCCGGAGATGGCCGCCAGCTTCATGCCGTGCTTGAGTCCCAACTTGTAGATTTCCCTGACCTTTTCCCACTCGATGTCCCGGCCGATGGTAAAAATTTCAAAGCGGCCCTCCAGGGCCAGGACGATGGTTTCGGCCAGACAGGCGTAAGCCACCTTGTGCGGCAGGCCGATGTTTTTCATTTCCGGGTTGCCGGGCAGTTCGATCTCACCCGATTCGATGACCAGCACATCCGGTCGCTTGGCAACATCTTCCGGTGACAGGTCCAGGGGGCGGGCCACATCGGTTATGACGCAGCCGGGTTTGACATTCGTAATGTCCAGAACCTTCTTGCCGGCGCCGGAGGTGGCTGTCACGATGACATCCATATCGGCCACAAACTTGTCCGGCTGGGTGGTCACCTTGACGGAAACCCCCGGGGTCTCTTGAAGAATGGACTCTTTCATGGCCAGCAGCTTGGCCGTGTTGCGGCCCACCAGATAAACCTCGTCAAACGCTTTGGCCAGCAGGCGGGCGCAGACCGATCCAATGGCGCCGGTGGCCCCGAGAACCATGGTTTTGCCGGCAATTTTTTTGCCTTTTTCCACTTTGATCAAGCCCATACGCCGGACGGCATCGGCCGCGGCCCAGAGTGCTCCGGAGGCGGAATAACTGTTGCCGGTGGTAATGGGCAGATGGGCCTTTTTGGCCACGGTGACCCCGGCGTCGCCCACCACTTTGGTAAAGGCACCCAGGCCCATGATCTGGGCCCCCATGCGTTTGGCCATGCGCGCGGCCTGGAGCAGGCGTTTGTAGGTGAATTCAGGCTTGTGCGCCAGCATCTGCTTGGGCGTGCCGCCCACGGTGATCAACCACCCCTCGGCTTCCACCCCGGTCGGCGATTTGATACCGGTGACCCGTGAGTAGACCCACGGCGGCGCATAGGCGATCACTTTTTCGACGGCATCGAGAAAGGCCGGAGGGGTGAAGCTCGCCATGAAATCCACGGCCTTGTCCTTTTTGAGAAACTCCTTGGAAAGAGGATGGATCACGAAGGCAAACCGGTTCACCCGCCGGGGGTTGCCGGATGGGTAGACCACCCGGGGATCCATCTTCTGGGTGCTGATGATTTCCAACAGGTCATCGGCGCGGATGTTGTCGCGGTTTTTACCCAGGGCGGCTATAATCAAGGCCTCCAGCACATTGGGTGCGACCACCCGTTCTAAAATTTTAGGCGTCGGGTCGATAATGACGTCAACGCCCCGCTCTTTCAGGAATTCGACCCGGTCGTCATAGGCCGTTGAGGTGATGATGATTTTACCACCCAGCTCCTCCAGGGAGGTATCCTCCAGGTAATCGTAAAAGTTGTACGAGGGGACGACAATGATGTTGGCCTTCTGCATGGCCTTCTTTACTATGTAGCCGTTCCAGGCCTGCAGGGGCACAACCGACGAGGTCAAGCGCTTGCTGGGAACCCACTGCAGCACCTCGTGAGCACTGTGAGCGTATCTTTTCAAGCCTTCCAGGGAGTTTACAAACTTGGAGATCCCGTTTTCGAGAACCGGGTCGGCAAAGGTCAGGTTGTCGGTGAACTCCGACATGACCCGGGCAATCCGGTAGTTGGACATCCCGGAGAGAAAGAGTACCCGGGCTTCGTCAAAATAGTTGCCGAATTTATATTCGATATACCGCAGGGACCACTCAAAAGAGACATCACGCAGGGCACTACCCAGGGTAAAGGGGGTCTGGATCCGGGAACCCAGCTTGCGGAGTTTGTCCACATGCTTGCGGGTGAGGTAACGGGGGCCGAAGCCATACGGGAACTTAACGTATCCCAGGCCAATGGCATCCGCCTCTTTGTCCCAGCGCAACAGCATTTCGGCCGCCTTTTCCATGTCGCCGTCGGTACCGAGGCGGATGACATTGAATTCCTGCCCCAGAAACTCGGTCTCAAATTCATAATCATGCTCACTCGATCCCAAACTGATACTGACGATTTGCTTCAAAATAACCTCCGGTTACGCTACATCTTTGAGCAGTTCGATAGTCTTGCGGGTATAGTGGCTTTGAGTTTAAAGAGAGCCACCTTGAATTAAATTCGAATTTCGGATTTGAGGCCATTGTCCATGATGGCATCCACCGGACAAATCTCCATCGCCTCACGGCACAACGATTCTTCATCACGATCCGCCGGCTGCTTGCAAACATACTCGTACCCCTCTTCCAGATTGGAGGCAAAATTCGCCGGGGCAATTTCAGGGCAGATGGTGCAGCCGATGCAACGGGTATTCACATAAAAACTGCCGGGGACATTTTCCACAATCTTGGCCGGTATCATTCCGTCAATTCCTTCATAAGCCGGGCGACATCTTTGAGCCGGTCATCGTCCTCATCCCGGTCCTTGTGAATACCGCAGTAGCGTGAACCGGGCCGCGCCTTTTTGCTGCAAGGCGCTCCCTTTTTCGTCAGGGCCCGGCAAGCACCCGGCGCCCGGCTCGGGGTCGCCTTCTTTTTTTGCGCTTTGGCCGGATCTTTGTTCTCACTATACCGATCGTGCAGCACCAGGGGATCCTCTTCAATCTTGCCGGATTGGACCAGCTTCAACAGATAGTCGAGTTCGGCATTGAAACTTTCGAGCAGCACCTGCGGGTCGGGCATCCGGTTTTCATCCGAGGCAATGCCCACGGTCACCTTGCCATCGTAGCTGAGAATGCTGATGCCCAGGCCGATATTGCCGCTGCGGGGGACCCAGAACATGAAGTTGTGAATCCGGCTGCCGGCAAAGTAAAGCGGCTCTCGCGGGCCGGGGACATTGGTCATCACCCCGGACGCTTTATTGCCGAACAAGCGCGCGGTTTTTTTGGCGAAGTCCGGCGGCAGGTAGCCGATGGCGTTGAGCAGGCCGAAATTGATGTACGGTTCCGGTGAAGTCTTCAGTCGATCCATGCGCCGTTTTACCTCTTTCAGCCGCAGGACGGCGTCCTCGAGGTAAACCGGGAGGGCTAGAAAGACCAGGCTGAACTTGTTGCCCAGTTCAAACTCGGTCCCCGGTTTGCGGATATTAAAGGGTACCGTAACCCGCAGGTCCAGTTCGTTGACCGGGACATTGCGGGTCTTGAGGTAGTTGCGCATGGCACCCGTCACCGTGGAAATGAGTACGTCGTTAATGGTGGCCGATTTTATGGCCCGTCCGATTTCCTTGATTTTGGCCAGGGAAACCGGCTCGGACCAGGCCACCCTTTTACGGGTGCCCAGGCGCCCCTTGAAGGGTGTGTTGGGGTCCGGCTTCATGATGGTCAAGCGTGAGAGAACCGAGGCAAAATCGGTGGGCACCCGGCCGGATGTCCGGGCCAGGTTTTTCAGGTGTTCGGGATCCGTGGCGGCCTTGCTGACCTCTTTGACCAGCGCCGTGCCCACTTTTTTGGTTTTCGCTACCGTTTCCCGGGCGGTGTCCATCCAGGACGCCAGGGGCAGGGCCGTGCGCATGGAAAAGGCGGGTTTCTTATTTTCGGTTGCGTCGACGGTCGGCCAGGGCGCGTCCGGGTCGGTGTCGGCGGTGGAGAGCAGGACGTATATCAGGCTGATGCCGTCGGCGATGCAGTGATGGATGCGAAAGAACAGCACGCAGCCAGCGCCGTAGTTTTCAATCAGGTGGATCTGCCACAGCGGGCGGTTGGGGTCCAGGGGCGTCACCGTCAGGTTGCTGATCATCTCTTGCAGGTCGGCCTTGTCGCCGGGATCCGGCAGGGCCACCCGGTGGATGTGCGAGCGCAGGTCGTAATTGGGATCGGTTTCCCAGTTGGGCAGGCCCACGCCGGATTTGGGTTTCACGATCCTCTTTTGAAAGCGTGGGAACGAAGCCAGGCGGCTGTCGATGGTGGCCAGCAGTCGTTTATAATCCAGCGGCTCGGTGAACTCCATGAAGGCGGTAATCACCATCAGGTTGGTGGGTTCATCCATGGACAACCAGAAATTATCAGCATTGGTCATCGGTTTCGCCATCTACTGTCTCCTTGATTAGGCGGTCTTACAGGGTGATGCGTATAAAGCTACAATATTACAGGGGATAGGCCGCTAATTAAAATAGAAAACCAGAATTTATGCAATAGCAAATATTGTCGCGACCTGCCAGGTTCAAGGTCGACTATTTTACGGGTTGGGCTTGACAAACATAACGCGCTGCGTCATAATTAGCAAGTAGGATTTTTACAAATTTTGAAGCACGCCCAAAAACGGGAAAAAGGAAAACCCAAGGAGAAGAAAGATGACAAAGAAAAGAGCAACCACCCGGAAATCCAGCAAAAAGAGCACCCAGCCCAATTCGCGCTACCAGACGATCAAAGCCCTGCGGGAAACAAGCGAGAACCTTGCAGACCGGATGGTCTACTACAAAGCCAGGTACATCGAAGCCCCGGTATATAGCTCACTGGCGTTCATGGCTGATATGGGCGTAGAACCCCGCCAGACCATTGACACCCTGGTCGATGACAGCCGGGAGCGGATTGCGGATCTGCGCCGGGATGCCCGCCGGAAAGTGGACGGGTACCTGAAAGACGGCCGTAAGTTCTATCGCCGGGCCCGTAAAAATCCCCGCAAGGCCATTGACAGCGTGGTGGAGGACAGTCGGGTGTTTATCGACGATCTCGGCTCGGAAGCCAGCGAACGGGTGGACAACCTTGTCCAGAGTGGCCGGGACCTGGTTGAAAACCTTGAAAAGGATGGACGCCTGGTTGCCGACCGCCTGCGTGATCGGCGTAACAAGGTACTGGCCAGCTTCTCGGGTTAGTTGATCCTTAAAGCGTCCGATCTCCGCTTATAAACGCAACTTGCGGATTTCAGGTGGGCGTGGCATCTTGGCGCAATCAACGTGCCCCCAAGTCACATTTTTTTGCGACAGGATGCCCCCTCCAATAAGTGTATTGCCACTCTTGCGGGTGAAACCCGCAGGTCGCGTTACAAAAAAATATGTCGCGGGCGGATTCTATGTTACGCTGGGCAAAAAATACCATGGGAAGATGACCGCTCACCGAATATTTGGGAGAGCAACATGCACCGTATTAAAAAATACGTCAATCGCAAGATGTACGATACAAAGGACAAAAAGTACGTCTCCTTGGAGCAGGTTGCCCGGCTGATCAAGTCCGGCGAAGAGGTGTCGATCATTGACAACAAGACCGGCGAAGACCTTACCGCGGCGATCGTGTCCCGGCTGATCGGCCAGGACAAAAAGGAAAAAGACCGGGTGGTATCGCCACGGATCATGATGCAATTGCTGCGCAAGGGCGGGGACACATTGACGGACTATGCCAAAAAGTATACCTCCCTCTGGCAGAATGCCCTGACCATGGCCGAAGATGAAGTGGACAAAGTGGTGGGGACGTTGGTCAAAGACAAAGAGCTTTCCAAGGCTGAAGGCAGCCGGCTGAAAAAGGAAATCGCCGGCTACACGGATTCACTGAAAAACTTGATCGGTGAACGGGTGGACCGGCACATGAACGAGGCCCTGGCGGCTATGAATCTCGCTTCCCGGGACCAAGTGGATGCGCTTACCGCCAAGGTCGACAAATTGAGCCGGGAAGTAGCCCGGCTGAAGAAACAGGCGGCTCCCGGTAAAACGGCCCGGAAAAAACGGGCCGCCAAAAAGAAATCCAAATGAAAGATTCTGCTGCAGCAAATGATTCTCTAGATTTGAAACGCGCCTTGCAGGGATTTCAGGCCGCCCGTCTGAACGCCACATACAGTGACCTTAAAAATGACCCCCAGTACGAAAAGATCGGGGTCTTTTTCTTTGAAAAGCTTTACGCGCCGGAAGACTTTTCGTTTCGGGATGCCAGCATCAAGAAACTGCAGAAGGTCCTCAAGGGAAAAGTCTACAAAGGCATGGTATCGGCTGTCAGCCGGGTGATCGAACTGCACGAACTGTCCGACCGGCTGGACGACCGCATGGTGGACGGTATGCTGGCGGCCGGTGTCGGGACGGACATGAATATGACTCAGTACCAGGAGATCTATCGCAGTCTGGACAACTACGATGAGCGGATTTATCAGATCAACCTGAGTACCGAGGTGACCCGGGCCTTTCACCGGTTGAGCCAGAAATGGATCGTGGCCCTCTCCCTCAAAACGGTGCGGACTACCTCCCACTTGCTGGGCATGGGCAGGATCATCGATTTCATTTACGAAGGCTACGAGGGCTTTCGGTCCATGAAGTCCATCGACTTTTTTGTGGATACGGTTAGTGAGCGGGAGTTAGCCTGGCACAATGAAATTTGGAATGGCGCCCAGCCCTAAAGGGCATCTTTTGGCTCGGAGCCGCGTTCTCGCCCGTTCGTAATCCTCAACGTAGATAATCTACGCCTGCGGTTCCGAACGGGACTGCGGCCTTGCTCCGAACCAAAACCTACCCTTTAGGACTGGCCGCCGGTTGCATATTCGCAGCCCCCATGTCGGCGCAAGGTTAGGGTCAAGCATCAGGCGAAATTATAGTTCGTGATGAAAATTTAGTGGAAGAATTGCGCTTCCCTCCCCTGGCGGGAGGGACCGACCCGTCTTCGCTTGAGGCTACGCCGGACAAGGGGAGGGGGAAGCCCCGGGAATCTGGCATCACCCTGCAGGAGCGGAATAGGAATAGATGAAACGAGCATTGATCTTATCGGGCGGCGGTGCCCGGGGGGCCTTCCAGGTAGGGGTCTGGAACTACCTGCAGGAAGCCGGCTGGGATCCGGATTTGATTTGCGGCACTTCCGTGGGAGCCATCAACGCCGTGGCCATTGGGTCCGGCATGCCCCTTGAAAAGCTGATGCACATCTGGAAAACCCTGAACCGGCGCAAAGCCTATCGCTGGCGACTGCTGCGGTTCTTATGGTTTGCCCTTTTTGCCAAATCTTTCCGACCGATCCTCGATTCCGGCCCCCTGCGCAACACCATTACCAACGCAATTGACCTGGAAGCCCTGCGCCAAAGTCCCCGGGACATTCTTATTACCACTGCCAATATGCGGACGAACCGCATAAACCTGTTCGACCAGAAAACCATAAACGTGGACCACGTGATGGCTTCAAGCGCGCTGCCGGGTTTTTTCCCCTGGCAGACCATCGATGGCCAGCCGCATTGGGACGGAGGCGTGATGGCGAACACACCGCTTTTCCCGGCATTGGAGCAGGGGGCCGAGGAGATCATCGTGGTGCTCCTGTCACCCATAGGACGGTTTGACCAGCCGGAGCCACGCGGCGTTCGTCAAGTTTCCGAACTGGCCTTTGAGCAATTGCTGATCGGCTCCTGCCAGGCCATCCTGCACGAAAACAACCCGCTCTGGAACGGCCAAGAAAAGCCCCGGATCTCTATCGTAGCGCCTACCCGGATGCTGGGATTTCGCTCCCTGCTGAACTTTTCGGTAAAACAGGCGCTCCAGTTAATCGATGAAGGCTATCAGGGCGCCAAAGAACAGTTGGCAAGAGCCGTTTAAAAAGTTAAGGTCTGAATGTTGGCTTTGCCTTCCCCCTTTGTTAAGCACCAAGCATCTCAGGCAATATTATTGACTTAGCGGTGAAATAAAAAACTAAATCTTAGAGGCTATTTCAAAAATAGGATTTTGGTTCAAGGTCAAGACGGCCGTGAGGTTTTAACCGGAGGAATACTCAAGTATTTCGAGGATTGGAACTTAGTGCCCAACGCAGAAATTGGACCAAAAGACAGTTTTGAGATAGCCTCTGGTAAGGAGCACACCATGCTACCTGAGTACTTCGAATTTTCACTCCCCACCAAGCTGGTCTACGGGATCGGCATTCTCGGCAACCTGGGCGAAGCGCTCAAACTTTTCGGCAAGCGCCGGGCGCTTCTGGTTACGGATGAGATCCTGGTAAAAGCCGGACCTGTCGACAAGGTAAAGGCGGGGTTCAAAGACACGGATATCGAAATCGTCTATACGTTTGACAAGGTACCGCCCAATTCAACGATAAAGACCGTGGAAACCTGTGCCGGCCTGGCCGTCAAGCACAAATGCGATATGATCATTGCCATTGGCGGCGGCAGTGTGATCGACACAGCCAAGGTGGCCAATATCCTGGTGGTGAAAGGGGGTAAGGTCGCCGACCACATGGGGGCCTACCTGCTCGACAGCAACGAGACCTTGCTGCCCACGATCTTCATCCCGACCACGGCGGGAACCGGGTCCGAAGTCACCAAAGTGGCCGTTATTGCCGATCCGGATGGCGACGTCAAATTGCCGTTTGCCGAGGAGCAGTTTTTACCGAACATGGCTATCCTGGATCCCGAGGTCACGGTCTCCATGCCGGGTCGGCTGACGGCGGCCACGGGAATGGACGCCCTGACCCATGCCATCGAAGCCTATGTGGACAAAGAGTGGTCTCCGGCTTCGGATGCCCTGGCCCTGCATGCCATCAAGCTGATTGCCAACAATATTCTGCAGGCCTGCTCCCAACCGGACGACCTCCAGGCCCGTGGGAGCATGCTGGTGGGTAGTTTTCTGGCCGGCGTGGCTTTTTCCCACTCCATGGTCGGGATGGTACACGGCATCTCCCATGCCCTGGGCGGCGTCTACCACATTCCGCATGGGCTGGCTAATGCCCTTATCCTGCCGGAGGTAATGGAATACAATCTGGAGGCTCAGATGGAACGCTATGCTGAAATAGCCGTTGCCCTGGGCATCTCCTTTCCCCAGGTGGTCGACCATGGTCGCAGCCTGCTGAAGACCAACCGGCTGGATTTCCTTTCCAGGCTGGTCAACAAGTCTGAAAGCGACGCTTTAACCGAAATGGTCAGCTCGAGTTCTTACAAGGCCCGTGGCCTCGCTGCCCGGGCCTTGGGCAGCTTTGGGTTTGTCGATGACTGGGTCCGTAAACAGGCCGCCCTGGCCGCCGTTGAGAAAATCCGAACCCTGAACCGCCAGCTGGCCCACCTGACCAAAATGCCGCTGAACCTGAAAGAGGCCGGCATCTCCGACAACCTGGAGAAGCTCGAACAGGTCGCCACCACTGCCATGGAAGACGGCGCCATGCTCTACAATCCGGTGGAACCCGAGCGCGAGGCAGTCATGGCCATTGTCCGCAAAGCCTACCACTCCCGTGTCAAGCCGTTGCCGGTACTCGCCGAGGACCTGCGGCCGGCCGAAGCCGGCCGCAAACGCGGCGAGATGACCAATGTCTTCAAAGACTCCGATATGCTGTACGATGTGCTTCTCGATTTCTACCACTTGCTCAATGAAAACCGCGACATTGGTCCGGCCCTGGCCAAAACCAACCTGTGTGTCCAGTTCCGTTACAAAAATCCATCAGGGGTGATTACCATCGATGCCAGTGGCGACGAAACCCAGATCATCAAGGGCGAATTCGACGGCGATCCCGAAGTCACCATGACCATGAATGCCGACTTCGCTCACAAGTTTTGGCACGGCAAGGCCAATCTGGTGACGGCTTTAACCCGTCGCCTGGTTGTGGCCCGGGGCAATGTGCCCAAGACCATCAAGCTCCTTCCTATTTTGAAACCGGCCTACGATCTGTATCCGGATTTTCTGGAGCAGAAGGGGTTGGGGGAGATGGTGATTAAATAGTAGGGTTCAAGGGTTCCAGGGGAAAACCAGGGTGTCAGGAGTCAGGCGTCGGGAGTCAGAAAGTCCTCCCCTCCCTTGACGGGAGGGGCTGGGGGAGGGTGAAGCCTCACATGAATACCCGGCTTTTGCAAAACCGGCCTGAAATTCAATAGGTAACCATATGATTAAATTGAAAATACGCATATACGAAAACGATGAGATCGATCCAAAAACCACCATTTCAATTCCACTGGGGATGCTGGGCTTTGTGTCCCGTCTTGTGCCGGCAACTTTAAAAGATTCACTGGCTAAAAAAGGCATCGATGTAGCCGCGATCGGCGATCTGGCGAAAAGCGATGAAATCCGCGGAACCCTGGTGGAGATCGAGGAACATAAGAAACGCGAAAAGACCGTTATTTCTATCGAATAACGGCAGCGCTGCGGGCCCGGGTCCGGAAATTGAAATGCCCACAGTTTGGACACTGAAACAGGTGAAACAGAAAAAATAAAAAAATAAATAACTTGCATTCCCTCCAAACGGTGTTATTGTCTGCGTAATCAACTCGGCGCCGCAGACCAATTACGGCGCGATTTTCTTCTGTGGGACCTTATCCTTTCTTGGTGTTGTATCCTCCAGTCTTAAATTTTGATAATTCTATGAAAGGAGGATAGGTCTATGTCAAATGGAATAGTGAAATGGTTTAGCGCCCAAAAAGGGTTCGGTTTCATCGAACAGGAAGATGGCCCCGATGTCTTTGTACATCACTCCGCCATCAATGCCACCGGCTCTAAAAGCCTCAATGATGGCGACCGGGTTTCTTTTGACCTCGAGCAAGGCCCCAAGGGCCCTGCCGCAGCCAATGTTACAATAGTTTAACAACCCGTTTTTATATAAAAAGGGGCACGCCTCCTAAGTCAGGAGGCGTGCCCCTTTAATGTATAAGCTCGATAATTCGGTAAACGATCACAGCCCAGGGCCATTTTGCCGGGCTACGTTGCTGAGCAGGGCCTTAGGCGGCCTATTGCGCGCTTATACTGAAATATGACTAATTATATAAGGAATTTAATCGCTTGAGTTTTAAAAAATTTTCGTTTAATCTCCGGATTGCAGCCAATATCGCCGCAGCTGGGTATACCACCCCCACGCCTGTCCAGAAGCAGGCCATTCCCAAAATCATGCAGGGCTCAGATCTGATCGGGCTAGCCCAGACAGGAACCGGAAAAACCGCGGCATTTGTTTTGCCGATGCTGCAGCGATTGATCCGCGGTCAGTGCGGGACCCTGCGTGCCCTGGTCATAGCCCCTACCCGGGAACTGGCAGAACAGATCCACGAGACAATTTCATCTCTGGGCGCCCGTTCCGGTTTGCATAGTACCATGGTTTTTGGGGGTGTCGGTATTCAACCTCAGATAAAAGAATTACGAAGTACCGATATCGTGGTAGCCTGCCCGGGTCGCCTGCTGGATCATATCGGGCGACAAACGGTAGATCTTTCCCGGCTGGAAATGCTGGTGCTGGACGAAGCCGACCAGATGTTCGACATGGGATTTCTACCGGATATTCGCCGCATCCTGACCCACCTGCCGCCCGCAGGCTGCCAGACCTTGCTCTTTTCAGCGACCATGCCGGCCGCCATACACCGGCTGGCGGATAATATCTTGAACGACCCGGTCAAGATTCAAGCCGGCAATGATGCCCCGGCCCACACGGTGAGCCATGCGTTTTATCCGGTGGCTCACCACTTGAAGACCGCCCTGCTGCTAGAACTGCTCGGGAAAACAGCCACCGGCCCGGTCCTGGTGTTTACCCGCACCAAACATCGCGCTCGACAGTTGGGCGGGAAGCTGGCCAAAGTGGGCTACCGGTCAACTTCGTTGCAGGGCAACCTGTCACAGGCCCGGCGACGGGATGCCATGCGGGGCTTCAAGTCGGGCAAATACCAGATCCTGGTAGCTACGGACATCGCGGCCCGAGGCATCGATGTCGCCCAAGTATCGCATGTGATCAACTATGATATGCCTTCAACCCCCGAAGCGTATATCCATCGGATCGGCCGGACCGGCCGGGCCGAATGCCGCGGAGAAGCCTTTACCCTGCTCACCGGAGAAGACAAACAAATGGCCCGCGCAATCAACGCCGCTATCGGCAGTCCCGTCGAGCGGCGTACCCTGGAGCATTTCGATTACACCGTCCCCGGACCGGCGGGCGGCAATCAGCCGCGACATCGCGGCCCCAAAAGATCAGCCGGCAAACGTCGGGGCCCCAGACGAGGCCGGCCTGCCGCCAACGGCGCATTTGCCTTTCTTTCACCCCGCCGGGGTAAAAAACAAGGCCGTGCAACGCACGGGTCACCAGCCTGATGGAGAGCAATGCGGCCGGGAAGCAGCCGGAAGGCACCGCCGGTATTTGATACCGGCAATCGGGGAAGAGTTGCTTTCCGGCCCGAATTGCCTTACCTTGTTGATAAGTTGTCAACGACAATCATTCCGAATCTATTTGGCCCTGAGACGATATCGTCTTGTTCCGGGTAACCATCTGAATTCGGCGGCAGACCAAACGCCTGCGCCTCACCTCCCTTGATTCAGATGGTGCTCCTAATGTCCCGAAACAATCCGTACACACGCTGCGGCGCCTTTTGCACCACTTTCTGGATTTCCTTCGATAGCCGCGAAGCGGCCATTTCTGAAAAAAGGGTAGTTCCCCGAAAATATATACCCTTGGGTTACGACAACACGTCTAATTTGCTCTGTGACCAGGCGCGCGCCAGGTATGGACTTGCCCCCCTGGGGGGCTTTTGAGCACCAGGCTCGTATTCATTTACCCTCAAAACAGAAAGGGAGGAGCTCTTGGCCCGCAATAATTATTCATTTAAAAAACGTCAGAAAGAACTAAAACGAAAGAAAAAGAAAGAAGAAAAGCTCCAACGCAAGCTCGCCAAAAAAGCACAGGTGCTGGAAGAGAGTCAGGAAGAAATCCTGGATGAACCCGATGATGAAGACGGGGATGAAGACGGCTGAAAAGGAGCAACGCTATGCGTCAAAAATATATGATTTCTCGTGATGACGCCACGAACCAACTCAAAATCAGGGAATACGCGGTTACTGAAAGAGATCCTAAAAAAGTACTGGTTTCCATGCTGGAAAAAAGCAAATTTTCCTTTCTCTGCGAAGAAACCTATGCTGGTGAAGCCATTATGAAATCAATCGCCAACGGTATGCAATCCTTGATAGCCTGCTTGCGGACCCGTAACTTATTCCCCATCGAGCCCTATATCACTCCCATTGCTGAAGCAGTTGTCTCCTTGTATAATGCGCCCGAAGGGGGGGCGATAGAGCTCCGTTTCGATGATGCCGATCTGGTGGCCCCCTTGGACGCAGATGCTCCGGCATAGGGCAGAAAACCAGCTTAAGCTTGTAAGTCTAGCATAAACTGGTTTTTGCTTTTAGGTTTTGATCTTGGTTGTAACGCTATGCTCTATGCGCCATGCCCTCTGCGCTGCGCAGAGCCCAGCTACCCATTCATTTTCTGTTCCCATTCCCACTCTCTCCCCGTCACCGTATCTTCCATCCGCTGCAGCCGGCGTTCGAGGTTCTTAAAACGGCGTTTGAGGCGCCGGGCGGCGTTGGGGCGGGAATGCACGTAGCTGTCGTAAAATTCCTGTTCGTCCGCGCTGTTGATGGGACGCACCGGTTCCGGTTTCATGACCAATGAGGCGACAAAATAGACGAACAGTACTGGCCAGAACCCGCTGAAAAGCATCAGGATAACTACGATCATCCGCAGCCAGAAAACACTGAAGTCATAGTATTCAGCCAGCCCTCGACAGACACCGGCGATGGCTCCGTTGCGGGAGCGATACAGTCCCCGGTCCGATCTGGGTTTGAATCTATTCATGCCTCTTTTTCCTTTCCCGAACGATCCATAAGGATGGTTTCCAGGGCGTCGATACGGTCCTCCATCTTGGAGAGCCCGCTGTAGATTTCCTGAATCATTTCAGCTTCATCGACCTGCTGCTGCCGGTCTTTTTTGGACAGCCCGCCATGACGCAGTCGTATGGACATCAGGATAGTGCCCCCGACAATCGCCAGGGAGAGGACCAGTCCGGCAAAAACAATCAGTACGATCAGTACCGCGCTCATTTTAGATAGTTTCCATTAAATAGGTTAAAGGGGAGGGGCGGCAGTCGCGTCTACTCCTCGCCATGTTTTTCCGGGAGCTCCCGGGAAGATTTCATGGCCGCCAGTTCCCTTTCAATATCGTCTTCATCCGCCAATTTGTCAAACGCTTCATCCAGGTTGGATTTACGCCCGAAGTTGACCAGGTCGGCCTCGGCTTCCATGCGCTCTATCCGGTTTTCAAACTCTTCGAACTTGGCAATCGTGGCGTAGTTGTCGACCCGCTGCATTTCCTCCCGGGCTTCCTTTTTCCGTTTGGCCCGGATGTGGCGTTGGAGGAGCAGGCGCTGTTTTTCACGGGCGCCGGCCAGTTTCTCTTCCAGCTGGCGGATGTCGTCCTTGTATTGGGCCACCATGGCGCCATGTTCGATATGCTCCTCTTCCAGGGCGCGGACCATGTCGGCGAAGCGTCGTTTTTCGACCAGGGCTTCCCGGGCGAGATCGTCGCGGCCCTTGTCTACCGCCAGTTGGGCCCGCTCGGCCCAATGCTGTTCGCGACTACGGGCGCCTTCCAATCTGCGCTCGACCTTTTTCTGGCTGGCCATGACCCCGGCACAGGCTGATTTCAGCTCGATGAGGGTGTCCTCGATCTCGCGGATCATGAGTTTGATCAGCTTTTCCGGATCCTCGGCTTTGTCAAGCATTGAGTTGATATTTGAACTGATGATGTCTCTAAAACGAGTGAAGATGCCCATGATTCTCCTCCTTACGCGGTCGCCGCACCGCGTGTTGTTTTTTTGAGCCATTGTAGAGCAGAATGTGTGCCAAAGCCTAAAATTAGATGTAACCCACCGAAAACTAAGACAATCTGATCTCTTGACATTTTTATGGTGTGTGGTTAAATTTACCATATATAGGTAAATTAAACCATATTATGGGGATTTTGGTTTATGCGTGCATTATCATCTCGTCCGTCAGACCCTCAGACCTCGGTCACGGATGTGGCTGTTGAAGCCCTGGGGCATTCCGAAGCCTTTCTGGATTTCCAGGAGCGGCTTTCCCGGATCGCCCCCGTGGAGCGGCCGGCTCTGCTGGTAGGAGAACGGGGAACCGGCAAGGAACTGGCGGCCACGCGCCTGCATTACCTCTCCGGCCGCTGGCAGGGCCCCTTCGTCTCTCTGAACTGCGCGGCCCTGGCCCCCACCCTTATCGAATCGGAACTGTTTGGGCATGAGAAAGGGGCCTTTACCGGTGCCCAGCAGCGTAAAACGGGCCGGTTCGAGGCGGCCGACGGCGGCACCCTGTTTCTGGATGAGATCGGGCTGCTGCCCATTGAGGCCCAGGAAAAAGTCCTGCGGGTCGTGGAGTACGGCTTTTTCGAACGGGTGGGCGGATCGACGTCCGTGGAAGTGGATGTGCGCATCATCGGTGCCACCAATGCCGACCTGCCGGCCCTGGCGGACACGGGCCAGTTTAAAAGGGACCTGCTCGACCGGCTCTCCTTCGAAGTTCTGTTCCTCCCGCCGCTTAGAGAGCGTCAGGGTGATATTCTCCTGCTGGCCTATCATTTTGCCCAGCGCATGGGGTATGAACTGGGCCGGCCGGAAACGCCGGATTTCAGTGCCAGGGCTCTGCAGCAGCTGGAGGACCACCTGTGGCCGGGCAATGTGCGCGAACTGAAAAATGCTGTGGAAAGAGCAGTTTACCGGTCAGACACGGCCCGCATCGATTCCATCGACCTTGATCCCTTCCAGTCTCCCTACAGTCCGGGTACAACCCTGGAAGCGCCGCCGGCGGAGGAAAAACCATTGGTATCGCAGGCAGCGGATATGGAACCCCGGGCACTAAAATCAGCCGTTCGGGATCTTGAACGTGATCTTCTTAAAAGGGCTCTGATAGATGCGAAATACAACCGGAAGAAAGCCGCCCGTTTGCTCGGCTTGACGTATGATCAGCTGCGGGGGCTGCTGCGGAAGTACAAAGCAGACCTTGGATGAATCCAAGGTCTGCAGCTGGAAGGTCGAAGGCTGAAGACTGAAGGAAAACCCGGGTGTCAGGAGTCTGGAAAAACTCCCCTCCCTTGACGGGAGGGGCTGGGGGAGGGTGAAGGTTTCAGAAAGCAAACGGCAGCAGGCCAAAGGGGAACTTCAAGAGGTCTGGTGTCAGAAAGATTGTCCGACTCCTGCCGCCTGACACCTGACTCCGGTCAAGCCTTATGCCTTAGGCGATAGTTATCTCTTGACAACGGTTTTCGATCCCGATTTCGATTCAGACAGTCTAGACCGGATGGAAGATTACTACGAAAATCATCACCAGGCCTATTTCGAGCGCACGGTCCGGATCGACCCGGCACCGTTTCTCAAACCTTTTGCGGATGTAGTGCCGGCCGGGGCATCTGTTTTGGATGTGGGCTGCGGCAGCGGACGGGATCTGCGCTGGTTCAAACAAAGGGGCTTTGCGGCTACCGGCTTGGAGCGCAGCCCGGGACTGGCCGCCCTGGCCCGGATGCATTCCGGATGCCCGGTGATCGAGGGCGACTTCATGACCTTCGAGTTTGATGAAACGGCCTTTGATGCGCTCCTGCTATGCGGCGCCCTGGTTCATCTGCCGCATACGCAGACACCCGCCGTCCTGGATCGTCTCTTAGAGGCGCTGAACCGGCCGGGTTGGGTGTTTCTTTCCCTGAAAGCCGGCCGGGGTCAGCGGATCGATCCGGCGGGTCGGACCTTCTACCTCTGGTCTGCCGAGGAACTGGAAAAAATCCTGGCAGGTCTCGGACTTGAAATCTTGTCGGTTTCCAGGACCGAATCCGCGGCCGGCACGGGCGAGTATTGGTTGGGGTATGTGCTGGCTCAGGGCATACTGGGCCCAGGGTCAAAGACCCAATAACATATATTAGGTCAAGCGCCTGTGGGTGTTCGATTTCAGGGCCTTGTCCTATGTCTTTCACCATGCTCTCGGCTCTTTGCGCTAGGCAGTTTTCCCTCCGCGGAGGGAAAACCCTTGCACCCCCTGCTTTTCATAGATATATCCTACAGTTCAGATAACGTTTCCTTTTTAAGAACCACGGCAGCCGGACGCCTGGAAACCAGAACGAGGAAAAGGTGCCTGAAAAACCCAAAAAGCTTTCCTATTATTTCTTTTTCGTCCTTTTCCACCCGGATTCCTACCGGATCCTGATTGGATTTCTGGCTGCGATCCTGCTGACTCCCCGGATTGCCCCGCCTGACCTGTCAACTGCGGGAAGAGCAATGCTGTACGTCATGCTGGCCTGTATCGGATATGCGATTGCTGCCAAACCGGCGGTTTGGATTACGGGGGCCCTGAAGAAGTGGCTATTGGGTGAAGTACCCAAAAAGTAGAAGCGGTCTCAAAAAGGCCTTTTGGCCCAAACTCGGCGTTGGGCGCGAAATTCAAATCCTCGAAATACCGCAAGTATTCCTCCGGTTTGATTTTCACGGCCGCCTTGACCTTGAACCAAAATTCCTTTTTGAGACCACTTCTATGACATTCAACCTGAAGGCTTTTTGTCTGATGGAAGTTGGTGCTGCCGCTCACGATTTATAACATCTGAATAATGAGGATATTTCGATGAAACCTGCATGCGAGCTGAAAGTAGAAGACCTGCGATTGGCCTGCGATCCGGCGGTCTTCAAATTTAAAAGCACGGCTGAACTGGATCCCCTGGAAGATGTGATTGGGCAGAAGCGCGCGGTCCAGGCCATCGATTTCGGGTTGAATATGGACAGCCCGGGCTACAACATCTTTGTTACCGGGCAGGTCGGCACCGGGAAAACCACCATCGTGAACGATATTGTGGGCCGCTTTGCCGCTGAACTTCCTCTTCCGGACGACTGGTGCATGGTCAATAATTTCCAGGACAAGTACCGACCGCGCGCCATGCGCGTGCCGCCGGGAAAGGCAACCCTGTTCAGCAAACAGATGAGTCGTCTCGTGGATGTTCTCAAGACACGCTTGCCGGAAGCCTACGATGATAAAACTTTCCAGGAACAGCAGGCCGCCGTCCGGGACAAATATCGCGGGATAGAAAAGGAAATTCTGTCCAGTGTGGCCAAGACGGCCGGCGAAAAGAGTCTGGCCATCAGCCGGACGCCGGATGGATACCAGGTCATCCCGTTGGTCGATGGCAAACCCATCACCAACAGCCAGTTTACCAGCCTGCCCGATGACGAGCAGAAAAAACTGGACGCCGAGATGCAGGTAATTCAAGACGGTCTCAAGGCGACGGTGGGCGAGGTCAACGCGATTCGCCAGGAAATGTCTACCGAACTCGAGGCCCTGGTCGGGCAGGTGGCCCAGCGGGAGGTCACCGATCGCATGGCCCACCTGGTGGACACCTATAAAGAATGCGAAACCATAACGGCCTACTTGGAGGAGGTCAAAGCAGATCTCATCGAAAACGTAGAGGATTTTCTACCGCAGGAAGAGGCGGAAAACCCGGTCAAGGAAATGTTCTTTCAGCAGGAAAAGCCCTCCTTCCGGCGTTACCGTGTCAATGCGCTGGTTGACCAGACCGGCGCCCGCGGAGCGCCGGTCATCTTCGAACCCAACCCCACTTATCCCAATGTCTTCGGCCGCATCGAAAAACGGGCCCACATGGGGGCCGCCACAACCGATTTTACCATGGTGCAGGCCGGGTCTCTGCTGCAGGCCAACGGCGGGTACCTGATCATGGAGATTGAATCAATCGTCATGGACCAGTTTGCCTGGGAAGCCCTCAAACGGGCCCTGCAGAATAAAAAGCTCTATATTGAAGATGTGCCGGCCGGCATGGGCTATGCCAACGCATCGCTCAAACCGGAGCCCATTCCGCTGGACGTAAAAGTGATTCTCCTGGGCGACTACGAGATTTTCCAGGTGCTGCAAAACTACGATTCCAAGTTCAACAAGATTTTCAAAGTGCGGGCTGATTTCGATTTCGAAGTCGAGCGAACCGCTGAAACCGTCCAGCAATACGCCAAGTTCATCGCGCGGGTTTGCAAGCAGGAAAACCTGCGGCCCTTTTCGCCGGACGGGGTGGCGGCCATTGTCGAATTCGGCGAAAAGATCATCGCCAATAAAAACAAACTTTCCCTGCGGTTCGGGCCCATTGTGGGCATTTTAAAAGAGGCCGACTACTGGGCCGGTAAAGAGAATGCCGAGCTGGTGACGGAAGCGTTTGTCGTGAAGGCCTTCCAGGAATACCGCTTTCGCTACAATCTGTATGAAGAGAAGGTCCATGAATCCTATGTAGATGAAACCATCCTTATTGATGTGGACGGCGGGGTGGTCGGGCAGATAAACGGGCTGGCCGTTTACCAGATCGGCGATCTTTCCTTTGGCCGACCGTCGCGCATTACGGCCGAGACCTTCATGGGACGTAAAGGGGTTGTCAATATCGAACGAGAAGCCGGTATGAGCGGCAATACCCACGACAAGGGGGTCCTGATTCTTTCCGGCTACCTGGGGCGGACCTTTGCCCAGAACCAGCCGCTGACCCTTTCGGCCAGTATCACCTTTGAACAGAGTTATTCCGGAGTGGACGGTGACAGCGCGTCTTCCACGGAACTATATGCGGTGCTATCCAGCCTGGCCGACATTCCCCTGGACCAGGGGATCGCCGTTACCGGGTCGGTGAACCAGAAAGGCAAAGTCCAGGCTATCGGCGGGGTCAACCAGAAAATCGAAGGGTTCTTCGAAGTCTGTGATGCCAAGGGCCTAACCGGCCACCAGGGGGTTATCATCCCGGAAGCCAACGTCCAGAACCTCATGCTCAACCGTAAGGTTGTGGAGGCGGTTGATAAGGGCGAGTTCCATATCTACAGCGTTGCCACCATAGAACAGGGCATCGAGATTCTGACCGGCCTGCCGGCCGGTACCCGGGATATCAACGGCAAGTTCCCCGACGGCACCATCTTCGGCGGTGTGCAGAAAAAATTGGCCAAGTACATGAATCAGGCGTTGAAGTTCAAGAGTACGGAGAAGTTTGGCATCTGACGATGCGCATGGCGCATAGGGCAGAGAGCACAGGGTAAAAAACAATTGCTCGCGGAGCACATAGAGTTTGCAGAGAAGAGCAACCCCCAGGGAATATTATCTCGCGCAGAGACGCTGAGACGCAGAGAAGGTCAAGGGCGGAATTGGATCAGCTTCGCTGAAAAAGACTCTCTAAACCGCACGTCTGATTTTAAGGTTTAATCCCGCACAGCGGGAAATAATTTTCGGTTTACTCTGCGCCTTTGCGTCTCTGCGCGATGCAATGGTTTTCTGGCTTTGACCCTCTTAAGGCTTTTTGAGAGATCGATACCTGGAGAAATAAAATTACATGGAAATACGATACGCAAATTTAGCGGATGCCGATACGATTGCCCGGTTCAACCAGGCCATGGCCCTGGAGACCGAAGACAAAATTCTGGAAGATGAGGTGATCAACACCGGGGTCCGGGCGCTGATGGAGAACCCCCGCGACGGATATTATGTCGTGGCGGTGGTGGATGGGGTGCTGGCGGCATCCCTCATGGTCACCAGCGAGTGGAGTGACTGGCGCAACGGTTTTTTCTGGTGGATTCAGAGCGTCTATGTCGATATAGACTATCGGCGCCGGGGACTCTTTTCCGCCATGTACCGCTTCGTCAAAAACGAAGCCGCCAAACGGGCGGATGTTTGCGGCTTCCGCCTTTATGTGGAGCAGGCGAATGTCAGCGCCCAGAAGACGTACGAATACCTGGGTCTGGAGCGGACCTCGTATGTCCTCTACGAAGAAAAATCCTAGAAGCTATCTCAAAAAGGACTCTTGGCCCAAACTCTGCGTTGGGCGCAAATATCAAAGCCTCGAAATACTGTCAGTATTTACCACGATGCCTTGGCTTCGCTGGCACCTCCGGTTTGATATTTGCGGCCGCTTTGCACCACGTTAGGCATTAGCTTCGCGTCATTTTGAACCAAAATCCGCTCTTTGAGATAGCCTCTGGTATATCCGTTCGCAATAAGCTAACTTAATAGTAATGGGCAACGTCGTTTGCAGTTTGTTGCTCTCTGAGTTGACCTTCATAAAGGAAAACAAACCATGTTCAAGCACATCCTCTGCCCCATCGACATGAAAGGAAAAGGCCGGGCCAAGCTGGCATTGAAAAAAGCTCTCCAGATTGCCCATCAGTTCGGTTCGAAAATCACAGTATTGAATGTTCACCCGGAATTTATGCAGTCCGAAGAGCGGCAAATGCTGCGGGTCAGCGTGGAGAAGATGGAATCAAAATTCCGGGAGATTGCCCTCGAGTCGAAAAGGGAGATGCAAGCGATTATCAAGAAACTGCACGCCGAAGATGTTGAGGTGGATTACCTGTTGCGCCAAGGAAAACCCCACAAATCTATCGCGGAGGTGGCCACCGATCTGGAGGTCGACCTAATTGTAATCTGCACGGACGGTCGTGACAGTCTCAAGGATTTTGTTACCGGGACCGTTACCGAGAACGTGATCAACAGCATGGTGTGCACGGTGCTGGTGATCCCGAGCCCGCAGTAGAACTTTGCTACCGCAGGTCTAAGGTATAAGGCGGAAGGTTTAAGGAAGACCAGTGGGTATAAATTAGAAACTGGCATCCTTCAGAATATCGATTTTCAGCCTTCTACCTTACACCTTTTACCCTATACCTACCTATTCAACTCCGTCTCCATGGCATCTTCCACTGCCAGGTGGTTTGACTGCCAGACGTTGTTTTCATTTGCATATTCGGCCATATTTTTACTGGAGAGGTGCTGGATCATGGCCACATCGTCTTCGGTTTCGGCTTCGCGACCCATTTGGGTCATCAAGGTTACCCGGCTGTGGTAGGCGGCCCCGTATTCCGGGTCGAGTTCGATGGCCCGGGTAAAGTCCAGCAGGGCCTGTTCCGCGTTGCCCCGTTTTTCCTCCACCAGGCCGCGCAGGTGGAACGCCCGGGCGTAACTCGGATCCAGGTCGATGGCATGGTTGAAATCAGCGCGCGCCTCATCCAACCTGTCCATCTGCAGATAGGCAGATCCACGCCCCACGAACGTCAGCTTGAAACCTTCGTCCACATCAGCGGCTTCCGATAGTATTTCAATACTCTTTTCGTAATTGGTATTTGCGAACTCCATCATACCCTTGTTGAACAGGTAGTTTGCTGAGGCTTTGGTTTCCATAAGTATATCCTTTCAAACCGCTCGGAGCTGATGCCTGCGGTAATTGTATGGTATTGGATCTCCGCCCTCCGGTGGGGTTCTCCCAAAAAGAGGGCGCAATCATGGTATCTCAAGAGAAAGTAAAGCCGGATCCCGGCATTTCAATGGGGACAGGTTGCGGTCATAGTGGCAGGCCATTCCTATCAATGCGGTATACCGACCTCAGACGGCATGCCGCCGGTTGAGAACCACCACCTTGACAGGGGTTGCTGCGTAGCGGGCGACTCGATTCTAACCATCTGTAATTATGCGAAATAAAAACAATTGTATCTTGGGCGCAACACGAAACCGTCAGAGCCCCTTATTTTTGTCAGTCCATTGATAGTTTTTGCCTATGAAAGGGACCTCAGTTCTCTGGGGTTGCAATACACATTCAAAGACCAACATTCTGGTGTAGCTATCGGTACAGGCTGGAGCGTTAAATGTCCTGGCGAAGTTTGGCCTGTAAGCAATAAGCGAAACTGGGAAATCTCGTTATGAGCAAAAAAAATTATTTAGTCGTTGGTGGCAGTTCCGGCATCGGCCTGGAGATTGTCAACCAACTCAGTGGCCGGGGAGACCAGATTACCGTGCTTTCTAGAAGCCGGGGCCAGCTGGCGCAGACAGAGGGCATTGAGCACATCGCGTTCGACGTGACCCAAGACGACCTTGATTCAATCAGCCTGCCGGATGTGCTCGGAGGACTGGCCTACTGCCCGGGAACAATTCGGCTCAAACCTTTTCGCCGCCTCGGCAGCGATGATCTGCTGGAACATCTGCAGGTCAATTACCTGGGCGCGGTGCGGGTCGTTCAAGCGTGCTTGACCCGGTTGCGAAAGGCTCCGGAAGGAGGCTCGGTCGTCCTGTTCAGCACAGTGGCGGTTCAAACCGGGATGCCCTTTCATGCCTCGATTGCCGGCGCCAAGGGCGCCGTCGAAGGTTTGACCCGTTCACTGGCGGCAGAGTTCGCTCCCCATATTCGCTTCAATGCAATCGCCCCCTCACTGACGGACACACCGCTAGCTGGAGATCTTTTATCCGGTGAGGAGAAAAGTCTGGCCGCCGCCAAGCGGCACCCCATGCAACGCATCGGCTCACCGGGTGACATTGCCGCCGCCGCGGTTCATTTGCTTTCAGAAGAAAGCAGCTGGATGACGGGTCAGGTAGTAGCCGTAGATGGGGGTATGGCCGCTTTGCGAACATTCAAATAGTCCGGAATTGTTGTAAAAATATTGATCGCACGCTACGCTGAGTAAGCACCCAGCTCAAAGCATGACATATACATCATCCACAGGAGGGTGACCATGAGTACACCTATGAATGTTTTTGATATTTTTAACCATGATGAACATTTTCAAACCATCATGAAACATCTTCTTGAAGCTTCCATGGATACCTCATTCAATGGAATCATGATAACCGAGGCCGGTCCCGGCTATCCCATCGTCTATGTGAATCCGGCCCTGGTGGACCTGACCGGTTACGGTCCGCACGAACTGGTCGGTCAGTCGCCTTCCATGCTGCAGGGGCCCAATACCAGCCAGTGGGTACTGGACAAGCTCAAAGAGCAGATAACTGCCGGGGAGATGTTTCACGGGCGCACATCCAACTATCGCAAGGATGGCTCTGAATTCATTATGGACTGGCGGATTGTTCCGATTCGCAATGCCGCCGGTGATATTACCCATTACATGGCTATCCAGCGGGAAGTGGTCACCGATGACGACTGAACCCGACGGTTTTGAATCTCGGGAGCGTAATATCCGCAAATGGTGGTAACCTTGCGGGCCATACAGGTATAGCTTTTCGCGCAGGTCGCGGTTGGGGGGCAGACCCTGAAGCCACCTTTCAAATTCGCAGTCGTCGGCAGTGGATTGACCGGTACGTCCCTGCTATGCCAGCTCATTGAAGCGGTCGCTCAACGGGCGGAACGCTCGCGGATTGCGCCTTTGGCCCTGAACCTGGCCCTTTTTGAGAAGACCGACGATTTTGGGCCGGGTTTTCCACACAACGAACAACATCTGCTGCCTTTCCACATTACCAATATGTGCGCCGGAGACATGGGGGTCTACGCTGCGCGCCCCGGCGATTTCCAAACCTGGATCGATCGGAATTCGGCCTACCTGCAAAAACGTTTTCCGGATTATCCGCGGCAGGTATTTGAACCGGAGCGCGGCCCTGATCTCTGTCGGCACTATCCCCGGGCCTTCATGGGTGAATACCTGCGAACCCGATTTCAAGAGGCCATCCGGCAGGCCCGGCGTCTGAACTTGCCCGTGACGCTCTATCCGCGACATGAAATCATCAATGTCGACCGGCGGGAGCGGTTGGTCCGTCTGCATGCCCGTAACGATGATTCCAAAGACGTTCATATTTTTGAGACGGATGCCGTCCTGCTGGCGACCGGGCACTGGATTTCCAAGGACACCCGTAAAAACTACTTCGATTCACCCTGGCCCGCCGACCGGCTGCTATCCGGAATCCCGGCCGGCGCCTCCGTTGGCGTCATCGGAACGAGTCTGAGTGCTATCGAAACGGCGTTGACCTTGACTTCCGACGGGAACTTTCTCGAAACCTGCGGCAGGGGTCTTCGATATATACCCTCCGGCAACCCACGCCGAGTGCACCTCTATTCCCGCCGGGGCCTGCTGCCTAAAGTTCGTGGCCAAGTGGGCGCCTATGAAAATCAATACCTGACGCCCGCAGCCTTTGAAACCTTTCAATCGGCGGACGTTACCCGGACGTCCCTGGAGCATGCATTTGCTTTACTCAACCAGGAACTTGAAGCGGCTTACAGCCGTCAGATAGATTGGAACGCGGTACTGTCGCCCGCTCAGGACCCGCAAACGATTTTGGAGCAGTCCCTGCGCGAAGCCGAGCAAGGAGACGAACCAGGGGGGACCGTCATCTGGCAGACCGTCCTGAGGCAGATTGTTCCCTATATCCGGGACTGGTATGTCCATCTGGCGTTGTCTGACCGTATGCGTTTCGATCAGGCGTTTACATCGGTTTTCTTCACGCATGTGGCCACCCAGCCCCATATCAACGCTGCCAAGCTGCTTGCCCTGATGAAAGCCGGACTCGTGCGGGTAATCAGGCTGGGACGACACTATCGGTTTTATCGCGATGATTCATCTGCCGGCTATCGATTCGATTATGTCGATGCTTTCGGAAAGCCATCCACGGATATGTTCCCTTTTGTGGTCAATGCACGGGGACAGAGCGTTTCAATTGAAACGGACCATTCCGAGTTGGCCCAAAATTTAATTCGGGCGGGATATGTGCGCAGCGACCCGGTTGAGATGCCTGCGGATTTGGCCTTTAAGGCGCAAGATGCACGTATATCTGAAAAAAGGGCGCCGGCACACCCCTTCGGGACCCTGCCCATCGATCCTGAAACCAGCCGCGTGCGATCGCTATCTTCCCAACATTCCATTTATGGCGCCGTGTATGCAGTGGGGGCCATGACCAGGGGGCAGATAATTGATGCCAGCATGGCGCACGGCCTTTGCCGGTCGACGGCCGCAATCTGCAAAGAGCTCCTGGAGGCCTTTCCGTGGGACGCTTGAAGGCTTGGCGTTTCTCGGCGGGCTGTGATAGGCGACCCTTTCTACTCGGCCGGGCGCCCGGGATTTTTAAACCAGGTTTGTAAATACGCTTCCTTTTCCCGGCAGCGGGCCATGCCCCAGCAGGATTCTATGACCTGGTCCGGCTGGCCAGCCG
>Ga0126329_10000084_pt1 | contig 29800 bp, 21 predicted proteins | sample InaspJWI85metaG_FD_104915 | JGI IMG/M metagenome (GOLD analysis project Ga0126329, IMG submission 104915) | Marine gutless worms symbiont microbial communities from Oahu, Hawaii - Inanidrilus sp. 2 OAHU.JWI-85 metaG | ecosystem: Host-associated > Annelida > Digestive system > Unclassified...
CAGGCCTTGCTCCGAACCAAAATCTACCACTTGTGAACGGACACTGTCTCTTGATTTGGGCGGCATCTTTTGGCCCGGAGCTGCGTTTTCGCTCTTGTGAGATCCTCGACGTAGCGTCTGCTATGCCTGCGGGTTCAAAAACGTTCAAGCCTTGCCCTGAACCAAAACCTACCACTTGTGAACGGACACTTTCTCTTGATTTGGGCCGCGGCTTCTTTCCCGGCACAGCCTGCAGCCGACGGATACCTGTCATCTGCCGTTCCTAGTCAACCTCCCCGTCTTTTTAATCTTGCCAACACAGCCCTTTTTGGTAGACTGTAATTTGTTGTTTCTAAATTTCGGGCAGGCCGATCCGTCCGTAAACCACTCTTAAAACGATTAGAATTGTACGTTTATCTGCCTTAAGGAGGCCACATGGGAAAAACCAGTCATCAGGCCATAGACGAATTAACCGGGTTCGCCATGGACGCCCTGGTAACCCTGGGCAAAGAGTCCCTGAATTACTATGGAAAGGGGCGGGACAACATTAAATTCGATGAAAACCTGGTTACCGAAGCGGAATTGCACCTGGTAAACGCTTTCGAGAAACTGTTAAAAAACCGCTTTCCCGACCACGGGCTGTTTGAAAAGAGCGACCTGGCCGATGACTATTCGCATGATGGCAAACGCTACCTTTGGATCTTCGACCCTATCGACGGTGTAGACAACTTTCAGTCCGGCATTCCGGTCTGGGGGATATCCGTGGCCCTGCTGGAAAATTTCTGGCCGGTGTTCGGTGCCTTTCACATGCCCGCCACCGGGGACCTTTTTCACGCCCAGGCCGACAGCAAGGCTTACCGCGGGAATGACCCAATCTCCATTCCGTCCCGAAATTCGGTGGACGACGAAAGTATCCTGCTGACCTATTCCCGTTTTCACCAGAACTATGATTCGGAATTCCCGGGCAAAATCCGCGATCTGGGCTGTACCTCCGCCCACATCTGCTATGTGGCGACCGGTCGGGCCGACGCGGCCCTGATTGCCAACGAGTCCTACCAGGATCTGGCTGCCGCCCGCATCATTATCGAAGCGGCTGGGGGCAAAATCTGCATGCTGGACGGCTGCACTTTTTTCCTGAATGAGTATCTGGATGGACGCCGCATCGATGATCATTTGCTGGTGGTGGCGCCTGACAATTTCGGTAGCGTGCGGCAGTGCCTCAAACCCCAGCAGGAATAACCAACCGACCAATATAGATCCGCGGTTTCCACCATTCACGCTAAGGGGGCGTTGCACCAATGGATAAACAAAAGAAGGCAGTCTGGGGCTGGGCCTTGTATGATTGGGGAAATTCGGCGTTTGCAACCACGGTCATGGCCGGATTTTTTCCGGTCTTCTTCAAACAATATTGGAGTGTAGGGACGGACCCCAATCATAGCACGGCCATTCTGGGTTTCGCAAATTCCGCTGCCAGCCTGCTGGTCGCCCTGATGGCGCCGGTGCTGGGCGCGATTGCCGACCGGGGATCAACCAAGAAGAAATTCTTGACCTTTTTCGCCTACCTGGGCGTCCTCATGACTGGCGGCCTCTTCTTCGTTGGCCAGGGCCAGTGGCAATGGGCCATCTTCCTGTATGTCATGGGCGTTATAGGCTTTTCTGGGGGCAATATCTTCTATGATTCGCTGCTGCCCGGAGTGGCCGGCGAGAAGAAACTCGACTCCGTCTCCAGCTTCGGATTCGCTTTGGGCTATCTGGGCGGCGGTCTTCTGTTTTTGATCAACGTCGTCATGACCCTGAAGCCGGCCTTATTCGGGCTGCCCGATGCCGCCGCGGCGGTTCAATATTCGTTTCTTTCGGTGGCCCTCTGGTGGGGGGTGTTCGCACTCTTTACCCTGTTCTGGGTACCGGAGCCGGTTGGGACCGGCAAAGAGAAGGGCCCGAACGTCATTGCCGAGGGCCTGCGGCGGTTAATCCGTACCCTGAAGCAGCTGCGCCAAATGAAAACCGTGCTGCTCTTCCTGATTGCCTACTGGTTCTACATCGACGGGGTCGACACCATCATCCGCATGGCCGTTGATTACGGGATGAGCCTGGGGTTTGCATCCAACGACCTGATTGTCGCCCTTTTAATCGTTCAGTTCGTCGGCTTTCCGTTCGCTTTGCTCTTTGGATGGCTGGGGCAAAACTGGGGCGTAAAAAAGTCCATCTACCTCACCCTCTTCATTTATATCGGGGTGACCCTGTACGCCACCTTTTTGACCCGCAAGATTGAATTCTACCTGCTGGCGGTGGCCATCGCCACGGTCCAGGGCGGCGTCCAGGCGCTCAGCCGCAGCTGGTATGCCCGCATGATCCCGGAAAAGCGCGCGGCCGAATTCTACGGCTTTTACAACATGCTCGGCAAATTTGCCGCCATCATCGGCCCGGCCCTGATGGGCATCGTGGGCCTGACCGCCCGCCGGATCCTGATGCCCGTGTCGCCGACCGGGGCGCAAATGCAGGCCGTGGGTCAGCTGGCCACCCGCTGGAGCATGGCCTCAGTGGTGGTGCTTTTCGCTATCGGGATGATACTGCTTTACTTCGTTGATGAAGAAAAAGGTAGAAAGGAAGCCGCTGAATTACCTGTTTAAGGGCTTGCCCAGCCATTTAATCTGACATTACAACGTTAACATTCATCTTTGGTATTTGAACCCAGGAGGTATCTCATGCGAATCGAGCTCAGCAAGACCATGGTTGATTTCACGCCCGAAACCGATAATGAAAAGACCATGCTGGAAGCGTTATGGCGGTTGATGGTCGACTGCGTGCGCTTCAACCAGAAACTGGTTCCGGTCGGTGAGTATGTCCCGGCCAAGAATGAAACGGCCAGTTTTGCCCTGGAGGGTGAAAAGGGCGACGACGAATACCCGGTGGTATACGTAGATAAAGACTGCACCTGCTACTGCCAGACCTGCAACAAGTTCGTCAACCTCAAAGCCGGTGACCGGATCCCGCCGTGCTGCGGCAAGTTGATGGAACTGCTCGACGATTAAACATTAACGTCGATTCGGTACAATTATGGCCGGACAGCGCAATGCCTGTGCCCGCCCGACACAGGTTGGCTACCCGCAGGGGTATGGCCGCGGTGGTGGTACTGTTCGTTATCAGGGTGGAGCAGCTATGCTTCATCTATGAAGAGAAAGGGCGGCGGGAAGCTGCCAGCCTGCCCGTATAAATACCAGGATATCATATCTGCTCTCATTGATTTAGTGATGAATTGCATATCAGCTGCGCGCGTGCAAGCCAGCTCGTTCGACGGCAATAGAAACAGGCTTTGTTTTCTAAGCAAACACTATTTGAATAATGCCCGGCAAGCAACCGGACCATTTTATGCGAGAGCCATTGGCAAAAGTCCTCGTTCCAGAAATCTCGAACATACAGGCGATTTTTCGGATTGGTAGTATTGGTAAGTTATCTGCAATCTAAAGTTTGAGGAAAAACTCAATTATGACACTTGATTTTGATGATAACTAAATTTGCAAAAAAACACGCTGGCGGCCTAACCTGTGTAATAACCAGCAAAAGCCGCTTTGGGTTAAACTCCCCGTTTTGTAGAAAACATATAACTCATTGATAAATCGATTGTTTTGTGTGCAGTTAGACAGTCTTGCCAAATTGCGGAAAGCCTCAAACAACTAAAACGATCAAAAAAGTCGCCGGCGGCCTAATAATAAGTTATACAAATTAGAGTGCCTCATGTTCTTTTCAAATATTAACAAATGGGAGAAACCATGACTGAATTCAAACATAGTCTCGCCCGCATTGCTGTCTGGAATCTTGCCGGCTACAATCAGTCCAATCCCTCTGCAGGTATTGGCCCCAATACCAAACGCGCGAAGAAACAGGCTGAAGGGCTAGCGTTACTGGACGCGGAATTGGTAACGCTTGTTGAAGTCAGTCCAATCAGCCATATTGATCGGCTGGCCAAGCTGATATCCGATAAGTATAAAGTTGTGTACAACCACACAATCATGCAGCAGCCTAACGGGAATATTCATATTGGCTTTTTGCATAAAGAGGAAGTCGAGGTAAGTAACAAACAACTCATTACCGGCTCTGAAGGTGATTACGGGAGCGGCAGACAAGCAATACAGGTGGATATCAAGATTGGAAAATTCAAGGCGATTCTAATTGGCGTGCACCTGAAATCTGGTCGAGACCGTCCCGAACAGCAACTGCGCGACAGCCAGTGTAAAAGGATTGGACAGCATATTGCTCAATTACGACAGACACCGGGGCTGACGCGGCGTACAATTCTGCTGATGGGTGACTTCAATATGATCCCAGGGCAAGACGTCAGCAATTTCCATCATCTAGGCGGCGATGACATGATGGATTTTGTCTCATCTTGGGATCTGCAGGACCGGTTTTCACATATTCTCGAAAAAGGTCGTGCAAACCTACTGGACGGATATGCCATCTCGCGCACCTACGCGACCGACTATGTGCGCGGCAGCCTACGTCTGTTTCCAATGCATTGGACTATGGGTCTCGGGCGAGAATCGTTCAAGAAGGAAGTTTCGGACCATTTGCCATTTGTCGCCAGTTTCAGAATATTTTAGAAACTACCCATATGTACACAAGTTTTCGAGTGCTTTGAACCGAGAGAATTGTGGTTCCGCGATACAGACATGTTCTATAGATGATGTCTTGAATGAGTACCTTTTTGCATAACCAATCACTAGTGCGGACGCAAAAAACCACGCCGCACAGTTCAACCGTTAGCTGGAATAGGGTAGGCCCCACTTCTGTTTCACATAGTCAATAGTCACGACTTGACCCCGTTGTTTCTCTTACGGAAACGAGCAAGAAATGAATGAAAGTAATAAAATGAAAGGGCCGGACATCGATCAGGTACTCCTTGAATCCGGAAGAAGGATAGCACTCGCCTACGCCGGCGATACCGGAAAAGCTGAAAATGCAGGAAAGATATTAATGGAAGGGAGCGCTACGCGGATCATATCATAATGCAATTGGAAAAAAGTGGAGATGCTTCGTCTGAGATCGCGTGCAAGGCGGGTTGCCCTTACTGCTGTTCCATGCAGATATCGATTACACCCCCGGAAGCAATTGTCCTGGGAGCGCATGTGGTTGAAAATTACGATACCGGCGCGAAAAATGATTTGTTAAAAAAAATCGATCACAACCTACGCCTGACGTATAAAAAAACACAGGATGAAAAGGTCGCAAACTGGCGCGAGACCCCTTGTATTTTCTTGAAGGGAGGGAGCTGTTCCGTCTATGCCATTCGCCCTTTTGTCTGCAGGTCCTGGCATTCTCTGGATGTACGTCAGTGCATCGACTCCTGGCGATCCAAAGACAAGGAGGCGGAGATCGACAGCCTTTTTCATCGGAATTATGTGTTCGGAATGGTGAGAAAGGGTATTCAGAAGGGGTGTGAAATGCTCGGACTCCAATGGGAGACCCAGGTTGTGACAAGCGCTGTCAAATCTTACTTGGCGCATCCGAATCCCCTGGAAGGATGGCTGAGCGGAGAGCGCGTGTTCAAACCAGGATAGCATTGCGCTTAGATAGAACAATTGGGTCAGGTCGTGATTTTTTACTATTGGTGTAAATCCATAACGTGTTTTGCACTTTTATCGTTATTCGAATTTAGCTGGAATAGAGTAGGCCCCCCTTCTGTTTCACAGAGTACATAGTCACGACTTGACCTTGGTGTTTCTACATGAGGCAGCATGCTTGCATCGCTTGGGAACAAGACTCACTGGAGAATTTTCGAATTAGACTCAAGAACCTCATTGCGCGGGTTTTGGTCAAGGCACCTAAAAAGTATAGGATGAATAGTAAAGAAATGTATAACCTCTGCTTTGAAATGGACTTTTGCTACGCTGGCGCTCCGCAAAAGCCCCTCGAGCAACCGTTAAATTACACCTATCTGCTATGATCTTCAAAATATCACAAAACTTAAAACATCGTGATATATGCGAGATATCTGGCATTCAAGCCATAGCGCTCCTTTAAAACGGTGCAAAAGCACAGTTTAGTGTCGGTTCACAGTGCGAGCCGCATTAACGCCGTATAAAATATATCAGGCCTCTTGAAAGAAGAACAACCATGAGACAAAGACCCGCCAGGTACTTGGCCTTCCATCCGATGAAACTTACCACCCTAGTGCTGCTCCTTGCGGGTCTATGCTACCTGGCCGCATGTCAAACGGCCACTGCCCCGCCAGGGCCCACCGGGGACAGGACTGCCACCATACAGGAAGGCGTTCCAGGCGGCGTCTTCGTCAATACCGTGGAAGTAAGCGTGAAAGTGACCGCCATTGACACAACCAAACGCAAGTTAACGCTTCTGCTGCCTGATGGGCAGACGGCCACCGTCAAGGCGGGACCGGAAGTCGTCAATTTTGACCAGATCCAAAAGGGTGATCTGGTCATGGCAACTTTGACTGAAGAACTAGTTGTTTATCTTGCCGAGGAAGGCACTACAGCGCCTGAAGGAGCCGCCGCCATGGTCGCATTGGCTCCCAAGGGTGCTAAGCCGGGAGCTCTATTGGCAGAAGCCGTTCAGGTTATCGCCACGGTCGCGGCCATCGATCCAAGCAGGCGAACGGCCACCCTGCGTTTTGAAAATGTCAGCACCAAAACTTTTCCTGTACGCGATGACATTGATTTGAGTCGGCGCAAGCCTGGTGAGAAAGTGGTGTTTCTGGTCACCGAGATGATTGCCATCTTTGTGGAGAACCCCTAAAATCCCCAACCAGATCTATACCATTTTGGTTAAACCACGACCTGAAATGTTTTAATTTAGTTTTGACCTGCTGGGCTTGTCATAATTATTGTCCTTTCTGCTGTCCGTAAGAACGAAGACCTGTTCACAATCCTGCAGTGCTTGCGATAATATCAGGGCATAAGGAAATAAGGCGGAAAAATTTAGATTCTAACTCTCACAAGGCAAATCCAAAACGAGGGTGCGTCACATGCTTACCAGGAAATGGCTAATTCTAATCGTATGCACATCTTTCATCGTCTTTTCGGCTTCAACAGTTTTATCTCAGGATACGAAAGGAAAAGACCAAGGCCAGGCCTTCACCGGCCAGGCTTTCTATGGCAAGATGGTCGCTCCCAATTCAAACGTGGACCTTTTAGGGGATGATTACGAGATTAATTTTTTTGGTGCAGCGGGCCAGTCGGCACTTGGTGGTGAAACCATCAAGTATGGTTTGGAGGCGGGGGGACTGTTCAGTGTGGACAGCAGTGTGCGACAACTGGCGGCCTCATCAGGAGGTGGTGGGGGCACGGTGGCGGTGTCCGTTGATATCAATTCGCTTATGATCGACTTCTTTGGGGGCGGTTTTGCGAGCTTTGAGCCGTCCGAGTTAATTCGGTTCAGTGCCGGGGCCGGCCCGCTGCTTATTTATGCTAGCAGGGAAACCGAACCCGAAGTGACGGTGCCTGAACAAGTCACAGCCCAGTCTAATTCAGGATTTGGTGTCGGGTTATATGCCCGGGCCGGTTTCGACCTTTTCCTTACCAAAGAATTCGGTCTACATGTCGGTGCCCGCAGAACCGCAACCACTCTGAGTTTCGAGGACTCTACCGGTAAAATCTCCATTGAAGGCTGGCAATACTACGCCGGTCTGGCCTTTCGATTTTAGGAGATAGCTGACTTCAGACCAAAATTTGCAACCCTGATGCCGCGGAATACGAACATTGGTCCATAGATACATAGCTAAGCAATAAGATGTTGATTGTCTGATAATCTCCAAACTTTTTTCCGGATATAGTGTATTAGAGGCGGGAATAGTGCAAGCCGTCTAGCTGGAAGAATTTGCTTGGTCTCCCGGCGAGCCGGCGCAATGCCCATGCCGGCCATCGGCTTTGAGTAACATGGGCTTTTCCAGGCGGACATGGCGCAGGAATTGGGTCTCTTCCTCAACCGGGCCTGCCTCCAGCCATTGCCAGTCGATAAAGTCCTCCGTTCCTTCCGTGATGGTAACATACTGCAGGCCGCGCGCGGTAATGTGCTGGAAGAAGTGACTGCCCTGGGAGGCGTCGGCCTGGATGAGATCCTTGTTGCGGATTTCAATGATAGCCCCGGCCTGAGAGATATCCACCCACCGCACCGGGATGCCCAGCCAGCGATCGGCCGACCCCCACCGTCCGGGACCTGCCAGCAGGTACTTGCGGTTCTCCTTTTTCAAACGGGCATTCAACCGGCCGATTTCCGCGGCTATGTCCCGGGTTATCCCGGCATCGAACGCATCCGGTTTGACGTAAATTATATCCTGCATGCTTTTGTCCAGGCCGTTGCCCAGACACTGATGGGAGTAGTAAAATGCGCGGTCCCTATCCTCTTGATCAATATGGATATCGCTATGCTCCTGGCCGGCCGTCATGGGACGTACCTGGAGAATGGAGAACTCATCGGGCTCACCTTCCGGGTGCAGGTTCAGGCAGAATTCAACCTCGACATCGCAGCCCAACCCTTCCTGGCCCATTTTCAATAGATCGGCCACCAGCTGCGCCAGGGGAAAGCGGTCATATTTCAACACGGAGGCGAAGGTCAATACCGGCGTACCGCCTTTCACCCGGCTGTCCCGGATGCGGTGCTCGGCCGGGATATAGGTACTGCACAGGTTCGCCAGGGGATATTCATGCACCGCATCGCTAATGTCACGCAGCTCTAGATTGGTGCCCCGGTGAAAGCCTAATTTTTCATCGTAGTCCTCTATTTTCAGGGCATAGAACTTGTACTGGGCATTTTCCAGAATATCTTCGATCTTGGAAAACTGGGGCAGTATCTCTGGACGGGTCGGTGAAAAACGCAGCCCTCCTTCCCCCTCGTCCACGGTCTTGCCCATTCCCAGGGCCATCCGGACGATCCCCTCTTCGGCCTGCATACCGGAGACCGGGTAGTAGTTTTTCGACTGGGCCACACCGGAGATGGCTGGGTAGAAATACTCCCCGTATACGGTACCGGCCACCTGTTGTACCATCAGGGCCATGGAGTCGCGCCGGATATGGTAGCGGGTGCTCCTTTTGAATGTCAGCGGGCCCTTGAAAAAAGTGGAGGCGTAGACCAGCTTGACGGCGGTGAACAAATGCCGGCGGCGGATCTTGAAATCCGGGTGATTATTGGGGATCATGTAGGTCTTGTATAAACCGGAGTACGGCTGGAAATAGGCATCTTCGAACAGGCCGGAAGAACGCACCGAAATCGGCCCGTTCACCTTTTCCAGGTAGGCGGTAAGGTCAGCGGCCAGCGGTTCCGGCAGCCGGGCTTCCAGAAAGCGCGCCGCGATGTCATCGTCATCAGCAGCCGTGGCGGCAATGTCCATCAGGTTGTTTTCCGCAATAAACTGATCGAAGCAGTCGGTGGCAGCGACCAATGTTCCCGGCACGGATATCTTGATGTCGGCATACTTTTCAGTCAGCGCGGATTCTTTGAATAAAATAGAAGCGAAATACGCCAGCCCCCGGGCTTTACCGCCCAGCGAACCCTTGCCGGACTTTACGAATTCGGATACCACCGGATCGAACTCAGCCTTCGAAAACTGGGCCACCACGCCCTTCTGACGATTCTTGCGCAGCATCTGGATGCTTCTGATCAAAAAGGCCCGCAGAGTATCGACATCGGAAAACTCGGAGGCCGGTATCTTGGCCATCACCGAAGCCAGGGCGATTTCCGAACGGGCCATGAACCAGTTGGAAAAGCGGTTGCGGGTGGCCTGGTAGTAAATCGGTTCGTCGGGTATCTCCGGCAGGATTTGCTGCAATTCTCTGAAGCTGGAAGCCCGGCCGATCTCGGTCCGGTCGGGCCGGCGAAACACAAAATCACCGAATCCCAGGAACTCGAGGAAGAAGTCGTGCAGTTCTGCGGCCAGGCGAGGCGAGTTTTTATCCACGAACTGGAGCTGCAGGGACTCGGCCAGGCGCCGGTTCTCCGATTCCGAACTCAACAGAAGCAGCGGCAGATGCGGGATTTCTGTCTTGAACCTGGCCAGCAGTTGCGCCCCGGCGTCGGCCACGACCTGGCCGTCCTTGGGAAAGCGGGTGTCGGACATGACGCCGAACACGTAAGGTTTGAAACGCTCATAGATATCTAGCGCCTGTTCATAGTTCTGGGCCACCATGATCTTGGGCCGCGCCCGCATTTTCATCAGGCGGTGCTCCTCATTAAGGCTCTCTTCCAGAACAGACTGGGTCTGGTGAACCACCTCCCGGTAGATAAGCGGCAAAAAGAAGGAGCGGTATAGCGGCGAGTCTTCAACCAGGATGAGCACCCGAACCCCGGCCTGGCGGGTATCGCGGTCCACATTCAGCCGGTCCTCCACATTTTTCACGATGGCCAGCAGCAGGTCGCTGTCTCCCGACCACACAAAAGTCTGGTCGATGCCCGCGGTCTCCATCTGCCGATCGGTAAAACTGCTGCGGCCGTAAACCAGCAGGATCACGGGCAGGTCGGGCTTCATTTGTTTTATCTTGCGCCCCAGGGCAAACGGGTCGGTATCCTTCAAGTTTGGCATGGTCAACACCAGGTCGAAGTCCCGGCTTTCAAGGATCTCCATGGCGGCCCGGCCCGAGGATGCTTTTATCAAGCGGGGCGGCCGGCTCAAGTTCAAACCGTGGTATTCATTGATGATGCGGGAGGCGAGGCTGCCGTCTTCTTCCATGATGTAGGCGTCATACGGCGTGGCCACCAGGAGAACTTCCTGGACCTTGATGGACATCAACTCGTGGTATACTGAAAATCGCGTGTCAACGTCCCGGTGGGAAGCTTGGGCAACGGCCAGATCGTATGTCTCAGGCATGGCACCTCCTATGAAAAGGATGGTGGTTGCAGTGTGATTGGGTTGGGCTGAAGTGGCACCTCGATACTCAGATTCCAGGCCAACTGTTTATCTTATTGTTGCGGAAGCGATATCGGTATTCGCGGCAAGATACCGCTCCCAACTGAAAATTATATAGAAGTGCGTGGCTCAGGCAGTATGTCTATCTTAACACCTAAATCTTAAGGCCACCTCTAATAATTGCCTTTTTACCCGATTTCTGCGTTCCATTGAACTCAAACAAAAATCCTAATTATTAGAGGTACCCTTAAGACTGGAAACCGAAGCATTTGATTCTCACGCACCACCTACTTTGAGGGCCACTTTCTTTAGTACGGATTTTATTTCCTCTACCTTAAAAGCATAACCAGCCCCGGCCAGAAATACAAGCGCGAGACCGCCGGTCACCGCCAGAATAATGCAACTTCCGGCAAAGGTGCCGGGATCAACCGCCAGGCACAAGGCCGCGCGTACCGCAAAAGCAAAAAGGCCCATTACAATGCTCAAGACCAGGAATTTAACAATCGTCCGGTATACAGTCCGGCCGGCCCGGTTGTCACGTTTCCGGTTCCAGACGGCAAAAAGCACCCCTACCTGAACGGTAGCGGACAGGGCACAGGCCAGGGCCACGCCGTTGATCCCCATCCAGTGTAGTCCGATGATATAGAGCGGCAGGCTCAGCAGCACGGCTATGGTACCGTATACCGCCGGGAGCAGCGTGTTCTGCATTGCATAAAATCCGCGGGCCACCACTGTCTGGGCTGAAAATGCAAAGGCACCCACCATGAGAAACGCCAGCGCCTCGGCGGTCAGCGCAGTGGAGGCCGGCGTGAAGGCCCCTCGCTGAAAAAGCACCAGCACCACTTCATAGCGCAGGATAATCACCAAAACCGAAATTGGGATGGTAATCGCGAGGTAACGCAACAGCTTGTTTAAAAGGTCGCTGAGTTCGGCCAGGCGCTCTTCGGCCACCAGGCGGGCCATAAACGGGTAGGAGGCCACCCCCACGGCCTGCCCGACCAGGCCGACCACGATGAACATCACCCGCAGGGCGTAATTGAGGCCGGCAATGCTGCCGCCGGGAAGGTATGACCCAAAGAACCGAAAGAGGACTTCCGTCGAGAAGGTCATGGTCAACCCGAGCATCAGGGGAACGGTGAGGACGATATATTTTTTCAGGTCCGGGTGCTTCACGTCCAGGGTGGGCACAAAGCGCATACCGGCCCGAACCGCACCGGCCAGTTGGAGGCAGAAACTGCCCGCGAAGGCCCCACCGAGAACCCCCCAGGCAAATCCGACCATACTGTGCTGCGATCCGCCGATCAACCCGCCGACAATAATGCCCAGGTTGTAAACCAGCGGTGCCAGGGCCGGAATGGTAAAGGATTCCTTGGCAAACTGCACGGCCATAAAGAGTCCCCCGCAAAAAAAGAAAAACTGACCCGGCAGAATGATGCGCATCATGGTAACTGCCTGGTCAAAATGGGGGGAAGCTGTGAAACCCGGAGCCGCCAGTGACAGCAGCGGCACTGCGAACACCCAGGCCACAGCGATCAGGACGGCCAGAATGCCACCAAAAAGTGTTAGAATGATTGAAAATACCCGCCAGCCCTCTGTTTCATGGCCTTGGGCCAGGTAGCCGGTGAAAATTGGAATGAACGTGATACTCAGAAAGCCGGAGGCCACCGCATGGTTCAGGATTTCCGGGATCACGAACGCCACCTGGTAAGCATCGACAGGGGCCTGGGTCCCCCCGACGCCGGCAATCACCATTTCGCGCACCAGCCCGATGACGCGGCTCAAGAAGACCGAGGCCATCATAATCAGGGTCGCAATGGTGACTTTACGGTAGACCGATTTTTCCATATACCCCCGGATATAAAGAATCCTGGCCCGGAGTACCAGGCTTGGGATTGCCCCTTGAAGAGGCGTGCTATCAAAACAGGCTGTTCTGGTGTGGCCGGATTCAGGCTGATAGGCGATAGGCTATTAGGCTTTAGGAAGATCTCGGCTTTGGCTTTTAGCTATTAGCGATTGGCGATCCGGAAATGCATTGCTTTTCGCATCACAGCTAAAAGCTATTGGCTAACAGCGAATAACTCCTATCCATGATTTTCAATCATGGAGAAGCACTACCTAACAGTCTTCAGCCTACAGCCTAAACACCTTGAAACAGCCACCCCGGTATAGCCATCTGTCCTAAATCCGGCCCAAAAGATAGTGGCATTAATACAGAGCAAATACTAACATTCTGAAATGATGGCAATTGTATACCATCTGGGAAGTTTTTTACAACCGTGGATTTGGAAGTTATTCTAAAAATGATGGTCAGGGTCAGCCTGGGGTTGAAACTGGGGGATGAATCTGGGGGGATGAACAAAAGGCCCGGAAAACATTTTTCTGGCACCTACCGGCTGCCGGTTGCCGTCAGAGCCAGACTAACTCCGGGCTATTTGGTTTGATAGGACCGGTTGAAAAAAACCTTCTCTTCCACTTTTTCAGGTTTCTGGGCCCGGGCTAATACCTTGAGGATGATGCGTTTATCCAAGGCCCAGCCAAATCCCAATTGATCGAAAAATACGATGTCTTCCTTGTACATGATGTGCCTCCGCTAAATGGATACGGCCGGTTTCGCTCCGGACCGTTAAGCTCGGCTCTTTGCCGTTGCTTACCTTTACTATCGTCAAGATATCCCAAACCTTTAGCCCGAATATTTCATGAAGTTTTTTCGACAGAATAGATTTTGAGCAAATAATCAATTGCTTAACGCCCAATGGCAGCATGGGACGGTTAGAAAGACGGGGTACTTTTCTTTTTCAGAGAATGGTGGAAGGCTTCATCCAGGGCGGCCACCGCGCGCAGTCGATCCGGGTCCAGGAACCTCTCGAACAGAACATGGCCGGTGCAGTTGCGGCCATCGCAGAGATGACGATCGATAAGCGCCAGCGCTTCTATGGATTTGTCACAGACCGGATAGCCCTTATCGTCGATAAAAATATCATCTTTGTACTGCACGCGGGATACGTTGTTGATATCCACGAGCCGGACGCGGCCGCGGCGGGTGACCAGCAGATTCCGTTGCCCGGCGATGTCGGGAATGTAGCCGGCCTTCAAGACCATGTTTTTGATGCCGGCCACGAATCGTTGGGCGCTCTCCCGCAGCTGGGCAGCAAATGTTTTCTGGGCCTGGGCATCTTTGTCGGGATATATCTGGAATATCCCGCCGCTTTTCAGGCGCCAGGGGTCCAGCTTGCGTCCTTGGACGAATTCCTGCAAGCCGCACAGCAGCATGTCGGGGCCGTCCGGGGCCTGATAGTCGACAATAAACTCACTGGAACCGGCGAACTGGTCCTTTTTCAGGAAGGTCTCGATGACGCGCAGTTTCACAATTTCATTAAGGGCCTGGCTGATGGATGCCAGCCGGGTCCGGAAAATGCGGAGCATTTTCAAAGGGGTGGCCTTGGGAAAGAGCCGGACGCCGGCCACCATTTTACCGCGTGTTTCCTGATGCACCTGCTCTGCGTCCAGAACTTCCATGATGTGCGAGCGCAGACCGTTTCTGAAATGCCGCCGGTATATGTATCGCCCTGAGTCCAGGATAAAGTTCAGGGCGACCACATCGGCATGGGTCAGGTAGGCCTTGTCGCGGATATCTTCATCCATGGGCGCCTCCGACATCTCCACCAAAACGTTGCTCCAGAAATCGTCCTGCCACGATAGCTGCCGAAGCCGACCGCAGAAATGCGGTTAGCTCGGGCACGGAGATGGAACCGTTGAACTCTCCCAGATGCGGCCCCGAGTGTATTTCGATATCCGCCCGGCCTTTTTCAAATTCAACCGCAGCTCCGGCGGTAGGCGGATATTGGGAAAGATACGCATGAAAATCGGCCGTCGTCATGCGACTCTGGTCTTCCCGGCGCAAGATTTCCCGCATGTGCCGGTCCACGCCCATCTGGTCTATAAGGGCAGTGACCAGTGCCCCGATCTCCGCCTGCATATCCACGACCGATTCACCCTTGGAAAACCCGGCGTGATAACCATTGAACACCGTCTGCACCAGTTCGGCGAATTGAGCCCGGTCAAATAGGTGGCGGACATCAAGTGGGGCACCATGCTTATCGAGCCCTACGCTTTCAGGTGCCTTGTGCCGGAAATAGCTGCCGGCCACCAGGACCAGGCTCAGCAGTTGGTTGCCGATATGCCGGTACAATTGGTGGTCCACCCTGGTGCCCAGCGGTGTCAAGTGCTCGAAATCGCGAATACCAGTGGGACCGAAGTTGGGATACCGGCTGGACTGCAGCCACCGGTCCAGACGTCCGGCCCGATCCCATTCATAGAGCCCGCGGTCATCCCGGCGCTGGCGCTGTACCCGGTTGTGAAACAGGGGAATCGGAGCGGTGTGTAGGATGCCTCCTGCCGCCAGTTCTCCGAAAAGCACGGCCGCGCGCTGCAGGACCTGACGAAATTGTTCATAGGATAGTCGGGCTTGCGGGCGATGATCATTGGGGTATACAAAATAGTCGCGGTGAACCGTAAAAGCGATGGCAGCCGCTGTGGCCGGATCAATATCCCGCGGACGACCGCTTAACGCCGGCAGATTCGTGGGACGGAAAAGATACCCGTTTTTCATCCGCACCGGGCGCGGGATGATAAAGGGTTCCGCGAACAGCTGCGTGGAGGTCCGTAGGTAATCTAGCCAGCGTGCCTCCCGCTCCAGGCCGGCCGGGTCTTCCCCGCGGCGAGCTATTTTGATTACCGCAACCTCGTCACTGTCGGCTAGCGGCGCCACCAGGCTGCGTCCCAGGTAGCTGCCGGCCGACGTGCCGACCCCCATCTGCGCCAGGATGCCTTTTAGAGACCGGCGCGGCGGTGGTAGCCCAACTATCGCGAGCTGCATGTGGGGCCCCTTGATATTGACGGGCAACGTTCCCACCGTTTCGGCAAGCGCGCGCTGTCTTTCACCTCGGCTGCCGGTGGCGGCCGGGAGAAGGATCTGGAGGGCCTGGCGGCTTACCCCCGGATCATCCCGGCTGCATCCGATGGTGGCCAGGGTACCGGCTATCGCGCCAAAAAGGTGATAGGCCTGGGTCTGATCGGTATGCCGGTCGGAGTCCAATAGGCCCGCGAGCACCGCGACCGTGCGACCGGTGGCCGGCGTACTGCCGCCGTCAAGCAGGCTTTTCAGCTGACCGACCCGTACGAACAACTCACTGAAGTCCAGCCGGCCTGCGGAAAGCCGCCGCTCCATGCTGTTCAATTCCGTCCTCGCGCTCACGGCCTTGTCCCGGGCAGTCGGTTCACATCAGGTGCCATATGGTCCCAATATGTGGTTTCGTTATAAATCATAAAAAGAGAATTTTTGTTGGCCCTATGTACAATTATCAGAATTTTGTTCGGTCCTAACCATTGACAACCGGGTAATAATTGGTTTATAACGCTTCTGTCTCAATTTGAACCTTATATAACACAAGGAAATATCATGATCAAAATCAATGAGAATTATTTGAAACTGCAGGCCTCTTATCTGTTCGCGGACATTGCCCGGAAAGTAGCGGCTTTTCAGGAAGCCAATCCGGAAAAGGACGTGATCAAACTGGGTATCGGTGACGTAACCCGCAGTCTGCCGCCGGCCTGTATCGCTGCCTTGCATGCGGCCGTGGACGAAATGGCAGCCGACAGCACCTTCAAAGGCTATGGCCCTGAACAGGGCTACCCGTTCTTGCGGGAAGCCATTGCCAGACACGATTTCCAGGCCCGCGGTGCTGACATCCAGCCGGACGAAATCTTTATCAGTGACGGCAGCAAGTGCGACACCGGCAATATTCAGGAAATTTTTACCCTGGATGCCAAAATCGCCATTCCGGATCCGGTTTACCCAGTTTACCTTGATACCAATGTTATGGCCGGTCGCACAGGCGGCTTCAATGCCGGTCGCTATGACGGCATTGTCTATCTCGACAGTACGGCGGGAAACGATTTCATCCCGGCCTTGCCGAGTGAGCCCGTCGACCTGATTTACCTTTGCTTTCCCAACAATCCCACGGGGGCCACTATCAGCCATGCGCAATTATCTCAGTGGGTGGTGTATGCCCGTGAAAACAAGGCCCTCATTTTGTATGATGCCGCATATGAGGCCTTTATCCGGGATGATTCCCTGCCCCGCTCGATCTATGAAATCGAGGGCGCCCGGGAGGTGGCCATCGAGTTTCGCAGCTTTTCCAAGACCGCCGGTTTCACCGGCACCCGTTGCGCCTTTACGGTTGTACCCAAGGCGTGTCGGGCCTTTGATGAAAAAGGGGGGTCACAGGCGCTGCATCCGCTGTGGAATCGACGCCATTCGACCAAGTTCAATGGCGTCTCCTACCCGGTCCAGAAAGCGGCCGCGGCTGTCTATTCTGAGGAAGGCCAGGTCCAGGTTAAAGGTCTGGTGGAATACTACCTGAACAACGCCGCCCTGATCAGGAAAGAGATCAAGGCCCTCGGATTTGAGTGTGTGGGCGGTGAAAATTCACCCTATATCTGGATCGACGGCCGGAAAGAATCCTGGGCGTTTTTCGACCAACTGCTCAACGAGGCCGGTGTGGTCTGCACGCCCGGAGCCGGATTCGGTGCCTGCGGCGAGGGATTCATCCGCATCAGCGCCTTCAACAGTCACGAAAATGTCCAGGCCGCCATGGCCCGTATCAAGGACGCCATTGGGTAGAACCAAACTCAAAAAAGTCTTCTTGTCGTGCGTCTCGTCCGGCGTAGCTTAAGAAGCGAAGACTGATTGGATTTATCGAAATCGAAATCGGGATCGAAATCGAAATCGGTAGTTGCGATTGTTACCCTAGTGGCAATTGACAGCCTGGATAAGAAAGACACGAACCCCGAAAACCCGATCCCAATACCGATTTCGAATTACGGCATTTATTCTGTCAAAATGCCTTAACTGGAACTTCGTTGAGAACCAAAATCCGTTTTTTGAGGTTGGTTTTAGTATATTGCCCTTGCAGTAGATAGATAAAGACCCTACCGGTGCAACTCTTCTTTGATGGCCAATCCCAGGCTTTTGAGTGTTAGGGGCTTTTTAACATATTTACCGGCGCCCAGTGCCTGGGTTTTCTGAACTTCTTCGGTTTTGGCAAATCCGCTCACGATGATAGCCTTCTGCTCAGGCTGCACATCCAGGATGCGCGCGTAGGTCTCGCGGCCGTTGATACCCGGGTCCATGATCATATCCAACAGGAGCAGATCGGCGGTGTGTTCGCGCAGGTAGGCCACAGCCTCTTCTCCACTCGCCACCGCCCGGGCTTCGTAACCCAGCGTTTCCAGCATTTTGCAGGATATCTCCCGCTGGCGGGCCACATCATCGATCACCAAGATGCGCTCACCGTCACCTTTAAAATCTTCAATGGGGACTGCCTGGCGTTGCGCGGATATTTCTTCCCGCGTGATGGGGAAGTAGAGTTCGAAGATGGTCCGATCGGTATTGGTGGAAAGATCGATATAGCCTTTATGATCCTGAACGGTGTTCCAGACCACAGCCAGCCCTAGCCCGGTCCCACTGCGGCCCATGGCTTTTTTGGTGTAGAACGGTTCAAAGATCCGCTGGAGGTCTTCCGGGGAAATTCCCGGGCCGTTATCGGACACTGACAGAACCACGTATTCCCCAGGTTCAACGGCGTCATACCTCTTCAAAGGATTCTCCAGGTAGCGGTTCTCGGTGGCAATCACGACCTGTCCCTCACCCTGCACAGCTTCGGCTGCGTTGGACACCAGGTTCATGACGACTTTGCGCAGATGCACCTGGGAGCCCTTAATGTCCAGCAGTTCCGGGTGGAGCCGGTCACTGACGCTCACACCCGCATGGGCCTGCTTGAGCTTCTCTAACTCGGGCGACCGTAGATAGTCCCCAATCATCTCGTTGAGGTTCATGGGCTCTTTGGTTATAGCGACTCCCCGGGCCACGGTTAACAGGTCCTGAACGATAGCCGCTGCCCGGTGTCCTGACTCCTGGATGGTCTCGATGGGTTTGCGCAATTTGCTGTCGGCCGGCAGTTCGAGCAAAAGCAGCTCAGGATAACTGACGATGCCGGACAGTATGTTATTCAAGTCGTGGGCGACACCGCCGGCCAACAACCCCAGAGACTCCATTTTCTTGGACCGGAGCAGCCGTTCTTCACTTTTTTGCAGGGCCTGGGTGGCTCGCTTGTGCTCGGTAATATCACGCCCCAATGTAATGGACCCAATCGGATGGCCATCTTCATCGGACAGGTTACGGGAATGCCAAGCGATATCGCGCTGCTGTCCGTCCTTGGTACGAATGGTGGTTTCAAAGTCTTCCAGCACGTCGTCTTGTTCGATAACGGCCATGGCCCGGTCCCAAGCCTCTTGTCGATATTTTGGCGCCGGGTAACACCACTCCCATATCCGGCCATGGCCGACCACCTCTTCCCGGGTGTAGCCGCTGATACTTTCCGCCGCCTTGTTCCAGACAACCACATCCCCCTGCTCGTCGAGCACGTTCAGCCAGATGTTGGCGTTATCGATAATCGACTCACGGAATTGGTTCAGCCGCAACAACTCCTCCTCGGTCTGCCGACGCTCGGTAATATCCCGGGTGATGCCGAGGACTCCGCCCGCTTCTTTGTTCGGGCCCGGCATGATGCGGGCATGATTGCTGGTCCAGATGGTGCGGCCGTCTTTGCACGGCTGTTCGACTTCGAACTCGACTGGTTCGAACCCGGTCTCATCGCCGGATTCAATTAAAGCCAGCTTTTCTGCAAAAAGCGTCAAAATCATCGCCAAGGAATCCGGCATGACCATCTGCTCGAGCGATTGCTGCATCGCCTCCTCGGCCGTGTACCCGCGTTGGGAAAGGATGGACGGACTGATATAGGTAAAACTCAGATCAATATCCATGGTCCAGATGACATCCGCCACATTGTCCGCTATGATGCGAAAGCGCTCTTCGCTTCCCCAGAGCGCTTCCTCGGCCTGTTTACGTTCACTCACCTCCCCGGAAAGTTTTTCATACAGGCGTTGATACTTATCCTTTGATTCGCTCAGGGTCAGATTGGCCTGGGCCAGTTTGCGGCGGTAATCGTTGCGAATATACTCGATACTCGCAAAGAGAATAACGATAACCAGCAGGGACGGGAAAAAGCGTAAGGACAGGTTTTCGATAGAGATGAAAGTGGGTGTCGCCCCAAGCACATACGCACACAGCAGCGCACCCCAGAGCACGCCGGATATCACCATCCCGGCCCGAATGCCGTTAATGACGATCGCCAGGTAGCAGATGACGAATATCCACGGCACCAGTTCCCACCGCAAGGCAAGGCATATCTCTAAAAGCAGCAATAAAGCGGCCGTATACACCAGGGTTTTGAAGAGAATACTGTTTATTCTGACCTTGGCTTCCCGGGCCAGCCCGGTCCGGTCGATGATCAGAGCAGCTACAGTCAGAACCAGCATGATGATGACGATAGCGGCACCTGTAAAGCTGCGCTGCAGAAGCAGGACAACCATCAAGACCGACAGCAGGGGAATGACGAGGTATAAGATCACCTTGAGGATATAAGGATAGGTAAACAGCTCCTGTTCAAAGCGATCGGTGGTGGTGGTATTATCTTTATCAGATGCCATAGGGCGTTCTAGTTTCGTTTCATCATATTCGAAACGTTAATCAGTTCATCCTAAATCCGTGGGATTCTTTGCCCACCAGTGCACGCGATACCTTACCTGGCAGAGCGTGGATTGTGGCGGTCCTGCAGCTATCCCCGGCGTCAACTGGGCGGGGCAGACAGTTTGGCAGCTAATTTTAGATACCCGGCTCGAACGCAAGGTAACCTGCATCGCTCACGCCAAGAGCTGCTCCTTTTTTCTATTCATATATTCTTGCAGCGCCTGTTCCAGCCCTTCATCAATGGGCGGCTTTTGATACGTTTCAAGGCGTTTGGTCAGCATTTCCGTCGCTACAGCGGTAACGTCCCGGGCCCCCTTTTGATACCATTTTTGATAGTCATCACGCGTGAACAGTCTCGGTTGATAGAGACGCCGGCAATGCTTAAAGGTCGTTTCGTGCGTCAAGTAGTTCCCGTCACTGCCGACACTTTTGATCGTTTCCACATCAATGGACTCAATCGTAACATCCATGGCGGTGAGCGTTCTGCGGAGTGTGCGGCAAACTTCCTCATCAAAAAGCCATTTCTCGAAACTCATTGAAACATATGAACCCAGCTGTCCGCAAGCCTGGAAGATGAAATTGGCGCCATTGCGCACCGCAGTGGTCATCATCAGGGTGCCCTCAGCCGCGGCCTGGGCATCCAGGCAGTGCGCGTTCGTCAGCATGCCGCCGGTACGGCAGGGTAAATTATAAAACCGGGCCAATTGAATGATGGCCGACGCCAGGGCCACCGCCTCCGGTGCACCGACGGCCGAAACAATGGTGCGCATGTCGGCCGGGGCAGAAACAGAACCATATACCACCGGGGTGCCGGGAGACACCAGTTGCGCCAAAACCAGGCCGGCAAGAATCTCGGCATTGGCCAATGCCAGCAAGCCCGGTAAAGATATCGGGCCACTGGTGCCGGCCATCACCATATTGGTGATGACCAGCGGTTGTCGCATACGCGCCATGGCAATGATCGCTTCTGCCTCGTCAGCCGAATATTTCAGCGGTGACATGGCATGCACGATCGTCGCCATCACGGGATGGTTTTTCAGGTTCTCCTCACCTTCGCAGCCGATTGCAGCCATCTTCAGGCAATCGCTGGTGGCCTGCCGTGACATGGCGGTACCGACATAGGTTTTATCACATAAGACCATATCGGCGTACAGCATGTCCAGATGCGCAACCTGGGCCGGGACATCTGTCGGCTGGACCATCAACATGCCGTTCATATCCAGTTGATCCGACGTTTGCACCAGGCGACAACAGTTGTGATAGTCTTCGAGCGTGGCCGGCCGCATTTCCCCATCGGCGGCAACGACATTCGGGGCACCGCCGGTGGGCAAAAACACGAAATCGTCTTCTCCTATGGCCACATTATGGGCCGGATTGCGGGCATGGATCGTGAATCGGGACGGGACGGTTTCCAAAGCGGAGCGCAGTTCATTTTCAGTGATAAAAACCCGCGTTTCATCCGTCCTGAATCCATGTTGTTGAAAGATCTCAAGAACCTTTGCGGAGTTGAATTTCATACCGGTATCCGCCAGAATTTCCACAGCGGTATCATGGATGAGGCTGAGCTCACCGTTCGAAAGCACCTGCATGCGGTCGGTCATATCCCACTTCCTTTCATTTAGAACTGCCTTAAAAAGACCAGCTTGCCGCTTACCCAGCCTAGCGGCATTCCATACGGTAAATTCTAATCGGATTGCAAGCGTTGTTGAAAACCTTGAGCTATCAAAAATGGTGGCCCCATGGGTTTCTTGCTTAATAAGGCCCGCACTGTAGAGCCGGCTACTTCCACCCCCGCTGCATCTCATCCAGGATCTTGACGGTCTCTTCCGGCAACGGTTCCGGGCGATGCTTCATTTTCTCGAGGGTCACAGCTTGTAGCCGCTGCTCGAAAGTTTTGGAACCGGAGGCCTTCCATTGATCAAGGATTGAGCGGTCAAAAATTTCCGAATACCTGATGTTCCTAAAGTTATTGAAGGTGTGGCTTTCCTGGAGAAAATGCCCACGGGGCCCCACACGGTGGATGACGTCCAATGCCAGGCTCTCCTCGGTAAGCGGGATGCCATTCATAAAATGATCGATCGCATCGACTATTTCATTGGTCAGGACCATAAACTCCGGCGAAGCCAGGGACCCGTGATCCATCCAACTGCCGCAGTCATGCACCAGTCCCGACCCAATGGTGGCTGCCGTCAGGCACTGGAAGGTCGCCTCCGCCCCGGCCTGGGCATCGCAGAATTTCGCATCCGTGGCGCCGGCGGTACCGAAAAACGGCAGGCGATAGTGCTGGGCCATCTGGGCCAGGGCCGCCGTCATCAAGGACATTTCACAGGCGCCGTAGGAAAAGACGGTCGTCCGCATATCCATGACGGTGGTAAACGCACCGGCCACAAAGGGGGCCCCCGGGTTGACCAATTGGTGCAATACCAAGCCGCTTAACGTCTCGGCGTTCCCCTGCACAACCGTACCTGCCAATGTGGCCGGGGCGGTACCCGCCGCTTGCGGCGCCGGCGAGTTGATCAAGGGGATGCTTTTCTGGGCACAAAAGATGATTTTGTCCACCGCCAGATCAAAGTAGGCCAGGGGCGAGATCGGCTCAGAGTAGTGCAGTAAATAGGGGGCCCGGTCAAAGTTCTCCCGGCCGCCGCATAGCAAAAGCGCCATCTCGTAGATATCTTTGCTGCTGGCCGTGTCCTTGCTGCAAAAGGCGATGGGTTTTTCACAATACTCCATGGCATACCGGGCAATGACCCGGTCGGCGATGTCCGGCGGCACGTCGTCGGCCATCCCGATAAACATGGCCCAGTGCATATGCGGCAGGGCGTCACACAAGGCGGCCGTGACTTTCACGTTGTCGCTGACAAAACGGCTGCGCTCATGGGTTTGGGGATCCAGATAATCGACACAATCCAGACTCGGCCCAAAGTAGGTTTTATCCCGCTCCAGGGTAATGGTGCGTTTGCCGGTCCGGGTGCCGAGGATAACCCGTGAGGGCGCCTTGTGGATGGCATCCTCAACCATCCAGGACGGCATTCTCACCCGGTCACCGTCCACCCGCGCACCATGCCCGGATAAAATGTCCAGGGCCTTTTCGTGCGGGATGTCCACACCGGTTCGTTCCAGCACCTCGAGCGTGGCGCAATGGATCTGATCAATCTGGTCCCGGTTGATGACCTGCAGGCGCGGTTTAAAATACAGCTCGTCTGTCGCCATTCCCATTTTTGGCCCCCTTTCACTATAGGGTTGAGCTTCTAGAACCCATCTCAAAAATTGGATTTTGGCTCAAAATGACGCGAAGCTAATGCCTAACGTGGTGCAAGGCGGCCGCGAATATCAAATCGGAGTAATACTTCCAGTATTTCGAGGATTTGATATGAGCGCCCAACGCCGAGTTTGGGCCAAAAGACTCTTTTTGAGATAGGTTCTACTTGGTATGATCAGCGCATTGCAAACCCGCGCGTTTTTAAAAACCCCCGCATATGCGGACGGGATTCCTTACCCACCAAGTCCCGCATCTCCAAAGTCCAATTACTGTCTTTGGTGCCACCGGTGCGCGTGCGGTAGTACTGGCGCAGCTTTTCATCATACTTCCGGATGCCGTCTACATCACCGGTATCCTGGTAATGATCTTCCTTTAATACCACGCCGAGCGGCAGGCGCGGTTTGATTTCCGGATCCTGGGCCGGGTACCCGAGACAGAATCCGAAAATCGGGTAGACCTGATCCGGCAGGCCCAATAGTTCTGTTACCTGGGCCGGATCATTGCGGATGCCCCCGATGTAGCAGATCCCCAGACCGACCGATTCCGCCGCAATGGCACAGTTCTGGGCAAACAGGGCCACATCGATGGTCGCAATCATGAAATGCTCCGTCATGCCGATCACGAATTCACCGCCTTGCATCTCACAGGCCTGGCGCGAACGATTCAGATCGGCACAGAACATCAAAAAAGCCCCGGCAGTGGCTACATACTCCTGATCTCCGGCCAGCCGGGCGATAGCGCGCCGCGTGTCTGGGTTGCGAACCCGGATCACTGTAGTCGCCTGCAGGTTGCTGGAAGTGGCCGCTGACTGTCCACAACGGACAATGTCCTGGATTAACTCGTCGGTTACCGGTTGGTCGGTGTATTTGCGGATGGATCGGTGGGACTGCAGCAATTGCATGACCGGATTCATAATGTTTCTCCCAATGTTTGCTGGCCCGCTTGCAGGGCGCAATAAATATCACGGGGTAGAACCGGATGAAGGAAGTGTTCTGGGGCACCAAGCCGACAGAATCTACCGGGCCCCTGGATTAGAACCCATTTCCAATTTTACGTTTTCAGAAAAGTGTCCTGCAATTGGGTCTGGCTGCCCTCTTCCGAACCGCGGGCCACGCTGTCCGGGACCTTATCGGCCATTTCATCCAGCTCGGGATAATACGCTTTGCGGCGGGCGACCTCGGTGAGCTTTTTTTGCCACTCCAGAAAGGCCCCGACGTGGGTAAGGGTGTGATCGGCGTTCTTGGGTCCGCCTTTTTCCAGGATCTCTCTGATGCCCCGTACAACCTGTTTGTCTTCCGGCAGGTAGAGCGGAACGACAAAATCATGCCGCGTCTGGAGCCAGCGTTTACGCGCGGCCCGCTCCCGTTCGCAGTCCCGGATAAATTTTTCCTTGCTGAAATAATTGAGGTTGCCCAAAGTGCCCATGGCATGCCGCAGAATGTGGACGCCATAGGTTCGCAGGGTGTCGCGTGATATTTCCGACTCCTGTACAGCAGCCGGAATATCAGAGAGGATACTGGTGCTGCCGCCCGACTGGGCCGAAGCCATGCCCGTCACCCACAGGTTCAAGCGGGCCATGGCGGAATTGATAAGCGGTTGTCCGGGGTCACTGTAATCGAGGTTGCCGTCGATACCCAGTACATCCGGAATGCCGCCGTGGACACAGCCGATGCCCGGATTGACGGTCTGGGCCAGTACCATCATAAAAAGGACCTGGGCGTGGATCTGGGTAAGCAGGGCTTCCGGACTGGCGGGGCCTGATGAGCCGGCTATGGTGAGATCGAGGACCAACAGGTTATTCCCCGCACGGGCGCTGCGCAGAAACGGGGCCACCATATTGGGCATAAAGGTCATACCGGTGATCAGGCTGGTGCCGTCCAGCCAGTCATCCCTGTTCTGAAAATAGGCGGCTTCCTCGTCCGCCATATTCACGGTGGTGGTCATCTTAAGGTCTGAAAAATACTGCTCCATCAACAACGCGCATTCATAATCGGAGATTGATTTGTCGGTCACAACCGGAACACTGAAGATCCCCAAACTGTCCGCGTGGTCCGAAGCTATCCGGACGATGTCTTCGAATTCCTCGCGATTGGCAGGCTGCAGGTCGTCGCGTCCCGGGCGCAGCAGAAAGGGCGCCGTGGCACCGGTGCCAAAGGCGTTTTCACCCGGATCCTCCGCCATGTCGGTGGGAACCATTTCGATGCACTGTTCCAGATAGTCTTCACGCAATGGTACAAAGAGCGCCTGTTCGCTGTCGTCATCAATGGCATCCGCGTCTATCAAAAGCTGCATGAGCTCGGGACTGCCGGAAATATCCAGTCCGATTTCGGTCAGGATTTTCCGGGCATTGCGGTCGATGCGTTTATAGATCCGGAGTTCATTTGAGAGCGTATCCATATCGGCGATGCGCTCCCGGGCAATATCCGCTTCCGGGCTTTGGGGATGCAGGGCAACAACCTGTGAATAGTGTCGTTTGGCATTCTGGAACTCATACCGCTGCTCGGCGGCGACCGCCTCATCAAACATTCGGATGATTTTTTTGGCGCGCTTGCGCATAGTTTAGGCCCTCCCAGCAAAACCTATTGTAAACTATCCCTACGCGGCAAATAGAAGCCGTTCGATCCGGTTACAACAACTTGGGGCTGCAGAGCTTCTTCAGGTCCCACGCTTTCAGCTTGTAGGATTTGTCGTGGACACCGGGATTGAAGTATACATAATCTTTTTTGGTTAAAGCCGTATCCATGTAAATGGGCAGCGGGGTAAATTGGCCGAAGGGCGGCACACAACCGACTTCACAGCCCACTTTTTCACTGACCTGTTCCGGTTTGGCGAAGGTGACTTTCTTGGTGCCGATCCCCTTGGCGGCCGCTTTCCAGTCCACCCTTTGATCACCCGGGAGAACCAGTACCACCATCTCTTTTTCCTTGGTCTGCAATACCAATGACTTTACGGTTTCAGCCTCGCTGACGCCCAGGGCCGTGGCCATGGCCGGATTGGTGAAGACCGGCTCATGTTCAAACACTTCGTAGTCGATTTTATTCTTCTTCAAAATCTCGATAATGTTTTCCTCAAGTGTCATAAACGATTTCCTTTCACTTTCTTTGGTAATCCGGCAGCTGCGCGACTAGAAACTATCTCAAAAATAGGATTTTGGTTCAAGGTCAAGGCGGCCGTGAGGTTCCAACCCGAGGAATACACAATGTATTTCGAGGAAAGGAACCGAGTGCCCAACGCCGAGATTGGGACAAAAGACATTTTTGAGATAGCTTCTAATGGGTAACCTCATCCAATATCTCGGCGATATCTTTGACGGGAATCTTCTCTTCGGCCTCCAGGATGCCGTCATTGAGCATGGTGGTGCAAAACGGGCAGGCCGTCACGACAGTTTCCGCCCCGCTGGCCACAACCTGGTCGGTGCGTTCGCGGTTGATGCGCTTGCCCAGCGTCTCTTCCATAAACATCCGCCCCCCTCCGGCGCCACAACAAAATCCCTTAGACCGGGTACGGTCCATTTCGATCAGCGGGCCGGCATTGGCCAGGCTCAGTACTTTGCGGGGGGCGTCGTACAGGTTATTCCAGCGCCCTAGGTAACAGGAGTCATGATAGGTCAGTTTGCCCAGGTCCCGGGCATCTACCTGCAACCGCCCCTCTCGGATGAGGGTTTCAAAATAGTCGGCCGTATGCACCACCGGGTAGGCGGCCCCGAATTCCGGGTACTCATTTTTGAGGGTATTGTAACAGTGGGGACAACCGGCCAGGATTATATCCGGAGAGTACTGGGAAAGAGTTGCTACATTTTGCTGGATCATCATCTGGCCCAGGTATTCGTTCCCGGCCCGTCGGGCCATATCGCCGTTGCAGCTCTCTTCCGGGCCCAGAATCGCGAAATCGACCCCTGCTTTTTGCAACACCCGGGTGGTGGCCTGGCTGATCTTTTTGGCCCGTTCATCGAAAGAGCCGGCACACCCGACAAAGAACAACACTTTGGCCTCCGGTTTATCCGCCATTAAGGGGACATCCAGACCCTGGCACCAGTCGGCCCGCGTATCCGCGGAAAACCCCCAGGGATTGGCCTGGTTTTCCAGGTTGTTGAACGTGGCCTGCATTTCCGCGGGGAAGTTGGCCTCCATCAAGACCTGGTGTTTGCGAATTTCAACTATAAAATCCAGGTGCTCTATGGATACCGGGCAAATGTCCTCACACGAACGGCAGGTGGTGCAGGCCCACAGGACATCATCGGTGAGTTCGGACCCCGCACGCATGAGGGGCTGGATTGCTTCTTTTTTATCGCTCAGCAGGAGGTCTGCCTGGTCCAGCAGGTCCACCTTGAAATCGTGGATGATTTTTTTGGGAGACAGAGGCTTGCCGGTCTGGGACGCCGGGCACAGTTCCTCGCAGCGGCCGCACTCGGTACAGGCATACAAATTGAGGACATTGAACCAGTTGAATTCATGCACCCGGCCGAGGCCGAAGGTCTCCGCCTCTTCATCTTCGATGTCGGTTTTGACTAGGGCCTTTTCAACCGCCAACCGTTTGCAGAATACGTTGGGGACGGCGGCCAGCAAGTGCAGGTGTTTAGACCCGGGGATGTAGATCAAAAATCCCAGGATAGTGCCGATGTGAAGGTAGTAGAACAATTCATACCCGAATCGCCACTGACCTGTGCTCAGGGCTCCGAGGTCCAACGCAGTCGCAAAAATGGCTGATATGGGGAATACCCCGGCATAGCTGAAATCAGCGGGGGCAATGGGTTTCACGTACTGGAAGGCATTGATAAAATGAAATGAGATCACAATGACGCTGGTAAACAGGATGATCAGGTTGGCATCTCTGCCCAGGGTCAAATAATCCGGTTTCAGGATGAGACGCCGGTAAAGGGCATACGCCAGACCGACGAGCACGAAAGCGGCCAGGAGGTCGGCGACAAACAGATAGGCTGTATAAATGCTCGGAAACAGATTGCCGACGTGAAAGGCGGGACATACGCCCTGTATCATCAGTTCCAGCGAATGGGGCTGAATGGCCAGAAAGCCGAAGAAAATCAAAGTATGCGCCAGACCGGGCATCACTTTCCGCCGGACATTGGCTTGCCCGAGCACATCCACAAAAAGGACAACGATCCGGTCGGCGATGCGGTCCAGCCGGTTGGGGGCTTCGCCATCCGCAGCCATCATTAGTTTGTACAGCCGCCCGACTTTTTTAAAGAACAACCCAAAAGCGCCTATCAGGGCCGCCAGCATTAGCACTGATTTGAAGACAAGATATGTGTTCATACAGATCTCAAATCCCCGCAGCAGGGTTCTTAGAAACCACCTTCCTTCAATTGGGCCGTCAACCGGGGCACCACCTCAAAGATGTCTCCCACGATTCCGTAATCGCATCTTGAAAAAATCGGTGCATCCTTGTCTTCGTTGATTGCCACGATGACCCGGGATGTCTTCATGCCCGCAAAGTGCTGCACCGCCCCGGAAACACCGCAGGCGATGTAGAGCTTGGGGCTCACCGTTTTGCCAGTCTGGCCGACCTGCATGGAATGGGGGGCATACCCGGCATCCACGGCGGCGCGGGAAGCACCCACCGCGGCCCCGATGAGATCGGCGCATTCTTCCAGCATTTTGTAGTTTTCGGCCGCCTTGATGGCCCGCCCCCCGGTGATGACCACCGGAGCCTCGGTCAGATCGAGTTTTCCGGCCGCGCCCTGTTTGGTTTCGACAACCCGGACCAACCCGGGCTCCGAAATGTCCGCGGTAAACGTTTCTATCTGCGCTGCCCCCGCGGACTTGACCGGCTCGACTGCATTGGGGCGCAGGGTACACAGCAGCACGGAGCCGTTAACTTTCAAGGTGGCGAACGTTTTACCTGAGAAGTGCGATTTCCGGGCCTGCCGCTGATCGATATCAACGGCCACACAGTCCGAAACCAGGGGTTCATCCAGCAGCGCGGCCAGCCGCGCAAAGATGTCTTTCCCGGCCGCGCTGGCAGTCCCCAGCAGGGCGCCGAGTTCATATGCCTTCAATGCCTCAGCCACCGTACTTGCCGCCAGATCAGGGCTGGCTCC